>JABLTH010003978.1_pt1 | contig 88624 bp, 87 predicted proteins | sample 7875711 | NCBI WGS metagenome assembly JABLTH01 (sample SAMN14941262, study PRJNA633318) | bioreactor metagenome | isolation source: bioreactor | place: China | collected 2019-03-05 | reverse complement strand
CTGCGACCAGATCATCTGCAGATTCTTGACGTTACCGACATTGATGTCCTTCAGTTTGCTGTGACGATGCAAGGCCAGGTTCTGGCCCGGTGCCGCCCACATGTTGGGGTCCTGGCTGCGCTTGATAATTTCTTCGTTAGCAGATGCAGTACCGAAGGCACTGAGCATTGCTACCGCACCGAACGCCACAAAACTGGCGCGAAGTGCATATTTTTGTTGTTTCATGACTCCTCCTTGATTGAGTTAAGAATCTCCCATCGCTTTCCAACTGCTTGCAAAAGCGTATGAGCACTATAATTTCAAGAGGAAATAAACAACATTGGATCAACTCCCCGCTTCGCATGGGAAAAATTCTCACCAAAACCGGGAATCATCATCACCTGCGCTTTTCTTACTGCTGCTCCATCCGCGCCTTGAGTCCTTGCAACGCCCCAGCAATGTATCCGTTAATCGCCTGCATGGCCGCCTCGTCATCCTGCCCGGGTGGCGGCTCGTTGCCGGTAAATGCACGGTAATATCGCGCCATCCAGGTCACCTTGGCCTGATCGCTATCCTGCGTAATTTTTATGCGTCCGTTGAGTGAGCTCACGGCAATGGCCTTGGGGTCCACTTCCCCGGCAATGCGATAGGATATGGATTTTTCACTATCCAGTATCTCGTCAAACTCCTCATTAACCACACCGCCATTTTTCAGTGTCAGCGTGCGTTTATTGGGTTCCGACGAAGTACAGGCAGCAACATCCGGGTGCCACGCCGCAATGCCGCACAAATCGCCGAGGTTTTTCCATATCGTGTCCGCCGAGGCCTTGATCGCGATGGATTCTTCGGTTTTTCGCGGCGTCGGGCCGTGAGCGGCCGCCGTCATTGTCACCAGCAGCATCAGTAAGGGGACGTATCGTTTCATGCAGTTCTCCGTTTGGGATTGAGGAAATATAGAATTTCCGCCGGCCTGGTTTGCCATGCCGGCGGAATAAAAAACAGCAGAATGAACAACAAGGCCGGCGCCCCCAGCCACGGGCGCAGATCGGTCAGTGTTGAGCGCCATGTGCGCATGCCGGGTTCCAGCATGGCGCGTTTTATGGATTGGAAGTCGTCCAGACGCGCGTAACTCAAGCCGGTGACAGCGGAGAGCCTCCTCAAATTGGTTTCATCCAGCTTCGACATGTGTGCCGAGGTCAATAACGCATTACCCGGCCCGTGACCGGCGTTGCGGTCGTGCTGCCCCTGCTCCATCGCCAATACCGACAAGGTTTCAGCCATGCCGAAATTGCCGTACTGTTGCGCCTCTTCCTGCGTCCAGTACCCACCAATTTCGTCGTGAGCATCCAGCTTGGGAATAGCGCTCAATGTGGGTTTTCCGCTCCCCAGTATGGCCCCCCTGACCGCGCCCGGCTTGCCGGAGAATACCGGCATATAGCGTGGATCGGCGGGTGGCGCTTGGTTGCCGTCGGTGATGAACATGAGGCGGGTTTCCGCGCCCAGCCGGGCGGATTGTTCGATGGCGCTGTACAGGCCGTGCGCAATGAAGGAATCCGCCGCCCAGGCCATGCGCCAGTCCATGCGCGCCACAATCTGGTCGAGCGCCGCGTAATGGCTACAGACTTCCAGCGGGCGGGTAACCGGCAGGGTGTCGCGTTCGGTGAACAACCCAAGAGATATGCGTGAACCGCACGGCAAATCCCGCAGGCTTTCCCGGATTGCCGTCTTGGCAAATTCGAGACGGCTGATGTTTTTGCCACCCAAACTATAATCACGCACATTCATGCTCTGCGTGATGTCCACCACGATAAACCAGTCTGCCACGCGCGCGGGCAACACGGCTTGCGGCGCGAACAGACATAGCGTCAACAGCAGAAACGCAAGCGGCAGGCCGCGTCGCCCACGACTCGCGACCAGTAATCTTCGCCATGTCTGCATTACGGCATTCCACGCGGATTGCCCGGCATCGCCGGCCATCCTGTCGGATCCTCGTTCTGCTTGATATCCTCATCCTCGTATTGTTGCGGTCCATGCATGGCATAGGTGGAGGGTGCGAGGCGCAACGCCAGTTGGTAGTTGTACTTGGCTTCAGACCAGCCGGGTTGCAGGCGCAGTGCCTTCTGGTAGCTTTCCTTGGCCAGAGCGATCAACGGCCCGGCTTCGTCCCAGGCCGGGAGTCCCTGGGTTTCCAGCAGAAGGATGGCGCGCGCCAGATAGAGGTTGCCGCTGTTGTAAAAAGCGGCCTTGCGCAAGTCCGTATCGTCCATGGCGGTGACCGCCGCATAAGCCGCCAATGCCTTGTCGTACTGACCATGATTATTGTAATAGCGCGCATTGGCAAACACAGTATGCGCGGACTGTCGCGCACCCAGCGTGCCGCGAGCCACCTGATGGCGGTATTCCTGCGCCAGATAAAAGCTCCGCGATGCCCAGCCCATCGCGACCAGGGCAAGCGTAAGCATGACCACCATCCAGGGAAACAGCCTTACGCGGCGCGCCATTGTTTAACCTCCGTCCATTGCAGCGCCAGCAATACGCCCACGCATAGCCATGCCAATACATAAAACCGCATGCCGATGTCGTCCCGCGCCAGGGTTTCGAGATAACGCGTCGGCTTGTTCTTCAACCGCGCAATATCGGCGACAGCATTCCTCACCGCTTGCGGGTTTTCCGCCTCATACACGTGATAGCCGGTACTCAGGGTCTGGAAGAAGCGATGCAGGGCATACTCCGGGTAGGCATCGATATTCTCACCTTCCGCCGGGGCATCGAGGCTGGGGCCGTTGGCGGAGCGCAGGTAAATCCAGTAGAGCGTGGCATTGTGGCGCTGGAACATGGCACGCAACATATCCTGCGTTTTGCCGTCCAGGTGGGCGCCACCGTCGGAAACCAGCAGGATGGCGCGTGCACCGGTCACCGGCTTGCCCTCGAAATAGTCCAGCGCCATGCCCAAGCCACGCGCCACTGCGGTAAATCCCGCGCCTCCCGCCTCGGTGGCGTCCAGCGCGGCTTGCACCACTTCGCGGTCGGCAGTCAGTGGGGCGGCGAAAACCGGCGAGGTATTGAAAGTGACCATGCCCACCATGTCGTCGCGCCCCTGGCGCACGAAATCCTTGAGTACGGCGCGCGCCTCCTCCATCTTGGAAGCTTTCTTGCCACCGCTCTGCCCGGCAAAACCATCGTTCATGCTGCCGCTGCGATCCAGCACCACCATGATATGCGCGCCACGACCGACCTTTTCGACCTGGCGCTCGCCCAGATACGGCCCGGCCAGCGCGGCGGACAGCGCCAGGATGGCCAGCGCGCCGCAAATACGCCAGAGGCGGACGATCCAGCGCGACAACGCATCGTCGGGCAGCGTGGCGATGGAAGGATAGGCAAACGCCGGCTGACCGCGCGTGAGCAGCGGCACCACGGCCAGCGTTGCCGCCCACAGCCATAGCGGCGACAGGAAATGCAGGTTTGCCAGCGGCGTCATACGGCTTCCAGCCGACACAGTCGGCGCGCCAGCAATTCCAGCGCCTCGGCGTCATGCGAAGGCTGCATGCCCGCAAAAAACACCTGCTGCACATCACGGTAAAAGGCAGAGATGTCTTGCGCCAGGGCCGCCATCTCCGGGTGTTCTGCCAGCAGCGTCTCCAGCCGCTCCGGGCTCACGGCCCACCCCGCATGGGCATCGAACGCACGCGTCAGGCGTAGCAGCGCCAGACGCGCATCGCCGTTGCCGAGACGCAGACGACGAATGTCGCGTTGGGCAGCGCGGAAATGCATGGGGGAGCGCGACTGAAACAGCCAGCCGTAATAGTGCGCAAAATAAATGGCAGCCAGCACAAAAGCCAGCAAACCGGCACCCAGCGCCAGCCACGCGGCGCGTAATTCCATGGGGGGCGGGGCGACATCCGGGTAGGGTTGCACCAGCTGCTGGTCTATTTTGGCGGGCAGCAGGGAGGAAACGATCACCTTGTTCGCCGCGACAGGCACCGCCAGCACCTTGCCATCGCGCACGAATTGAAGCTGCAGCGGCTTTAGCGGATATACGCGCGTATTGTCGGCGGCTACGAAAATCTGCCAGTCAAGCACAATGCGGTGCCGGGTGATTGTCCCGGCATCGTGCATCTCCCACTGCACATCGCGCAGCTCGATGGCGTCGGTCTGCCCCTTTTCCGGCAACGAACCGGCATCCAGTCGGTAGCCGCGCGGGGTTTCGACGTCGATCTGCTGTTGCGCTAGGCTGCCGATGGTGTAATCCGCCTCGCGTACTGTGCTGCGCACCTTGACGGCCTCCTCCGCGCAGGCAAGGAGCGGAAGCAGCAGGCACCACCATAATCCCAGCCGCAGCATCAGCAAGTCTCCAGCATGTGGCGCGTCAGGTGTTCCGCCCGGAACCTGTCTTCCACAAAAAACGGCCGCCGTGTACCCCACTGGCGGCATTGCGAAACCAATGCGGCGCGGCGCGCCTCGTGGGCAACCCGTATGCTTTCCGCCAAAGCCGGACGCAGGAACAGCGCGCGTTCGCCGCCGCCTTCCATGTCGCGCACGCGCGCCCAGCCCCAGCGAGGCAAATCGCGGTATTCGGCGGGATCCCACAACACGATGGGAACCACGTCATGCGCGGACAGTGACTCCAGCACGGATCGACGCAAGCCGTCGTCAAAATGAAAATCAGAGATCAGGAACACGAGTGACCGCGCGCGGTGCAGGTGCGCGGCTACCTGCGGCAGCGCCGTAGCACGCGCCTCCTGGTGGAGCGGACGGCAGGCCAGCAATCGGCGCCGGATTTCATTCGCCATGCCGCGCCGCGTCGTCGGCGGCTCGAACAATTCCAAGCGCAATGTCTCATCACAGGCCAGCAAGCCAAACGCGTCGCCGCCACGCGTGGCCGACCAGGCAATCGATGCGGCGATCTCCGCCGCCAGCACATGCTTCTGCGCCACGCCTTCAAAGCGCATGGAAGCGGACAGGTCGATCACCGCATACACCGTGATGGCGCCGCGCTCGTTGAAGGTGCGCACCATGAGGCGGCGCGGCATGCTGCTCAGAGTGGCACGCGCATCGATGCGTCGTGGATCGGGATGATCAAGAAAGGACGCATAGCCGCGAAAATCGGCGACTCCGCCCGGCGTACGCGTCAGATGCGATCCCGGCCGTGCGCCATGCGCGCGCCAGCCCAGGCGGTAATGGAATTCCTGCGGGACAAAACTGCTCAAATTCTACTCCTAGGGCGCGGCAACAGCATCCAGCACCGCATCCAGCAGGCACGGTGCAATTTCATCGCGGCGCAGTTCATAGGCCGGTGTAAAGAATATGCGGTGCGCCACGGTGTCGTGAAAGACGGCGCGGATGTCGTCCGGTGTCAGGTAGTCGCGCCCCTCCAGCCAGGCGCGGCAGCGCGCGGCGCGCATCAGCATGGCCATGCCGCGCGGACTGGCGCCGCCGGCCACCAGCCGCGCCATATCCACGTCATCGAGTTGTATGCCATGGGCGGCGGGGTCACGCAATGCCTGCCACAGATGCACGGCGTAATCCTGCAAGGCGGTTTCCGCACGCACGCCGGACTGCACGGCTGCGGCCAGCGCATCGAGTTGGTCGAATGGCGTGACGCCTTCGGTCAGCCCGCCGATCAGGGCGTCTACATCATGGAAGCGCGGATCGAACATGAGCGCACGCTGCATGTCGTGGACATTCGGCGCGTGCACCGAAATTTCCATGAAAAACCGGTCACGGGCGGCAGCCGGCAATTCGAAAGTTTCTTCCCTTTCCAGCCGGTTGCGGTCGGCAAATACAGTCAGATGGGGAAAGGCATGTTCGCGATTGAACGCGTTGACGCTACGCTCCGCCATCAAACGCAGCAGCAGCGAATGCGCTTGCGGACGGGCGCGGTTGATTTCGTTGAAAAAGAATACCGCCAGAGATTCGCCATGGCGCAGCAGCGGGCCCGGCGCTACCGCAGGCTGGCCGTGCTCGTCCATATAGGCGTGATACAACAGGTCGCCGGGCATCAGGTCCACCGCACCTTCGATGCGTTGGTAGCCTCCGCCGAGCAATCGGGCTGCGGCGCGCAGCAACGTCGTCTTGCCGACCCCGACATCCCCTTCCAGCAGCACGTGGCCACGCGCAAAAACGGCAATAGTCAGCGCGCGCACCGGTTGCTCCAGGCCCAGCACTACACTGTTGAGGGATCGCTCGAAAGCCAGGGCCCGCTCTCGCCAGGCGGACAGATCAATAGCGGAAGATGTCATGGATAGTCATATCGGGTTGGATCATTAAAAAACCGGGCCGATGTTCCAGACATCGGCCCGGCGCGGCTTGCCTTACTTGACGTCGTAAACGAAGGTGCCGGTTGCCTTGGCGTTGGCCACGCGCTTGGCGTTGCGCTCATCCATGGCCTTGATGGATTTTTCCTGCTTGGCGACCTCTACCGGGTCGTGTTTGGGGTCATATTTGGAACCGGCAATTTTTTCCGGGAAACCGGGTTTGGCTTCCCAGCAGTTACCGGCTTCCTTGCAGTTTTGGCCGTCATAGGCCGCTGCGGTGCCGGAAATCGCCACTGCGCCGGCAATCACCATCAGTGTCATCAAACGTTTCATGTCATCTCCTAATCGATTGGGTTGCTGGTGTTGCTGCAATTCCGCCGGATGCCACCAGTGAACGTCCGGGGAAATCCCGCCAAAACCTTACTGCTTTTTCCACTCGGCCTTGTCCGGGTCGCCTTGATAAATGCTGCGCACCCAGCTCATGATCTTGAGGATTTCATCCTGCGTCAGACGATTGCGCTGCGGCCCCATCTGGCCTTCCGCTCCCCCGAAAATGGTTTCAAAAAAGCCCTTGTCCGTCGCATTTTTCGGATAGGTCCAATAATCATCCGCCAACGCCGGCCCCAGCTTGCCTTCCGCGAGGTGACCGTGACAACCGGAACAGGCAGTGGAGAAGCGCACGCCGCCATACTTGATTGCTTCCGCATCGTCGTTATACGGGTTGCGGCCGGTACGCTTGAAACGCTGTACCGCTTCGGTTTCCACCTCGGGTTTATCGTCCAGGTCTACCAGATTGCTGAAATCCAGCGGCTCCCCAGTGATGGTGCCGCGGAAATCGAGCACAGGCAGCGATTTCCAATCCAATTGGTCAGCAATGGCCAAGCCTGCCGTAATTACGCAGGCAGCAGCCAGCACCCCGGCCAGCAGCCGGGCTTTCCTTTGTTTTTTCATGTTCTCCTCGTTCCTGTGTGTGATGTCCGATGGCGGCACCGCCGCACATCGGATAAATACTTACAAAAGAGGTACGCCTTCCTTCTTGAGAACGGCACGGATTTCCTCCTGCTTTTCTCCGATCGCCTTATCGAGCGCCGCTTTCAGCGCGCCATCACCCTTGCGCACGCCAATCACCACCTCATACTGCATGGGCACTTTCTCTCCGTTGGATTTTTTGGCATCATCCTTGATCAGGCGCATGACCAAAGGCGCCTTGGAGTCCCTGACATACCGTCCCGCCTCGCCCCCCCAAAGCACACCAACATGCAAGTGCTTCTCCGCCACGTCGCTAACAATCTTGCTTGGCTCAATGCGGATATAGCGATTGCGGGTGGACTGGAAGTTGGTCAACTCTGTCAGGTAATCGAACATGTCGTCGAACCGGTCAATCTGCAGCAGCATGACCTTGCCCGGGCTATCCGGTAGCGTGCCGATACGCACATGCTTGTCCTTGAGAATTTCGTCACTCCACGAAGTCGCTTCGACATCGCGATCCTTCCTCGTGATAAAGACGTAGCCGCTCTTGTAGTAGGGCCTGGTGGCCAGGATGCGCGGATCGCCGGCATCCATGCCCAGCATCAGGTCGCACTTGCCCTTGTCCAGAAAATCGCGCACGGCATAACGCGGGTCTTTCCAGTACACAAATTGCACCTTGCGACCCAGGGCCTTGCCCAGCAGGACGCCGATTTCATTTTCAAACCCCTCTCCGCCGGCATTGGAAAAGGGCATTTCATTCTCGCCGGCGCAGACATTCAAATCCGCGGCCTGGGCTTCCATGGCAAACAGGCTCAGCAAACCAAGCCCAAACAATGCTTTACGTACAAACAAACCGTACTTTTTGTGGGGCAACATGACTCGGTATTTTCCTAAAGCTAAATTTGATTGTGAGGCGGGGATTGCCGCCACGCGGCAATCCCCAAGCCATTACCGCAATTACAGGCTGAACACCATCGTGCCACCACCCATGTTGGTGTAGTGCTGGAGTTCCTTGAAGGCGCCAACCGCGCCCAGGCCCGCGCTCGGGTCGGTCAGGTCGAAGACCAGACCAACGCCGGGCCAGCCGCCCACGCCATAGTTGGAAGCCACGAACTGCTTACCCTTGAAGGCGTAGGTCATCGGTGCGCCGATACCGCCGGAAGGCATCTTGAACTTCCACAGTTCCTTGCCATCCTTGTTATCCAACGCCTTGATGTAGCCATCCAGGGTGTTGTACCAGACCAGGCCGCCCTTGGTGAACAGGGTGCCGCCCCAGACCGAGAACTTCTCCCACTTGGTCCACTTCGGCTTGCCGGTGGTCAGGTCAAAGGCACGCACCTGACCCATTTCGGTCTTGGTCGGACCGTTCGGGCCGGGGTACATTGCCAGGGTCGCACCCACGAAGAACTGACCTGCACGGTACGGCAGCATGAACGGCTCCCAATCCATACAGATATGGTTCAGGCCGGCATACAGCGTGCGGGATTCAGGATCGTAGGAATCGATGCCCTGGTTGTGGAAACCCATGGCCGACGGGCAGATGTTGGTGCCCTTGTGGTCCATGCGAGTGCCGAATTCCGGATCGCGCACCGGCACACCACTCTTCAGGTCCACCTTCTTGAACACGTTAACCGCCGGATCCACCTTTTCGGCCACAATCAGGCCGCCGGTGTCGCGGTTCAGGGTGTAGAGGATGCCGTTGCGGTCGATGTGGCTCAACAGCGGCGTCATCTTGCCTTCAACGGGCTGATCGGTCAGCACCATCTGGTTCACGCCGGCAAAGTCCCACTCGTCATGCGGCGTCTTCTGGTAGCCCCACTTGGCCGCACCGGTATCCACATCGCGCGCCCAGATGGTCATGGTCCACTTGTTGTCGCCGGGACGCATGGTTTCGGTCCACGGCGCCGGGTTGCCGGAACCGTAGTACACCAGGTTCAGCTTGGGATCGTAGGCGTACCAGCCCCAGTTGGTACCACCGCCGATCTTCCAGGCATCGCCTTCCCAGGTCTTGGTACCGAGCCCGAACTGGCCATAATGGGGATTGTGCTCATTGAAGTTCTTGGCCAGGTTGACATCATTGTCAGGGCCGGTGGCGTAGGCGCGCCACTTGAGTTCGCCGGTCTTGATATCGTAAGCATCCAGTTTGCCGCGCACGCCCAGCTCAGCGCCGGAGCAGCCAATCAGCACCTTGTCCTTGACGACAAAAGGCGCCTGAGTCAAAGTCTGGCCCACCTTGGGATCGCACACTTCGACTTTCCAGTTTCCCTTGCCGGTCTTGGCATCCAGTGCCAACAAATGACCATCCGCCTGCTTCTTGATAATCTGGCCGGCGCCATAAGCCACGCCGCGGTCAACGATATCGCAACACATCACCGCCTTGGTGGAGGCATCCTGCTTAGGCTTGTGCGCCCAGACAATCTTGCCGGGATCGTTCAGGTTGATAGCAAACGTATCATTCGGGAAGGACGAGTGGATGTACATCATGTCGCCAACCACCAGCGGAGCACCCTCGTGACCATTGAGACGACCGGTGGAGAACGACCAAGCCGCCTTGACGTTTTTGACGTTACCCTTGTTGATCTGGCTTAACGTGCTGTTATGCTGGCCGAAATAATTCCCGGTCTGCAGTGCCCACTGGTTGGGATCCTGCACACGCTTGTCGAGGTCCGCATCCGCCATCGCCACTTGCATCGTTGCGATCACGAACAGGCCGCCGACAGCTGCGCCGACACCGGCAGTAGCTAATTTGCGTTTCATATTCATCTCCTGTTTCTGGTTGATTTAGGGTGACTCCCTTTCCGGTTGCCCGGCGACGCCAAGTTTCGGATTTAAGGCGGGGCGAGCGTTAGTGAAATATTCCTGCAATACTTGGAAACAGTTCACTTGATGAGTTATGGCACCTGCACGCCTAAGCTGCGCAACCCGCACATCAGGATTTTTTCACTTCACGGAAAGTGATGCGGTGCTTGATAATGCCCCTCATGGCACGCACAACTGGAAACCCTTCGTTTTTCCCACGGACAAGTAAATCGCGGCAAGACCTGCTTGTGGCATCCTTGCTGGTAGGCGCTGTTTACCTGGCATCCTGGTGGCTGAACATTGCGGAGCGCTTTGCTGACTGGGCCGAGCAGTATGAGTACGTCCAGATCGATGAGCTCGCGGTTGCGCTGCTGTTTGCAGCCCTGGCATCGGCCTGGTTTTCTGCGCGCCGGGTGCATGACCTCCGGATAGAAACGCAGAAACGCGTTGAGGCGGAGCGCGTGGAAAGTCTTACACAGATGAAGTTCAGAACCTTGTTCGATGAGTCTCTGTGTGGCAATTTCATATGCAACCGGCAAGGCGAGATTCTGCTGCACAACGAATCTTTTGATGCCATGTCCGGCCACATGGGCCAACGCCTCAATATTGCACAGGCACTGGGGAACGAATGGCAAGGCATCATGACCAGTCTTGCCAACACCGGTGGAGTGACGTTCGAGCATTTGCAGGTCGCACGGCCTGATGGGGCGCCCTGGGTGGTAATGGCACGCTTTGCCCTGGCGGATAGTTCAGCGGCCGGGGTGGAAATTCATGGTTTCTTTGCCGACATCACGGAACTGCACCTCGTGGAACAGGAAATAACCGTATTGCTGGAAGAAAATCGAGCGCTGACCAGGCACGCCAACCAGGTCGAAGAAGATGAGCGGCGTCGCATCGCAAGGGAAATTCACGATGACATGGGGCAATACCTGACCGCCATACAGTTGGATGCCGGCACCCTCGCCATGCATGACAACAAAACCATTACCGACCGCGCATCCAGCATCATCAACAATGCCCGCCATATCCAAAAAACGGTGCATTCATTGATCCGCCGTCTGCGTCCGATCGGGCTGGAAGATCATGGACTCACGGATGCCATGCGGCACCTCGTGATGCAGTGGGGCAGACAACACCCGGGAGTCTTCTGCGATCTGAACATGGATGAATGCGGCTATTTGCCGGAACCCATTGCGGCCATTACCTATCGCATTGTGCAGGAGGCTCTCACCAATGTGAGTCGTCATGCGCAAGCCAGCAATGTTTCCATTGCCATCCGCAAGGGCGGTGACGCGCATGTACTGTCCATCGAGATTCAGGACAACGGCAAGGGTTTTTCATCTGGCAGCAAGGGCGCGGGGTTTGGCCTGATCGGAATGCGCGAACGCGTTGAATCGGTCAAGGGATATTTTTCCGTCACCAGCAAAGATGGTGCGGGCGTGATCGTACACGCCACCCTCCCTCTATCAAACGGTTAAGGAATAATGATGGCGATCAGAATTTTGTTGACGGACGACCATGCAGTCGTTCGCCAAGGGTTAAGAACCTTGCTCACGCGAGCTGAGTATCTCATAGCCGGCGAAGTCGAGAATGGCGAGAAGGCCTGCGTGGCTTGGGTGGAACTGGCTCCGGACCTGATGCTGCTTGACCTTGACATGCCTGGTATCGGCGGATTGGAAACAATACAACGGGTGCTGGCGCGCGATCCCGAGGCAAAAATCATCGTATTCAGCATGTACGATGATACGGTGCACGCCACTCGCGCCCTGCAAGTCGGCGCGCGCGGCTATGTTGTCAAATCCGACCCACCGGACATCCTGCTGGAAGCCATCCGGCAAGTCATGCACGACAGGCGTTTCATCAGCCCCGCGCTTGCCCAACAAATGGCCATGGAAAAACTCTCCGGAAGCAGCAATCCGGTGGAATTACTGTCACCACGCGAATTCGAGGTATTCAGCCGCCTGGCCAATGGCGAATCCCTGACCCATATCGCCGAGGCACTGCACATTAGCTACAAATCCGCCGCCAACATCCAGACTCATGTGCGACAGAAGCTGGACATCAGCAATCCTGGACAATTGGTACACCTTGCGATCCGTTATGGCATCACCCAAAGGAAATGAGTTTTTTTCGTGGGTTTCAGGAAATATTCACTAACCACTTAACGGCCCGTTACCCCAGAATTCGGTACAGATGGTCTGGGTTCCTTGATTGCTCTCCCATCCATTTCCATAGTCTTAAACCGGTGGCGACACCGGTTTTTTTTTCATTGGGGCGTAGCCGTAATTGTCCAGTGTTGCTCGCCGGACCGGGTGTTGGAGCAGCCCAAGGCATGCTCCTCCCCCGGCGCCAACTGGTGCCTGGTATGATCCGGGGTCTGGATATTCATGAACCAGCGATCCACCCAGGCTGTTTGGCTATCATCGCCGATGTTCACTAGAACAACCAGATGTCCATCCTTCTCGGCACATAGCGCATCTTCCCGCATGCGCAACTCAACATTTTCCGCCACCGAAAGTTGGCTGGCAACCATCAAATACCCCCCCGCAACCAGGACATACCCAGGCAATTTCATTCGGAAAACCCTTTCTTCCATGCCAGCATCATGCTTTTTCGCGCATTCGGTAAAATTTCACTCAACTTCGGCCAAAACCAGCCCGCCAGCGACATGACAAAGGCCAGCAGGGCGAAAACCCATCTGGCATCCCGTTCCGCACGTGCTTCTTGCACCAGCCCCGGACCGCTGACCACAGCCACCGCCTCCCTTGGCTGGTTCAACCGGCCGAATTCCAGTCCCGCCGCCTTGGCCAGTGCCTCCAGATAAGCCGGGCGCGCGGCGGAAAGGTGCTCGCCGACTTCGTCCAGCATACCTTGGGGCGCCTTTTGTCCGGGTTCCAGACTATCCACCTGAGCCAGCAGATTGGGGTAAAAACCCTCCTTGACCGCTTCTTCCGGCGACCAGTAGCCGGTGACCTGCCCGTTGCCGTCCACCCTGGGCACCGGCAGCGGGGTATCACCACCAACCACGAACACCGCGCCACGAATCTTACCGCGCATGGCTTCCAGTGCGGTCACGCGCGGGGCGCTCTTGTGCGGCATTTCGTCGCCGTAGCTGATGAACACCACGTTGAGTTTGTGCGCCTGCGCTTCTTCGATGGCGTGGGTGAGGCCAACCTCGATACGCGAATCGCCGATCCAGCGCATATGCGTGGACAAGCGCGACACTACTTGCTCGATAGCGGGGAAATGGCGGCAGATTTCCAGCGGCTCGAACAGGGTCACGGCATGCTCGCCGGCAAACAGCGCCAGCGATACCCTTGATCCACAATTCAGGGCGGCCATGGCCTCGCGCGTGGCAGCCTTGGCCAGTTCCAGACGCGACGTGCGGGGGGCTGGAAACTCGGCATCGGGGACGTTCATGCTTTCGCTGATGTCGATAACAAAAAGGGTGTCCTGCACCTTGCCCGGCAGGCGCAAAGTGGGTTCAGCCCATACTGGCAGCAACAGCAGCGCCGCCAGCAGGTAGCAGCCCGCTCCGGCGCGCGTCCAGGCATGGGCGATGGCCAGCGCCCGCAATACACGCATTTTCATGGCAGGCCACGTCGCGTGTTGTCTTTCATCGACGCCCAGCCATCGCGCTTCTGCGGCGCCAGCGTCACGCCATCGACCGAACGCTCCCAGCCCTCAAGTCGCTTGGGCGGGCTGAGACGGTCGAGCAGTTCCAGGTTGTAGCGCGCGGCGGTCATGCCGGGGTCGATGCGCAGCGCTCCCTTGTAGGCCTCGCGCGCCAGTTCGATCTGCGCCAGCCCGTGGATATGGCCCTCGCCGGACTGGATGTCGGCGGCCTTGAGGCCGATATCGAAGTAGAGGTTGCCCAGCGCGAACTTGGCGCGCGCGCGCAATTGCGCATCGTCACTGGCCTCTGCCAAGGTAAACAGTCGTGCCGCCTCGCGCGGCAACCCGTTCGCTGTCAGCAGATAGCCCGCGGCATAGGCTTCGCGGTAGGCTCCGCGTGGAATCTGGCGTTTAATCAGATCGCCATGCTGGTAGGCCAGATTCAACCGGCGCGCCTGTTGCCATTGCAGGCCGAATGCCAGCGCCAGCCCCAAGCCCAGTAAAGCCAGCAGCAGAACGGCGTGGGAGGAATGACGCAGCAGGCGCGCCTTCATGCGTGACGATGCGGTTTCCATGCGGTGATTTCCTGTCGCTTGGTCCAGGCCAGCGCACCCAGCAACAGCAGCGCGGCCAGATAGAAAGGCGGCGCCAGGTCGCGGCGCGGCAGATGGTATTCGTAACGGGTAGGCTGGTTGGTCAGGCGCCCGACTTCGCTCACTGCCTTTTGCAGCCCGGCGGCATCGGTCACCTCGAACGCCTGGTAAGGCATGCCCATGCCGCCGAAGGCACGGTGCATGGACAGGCTGGCGCTGTCGGTCTCGCCGGTCATGATGCTGGGTTCGCGATCGCCGCGCACGTAAATCCAGATCAGCTGCGCCTGTATGCGTTGGAACTGTTGCTGCAGGGTTTCGCGGTCTTTGCCTTCGATGATGGCGTCGCCATCAGACACCAACAGGATGAGACGGGTGGCGGTCAGCGGCCGTTCGCGGAAATAATCCAGCCCCATGCCCAGCGCGCGGGCCATGGAGGTGAAACCCACGCTACGCGCCTCGGCGCTCTGCAGCGCGGCATGCGTCAGTTCGCGGTCGCCGGTAAGTGGCGCAACGCCGATGGGCGAGGAGTTGAATACCACCAGGCCAAAGGTATCGGCCTCGCGCAGGCGCATGAACTCCTCCAGCGTCTTGCGCGCGGCGGAAATCTTGCTGACAAAGCCCTCCGGCGTTTTCAAGCCGGGGAGAACCTGGGTCGACACTGTGCCGGCCAGGCTTTCCGACATGCTGCCGCTGCGGTCCAGCACTACCACGATTTCGGCGCCATCGCCCTGTCGGGTGACTGTGCCGCCCTCGGTAAACGGTCCGGCAGCGGCAACCAGCAGGCAAGCCAGCGTGAGGCAACCCAGCACACGCAGCCCGATACGCATCGCCTCCGACCAGCGGTCGCGCGGCCAATCCTCCAGGCCGGGAAAGTCGAAACGGCGCACGCCGTGGCCGAGCAAGGGCAGCAAGGCAAGCGGCAGCCCCCACAGCAATTCGGGCTTGATAAAATGCAGCGTGCTCATCGCCGCGCCAGTCTTTCGGCACGCGCCGCCTGCATGACCCAGTTCAGTGCCTGCGTCTTCTCCGGCAGGTCAGCGCCGCTGGCGAAGAAACATTGCCAGGAGGTCTGGAAGAATTGCTCGATCTCGGCACGTAGCGGCGCCAGATAAGGTGCGCGCTCGAACAGCCGGGGCAGCGTGGCGGGATACAGCGTTTCCCCGGCAGCAGCGTTGAATGCGGCATGTACCTCTCGCAAGCCTTCTGTATTCAGATTTCCCTTGTGATGCCGCAGGCTCCGCGCCAGGCGCGTAAACGGTCCGGGGCGGCGCGGCAGGCCGGGCAGCCTATCCGTCAGCCACAGCCACAAGGTCATGCATACCAGCGCGAAACCCAGACAGGCCAGCGTCGCTTGCAACGGGGTTTGTTCATCGAATTTCCAGGGCGGCAGGTTGGGTCGCGGTCGGGTGTCTTCCAGCGGATGAGGCAGCACCGGCGACAGAATGAACGACTGCGCCGGAATGACCACGGTTTGCAGCTTGCTCCCCTCGGTGTGCAGTTCGATCGCAGGAACCTTCAGCATCCGAGCGCTTTCGACGGTGGCAAATACCTGCCAGCGCAGGTCCAGGCTGGCCACATCGCCTGCCTGCTCAAGGTGGGTGGCATGCAGCTCCAGCCAGGGCGTCACGCGTCCCGCAGGTGGCAAACTGCCGGGGTCAATTTGCTGCCCATGGTCAAGGTTGATGACGACATGGGCTTCCATCACGTCGCCCAGGGTGTAGCCGGTATCGCGCATCTGCACGGTGATTTTCGGTTCGGCTGAAGCCGATACCGACAGCATCAGGCACAGCAGCATAAGGATCAATCGCATCAGGCAGCGCGCTCCAAGAAATGGCAGGTCAGCGCCAGCGGGTCGAACTCGCCCCTGACCAGAAAAGGCTTGCGCCCGGCGGCGCGGCAGGCGCGGGTGATGGCATCGAGATGACGTTGCCGGGCGTCGGCTACGGCGCGCGTCAGGCCGGGCCGCATCCAGACAAAGCGGTCGGCGCCGGTTTCCGCATCGCGCAGGATGGCGATGCCGCGCTCCGGTAAGGCATCCACCTCGGCCGGGTCTTGCAGCACGATGGGGGCAACATCATGATGGGCGAGATTCTTGAGCAACCTTTCCAGCTCTCCTTCGGGCCAGCGGAAATCCGAAACAATGCACACCAGCGCACGCTTTCTCGGCAGTTGCGATACCAGCTTAAGCATCCCCGCTGCGCTGGCGCCATGGGGTTTTACTTGCGCCAGTTGTTTCTGCACCCACAGCCAGGCGCCGCGATTGACGCGCGGCGGCAACATGGCATCGCGGCGCGGGGTCTCGTTGGCGCCATACAGGCCGAAGGCGTCGCCGCTCTTCCAGGCCGCCAGCGCCAGATGGGCGGCGATATCGCGTGCGACAGCCATGCGATCCACCCGCCCCACATAGCCCATGGAGGCGGACATATCCATCAGCACCACCAGCTTGAGCGCGGTATTGAGGTGAAAATCGCGCACCCACAACCGTTCCAGCGGGTCGCGCAAACTGGCACGCAGGTCGAGGCGGCGCGGATCGGGATGGTCGCGCAGTTGCACCAGCGCACGCAGCTGGTCACCGCTGCCGGCCTGCACGCCGCCGGACGCACCGGGATGGGTGCCCACCGGTTTCCAGCGCACACGGTAGTGCAGCAGTGAGGCGAGACGCGACTTCACGGCGCGGGCACGGCTTGCAACAGGGCTTGCGTGTAATCGCGCGCCAGCCATTGGCGCTGCAACTCGTAGACCGGCGTGAAGAACACGCGGTGCGCTGCCACTTCGTGGAACACCGAAGCAATATCCTCGGGGGCAAGTTCCAGTCGCCCGTCCAGCCAGGCCGCAACCTTGGCGGCGCGCACCAGCATGCTGGTGCCGCGCGGGCCGATGCCGCTCACCATCAGTTCTTCGGTCACAACTTCCGGCAAGCGGATGCCGTAATCCTGTGGACGATGGCTGGCGCGGCGCAGGTGTTCGACGAAACTTTGTACATGTTCCCCAGCACGTACCGCGTGCTGGATTAGCGGGGCAAACTTGGTCAGCAGAGCGTGATCGATACGGCCTGCACCCACCCTCTCAATCAGGGCATCGACATCGTGGAAGCTGGTATCGAAGGTCAGTTGCTTGTGGATGTCGCTGCTGTCTTCAGGATCGACTTCGATTTCCATGAGGAAACGGTCGCGCGCCGCGCCTGGAAGCTCGAAGGTTTCCTCCTTTTCCACGCGGTTGCGGTCGGCAAACACCTGCAAATGGGGAAAGCGGTATTCCTTGTTGAACGCCGTGACGCTACGTTCGGCCATCACCCGCAGCAGCAGCGAATGCACCTGCGGCCGGGAACGGTTGATTTCGTTGAAAAAGAATACCGACAGGTCTTCTCCCTGCGACAGGAGCGGGCCGGGGTCTACGCGCGGCCTGCCGTCGGTATCCAGATGGGTGTGATAGATCATGTCCTGCGGCATCAGGTCGATGGTGCCTTCCACGCGCTGGTAGCCGCCGCCCAGTCCGCGCGCCGCCGCACGCAGCAGCGTGGTTTTGCCCACCCCGACACCACCTTCGAGCAGCACATGCCCGCGCGCGAACATCGCCGTCACCAGCAGGCGCACCGGATGGCGCAGCCCCAGCACGGTATCGTTGAGCTCGCGCTCCAGCGCCAGCGCGCGGTCGCGCCAGTCGGCGAGGGCGTTTTCCGCACCATGCCCATCCTTCATTTTTCTGCCCCTGCCGGTGTGTCGGCCTGCACCGGCTTCCATTCCGTTGCCAGCACCTTGGCATGCGCGATGTCTTCGGCCTTCATGCCTTTCGCCAGCGCGTCGCGAGCCATAATGGCGCCGTCGTGGCTCTGGTCGGCCGCCAGCATGTACCACTTGTAGGCCTCGACGGCATCCTTGCCGACACCGGTGCCATGCTCGTAAAGCTGCCCCATTTCATACTGGGCCTTGGCGTGTCCCTGATCCGCCGACTTGCGTATCCACTCCATGCCGGCTTTCGGGTCCTTTTTCACGCCACGTCCTTCCATATAGCATTTGCCCAGCGCCAACTGCGCCTTGTAATGCCCCTGGCCGGCCGCCTTGCGGTACCACTCGGCGGCAGCCTTGTCGTCCTGTTTCACCCCGCGCCCGATGGTGGTGATGCGCCCCATGGCAAACTGCGAAAGAATATGCCCCTTGTCGGCGGCCTTGCGGAACCATTTGGCGGATTCGACATCGTTGCGCTCCACTCCTTGCCCCTGGGCATACATCACCCCCAGATTGTAGGCGGCATCCAGATGTCCCTGGTCTGCCGCTTTGCGGTACCACTTCGCGGCCTCTGCAACATCCTGCTTCACCCCCTGCCCCTCGTCATACATCATGCCGAGTATGTGTTGCGCCTTGGGGTCGCCCTTGTCGGCCAGCGGCCGGAATTCCTTGAGCGCCGTGGCATAGTCGCGCTTGAGCATGGCGGCCTTGCCTTCCTCGAAGCCGGCGTGGGCATTGATTGAGAGGGCCGACAGCAGCAGAATTTGTATCAGTTTTTTTTGCATGATGATCCTTGTTTCTATCCGTTGATAACGCCATACCTGATCGCAAACCGCACCAACTCGACCGGATTGGTAACCCTGAGTTTCTGTTTTAGCGTGGTTTGATGATTGGCAATGGTTTTCTGACTTAGTTTGAGCAAGCGGGCGATGTCCTCCACGCTGTTACCCTCCGCAAGCAGCCTGAAGACCTCAAACTCGCGCGGCGAGAGTGAGGACAATAAATCGTTCTCTTTTGCCAAAGAATAAAGCGCAACTTTCTGGGCAATGCCACGGCTGATGAAATTGCGTCCGGCCGCTACTTCCTGGATGGCTGTCAGCAGTTCATTGGTATTATCAGCCTTGGTGACGTAGCCTTGCGCTCCTGCCGACATCGCCTGGACGGCAAATGCCGCTTCCTCATGCATGGAATAGACGACCACCTTGATCGAGGGCCACCTGGCGAGAATATGCCCCAGCGACTCCAGGCCGCCCAGGCCGGGCATGTTGATATCCATCACGATAACGTCCGGCTTACAGGTTCCAGCAAGTTCATAGGCACGCTCGCCCGTATCCGCCTCGGCTACGACTTCCAGATTGTTTGATTGCTCCAGCAGCCGCAGCAGCCCGGTACGCAGTGCCGCATGGTCGTCCACCAGCATGACACGGATTTTTTTCATTACTGCCCCTCAAAATAAATAGGCAACCTGGCCGAAACACAAGTCCCCTGTTCCGATGAACTGGTCACATTGAATGTACCGCCCACCCCCTGAATACGCTCCCGCATTCCCATCAATCCGAACCCGGACTTGGTATCGATGGGATTGAACCCGATGCCATCATCGCTGACGCTCACTTCCAGCCAATGATCCCCGGTGTTGATACTCAAAAGCACATTCCCGGCCTGGGCATGCCGTGCAATATTTGTGAGTGCCTCCTGCACCAACCGGTAAACCGTTATCGCGACTGCCTCCGACTCATGCCCCAATTCAGGATCAATCTGGCAATGAAGTTCTATGCTGGGGTTATGCTCCCGCCAGGTGGAGATCAAATCCGTCAGGGCCTGCTGCAGCCCGAGCTCGTCAATGGAGCCCGGACGCAGATTACTGAGAATATTGCGTATGGCACTTCGAATTTCCTGCACGGTTTTCAGGATACTGCTGGCACCCTCCCGAATGGAGGAGAGCCGGCGGGCACCCAGGATAGCCGTCGTCTCGATCTGAACGGCCGTCAACGACTGGCTTAAATCATCGTGCAAATTCCGGGCTAGCGATTTCCTCTCCTGCTCTTGCAAGTTGATCAACTGCTGCGTTAATTGCCTGTTGTTTTTCTGCGTCTGCTGGAGCCGCTCGGCCATGTCGTTGAACTTCGAGGCGATTTTCTCCAGTTCCGGCAAATCCAAATGAGGCAGTCTGGCATCAAAATTGCCCTGCTCCAGGTCAAGCAACGCGCCCCTGATCTGCTCAACAGGCCTCAAGGCGAATGAAACAGCCCAGTAAACGATGCTGTTCACGAGCAGAAAAAACGCTAGCGCCAGCGCCAACAGTTTGGATGTATCGTTCCAGACCTCGGAAATTTCGTAAGACACGTCCGGCCTGATCACCAACTCGCCTATGGTGCGGCCATTAAAAATGATTGGGCGCCGAACCTCGGCAGATGCATTTTCTCCAGTCAGCAATTTGTAAAACCACGCAGGGGGCTGGTTTGCATCCGCAGCCTTTTCTGTCCGGTTGCTGTCCACCAGATTCCCCTTCAAGTTGAAAAACTCGATGTGCAAATGCCTTAAATTTGCGAGTTCTTGCAAATGAAATGGTGAAGCGTCCGTTACTCCATAGCCATATAAAGACAGATACTGAATTTGCGTATCCAGCATCCGCTTGGCCAGACGTGAAGTTGATTCCACTTCTGCACGAATATCATCCCTGGCGTTATCCACCATGACTCTCATGCCAACCGCCATGACAATCAGCAACAGAAGTGAAATGACGAGGTTGAGACGGAGCTTTAAATTCATGAGCAGAACGCTCTTTCAATACCCGGATTTCCAAACAAACCGGGTAAGTCTTCTTGTGTCGAAAAAAGCCTGATTTTCCTAGAAAATCACGGGATATGGTAAGGCTATTACTCCCGTGAACAAGTAGGAGATGCTCCCGTCTTGATGGTGAATCTCCCCGTGTTTCGCGGAAGCCATTTGCTTTGAGTCAGGCCACTATCGGGGCCTGTTCGGCGAGTTGCCGGTAATAGTTTGTCTCAGCTTCCGCCGGAGGTATATAGTCGATGGGTTCCAGCAAGCTGTTGATGGTTGACCCAGCCCACCCACTTCAACGCCCGGGCCAGGGTGGATACACTCGAGCCAGCTGTCGCCCATTGCCCGTAGATCAGCATTTGCGTGGCGTAGAGCAGCCCGGCCGCAACCAGCAGCAGGAATACCGGTTTGAGCATGGTCAACATTTTTATAGGCAGCGGCCGGGGGCGGGGGCGGGCTACCGCAACGGTTGCCATGCCGGCATCGCGGTTCAACCGTTCTTTCCCATTTTTTGCAGCGCTTCCTGGATTTCCGCCCGGCGTCCGGCATCGGCATCTTCACGGCCGGGGCGTGGCGGCGCATTGAGCGCTTTTTTGAAATACTCCGCCGCCTTGGCCTGCTCGCCCTGGCTTGCCAGAAAATCCGCGTAAAAATAATTGGGGTCGATACCGGTGGGGTTGATCTGCAGGGCTTTTTCCAGGTAGCCGCGCGCCTTCTTCTTGTCGCCGAACCCAAGCGGCCAGCCTGGCACCTTGTAGTGCAGGGAACCCAGCGAGGTATAGGCCGAGCCGTTTAATGCCTGCGGATTGATTTTTTCCGCCGCCAGCAGCAGGTCGCGCGCCTGCTCCGCGATCTTCAGCCCGCCCAGGCCGCCTTTAGCCTTGGCATAACCGCTGAGGATAATGGCCTCCCAGATCATCGGCTCGGCGTGGCCGGCATTGGCGGCCGTCAGCTGGTGCGCGTCATCGGCCAGCGCCTTGAACGCAGCTGCTTGCGACTCTTGCGGCGTCTGGTAATTGGCTTTCGCCCAAGCGTGCTGCAGTTGCTCGATCGCGCTATCCAGGCCACCGTCAGCGAAGGCGGGATGAATGGATAACAAACACAGTATCAGGCAGGCAAATTTTCTCATCATGAAAGCTCCTTGTTGAATGAAATGGATTAAATAAATTGGCGGGCAATGCGGGCCTGTTTTTGCAAGCCAATGTCCACCAGCCGCGGCAGCACGCCGTTCAGGCGGGCAAAAAACATCTCCGGCCAACCGATGGCATATTCCTTGCGGTCATGCGCGATGGCGTTAACAATCAAGTCCGCCACCAGTTCCGGGCTGTCCATGCTGGCGCCGGTGGCGGCCAGCATTTGCGTGGTGGTGGAATTGTTGAGCGCGGTTTTGGTGGCACGCGGCGCGATGTAGGTGACGCCGACGCCGGTGTCGGCCAGCTCGCGGCGTAGCGCTTCGGAAAAACCGCGCAATGCAAACTTGCTGGCGCTATACGCGGCGTGGTGCGGAAAACCGATGGCCCCCAGGGCCGAGCCGATATTGACGATGCGCCCGGAATCCTGCGCCAGGAAGTACGGCAGCACCGCGCGGGCAAGCAGGATCGGTGCGGTCACGTTGGTGTAGATCATCTGTTCGATGCGTGCCGCGTCCTGCTGCTCGAAGCGGATGAAGTCCATGATGCCGGCGTTGTTCACCAGCACGTCCAGCCCGCCCAGCAGTTGGTGCGCTTGCTCGACGATCTGCTCCACACTTTCGGCGCTGGACAGGTCCGCGACGATGGGCCGGACAAAGCCGCCCCGTTCCGTGATATCGCGGCACAGCGCCTCCAGCTTCTGCTGGTTGCGTTCCACCAGCGCCAGCCGCGCGCCCTTCGCCGCCAGCGCCAGCGCCAGCGGCTGGCCGATGCCGCCGGCAGCGCCGGTCAGCACGATATTGCTATGCAGCAGCATCATGCGGCCATCCTCTCCGGCACGGCCGGAATAAAGCGTTGCGCCAGTTCGCGGAAAATGTCGCCATACAGCTTGTAGAACACCTTGGCGCCGTGGATCAGCGCCGCGCGGTCGGTGGCGTCAGTGATCTTGTTGACCAGCGAAGCGTAAAAATCGGTATGCCCGACATCCAGCGAGCCATGCGACGTCAGGTAGGTGAAGGCGTCATTGCCCAGCCCCAGGCTTTGCTGCAACGCCTGCCCGGCGCGGGTGGCCACTTCCACGCTGGTGCCTTCCAGCACCAGCACCATGCCGAAAAACCCGCACGGGTTGCCGCGGGCGATGGTGTCATAGGCATAAGACACCATCAGCTCGGTGGCCAGGCCGGGCTGTCCGCCGCGCACGGCTTCCTTGTCGCCGCCGCAGGCGGCAATGTCGTTGAGTATCCATTCCTGGTGGCCGAGTTCTTCCTCGATGTATTCCGCCACCGCCTCGCGCAGCCATTCGTAGCGTTCCGGCAGGCGCGAGCCGCAGGCCATCAGTAGCGGCACGGTATGTTTAACGTGGTGGTACGCCTCGGTGAGAAACGCGACATACGCCGCCAGGCCGACCTGCCCGGCGGCACCGGCGCGGATCAGCGGCAAGTCCAGCAGCGTGTTGCGTTCGGTTTCGGTGGCGGCCAGCAATTCTTCATAAAACGGTTTCATGGGGCTCCTCGTACAGTGCATTTAATGGGGTTTGGTAAATTTCGCGGATATTGTCGCGGCGCAGCCTGCCGTTGGGCGTGAGCTGGCCGTTGTGCGGGGTGAACGGTGCTTGCGCAACAACCCACTTGCGAATCTGCGCGTAGTCCGGCAGCAGTTGGTTGGTTTCGGCAATGGCACGGCTCACGGCTTCCGCGTTGCCGCGCGCCACGATCACCGCTACGTTCCACGGGCGCGCTTCGCCGAACACGGCAGCCTGGGCAATGGCAGGGTGCAGCGTCAGTTCACGTTCCACCCATTCCGGCGCGACATTGCGCCCGAACGAGGTGATGAAAATATTCTTTTTGCGGCCGGTGATGTGCAGGAAACCCTGTTCATCCAGGTGACCGATATCGCCGGTTGGCCAATATCCGCCAAGCGTTTGCGAAGACGTGTCGCCGGTATAACCCAGCAGCGTGGCGCCGCCGACAAGAATCTCGTCGTCCGCGGCAAAGTCGAGGCGCACATGTGGCAGCGGTTTGCCCACGCTGCCGATGCGCCGTGCCGCCGGCGTGTTGAGCGCCACCACCGACGCGCATTCCGACAAGCCGTACCCTTCAAACACCGGCAGCCCCAGCGCTTCGGCGCGTTGCAGCAAGCGCGGCGCGACCGGGGCACCGCCTACGGCGACAAAGCGCAGCCGGGTGGGCGACGGGTAGCCGGAGGCCAGCGCGGCCAGCAGCCCTTGCAGCATTTCCGGGGTGAGGATGGTGCTGGTGGCTTGCCGCGCTGCCAGGGCTGCGCACATACAGGCGACGTCCAGTCCGGAAGCGCCGTTCAGGCCGACATCAGCCAGCGGCAGCAAGGTGCTGCATGCACCAGCCAGCAACGGCACATAAATCCCGCCGATGTTCTCCAGCAGGGTGGACAGCGGCAGCAGGCTGACATGGACATCCTGCGCATTCGCCTCGGACAGGGTTTTGAGCGACGTGCTGACTTGCAGCAAGGCTTTGCCGCCGAGGCAAACGCCCTTGGGTTGGCCGGTGGTGCCGGAGGTATAGGTTATTTTTACCGTCCCCGGCGGCAGCGTTTTTGCCGGCTGGTCCGTCAGGCGGATGACAGTCAATCGCTGTTGATCCACCTCGATGCAGTCGCCAATCTGCGTGGCGATGCCGGCTTCCGCCAGCAACCGGGTGTAACGCTCCGGCTGGTCGGTGACCAGGCAATCCGCCCCGGCATCGCGCAGCGCATGCACCACCTGCCCGGCGGAAAAGAACAACGGCAACGGCAGCAGGGGGATGGCGCTTTCCAGCGCGGCCAGATCCAGCACCGCCCACGCCGGGGAATTATCCAGCGCCAGCGCAATGACGCGTGCTTGCAACCCACGCAGGGATGCGCCGGTTTGCGGTATCTCGTGCGCCAGTTCGGCATAACTCAGCACCCTGGCTTTGCCCGCCAGTGCGGGGCGGCTGGGCTGCGTGCGTGCAAATGTTTGGATGCAGTCGAACAAAGCACTCAATTCGGCAACTCCTGATGCCCGTCGCGCGCTTCCGGCAAGCGGCGTACCGCCATCACCTGCGGATGCTGCTGGTAATAACTGCCCCAGCCGGCCCGGTCTGCTTCGGCCAGGCGCTCCAGGCCGGCATCACCCAGCACTTCCAGTTGCACGCTGAGTTTGCCCAGTGAGTTGCGCAACGCCGGAATGGCGGTGAATACCGCCCATTGGGCGTCGGTGGCATGCAGGTGGTTGATGACTTCCTGCAACAGGCGGCGCGCCATGCCCAACTCCGCCACCGCCAGGTTGCCCACCTCAACAATGTCGCTGCGCCGCACCGTGGAACCGACCCGCTGCGCCAGCGCCACTTCAACCGGCTGATCCAGGTAAGCTTCCAGGAACAGGCGCTCGCTGCTGGCGCTGCGCAGGCCGCACACCGCCAGCACTTGGTTCTGCTGGTCGTGCAGGCTGAGCATCTGCGGCATGAAGTGCGTGACATCGGCGTTGTACACGTTGCGGAACACGGTATGGATGAACTGCTCGAGTTGCTTGCGGTTTGGCGCACACGCCGTGGACAGCCGCGCCGAAATCGTTCTTTCCTCCGGCCTGGATGCCACGGCCTGTCTCAAATAAGCACGGGCCAGACTGAGCGGCGTGGGCTGGATAGTGGACAACAGGGTTGATTGGCAAACTGGCATCGCATAACACTCCGTGATTAAAAACCTGCACGGAGATACGCAACGGCTATGCCAAACCGGCTTGAATTCTGTGTTTCATCCAGCGCAATATTGCACAACACAATGTTTTGTAATGATTTTTACAGGATAAATCCACCACATGAAGGTTGCGTGCAGCATCGAAGGGAAGGCCATCATGCCAACAGACCCTGCAAAATTTGCAGGGTCGTGCAGCAGGCGAACTACATTTTTTGCAGGGTTAGCGTTCTTGATCCTGCCCGCACTTCAGTGCGGGCGGCTGGGAAATCAACGCCCCATCAGGCATCAACCAGAGAATGGGTTTGACCCGGGCATCGGCCTTGCAAGCGGATACATAACCGATGGCGCCCGGCGTATCCGCCACAAAGCGCAGCACCGCTTCTTCCGAAGCCAGCACGTAAGGCGGCGAAACGCCCTGGAAGTACATCGCGTTCCAGTACTGCGCCAGGCTTTCCGGCGAACTGCCCAGCACGTGCTGGGAAAAACTGCGCCGTAACGGATGGTCCGGCGGCAGGTTGGTGGGGCGGAGGCGCTCGCCGCTGGCCCAGGCCAGTTTTTTGCGGCGGTAAATCAGCGATAGGTCGGCCAGGCCTGACACGCGGCCGGCCTGGGTGTTGGCCACAATCAACGCCAACGGCTCCCCCTCCTCCGCGCCGGATGCTCGCGGCAGGATGAAGAACAGCAACAGGCAGGAAACAAGCAGCCGATTCATCAGAACAGGATGGCAAACGATGCAAACATGCCCTTCGGCGCGCCGGGCTGTTCCGCGTTGCCGCCGGTGTAATCCAGCTTGAACACGCGCTTTTCATCCATGCGCCAGGCGGTACCGACCAGCCAGCGCTGGATGGGGGATTCCGCCGGGCGCTGCATGGTTTCCAGCCGCCCCACGGCAGACCAGCGCCCACCGATGGGGGCCACGCCCTGCAAATAAGCGCCGTGGCCGGCATCACCGCTGCCGCCGACGCGGAACCGCTGGAATGCCTCGCCGCTCAATTCCCAGCCATGGCGTGCGGCCAGGAAATCCAGCCCCAGCAGCCGGTAGTGCGGGTTGCCGTGAATTTCCTCGGAAAAATCCAGCACCGTGACGCCCGTTTCTATCGCGCCGGAAAAGGCCAGCCGTGCCCCGTTGGTACTTTCAAACGGGATTTCGTCACCGTTGTGACGCATGTCATGCACCACTTCGCCAAACACGGAATACTCCAGCGAACCGCTCTCCAGCGGCAGCGCGCCTTGCAGCATCAGGCCGTTGACGTTGAGTGGGAACAGGTGCTCGGTGGCCAGCGGGCGGTGCGTGGTCCACACCAGCGGATCGGCATGGATCAGGTTCCAGCGCCCGACCGGCGTCAGGAAACGCCCCCCTCTCAGGGTGACGTGCTCGGAATAGACATAGTCGGCATACAGGCGCTCCACGTCGAAATAGGACTGGTTGGTGGAAACGGACTGGCCTTCCTGCCAATGCAGGGGCTTTTCAAGCTCAAGTTCGGAGAACAGGCGCCAGCGCCCGTTGCCATCCCAGGACAGGAACAGGCTGCCTTCGCTGAACGTGGCTTCGGCACGACCGCCGGGGTGCAGGTTGATATTGGCGCTGGCGTAGCCGCCGATATGAAAGCTGTCGGTAAGCGCCGCTTCTTCCCCGGCATACGCCGAGTTGCATAGCAGCAACGCGCTGGCTACACTGGCGCACACCTTCAGAAACTGGTCCATGATGCTTCTCCATCCATTGATTGCAACATTGCGTGCGGTCTGCATTCTCGCATCGAATGATGCGAGCCGGAAGCACGCAGCAATTATCACGCCAGCGCCATGCCCCGGCTGACCCCCCCCGCCCGTTCCATCCGGCACACCTTGCTGGTGGCGTTTTTGCTGGCCGGCCTGCTGCCCGCCGCACTGGTCACGGGCATGGCGTTTTTCGAGGCGCGCTCGGCACTCAAGGCCGAGATCGAAAGCGACATGCGCGTACGCGCCGCCGCTGCCGCCGAGGATATTGACCACCTCATGTACGAACGCACGCAAAACGTGGTGTCCTGGAGCCGGCTCGAAATCATGCAGGAAGCGCGCATCGGCGATGTAGATAAGCGTCTGTCCAACTTTTTGCGCGATCTCACCACCAGTTACCACGGCATTTACACCGACATTTACGTGATGGATGCACAAGGCACCGTTGTGGCCGCCAGCACACCGGCCCTGCTGGGCAAGCGGCGCGACGCGGCACAGCCGTGGCTGGAAGCCTTGCTGCCGGGGGGGCGCTGCCAGATATTCCCGGTAAGCAACGGGGCATTGCCGCTGGCAGTGTCGATCAACGACCCTTTTGGCAACGCCCCCGCCGGGACGCTGGTAGCGCTGTTTGACTGGTCGCAGGTGAGCCATGTGCTGGAGGCCGCCTCGGCCGACACCCGCGCCGCCGCGCTGATGGACCAGCAGCATCGCACGCTGGCAGCGACTGCGGACTGGCGCGAAGCCAACGGCACCAACTCCCGCATTTCCGCGTTTTCGCACGAGTTCAGGACATTCCCCGCATTCGGCTGGAGCGTGACGCTGACGCAGCCGGAAGCCGTGGTATTCGCCCCGGTGCGGCGCATGGGCTGGATCTTCCTGCTGCTGCTGTCGCTGACGGCATTGCTGGCATCGCTGGCCGCCGCGCCGGTGGCGGCGCGCATCGCCCACCCGCTGGCGCAGCTCACCGGGTTTGCCCGCAACTTCATGCGCGAGCAGCGCGGCGTCACGCCGCCTGACAGCGGCCCGGCGGAAGTACGCGAGCTTTCCGCGGCGTTTGCGCAGATGATCCATGACCTGGAACGTTCGCGCGATAATCTCACGCGCGCCGCAAAATTGGCGGTGGTGGGCGAAATGGCGGCGGCGATGACGCACGAAGTGCGCACGCCCATTGGCATCCTGCGCTCCTCGGCGCAACTGCTGTTGCGGGAGCCGGGCCTGAGCCATGAAGGCCGCGAGGTGTGCGGCTTTATCGTAAGCGAAACCGAGCGGCTCAACCGCCTGATTTCCACGCTGCTGGATTGCGCCCGCCCGCGTCCGCCGGAATTCAGGCCGCTGGAACTGGCGGCGCTGGCGCGGCAAACCGCCGCCATGCTGGGCTCGCAGGCAATCAAGAAAAACATCGCCATCGATTGCGCGGCCTGTACCGAAGTGGTGGCCGAATGCGACGAAGAACAGATCACGCAGGTCTTGCTGAACCTGCTGCTCAACGCGCTGCAAATCCTGCCCGAGCACGGGCACATTAGCGTTACCACGCGGCAGGAGGACGAGATGGCGGTGCTGGAAGTGGCGGATAACGGGCCGGGCATCGCCGCGCCTTTGCGCGAACAGGTGTTCGACCCATTTTTCACCCAGCGCGCAGGCGGCGTAGGCCTGGGGCTGGCGGTGGTGCGCCAGATCGTCGCCGCCCACAGCGGTGAAATCGGCGTGTTTGCAAGCCCGTCCGGCGGCGCGCTGTTCCGTGTCCGCCTGCCGTTGATCAGGAAAGAAGAACACCATGAATGAGCGTAAACGCATCCTGGCCGTAGACGACGAACCCAACATGCGGCGGCTGCTGGAAATCATGCTGCGGCAATCCGGGCATCAGGCGCTGCTCGCCGCCGATGGGCGCGAGGCGCTGGACATCCTGCGCCGGGAGGGGGCCGACCTGGTGGTGAGCGACCTCAACATGCCGGGCATGGACGGCATCAAATTGCTCGCCACCATGCGCGAAGAAGGCATGGAAACGCCGTTGATCATCGTCACCGCCAAAGGCGAGGTGGAATCCGCGGTCAGCGCGATGAAACTGGGGGCGGCGGATTACATCCTGCGGCCGTTCGACCTGGAAACGCTGGAAATCGCCATGACGCGCGCGTTGTCGGTGGCGCGGCTGAAAACCGAGAACCGCTTCCTGCGCGACGAGGCGGAGCGCGACATGGGCGACATGGTGGGCGAATCGGCACCCATGCAGCAGCTGCAGCAGGCGATCCGGCAAGTGGCGCCGGAAAAAGCCACCGTGCTGATCGCCGGTGAAACCGGCACCGGCAAGGAAGTCACCGCACACGCCATCCATCGCTTGTCGCCGCGCCACGACCACCTGTTTGTGGCGGTCAACTGCGCCGCCATCCCGGCCGAAATGATGGAATCCGAACTGTTCGGCCACGAACGCGGCGCATTCACCGGCGCGGTCAAGGAGCGGCTGGGAAAATTCGAGGTGGCGGATGGCGGCACCCTGTTCCTGGACGAAATCACGGAAATGCCGGTTGCGCTGCAAGCCAAGCTGCTGCGCGCGCTGCAGGAAGGCGTGATCGAGCGGCTGGGCGGGAACCGGCCGATCCCGGTGGACATCCGCATCATCGCCGCCACCAACCGCGACCCGCAGCAAGCGGTGCGCGATGGGCGGTTGCGCGAGGACCTGTATTACCGGCTCAACGTGTTTCGCCTGGATTTGCCGCCTTTGCGTGAACGGCGTGACGACATCCCCGGGCTGGCGCGGCATTTCCTGGCGCGGCGCCATGCCGGGATCACGGATGCGGCCCTGCTCGCCTTGCAAGGCTACGCCTGGCCGGGCAATGTGCGCGAACTGGAAAACGTGCTGGAACGCGCCGCGATTGTAGCCGGTGGCCGACCTATCGAGCCTTGCCATCTCCCCGCCGACATCTCGGCGCCGGCGCCAGGTACGTCCCCTCCCCCCGGCCAGGCGCCGGCAATGGAAAACCAGACCCTACCGCAGGCCATCGAGGCGCTGGAAAAACGCATGATCGCCCAGGCCATTGCCGCCAGCGACGGCAACAAGAGCCGCGCGGCGCGGTTGCTGGACATCAGCGAACGTTCGTTGTGGTACAAGGTGGGCCGCTACAAAATCTAGGGAAGCCCTGAACAAGTGGCTACACGGGCGAATTGCTGCGTTGCGCGGTGCTCGGAACCTCGCCGTACTCCTTGTGCTATCTCGGTTCCTGCGCTCCGTGCGCCTTGCACTTCATCCCGCTCGCTCACTTGTTCAGGGCTTCCTTAGGGGCTGCTGTTGCCTGCCGGAAAACCCATCCAATCAGCTTATAGACTTTTCTGGTATAACTTTATAGAAAAATATTATTTTTATTCATAAGCCAAACCCCATACCATGGCGACCTCGCCTGACCGGCACGAATTGACCCCTGATATGGCCAATACCAAACAACGCAATCACAATGTTTTGCCCGGCTTTACACCGGCACTGGGCTACACCATCCTGTATCTCAGCCTGATTGTACTGATCCCGCTTTCCGCGACTTTTCTCAAGACAACGCTGCTGACCTGGGACGAATTCTGGGCAACCGTGACCGCACCGCGCGTGCTGGCGTCCTACCGACTGACATTTGGCGCATCGCTGATCGGTGCCGTGATCAACGCGTTTTTCGGCCTGCTGACGGCCTGGGTGCTGGTCCGTTATACCTTTCCCGGCAAGCGCATTATCGATGCCCTAGTCGACCTGCCGTTTGCATTACCTACCGCCGTGGCAGGCATTGCCCTGACCGCAATTTATGCGCAGAACGGCTGGATCGGCAGCGTGCTGGAGCCGCATGGCATCAAGATCGCATTCACCCCGCTGGGTGTGGTGGTGGCGCTGACGTTTATCGGCCTGCCGTTCGTGGTGCGCACCGTACAGCCGGTGCTGGAAGATCTCGAAGCCGAGGTTGAGGAAGCGGCGGCCAGCCTGGGCGCGAACCGCTGGCAAACCTTCCACCGGGTCATCCTGCCGGCCATCGGCCCGGCGCTGCTCACCGGCTTCACCCTGGCGTTCGCTCGCGCCGTCGGTGAATACGGCTCGGTGATTTTCATCGCCGGCAACATGCCGATGGTCTCGGAAATCACGCCCCTGCTCATCATCACCAAACTGGAGCAGTACGATTACCCCGGCGCCACCGCGCTGGCCGTGGTCATGCTGGTTATTTCGTTCGTGCTGCTGCTGACCATCAACGGTTTGCAATGGTGGGCCAGCAACCGCCACAGCAGAAAAATCGCCTAGGAGCATCATGTCAGCCCCGATTACCAAAGCCCTGCCCGTCGGTCACAAGGACAAAGCCGCCCCCGGCCGCGCCATCCGCGAACCCGCCTGGGTGCGCTGGGCGCTGATCGCCGCGGCGCTGGCCTACCTCAGCCTGTTCCTGTTCGTACCGCTGGCGGCGGTGTTCACCGAAGCGCTACGCAAGGGCGCCGATGCCTATTTCGCCGCGCTGATCGAGCCGGATGCGCTGTCTTCCATCAAACTCACCCTGATCGCCGCAGCCATCGCGGTGCCGCTGAACCTGGTCTTCGGCGTATCCGCGGCCTGGGCCATCGCCAAGTTCGAGTTCAAGGGCAAAAGCGTGCTGATCACGCTGATCGACCTGCCGTTTGCGGTTTCACCGGTGATTGCCGGCCTGATCTATGTGCTGATCTTCGGCCTGCAAGGCTGGTTTGGCGGCTGGCTCAGCGAACATGACCTGAAGATCGTGTTCGCCGTGCCCGGTATCGTACTGGCGACCATTTTTGTCACATTCCCCTTTGTTGCCCGCGAGTTGATCCCGCTGATGCAGGCGCAGGGCAAGGACGAAGAAGAAGCCGCGCTGGTGCTCGGCGCTTCCGGCTGGAAAATGTTCTGGCGTGTCACGCTGCCGAATATCAAATGGGGCCTGCTGTACGGGGTGATCCTGTGCAACGCCCGCGCCATGGGTGAATTCGGCGCGGTGTCGGTGGTTTCCGGTCACATTCGCGGGCAGACCAACACCATGCCGTTGCATGTGGAGATTCTCTACAACGAATACAACTATGCCGCCGCATTCGCCGTCGCTTCATTGCTGGCACTGCTGGCACTGGTGACGCTGGCACTGAAGTCCTTTGTCGAATGGCAAAGCGCCCGCCAGGTCGCACAGCAAGTGGCCGAATCCAGATAAATCAGCATGATCACAACCGTGGGGTATGAACCGTGAGCATTGAAATCAGCAATATCCGCAAAAATTTCGGCAGCTTCAGCGCGCTGAACGATGTCAGCCTGCAAGTGCCGTCGGGCGAACTGGTGGCGCTACTGGGGCCATCCGGATGCGGCAAGACCACCTTGCTGCGGATTATCGCCGGACTGGAATCCCCGGATAGCGGCAGCATCGCCTTCAACGGCGAAGACACCACCTCGCGCAACGTGCAGGAACGCCGCGTCGGTTTCGTGTTCCAGCATTACGCCTTGTTCCGTCACATGACGGTGTTCGAGAACGTCGCCTTCGGCCTGCGCGTGCGCCCGAAAAAGACGCGCCCCAACGAAGCCGAAATCCATCGCCGGGTGCACGAACTGCTCAACCTGGTGCAACTCGACTGGCTGGCCGATCGCTACCCGCCGCAGCTCTCCGGCGGCCAGCGCCAGCGTATCGCCCTGGCCCGCGCGCTGGCGGTGGAGCCGCAGGTGCTGCTGCTGGACGAACCGTTCGGCGCGCTCGACGCCCAGGTGCGCAAGGACTTGCGCCGCTGGCTGCGCCGCCTGCACGACGAACTGCATATCACTAGCGTATTCGTCACCCACGACCAGGAAGAAGCGCTGGAAGTGGCCGACCGCGTGGTGGTGATGAACAAGGGCGTGATCGAACAGATCGGCACGCCGAACGATGTGTACGAACACCCGGCTTCACCGTTCGTCTACCAGTTCCTCGGCAACGTCAACCTGTTCCATAGCCGGGTACATGCCGGGTTTGCGCGCATCGGCGACCTGCAACTGGAAACCCCGGAGTTCGCAGACACCAACGACACCCCCGCGCTGGCCTACGTGCGCCCGCACGACATCACCATCCATCGCACGGCGGAAGGCGAAGATGGTTCGGCATTCAAGGCCGTGGTGAGTTTCATCCAGGCCATTGGCCCGGTCGTGCGCTTGGAGTTGCAGCGCGAGGACGACAGCGAACTGGTGGAAGCCGAAATCACCCGCGAACGGTTCAGGGAACTGAACCTGCGCAACGGCGAAGTGGTGTTCATCAAGCCACGCGCCTACAAGGTGTTCCTCAACCACGACAGCGCCCCGGCGCGTTAACAACCAGCCGCGAGCGGCCGATCACGGCGTGGGCGCGTGTTGTCCCACGCCGTTTTTGCATCTGCATGCGGCTGGAACCCAGCCGGCAAATTGCCTTGGCCGGGGATTCACTCTATGATTCAGGCAGTTCAGGCGCCTTGAGAGCCGCCGTTTCATCACGCAAGGGGAGATTGTCACATCATGGTGTTTTGCAGAGGTTGCGGTAAGGAAATTCACGAATCGGCGCTCAGTTGCCCGCACTGTGGCGCGGTACAGAAAAAGGTAGGCGCCGGCGGGAGCAAAAGCCGCGTCACGGCCGCCGTGCTCGCCTTCCTGCTCGGCGGCTTCGGCATTCACAAGTTCTACCTGGGGAAAATCGCCGCCGGCGTGCTCTACCTGCTGTTCTGCTGGACCTTCATCCCGGCCATCATTGCGTTTATCGAGTTCATTATTTACCTCACCATGTCGGATGAGGAATTCGAGGCAAAATACGGCGCCAAATAGCCGCCACGTTGCACAACAACAAAGGCACCCATGGGTGCCTTTGTTGTTTAAGCCGCTATATGGTAGCTGATGCCCTTTGCGAAGCATAGTTTGGGGTTTCCCCATAGCCCTCAAGCCAACTAACTGTGAATGTTTAACCAATGTACTTAAATCCAAGTAATAATTAGTCTGAATCAACAATAAAAGCATGGAATCTGAAATGGGTGATTTAACCGATAGCCTTAAGGAACAGCTAAAAAAAGAACTTCTGCGGCCAGAGCCGGATTTTTCTGTTATTGCTGACCTCACGGAAAAACTGCTCGCACTGGACGTAAATACGGCCCGTTTTTCAGTGGATGCACACCACATTCAACGTTTGGGCTTTGAACTTGTTGGCAAGCAAGAAACTGCTCTTTCCGAACTGATCAAGAACGCTTACGATGCCGACGCATCAGTGGTCAGAATCAATTTTTCTGGTCAAAACCACATAGGTGGAAAACTTCTAATTGAAGACGACGGCGTTGGCATGACGGAAGCTGTTGTTCGTAACTCATGGATGCGTCTGTCCACGGATGAAAAATCCCGCAATCCTTTATCCGACAACTACTCCCGGCTGAGGGCTGGTAAAAAAGGGATCGGTCGTTTTGCCGCACAACGCCTTGGCACACAGCTTATTCTGGAAACGCGCGTAGCAGGGGCAGCAACTGGAATTAGGGTCACCTTTGACTGGGATAAGCAATTTACGCCTGGCCGCAGCCTGTTTGCTATTGCCAATCCTATCGAGCAATTTACCAAGGACGTAGATGACCACGGCACCAGACTGATCATTAACAATTTGCGTGACAAATGGTCGGATGCAACCTTGGAACGCGTATGGAAATCGGTGTTATTGTTGCAACCGCCGTTCAAACTGGCAAACACTGCAAAAATAACTGCTCCAAGAACGCACGCACTTTCTGATCCCGGCTTTCAGGTCATTATCAATGGTCGTTCAGGCACGGATCATCATAATGAAGTATCGATTGATACAAATTTCCTGAACCATGCAATTGCTACGATAGAAGGCAGTATTGACCAGGATGGCAATGCAGTATTTCATGTCCGCTCTGACAAGATTGATCTGGATGAAACATATTTACCCGATGATAAGTTTCTGATGGTTGGCCCACTCAGTCTCGAGACCAGATATTTTATTTATTCAACTGACGCTTTATCCGGGCTGTCTGCCACAACAGCAAGCCAAATGGGCAGGCAATATGGCGGCATCCGTATTTACCGTAATGGCTTCAGAGTCTTGCCTTATGGTGAACCCCATGATGACTGGCTGAGGCTGTCTGCAGATGCAGCGCGACGCGTCCTTCTTGTCCCGGCTTCAAACTCTAATTTTTTCGGGCATGTAGAAATCTCTGCTGAAGAGAACATTCTTCTTGAAGAAACCAGCAGTCGCGAAGGGTTGATAGAAAATGATGCCTTTGTTGAGCTGCAAGAGTTTGCTCGAGCTTGCGTGGAATGGGCTGCGCTTAGGGTAGCAGCTGCTCGTGAGCGAAAGCTGACAGCAGGCCAGAAGGATTTTGTATCAAAAGCACGGCAACCAAAAGCGCGCAAACCGTCAGAAGTGCTGCTTGAGCTCCGCCAAAAAGGAAGCGAACAATCAGGAAGAGAGCAGCAGGAGGAGTTTTTTAAAGAAGCGGAAAAAGAGTTCCAGGCATACGAAGAGCAAGTCGAGGCGGAGCGGGAAGCTTTATTGCAATATGAATCCATGCTACGTATTTTGTCATCGCTGGGTATTTCGATTTCAATTTTTGGGCATGAAGTCAAAGGCGCAAATGCCGCCATTTCCGGCGGCATTCAGGTACTAAAAGAAGCCATTGATGATGCGTTTACTAATGAACCCCATGCGGAAGTCATTAGCGCAGTCGAAGGGGTGGGAAGCTCGGTGAATCGGCTGATCTCCCTAGGCAACTATGTCGCAGCTTTGATGTCGAGTACAGGCAGTCGTGAATTAAAAACTGTATCCGTTAGCGGTGCTGTAGAACGTTTTGTATCCCAGTTTGCCGACTATATGCATAAGCAGGGAGTTGAATTTGACGTAGATGATATCCCTCCCAACCTGCGAACCACTGAAATTCACCCTAGCGAATTGGATTCGGTCTTATTTAACTTTCTCACCAACGCCCTCAAGGCAATAAAGCGTGCAAAACCAGCGCACCGGAAAATCAGAATATCAGCTTGCCGCGAGGGTGCAATTGCGCTCCTTAGCTTTGAGGATAATGGCACAGGCGTGGCAGAAGAAATTCGCGACCGAATCTTCGATGCGTTTTACACCACCACGTTTCACGATGCGGATGATATTGCTGGCCCAGGTACTGGCTTAGGCTTGCGCATTGTTTCAGACATTGCCAGAAGTTATGGTGGTTCAGTTAGCCTTGGTGAACCGACAGAGGGCTACAATTGCCGTTTTGATTTCCGCATACTGGCGGCTGGTGGAGAGTGATAAGCATGTATAAGGGTTTTCTTGTAGATGATGATATAGGCGACCAAACTTACACTAAGTTGCTTAGTTTTAAGACAAGTCCTGGACTCAGCCTTACGCTCAAAGAACCAAGTCAATTAACCGAGATTGCGGCGGAAATTTTTGGTGCCTCCCCGGATATTGTTGCGCTCGATTACCGCCTAGATGAGAATTTTTCCGCTTGTCCAGCTGGTCAATATAAGGCCGGGCCATTGGCGCAACAATTGCGTGATCTTGCTGCCGCTTCTCCTCAACAAGACTTCCCAATCATTTTGATTTCATCTGAAGAAAAAATTCAACATGATTACAAGCCCGATGCAACCTCTCATGACCTTTTCGACAACATATATCTGAAGGAAAATGTTTCCAAAAACACCACCCAATATCGGAGAGAATTAATTGGTCTTATCGAAGGTTACCAGACACTAAAGAAACATTGGGTACAGACCAGTACGGTGGATAAGCTTTGCCATATTTTAAATTTATCGCAAGATGAAGACTATGCCGTCGACTTTGAAGAGCTGCTCGTAGCGGTTGAAGACAGCAAAGCGGTACATGTACTTGCTCGCGTACTTATGCAGGATGTTTTACGCAGGCCAGGGATATTACTTTCTTGGGATGATATCCGGGCCAAGCTTGGGGTCGCTTTTGACTCACTCGACCAGGAAAAGCTGAAACAACGCTTTGAAGAAGCCAAATACCAAGGCGCGTTTTATAACGCTTGGGAGCGTTGGTGGCGCCATAAATTTGATGAAATTACAAATACGATCTTCAACACCTCCCCGACTGGCTTGCCGGGGGATGAAAGAGTTGCTGCCTTGAATCAGCAATTGAATCTCTCACTAACACCAGCCCAATCTCGTTGGTCAACGAAAAATCCGACACAAGAGTTATTTGCCTTCCCATGCGCGGTATGCCGACACCCAACCGAGCTTCGTCACTCCCTGGCAGCTTATGATCCACGCGCCCCTAAATTTGCCGAGCGTAAACGGATATGTTGGGATTGCATCAGAAAAGACCGCAACGAACAGCCAAATATGCGCGTGCGTATAGCGAGTAGCGATCTCTTATTAGTCGGAAAAATTAAAAACCATACTGTGGGACAGTAAGCTCATGATCCCATCTGCAGAAGAAATGGCTAACATTGTATGGGGCGTGGGTGAAATATTACACAGCTCAGAAATAATTGATGATCATGCCTTATCTGTTTTTTCCAAGCTCAAAAGCGACTTAAACAGGCAGAAAGGAAAAACCTCCTGGAGTATCAATGTTGACAGGGGGCACCCAATCACATTTTCTCAATGTCTAGATGACAAAGGGGAGTCAATAATCGTACCCAAAATTATTTCCGACTACGTGGTGCTCAAAGATAGTGGCGGATATCCACCTTTTGATGTACTTGATATCGCATTGGAAATTGAATATGACGATGGCAGACCACTTACACGGTGGCATATAGACAAAGCCAACAAACAGGCAGATCGTTTTCAGGAGGGGCCCTTGTTTCACGTACAAATGGGTGGGCATCATCACAACAATAGGGGTGAAGACCTTCCAATTAAGAGGCCACGCTGGAATCATCCGCCACTGGATATTGTGCTGTTTTGCGAACTGGTAGCCGCCAATTTTTTCCCCGAGAAGTGGCAACAGATCAACAACGATCCTGCATGGTGTGATCACATTTCGCAGTGCCAGAAGTATTGCTATACCGGTTACATCGACAAATTACAGCAAGCACTTAACACCAGTTCAAAAACGATTCTGGGGCAGTTTTGGGCAAATCAGTCTTAGCGTTGACGCCGCTTTCTGTAGGTATCAAGAGCCTTTGCTAAAGGCTCTATCACTTGACTTTGTGTCTCAAGAGTATTGCCAAAAATAAAGACATCCGCTAACGCTCTGGCCTTATTCCATGATTGAGATCGGAAGCATTCATCCAAAGCGGAAAAGCAATTGTTTATCTCTACCTCTGTTTTGTCCTGAGGCAGGATCAACTTAATCTTCTTTGCCCCCGAAGGCTCGATTTTCAGCACGCCAGAACCGTAACTTCTGCCCTCTATCTCTGCTGATAGTTGGCTAAATGTCGTGCAAATCGCAATCGCGGTTAACTTCCGCTGAAGCTCGGTTATTACTGGCTTGAAATAAACGCGGTGTATGGAGTTTGTAGAGTTAACCCTGGCTGAATTAAGCGCGATCCTTGGTCCCTCATGTGTCATGTAAGAAAAAAAAGCATCAGGGATCCGCCCATCATCAGATGCCAGCCATCGGTTCTGGCGTTTCTGGAATGTGCGATTACGCTCTCGCAGGCTTACCGGAAAAGTCTCCGTGTATGGTATGGCCTCTTCCGGCATATCTTTATTGGGAGAAATGCTAAAAATTATGCTTTTCTTTCCTTCATCGCGAAGTCGCTTTACATCATCTGATGTCAGTTGAATACCCGACACATGGCTAAATTTGGAAAGTATTGGATTTAAGCACTTTTCAGGTAGCCCCCACTTTTTTACCTGCTCAACAGAAAGTATAAAAAAGTGATTTGCTCCTGTGACAGTTCCGATCAGTACTGAGCATAGCGCACCTAATTCAACAACATTCCCAGCTCTGGTAATGTGTTCATAAACAACATTCTCTTGAATGACGTCAGTCCCAGTTTCCGGGTGAACATGAGTGGTTTCCTGCGAGGCTTGCTCAATCCGAGTAGCAAGGTCTTCAATCGATCCACAATAGTCAAGTTCAATGCTTGCCGAAGATTGACCAAAATTGCTGCATAGCAATATGACTGTCCGCTCTTCTGTTCCCACAGATAAAAAGGCACGTTCTCCAAGTTCAATAGCTGTCACTCGCCCAAACTTGGATAGCAACAACTGATGCATCTCAATTCCATAAGTGGATTGGAGAAAACTTCCAGGCAACACCCAAGCCATGCGCCCACCATGTCTTAGGAAGGACATGCTATGAACGACAAAATAAGCCCAAAGACTCGCTCGTTTATTTAATGAGCTTTTAGTTTGGCTGCGCCACTGCTCAACAGACTCTAGTTGCGATGGTGAGAGGTTGTGTCTAGAAATGTATGGTGGATTTCCAATGACAGTATCAAATTCCTGCTCATGAAATTGGTTCGGGAATACCTTCATAAAGTCTTCCCGAATAAATCTTCGCTTAATATTTTTAGGTGCTCCAAGCTTCTGTGCAAGATAATCAAAAGCTTGTGGATCGATATCACAGCCAAATAGTTGGTTGTGAGGTGCTTTACAGCCAAGGTAAGTTAACCGGCTAACTGCTGCTTCAAGAAATCCACACCCACCAAAACTCGGCTCAAATACGGAGTCTGTTGGTGACTGAATTGCCCATTTGGACAAAATCGATGTCAAATCATCTGGAGTGTAATAGGCACCAAGCGCCTTGCGAGCTTGTATAGGATCTACCGCATCCATGGAGGCAGATACGTCTATGACTTCCTCCGAATACGCAACCATGGGCTCCATCATCTTGTCGTTGCTTCATTGACCGATGGAGTTATATACACACCCAGCATAGGTGCGCCCAGAATCATTGTCCCTATCATAATGAATTGTGCATGTGCTACCACACGGCGGGTTAAGCCGCCACCTCGGTGATCGGGATGACCTTCTTCGGCAGGTATTCCGCCATCTGGTCGAAGTTCAGGTAGCGATACACGCTACCCGCATCGCCCGACACCTTGTCGCCCAGAATCTGCAAATACTCCTGCAGCGTCGGGATTCTGCCCAGCCGCGCGCACACCGCGGCCAGTTCCGCCGAACCCAGGTACACCCGCGCATCCTTGCCCATGCGGTTGTCGAAATTGCGGGTGCTGGTGGAGAACACCGTGGCCTTGTCGGCCACGCGCGCCTGGTTGCCCATGCACAGGCTACAGCCCGGCACCTCGGTCCTGGCGCCGGCACGGCCGAATACGCTGTAAGCGCCTTCTTCGCGCAGTTCGGCTTCATCCATGCGGGTGGGCGGGGCAATCCATAACCGCGTGGGAATCAGCCCGGCATCATCCAGCACGCGCGCCGCGGCGCGATAGTGGCCGATGTTGGTCATGCAACTGCCGATAAACACTTCGTCGATCTTGTCGCCCACCACGGCGGACAACGGCTTGATGTCATCCGGGTCGTTGGGGCAGGCCAGCAGCGGCTCCTTGATCTCGTTCAGGTCGATTTCGATGATTTCGGCGTATTCCGCGTCGGCATCCGGCTCCAGCAGGGTTGGCGCCGCCAGCCAGGCGTTGATGTTGTCTATCCGTCGCCGCAGCGTGCGTGCATCTTCGTAGCCGTTGGCGATCATGTTTTCCAGCAATGCGGCGTTGGAACGCAGGTATTCGATCACCGGCGCCTTGTCCAACCGCACCGTGCAGCCGTTGGCCGAGCGCTCGGCGGAGGCATCGGCAAACTCGAAGGCTTGCTCCACCTTGAGGTCGGGCAGGCCTTCGATTTCCAGGATGCGGCCGTTGAACACGTTTTTCTTGCCCTGTTTGCCGACGGTGAGCAAACCTTTCTGGATCGCGGCGTACGGGATGGCGTTGACCAGGTCGCGCAGCGTGATGCCCGGCTGCATCTCGCCCTTGAAGCGCACCAGCACCGATTCCGGCATATCCAGCGGCATGGCGCCCAAAGCGGCAGCAAACGCCACCAGCCCGGAACCGGCCGGGAACGAGATGCCAATGGGGAACCGGGTATGCGAATCGCCGCCGGTGCCGACGGTATCAGGAAGCAACATCCGGTTCAGCCAGGAGTGGATGATGCCGTCGCCCGGACGCAAGGACACGCCGCCACGGCTGCTCATGAACTCCGGCAGGGTATGTTGCAGCTTGATGTCCACCGGCTTGGGGTAGGCCGCGGTATGGCAGAAGCTCTGCATCACCAGGTCGGACGAGAAACCGAGGCAGGCCAGTTCCTTCAACTCGTCGCGCGTCATCGCGCCGGTGGTGTCCTGTGAGCCCACGGTGGTGATTTTCGGCTCGCAATAGGTGCCGGGGCGCACGCCCTGAACACCGCAAGCGCGGCCCACCATCTTCTGCGCCAGGGTGTAGCCCTTGCCGGTGTCCGCCGGCGCAACCGGCTGGATGAACAGCTCGGACGGCGGCAAGCCCAGCGCTTCGCGCGCCTTGGTGGTGAGGCCACGGCCGATAATCAGCGGGATGCGGCCACCGGCGCGCACTTCGTCCGGCAGCGTGAGCGGCGCCAGATCAAAGGTGCTGAGGGTGGCGCCCGCTTCGTTGGTGATGTTGCCGGCGTAGGGGTGAATCACGATCACGTCGCCGGTGTTCAGTTGCTCTACGTTGCACTGGATCGGCAGCGCACCGGAGTCTTCCGCCGTGTTGAAGAAAATCGGCGCGATCTTGCCGCCCAGCACCACGCCGCCGGTACGCTTGTTGGGGATGTGCGGGATGTCCTCGCCCATGTGCCACTGCACGGAATTGATCGCGGATTTGCGCGAGGAGCCGGTGCCCACCACGTCGCCGACATAGGCCAGCGGCAGGCCTTTTTTCTTCAGTTCTTCTATGGTTTGCAAACCGTCCGGCATCTTGCTCACCAGCATGGCCTTGGCGTGTAAAGGGATGTCGGGGCGCGACCAGGCTTCCTGCGCCGGTGACAAGTCGTCGGTATTGGTTTCGCCGGGCACCTTGAACACCGTCACCTTGATTTCGGCAGGCAGCGCCGGCCTGGAGGTAAACCATTCGGCATCGGCCCAGGATTGCAGCAGTTTCCTGGCGGCGGCATTGCCCGCCTTGGCTTTTTCTTCCACGTCATGGAACGCATCGAACATCAGGATGGTGTGCGACAGCGCCTTCACCGCATGCTCGGCCAGGTCGCTCTCCAGCAATGCCACCAGCGCCGGTACGTTGTAGCCGCCGAGCATGGTGCCCAGCAACTGCACCGCTTTCTCGCGGCTGACCAGCGGCGAAACCGCCTTGCCGTTGGCAACATCGGCGAGGAAAGCCGCCTTGACATAGGCCGCCTGGTCCACGCCCGCCGGCACGCGGTTTTGCAGCAGTTCCATCAAAGCGGCTTCGGTGCCTGCCGCCGGATTTTTCAGCAGGTCCACCAGTTGAGCGGTCTGTTCCGGGTTCAGGGGAAGCGGTGGCAAACCAAGCGCCAGGCGCTCGGCAACGTGTTGATCATATTCTTTGAGCATGTCGGGATTCCAAAGACTTCTAAAAACGGGGAAGCCTGATTATACAACCGGGAGCAAGTCTCAGTGCGGAGCGTACACTCAGGGAAGCGGCCGGGTGAATGACGAGCCGCAGCTCTTGGCGTTGGCGCGCGCTTCCAGCTTATCCAGCAGCGCACTTTTGTATTCCTTGCCGAACTTCTTCTGCAGATGCAGCTTGATTTCGGTCATGCTGACCTGCCCGTCATGGTCGGCATCCATTTCCCGGATGTTGCTTTCCACGCTGGGCTCCGCTGCCGGCTCGGCAAGCGCCAGCAGCGGGAATGCGCAGCACAGCAGAAATAAGTATTTAGTCATGACATCCAGTAGACCCGTATTGCCGATTGGGGTTCATTTTACAACTTCGCCCACCGCCTGCACAAAATACGTCCCAATCCACCATATATCCTTATGATTTGTCACATGTAGTTGTTATCATAGCCCTAATAAAAATTGCGGGGAAAGGCCTTCCGGGACATGCTCAAGCGATTACAAGAATACCAATGGCACACCTGGGCGCTGACCACGCTGGCCGTGGCGGCGATGTACGTCATCGGCGGCCTGCTGGTGATGCTGCCGTTTCACAGCAAACTAACCAACCTGTTCTGGCCGCCCGCCGGGTTCGCCTTTGCCGCGCTGTGGTGGTTTGGCAAGCGCGGAGTCGCCGGCGTGGCGCTCGGTTCCATGCTGGTTAACATCTTTGTCATGTCTATTTACCAGCCGGGCCACATCCTGCTCCTGGCGCTGGGCAATGCGGCGGAAGCGCTGCTCGCGGTATGGTGGCTGCGCCGCCAGGGCATCTCGGATATTTTCCTGGATGCGGAATCCATCCTTAAATTTATCGTGGCGGCGGTGCTGCTGGCGCCAATCCCCGCCGCCGCGATAGGTGCCGCCTCGCTCTGGTTCAACAACCTGCAGACATTGGCGCAACTGCCGCAAACCGGGCTGGCCTGGTGGATCGGCGACAGCATGGGCGTGTTGCTGGTGGCGCCGTTCCTGCTCGCCCCGTCCCACTTTTCCAAAAACATCCCTTCCGCATCCCGGCTGCTGGAATTCGCCAGCGTCGGCCTATTGCTGGTGTGGCTGTGGTTCAACCTGTTCATGACGCCGCCGGCAACCAGCCTGCCGCCGCTCTCTTTCGTGGCGATCCCGCTGATTATATGGGTGGCGGTACGCTTCGACACCAGCGTGCTGGCCTCGGTGTTGTTCATGATCTCGCTGTTCGCCATTTACGGCACCTCCATCGGCAACGGCCCGTTTGCACGCGCGGCCTTGCAGGAAAGCATTGCCTACCTGTACGGTTTTCTCTGGACCGTTGCCAGTGTCGGCCTGTTTCTCGGCGTCAGTATTGCCCACAGCCGGCGCAGCATGGAAAACCTGGCACAACAGCACCGCGCCCTGCAAAACAGCGAAGAAGGACTGCGCAAGACCCTGGAAAACACGCCCAACGTCGCCGTGCAATGGTATGACGCCAGCGGAAAAGTGCTGTACTGGAACAATGCCTCGGAAACGCTCTACGGATGGCGTAGCGATGAAGTCCTGGGCAAGACGCTGGATCAACTGATCTACACGCCGGAAGAAGCCAAGCGTTTCAAGGAACGCCTGGACCAGGTCGCCAGTTCCGGCGCCATGATCGGGCCGCTGGAAACGCCGGTACGGCACCGCGGCGGAAACACCGGCGCGGTGATCAGCACCATTTTCGCCATGCCGGAGGCTGACGGCAACCCACGGCGATTCGTGTGCATGGATGTGGATATATCCCGGCTGAAACAGACCGAAGATGCATTGCGCATCAGCAAGACACACCTGGAAGAGGCACAGCGTATCGCCCACCTGGGCAGTTGGGAATGGGATACCGTCGCCGACCAGTACACCTCTTCGGCAGAAGCCCGCCGCATCATGGGCGTAGCGCCCGAAACCACCAGCAATTTCGGCATGGTCAACGAGCATATCCACCCGGATGACCGGGACGCGCGACTCAACGCGTGGGCACGTGCCTGCACCTATCCCAACCATGAATACGAAGCGGAATTCAGGATCATCCGCCCGGATGGCGAAATACGCTTCATCCACTCGCGCGCCGATGTTATTTACGACGACCAGGCCAGGCCGATCCGGGCAGTAGGCACCATCCAGGACATTACCGAGATCAAGCTGGCCAAGGCCGAAATCGAGCGCCTGGCCTATTACGACGAACTCACCGGCCTGCCCAACCGCAGCCTGCTGCGCAACCGGCTGGCGCAAGCCATCGCCCAGGCTGTCACCAGCAGCAAGCATGTCGCGTTGCTGTTCGTGGACATCGACCATTTCAAGACACTGAATGATTGCCATGGCCACGAAACGGGTGACCGCCTGCTGAAACTGGCTGCCGCCCGCATCCAGCAATGCCTGCCCAAAGCGGCATTATTGGCGCGGCCCGGCGGCGACGAGTTCGGCATCATCCTGCCGGACCTGGCGGAAAATGCCGAATCGGCAAGCCAGACGGCAATGGAAATCGCGGAAAACGTGCGCAACGTCCTCACCATGCCGTTTGATTTCGGCGATCATGTTTACTACTCCAGCGCCAGTATCGGCGGTGTCATGTTCCCCGGCGCGAGCGCACAAACCAGCACGCACGACCTGATGAAACAGGCTGACACCGCATTGTTCCGCGCCAAGGATAGCGGCCGCAACGCCATCTGTTTTTTTGAAGCGCACATGCAGGATACGGTGACGGCGCGCCTGGACATGGAGCAGGACCTCCGCGAAGCGTTGGGCAAACATGAGTTGAAACTCTACCTGCAGCCGCAAATCAACGAACACGGCCGGATGGTCGGGGCAGAATGCCTGCTGCGCTGGCAACACCCCAGGCATGGGCTGATGTCGCCGGCGACGTTTATCCCGGTGGCGGAAAATACCGGTTTGATCCTCTCCATCGGCAAATGGGTGCTGCACCAGGCATGCGCCATCATCGCCAGGCTGGACGCCGCCGACCAGAACATGCGCATTTCCGTCAACGTCAGCCCGCGCCAGTTCCGCCAGCCGGACTTCGTATTGCAGGTCAAAGAGATACTGGAAACCACCGGCGCCGAACCGCAACGGCTGGTACTGGAAATTACCGAAAGCGTCGTCCTCGACAACGTCAACGAAGTCATTACCCGCATGACCGAGCTGGAACGCATCGGCGTCGGTTTTTCCATCGACGACTTCGGCACTGGCTACTCGTCGCTGTCCTACCTCAAGCATCTGCCGCTGCGCGAGCTCAAGATCGACAAAAGCTTCGTGGATGGCTTGCCGCGCAACCTGGATGATGGCGCGATTGTCGGCTCCATCCTGGCGCTGGCGCAGAACCTCGGCCTGGAAGTGGTCGCCGAGGGGATTGAGACGACGGAGCAACTGGAATACCTCAAAACGCATGGCTGCCAGGTGTTCCAGGGTTACCTGCACGGCAGGCCGGTGGCGTGCGAGGAGTTGCTCGCCACGCTGCTCCCGCGCTAGGCAAACCCTGAACAAGTGGCTACACGGGCGAATTGCTGCGTTGCGCGGTGCTCGGAACCTCGCCGTGCTCCTTGTACTGTCTCGGTTCCTGCGCTCCGTGCGCCTTGCACTTCATTCCGCTCGCTCACTTGTTCAGGGCTTCCCTAGCTGCGGATGACGTCTTCCAGCGCGGTGAGGCAGATGTTCACGTTGCGCTCGTTGCAGGCATGGCCCATCAGGCCGATGCGCCAGATCTTGCCGGCCATCTCGCCCAGGCCCGCGCCGATTTCCAGGCCGTAATCATCCAGCAGGGATTTCCTGGCTTCGACATCGTTGACACCCTCCGGGATGTAGACCGAGTTCAACTGCGGCAGGCGGTGTTCTTCTTTCACCACAAATTGCAGCCCCATGCCTTCCAGTCCGCGCTTCAGTTCCAGGTGGTGGCGCTGGTGGCGCGCCCAGGCATGCTGCAGCCCTTCTTCCTGCAAAATCAGCAGCGCTTCGTGCAGGCCGTACAGCGCGTTAATCGGCGCCGTGTGGTGGTAGGCACGCTTGATGCCGCTACCCCAGTAAGCGGTCACCAGGTTCAAATCCAGGAACCAGCTTTGGACCTTGGTCTTGCGGTTGCGCACCACATCCATGGCGCGCTCGTTGAAGCTGATGGGCGACAGTCCCGGCGTGCATGACAGGCATTTTTGCGAGCCGGAAAAAATGGCGTCGATTTCCCAGTCATCCACTTTGAGCGGCACACCTCCCAGACCGGTGACGCTGTCTACCACCGCCAGCGCGCCGTACTTGTGCGCCAGCGCCGTCAGCGGCCGTATCTCGGTGAGCGCGCCGGTGGAGGTTTCCGCATGGACGAAGGCGAGCAGTTTGGCATCCGGATTGGCCTTGAATGCCGCTTCGACTTTTTCCGGGTCAACCGCGGTGCCCCAGGTATCCATCACCATGATCGCCTGTGCGCCGCAGCGTTCGACATTTTCTTTCATCCGCCCGCCGAACACGCCGTTCTGGCAAATGATGGCCTTGTCTCCCGGCTCCAGCAGATTGACAAAGCAGGTTTCCATGCCGGCCGAGCCCGGGGCCGATACCGGCATGGTCATCTCGTTTTCGGTCTGGAAAGCGTATTGCAGCAGCGCCTTCACTTCATCCATCATGCCGACGAACTGCGGATCAAGATGGCCGATGGTCGGGCGTGCCATGGCATCCAGCACGCGCTGGCTGACATCCGACGGCCCAGGCCCCATCAGAACGCGTGGCTTTGGATGAAAGGATGTAATCATGGCTGCGCCTCACAAGAACGGTGTTATTGTTGGTCGAATGTTACCACTACCAATGTATTTGGTGACGGCTGGTGAAATATACGGGCTAGTAGCGTAAAATTGCGGTTTATTTTCACAGCCTTGCCGGCACCTGCCGGACGAACAACATCATCTATGGAACTCACCACCCTCAACGCCCTTTCCCCGCTCGATGGCCGCTATCAAAGCAAACTCGACGCCCTCAGGCCCTGCTTTTCGGAATTCGCGCTGATCCGCCACCGGGCATGGGTGGAAGTGGAGTGGCTGAAAGCCCTGGCCGCCGAACCGGCCTTCGCCGAGATCGCGCCATTCTCCACCGCCACCATCGCCGAACTGGACACCGCCATCGCCAATTTCGGCGAAGCCGAAGCCGAGCAGGTCAAGGCCATCGAAGCGCGCACCAACCACGACGTCAAGGCGCTGGAATACTGGCTCAAGGAACATTTCATCGCCAACCCGGAAATCCGCAAGGCCAGCGAGTTCATCCACTTTGCCTGCACCTCGGAAGACATCAACAACCTGTCGCACGCGCTGATGCTGAAATCGGCGCGCGACGGCGTGCTGCTGCCGATGCTGGAGCAGATCATCGCCCGGCTGACGTCGCAAGCGCATGAGTTGGCCGACGCCGCCATGCTGGCGCACACCCACGGCCAGCCCGCCTCGCCTACCACGCTGGGCAAGGAACTGGCGAATGTGGTCTACCGCCTGCGCCGCCAATCCAAGCAACTGGCGACGGGCGAAATCCTCGGCAAGATCAACGGCGCGGTAGGCAATTTCAACGCCCATTTGTCGGCCTACCCCGAGTTCGACTGGGAAGCCTTCGCGCGGAAATTCGTCGAGAGCCTGGGCCTGACCTACAACCCTTACACCATCCAGATCGAGCCGCACGACTACATGGCCGAACTGTATGACGCGGTCAGTCGCATCAACACCATCCTGATCGATCTGGACCGCGACGTGTGGGGCTACATCTCCATGGGCTACTTCAAGCAGAAGGTGAAGGAAGGCGAAGTCGGCTCCTCCACCATGCCGCACAAGGTGAACCCGATCGACTTCGAGAACTCCGAAGGCAACCTCGGCCTGGCCAACGCCGTGCTCGGCCACCTGTCGGAAAAGCTGCCGATCTCGCGCTGGCAGCGCGACCTGACCGACTCCACCGTGCTGCGCAACATGGGCGTGGCGTTCGGCTACTCGCTGCTGGGCTACGATTCGCTGCTCAAGGGCCTGAACAAACTGGAAGCCAATCGTGCCCGCCTGGCGGAAGACCTGGACAACTCGTGGGAAGTGCTGGCCGAACCGATCCAGACCGTGATGCGCCGCTACGGCGTGGAAAACCCCTACGAGCAGTTGAAGGCGCTCACCCGCGGCAAGGGCGGCATCACCAAAGAGGCGCTGCATGAATTCATCGCCACCCTGGCGATTCCGCAGGACGCCAAGGACAGGCTGCTGGTCATGACGCCGGCGAGCTATATCGGCAAGGGCGCAGAACTAGCCAAACGCATCTAATGCACAAAGACGCCCCAAGGCGTCATCCCGACCGGAATTTCCTTGATTGGTTTATCCAACTCGGCGTCCACCACCGTCACCGAGTTGGACTTTCCATTCGGCACATACAGTTTCTTGCCATCCGGCGTAATCGCCATGTTCCATGGCCGCTTGCCTACAGGGATAATCGCGGTCACAGTGTTCGTAGCAGAATCAATAACGGATACCGTCCCATCCCCGCCATTTGTAACGTAAACCTTCTGCCCGGCAGGATGAACCGTGACACCATTCGACCGATTCCCAACGGGGATGGTGGTTAGCACTTCGTGTGTTCCCATGTCGAGCACGGCCACATAATTGGAATTCTCACAGGCCACATAAACTCTTGATCCGTCCGGGAGAAACCCGATCCCGCGCGGACGAAGGCCAACGTGTACCAGCTTGATCGACTTGCGCGCAACTACATCCACTACATCGACATGCTCGCCTTCTTCGGCTGTCACATAAAGCCAGCGGTCATCAGGACTAAACTCGGCATGTTCCGGATTCTTTCCTTGCATCCGAATTTTGAAGGCTTCACCATGCGTCGCAGTATCGACGAACGACACGCTATTGTCCTCCTCATTGACCACCACCACCCATTTACCGTCATGGGAAATCCCCACACCTTCGGGTGACGATGCCAACTTGGTGGTTGCGATAGCCTGGCGCTTGCCTAGATCAATCACAACCAAGGCGTTATGCGGTTGATCACTGATATACATGGCCTTTCCGTCAGGGGTAATGGCCGCACCTCGCGGCTTATCCCCTACAGGGAAAGTCGCAACCACTTCATCCTTTCCCGTGTCGATGACCGAAACTGTCCCCGAACCTTCATTGGTAGAGTAAGCCATTGGGGCAGCCCACCCCTTCGGAATGACTGCCCAAGTTAATATCGCAATCATTGGAAAAATTTTACTTAACACAGAATGCGCCATCATGATCACCAATTCAATGTATAGCTGGCACTGAAAGTTGCCCCTCTTGCCGCAGAGTGCGTTACATCTCCCTCCAGGAACTGCTGTGACTGCGGGGTGTAGTATTGGCGATCAAGTAGATTCTCGATGCCCATGACAAGCGACCCCTTGCCCAGCTTGAGTTCGCTCAGCCAATCCAGGGTAGCGTAGCCGCTCACCTCCCGCTTGAAGGCAGCCGCGCTGTTATCGAAACGATTGCGATGTCCGCTGACCAGTAACTGCAACCGGTTCATCCAGCCCGGCAGGGTTTGGTGTTCGAGGTAGGCTGTCAACTTAGGCGGTCGGATACGCTGGTTATTCAGATAGATATAACCCAGGGTATCCGTGGACAAATCCTGCTTGCCCTCCGACCATGTGAAGATACCGCCGGTCTTGAAGCTGTCGTTGATGGCCCAGTCCAGTGTGGCTTCCACGCCGTAGATCTTTTCAGGCGCGCGCACCACAGGTAGCGTGAAGTTCGGGGGAGGGTTCGCCCCCAGGTCAGATTTGTTGTAGAACACAGCCAAAGTCGAACTGACGCGCGACCAGTCGCCGCGAATGCCGAGTTCATAGTTATCTACCTTCTCCGGTTCAATGTTCAACTGCGCAACCGAAGTTCCCCCACTGCCGTTGCGGAGCTTCTGGCGCACGTCAGGCAGGGAGAATCCTTGCGAGAAGTTGCCGTACACATTCATCGCGTTGTTGATGTAGTACACGGCTCCCAGATTGTAGAGCGTGGTCGAGAAATCCGGAGAACCGCCGGTGATCGCCTTGTTCCCCAGCGTCACGAAACTTGGGATGTCTAGGTCCACTCGTTCATGGCGCACTCCGGCGCGGAGCACCCAGTTCTCTGTCGGGTGCAACTCACCTTGGGCAAAAAACGCAGCATTGTTCTGGGTATAGGGATTGAGCCAGTATTTCTCGACTCCGTTGTATTTATATACCAGCATGCCACTAGCCAGATAGGTCGCCATATCCATTTCCCTGACCGTTTGGGCAATGCGTTCGTGCGTATAGTCCGCCCCCCACAATACTGAAAGTTTGTTGTCGATCAGCGGAGTGTCGATTTCCATGCGACCACCGGTCTTCCGGGATTCAATACGATCCTGATAGACCGCAGTACCGAAGTCGTCGAAAGGGTTGCTACGCGCCCAGTAATCCTTATGGTAAAGCTGAACGTGCAGCTTGCTTCCCCATACGTCTTTATGGTTGTAATCCAGCCCGCCGGCAATATTGCGTGCTCCCACCTCGTCATCCATGTGCAGGCCGTTCACCGCGCGCGCTTTGGCGCCTGTGTAAACGTAACGCTGGGTTGGGTCGCCAATATAATCAGTATCCTGGGTATTGCGGAACAGGTTAAGGTTGGCAGCAATCGTCTGGTTGGTATCGATGTCCAGTCCCAGCTTGCCAAAGATGTTGTACTGGTCCGTATCCGACAGGCCGCCGTCACGGTGCGGATTGGGCGGAATGCGGTCGCCATCCGCGTCGAACCAGCCCCCTTCTTTTTGTATAGCGGCTCCCAGCAAGTAGGAAATCCGGTCGCTCTTTCCGCTCAGAGTGTGCTTGATGTTGGTTCCAAGACTATCCGAAGGATGTGTCAGCGACAGATCCATGCCAACCGTCGTCGTATTCACCGGTGCGCCATCCGTCGGTTTTCTAGTGATAATATTGATCAGTCCGCCAGTTGCACCATCGCCATAAATCGCCGTTGCGCCACGTATCACCTCGATGCGTTCAATCATCGCTGGATCAATGACTGTCAGATTCTTTCCCGGATCGAAAATGGGGTTCTGCGGCACGCCGTCCACCAAAATGGAAGCCTTACGTCCCCGTAGATTCTGTCCGTAGGTGCTCATGGACTGGTTGCCGACTGAGAACCCCGGCACCAGTTTGCCAAGGGCGCTTCCAATATCACCATTGGACAACGTCACCTGCTTTTGTATTTCCTCATGGGTCAGAATCGTCATTGACTCTGGGATCGAAGCGATCGATTCTTCAACGCGCGTTGCCGTTACTGTCACTTTATCGACATTAAGCGTCTCCCCCGCGAGCGCTACGTTGCCACTAATGCCTGCCAATAGGCAGGCGACATTAATTACAATTTTTTTCTTCACAAAATTCATGCAAATCTCCTCTCAATTGTTATTGCCCGATAAAATTGCCAAAAGCCATCGGCCACAGTAAATCCCTGATTTCCGCCACTGGTTGATAGGTCGTGTCATCCAGCACCGTCACCAAATTCGACCGTGTGGACGCAACGTAAATACGCTTGCTGGCCGCATCGTGATTGACACCGCGCGGGAAATTTCCAACAGCCACTGTTTTCTTGACCGTCAGGCTCGCGGCATCGACGATTGCAAGCGTGTTTTCTTTTGTACTGGGCACATACACCTCGCTACCGTCCGTCTTGATGCCCACCCCTTGCGGCCCAATGCCAACCGGAATGGAAGCCATCTTCTTGCGAGTGGCCGTATCCACCACTGCGAGGGTGTTTTCGCCAAAAATGGGGACATACAGGCGGCGACCATCCGGGTGTATGGCTACGCAAAAAGGCTGCTTCCCCACGGGAATTTCGGCGATCACAGTGTTGCCTTCCGTAGCAATCACCGAAACGGAATCACTTCGAAAATTGGTGACATAAACCCAACGGGAAGATGGGTGGGCGACCAGGCATCGTGGACTCTTGCCTACAGGCACGGAAGCGATCACCTTGTGGCTGGCGGTATCAATGACGGAAACCGTATTGGTCTCGGCGTTGGCGACATAAACCCGTTTGCCGTCCGGTAGCACCGCGATACCCACCGGATTACGCTCCACATCGATTCTGGCGATAACTTCCAGTTTTTTCGTGTCAATGACGGCAACATCATCGGAATCAATATTGGTGACGTACACCCTGTCACGCGGCGCATCGGTGGCCACACCCCAGGTACTCGTCCCGGTTTTGATGGATTTCTTGACTACATTTTCGGCTGTATCGACCACCGCCACCGAGCCGCTACCATATTCGCTTACGAACGCAAAAGATTCTGCGCAGGCATGCCACGGCTGGCATAACGCCAGTAAAATAAAAAACCAATCTGTTATGTTTTTACTAGGTAAAATATTTTGCGTTGGCATACCATGCTTTCCACAATCAAAGTGATCGCGGTGTAACGCAAACTCCATGCCAAAGCTTAATTAATTGATTTTATTTATTTTATTTAACAACCATTAGGGACTTCCCGGCTAATCACAACCATCTGGTTGCTGCTTGCATCCCACTTCATGACCGACATCCTTGTCCTCTATTACTCCCAGGACGGCGCCGTGCGCGACATGGCGCAGCAGATTGCCCGTGGCGTCGGCATGGTGCCGGGGGCAAGTGCCCGCTTGCGCACCGTGCCCAACGTGTCCGCAGTATGCGAGGCCGTTGCGCCGGATATCCCCGACCGCGGCGCGCCGTATGCGGAGGCACGCGACCTGGAGGAATGCGCCGGACTGGCGCTGGGCAGCCCGACCCGCTTCGGCAACATGGCGGCACCGTTGAAATACTTCCTCGATACCGCCAGCACCGGCTTGTGGCTGAAAGGCGGCCTGGTCGGCAAACCCGCCGCGGTGTTCACGTCATCGGCTTCCATGCACGGCGGCAACGAGGCAACCCTGCTGTCGATGATGATTCCGTTGTTGCACCACGGCATGCTGATCGTCGGCCTGCCTTATTCCGAGCCGGAACTCAGCACCACCACCGGCGGCGGCACGCCCTACGGCGCCAGCCGCGTGGTCGGCGAGCAGCATGACAAACCCATGACCGAAGCCGAGAAAAAACTCTGCATCGCATTGGGCAAACGCCTGGCGGAAACTGCGGTGAAACTGGCATGACGCACGCGCTGGAAGCCCGGCGCTTTCTGCGCACCACGCGCAGCGGCGTACTTTCCACTCATTCCGCCAGATTCGCCGGTTTCCCGTTCGGCTCGGTTGCGCCGTTCATCCTCGACCATGACGGCCAGCCGCTGATCCTGATTTCCACCATCGCCGAACACACCAAAAACATCACGCAAAATCCAAAAGTGTCGTTGATCGCGTTCGACTCGACCGCCTCCGACATGCAGGCCGGTGCGCGGTTGACCCTGCTCGGCACTGCCGCGCAAGCGGACAAGCAGGATGGCGCATTGAAGCAGCGCTACCTGGCTTACTTCCCACAGGCGGCACAGTATTTCGACATGCACGATTTCCTGTTTTACCGCATCGCCATCAGCCAGGCGCGCTATATCGGCGGCTTCGGCAACATCCACTGGATTCCCGGCGAAGCCTTCCAGGCGCCGCCCAACCAGTTGCTGCAACAGGAGGCCGGCATCCTGGCGCACATGAACGCCGACCACGCCGACAGCCTGCGCGCGTACTGCAAGCATGTGCACAGTCTCGACACCGAACGCGCAACCATGCTCGGCATCGACTGCGACGGATTTGATGTGGGGACGGATACAACAGTGCTGCGTTTTGATTTCGACACCCCGGTCACCGATGCGCTGTCGGCGCGGCAGGCCCTGGTCGCATTGAGCAAGGCGGCGCAGGCATGAGCCAGCGCCTGCAGCTTGCCGCCGGCATCAGCCTGATCGCGCTCATCATGCTCAGCCTGGCCTGGGAAGCCTGGCTGGCACCGCTGCGCCCCGGCGGCTCGCTGCTGGTACTCAAGGCGCTGCCGCTGCTGTTGCCGCTGCGGGGCATCCTCAACGGCCGGCGCTACACCTACCAGTGGGCCTGCATGTTCATCCTGCTCTACTTTACCGAAGGCGCGGTGCGCGGCTGGAGCGATGCCGGGCTGTCGCAGCGGCTGGCCTGGCTGGAAATCCTGCTGGCGCTGGTGTTTTTTTCCAGCGCCGCGTGGTATGCATGGCTCACCGCACCCAGCAAAGCCGGCAAGCAGTTATAATTCCACTATGCGCATATTGCTTTCCAACGACGACGGTTACTTTGCCCCCGGCCTCAACATCCTGGCCGAAGCCCTCAGGCCACTGGCCGACATCACCGTAGTCGCCCCCGAGCGCAACCGTAGCGGCGCCAGCAATTCGCTGACGCTGGATCGCCCGCTCACCGTACGCGAGGCGCACAACGGCTTTTTCTACGTCAACGGCACGCCGACCGACTGCGTGCACCTGGCGATCACCGGCCTGCTCGACCAGTTGCCGGACATGGTCATTTCCGGCATCAACGACGGCGCCAACATGGGCGACGACACCATTTATTCCGGCACCGTTGCCGCCGCGACCGAAGGTTTTTTGCTGGGCATCCCGTCCATCGCGGTGTCCATGTCGCAACACAATGCCACGCATTTTGAAACCGCCGCCAGTGCGGTGGTGAAACTGGTCAGGCAGTTCCAGGCCAGGCCCTACCCTGCGCCCATCCTGCTGAATGTGAACGTCCCCGACCTGCCGGAATCCGCGATCAAGGGCATGGCCGTCACCCGCCTGGGGCGCCGCCACAAGGCCGAGCCGGTGATACGTTCCAGCACCCCGCGCGGCGAGACCGTGTACTGGGTGGGCGCTGCCGGCGCCGCGCAGGATGCTGGCGAAGGGACCGATTTCCATGCAGTGGACCATGGCCTGGTCTCGCTCACCCCGCTACAGATCGACCTGACGCAGTACGCGCAGATCGACGCGCTGAAAGGCTGGTTATCCTGATGGTGGCCAGAATGTCCGGCATCGGCATGACCTCGCAGCGCACGCGCGAACGCATGATTGCGCGCCTGCGCGAGCAAGGCATCAAGGATGAGGTGGTACTCGCCGCCATGCTCGACATCCCGCGCCATATTTTCCTCGACGAAGCGCTGGCAGGCCGTGCCTATGAAGACGGCTCGCTGCCGATCGGCTTCAACCAGACCATTTCCCAGCCGTACATCGTGGCGCGCATGACCGAACTGCTGCGCGCCGGAGGAACCTTGGGCAAGGTGCTCGAAATCGGCACCGGCTGCGGCTACCAGACTTCGGTACTGTCGCGCGTGGCGAAGGAAGTGTTTTCCGTGGAGCGCATCGGCCCGCTGCTGGAAATCGCCAAGGGGCATTTCCGCGAACTCAAGCTGCGCAACGTCAAGGTCAAAAAAGCCGACGGCAATTTCGGCATCCCGGAAATGGCGCCTTACGACGGGATACTGGTCGCTTGCGGCGCCACCCATATCCCGGAAGACCTGCTGCGCCAGATGGCGGTCGGTGGGCGCATGGTAATCCCGGTGGGTGCCGGGGAACAGATGCTGACGCTGGTGGAACGCACTGAAGAAGGTTATCGCAAGACCGAACTGGAAGCCGTCAAATTTGTGCCCTTGCTGGGAGGAACCGCGTGAGTTTTGTGAAACAAGCCTGTGTATTGGCCTTCGCCCTGATGCTGGCGGGCTGTGCCGCGCAACAGCAAAAAGCCCCGGTCATTGAACGCGCGCCCGGTGCCAGCCGGCCTGCCGCCCCGGTGGCAACCAAACCCGCAAAAAAAGCACCCGCCCTGGGTGAAAAAGACTGGCGCCCTGACAGTTACACCGTCAAGAAAGGCGACACGCTTTATGCCATCGGGCTGGAATTCGGCTTCGATTACAAGGATATTGCCCGCTGGAACAACATCTCCGCGCCGTATGGCATCAAGGTAGGACAGACGCTCAAGCTCAAGGACCCCGCCGCCAAGCCGGCCGAAACGCCGGCCAGCCCTGCCGGAAACGATGGCGTGGTCGTCACGCCGATCAAGATCGAAGCCACGCCGCAGCCCAAAGCCATCGGCGACAGCAGCGCCAAAACAGAACCCAAGGCGGCCGCGGAAAAAACCACTGGCGAACCGCCGCTGAAAACCGAGCCCAAAGCCACCAAGGAGCCCTGGTCGGAGCAGGTCGCGGCAGCCCTGCCGGCAAAAACCGCCGAGCCGGCCAAAACGCCAGAGAAACCCGTTGAAAAAACCGTAGAAAAAACCCCGGAAAAAACGGCTGAGAAACCGGCCGAAAAACCTGCAGCAGCCGCTGACGACGAGGCCGTGGACTGGGGTTGGCCAACATCGGGCAAGGTGATTTCCAACTTTACCGAAAACGGCAAGGGTTTGGACATCGGCGGTGAACAAGGCCAGGCAGTGCTGGCTTCCGCCCCCGGGAAAGTGGTGTACAGCGGTTCCGGGTTAAGGGGCTACGGCAAGCTGGTCATCATCAAGCACAACAAGACCTACCTCACCGCCTATGCCCACAACCAGCAGATCCTGGTGAAGGAAGGCCAGGAAGTCACCAAGGGACAGAAAATTGCCGAAATGGGCAACTCTGATGCCGACCGGGTCAAGCTGCATTTTGAAGTTCGCAAACTGGGCAAGCCGGTAGACCCAGAGAAATACCTGACGGCCAGATAAGATAGGAAACCGGGATGCGGATGCATCCCGATGCTGGATTTGGCTTCAGGTTACTTGGCGTTGGCCAGTTTGTCCTGATCTGCGTAATACTGGTGCACCGTGCTCATGTCATATTGACGCGCCCAGGCGATGATCTCGGCCAGTGCCGGCGCGCCCAGTTCGCCCACTTGCGCCAGGATGCTGGCTTGATCGCGTACCACCATGATGCCGGGGATTTTTTCCACCTGGAAATACTCGGCAATTTCATTATCGGTTTCGGTGTTCACCATACCGAACACGATATCGGGATTGGCCGCAGCGGCTTCCTCGAATATCGGGGTGAAGCTCACGCAAGGCGTACACCAAGGGGCCCAGAAATCAACGATGACAAATGCGTTTTTTTCAATGGTGTCCTTGAAGTTGGCTTTGGTAAGTTCTAAAACCGCCATGAGCTAGTTCCTTTTCGTTTGATGAGGGCGCATTCTAGCCCGGATATTTCCCCAGTGTCGAGGATGATCGCTCCGGGCCGGGCCCAAAACAAAACTGGCTGTTAGAATAACGTCATTGTCTTGCGGGGATACGTCATGAGTCTATCAAATCGAGGCTGGAAATTCTGGGCTTTTGCCATCGTCGCGTTGCTGGTCATTGCCGTTTCCCTCTACACCTGGCTGGTGCTGAGTTGGTCTTATTCCAGCGGTGAGCGCGCCGGTTACGTGCAAAAATCTTCCGACCGCGGCTGGGTGTGCAAAACCTGGGAAGGCGAACTGGCGATGGTTTCCATGCCGGGCACCATGAGCGAAAAGTTTTTCTTCACCGTGCGCGACGATGCCGTCGCCGCCAAGATCAACCAGTCGCTGGGCAAAAAGGTCACCCTGACCTACGCACAGCATGTCGGTATCCCCACCAGTTGCTTTGGGGATACCGAATACTTCGTGTCAGACGTGCACGTCGTGGAATAAGATCAGGCGGCCGGCTTACCCCAGCTGCCGCTGAAAAACAGTTCCCCCAGCGGACGACGGCTGCGCGGTGCATTCTCGCGCTCGGCAACTTCTGCACTGAAGGTGGCAGGCGCTGCCGGATAACCTACCGAAACCATGGCCATCGGCGTGTATTGCTCGGGAATGCCGAACGCCGTCCTGGCCTTGTCCGGGTCGAAGCCACCCATCTGGTGCGCCATCAAGCCCAATGCCTCAGCCTGCAGGCACAGGTTTTCCACCGCGGCGCCAGTGTCGTACTGCGCCCAGCGATTGGGCTTGCCGTTATGGGTAAACAGGCTGTCGGCAATCGCCAGCACCAGCACCGGCGCATCCACCACCCAACTCTGGTTGCCCGGTACGATGCAGTCGAACGCCTGCTGCCAGCTGGCCGCGTCGGTATTTTTATCCCACACGATCAGGCGCCACGGCTGGTCGCCGAAGCACGACGGCGCCCAGCGCGCCGCCTCCAGCAAGGCGATGACCTGCGTCTGGCTGACCGGCCTGGTCGCATCGTAAGCGCGGCCGCTCCAGCGGGCGGCAATCAGTTCGTGGATCGGGGTCTGGGTGATGGCTGGTTTTTTCATTAAACAGGTTCTCCTTAAAAGTTCAACAATAACAGGTCTGCCGGCGTATCAACATCCGTCAGCACGCCCGGCTCAAGTGTTTCAATCCGCTGCAGCTTGTCGATATCCCGCTGCAGCAGGTCACGCGCGCCGCGGTCGCCCTCCAGCGCCAGCAGTTCATTGCGATACTCTGCGGCAAACCCCACCGGATGGCCGCGCCGATCGCCACAACAAGGCGCGCACAAAGCAGCGCCATCCAGCAGCGCCGTTCGCACTTGTGCAATGACAGCGCCCGGCACCGCCGGCATGTCGGCCAGCCCGATGACCCAGCCTGAGACATCGGGCACTGCCGCCACACCGGCGGCCAGGCTAACACCCATACCGCGATCCGCATCGCGGCAGACGATCCAGTTGATACGCCAGCACGCCGCAGGCAGCGCCGCGGCAACCGCCTGCTGCAATGCCTCACTGCCAGGCAGTACCACCACCTGCACCCGCCCGAACGCCTGCAACCAGTTGGCCAGCGTGCAGGCGATCAGCGGCAAACTACGCCCCTCACGTTCAATTTCCGCCAGCAGCTTGTCCGAGCCGAAGCGCGACGCGCGGCCGGCGGCCAGGATAATCGCGGCCGGCTCAGACAAGGCTGGTGCGGTCGAACGGCATGCTGCGCAGGCGCTTGCCGGTCAGCTTGAACACCGCGTTGGCCACCGCCGGCGCAATCGGCGGCGTGCCGGGTTCGCCAATGCCGGTCGGCGCAGCATCGCTGGCTACGATATGTACCTCGACCTGCGGCATTTCCGAGAAACGCAGCGGGATGTAATCATGGAAATTGGACTGCACCACACGGCCGTTCTCCAGCGTAATTTCGCCGTGCAGCGCCGCCGACAGGCCGTACACCACGCCGCCTTCGATCTGCTGGCGCACGCCGTCCGGGTTCACCACCATGCCGCAATCCACGGCACACACCACGCGGTGCACGCGCACCTTGCCGTTCTCCACCGACACCTCGGCCACTTCCGCCACGTAGCTGTCGAACGACTGGTGCACCGCCACGCCATAGGCATGGCCGGCAGGCAGCTTTTTCGTGCCCCAACCGGCTTTTTCCGCGGCCAGCCTCAACACCCCGGCATGACGCGGGGACTTGTCCAGCAGTGCCAGGCGGTACTGCACTTCATCCTGCCCTGCCAGATGCGCCAGTTCGTCGATCATGGTTTCGACCACAAACGCGGTATGCGAATGGCCGACCGAGCGCCACCATTGCACCGGCACCTGGTTTTTCGGGCTGTGCAGGCCGACTTCAACATTGGGGATGGCATACGGCAAGTTGGCCGCACCTTCCACCGAGGTGGCGTCAATGCCGTCCTTGGTCATGAACGCTTCGAACGGTGTACCAGCAGTAATGGATTGGCCAACAATGGTGTGCTTCCAGGCCGATGGCAAGCCATCCTTGCCAATCGCCGCCTCGATAAAATCCGCCCACATCGGCCGGTAGTGGCCGCCGCGGGTATCGTCCTCGCGCGTCCACACCAGTTTGATCGGCTTGCCGATAACCTTGGCCACCTGCACCGCCTCGATGACAAAATCCGATACCGGGTTGGCGCGGCGACCAAAACCGCCGCCGAGAAAAGTGGTATGGATTTTCACTTGCTCCGGCTTGAGACCGGCAGTTTTGGCCGCCATGGCATGATCCATGGTCTGTGACTGGGTGCCGGTCCAGATTTCGCAAAAATCGGGCTTAAGGTCCACCACCACGTTCAGCGGCTCCATCGAGGCATGCGCCAGGTAAGGTACTTCGTACTCGGCGCTGACGGATTTCTGCGCACCCTTGAGCGTCGCTACGGCATCGCCATTCCTGTGTGCAGTCAGCCCCGGCATTTTGGCCAGCGCCCGGTAGTCGTCACGCATTTTCGCGGTGGAAATGCCAGCGCCAGGACCGTCATCCCACTCTATTTCCAGCAGTTCGCGCGCGGTCTTGGCCGGCCAGAAACCGCTGGCGGCAATCGCCACCCCGGTCGGCACCTGATATACCCCCTGCACGCCCGGCACCTTGCGCGCCTCGGCGGCGTCAAAACGCTTCACCTTCCCGCCGAATACCGGGCTGCGCGCCACCAGCACGGTGAGCATGTCCGGGATATACACATCAAGACCGAACTGCGCGCGGCCAGTAATTTTCTCCGGCGTATCCAGACGCTTGATGGGCTTGCCGATCAGCTTGAAATCCTTGGGGGATTTAAGAGTCACGTCCTGTGGCAGCGGCAGTTTGGCCGCAGCATCCGCCAGCGCGCCGAAGCCCAGCGAGCGCTGGGATGTGGCATGGATCACGCGGCTGTTCTCGGCAATACACTCACTTTCTGGTACGCCCCATTGTGCAGCGGCAGCGCGCACCAGCAGGATACGGGCGGTTGCGCCGACGCGGCGCAGTTGCTCCCACGACGACGGGATGCTGGAACTGCCACCGGTAATCTGCATGCCGAAGCCGGTATGGTTGTAGACCTTGTCCACCGGCGCCGATTCCACGCGGATATGGCTCCAGTCGGCTTCGAGTTCTTCGGCAATCAGCATCGGCAGCGAGGTATATACCCCCTGTCCCATTTCCGACTTGTTGACGACGATGGTAATGCTGTCGTCCGCCGCGATGCGGATAAAAGCATTGGGCGGATACACTTGCGCCGGGGCGCCGGCACCTTCCGCCGCCCGCGCGCGGCCGGATTTAAATGGTAAATAAAAGCCGATCACCAGCCCCCCCACCAGCGCGACGGAACCCTTGAGGAATTTGCGGCGGCTGGGCATTTGTGCGGTAGTCGTGCTCATTTGGCACCCCCTTCCGCTGCCTTCTGGATGGCGGTACGGATGCGGTTATAGGTACCGCAGCGACACAGGATGCCATCCATCGCGGCGGCGATCTGTGCCTCGCTGGGATGCGGATTTTCCTTGAGCAGCGCGGTGGCCGCCATGATCTGGCCGGACTGGCAGTAGCCGCACTGCGGCACGTCCACCTCCTGCCAGGCGTTCTGCACCGTCTTGCCCAGCGTGGTTTCCGCCAGCCCTTCGATGGTAGTCACCTGTTTACCGCTGGCCATGGATACCGGCGTCACGCAGGAACGGATAGCGCGTCCATCCAGGTGCACGGTGCAGGCGCCGCACTGGGCGACGCCGCAGCCGTATTTGGTGCCGGTGAGTTGCAAATGGTCGCGCAATACCCACAGCAGCGGGGTGTTGGGGTCGGCATCTACTTTTACCGGCTTGCCGTTGATCTTGAGTGAAATCATGGGGTGGTCTCCTGTTGGGGCAGGGCGGCAAGTGGTTGCCCGGCCCTGAATTTCTGGTTACGGATAAGAATAAGGTGGGCAAGTATGGATACCGCGATTTCCGGCGGGGTGCGGCTGCCGATATCGAGGCCGACCGGCCCGTGCAAGCGGCTGATTTCATCTGCGCTGAGGTCGAACTGCGCCAGCCGCTCGCGGCGCTTGGCATTGCTGCGCTGCGAGCCGAGCGCACCCACATAAAACGCCGGCGACTTGAGTGCTTCCAGCAACGCCATGTCGTCCAGCTTGGGGTCATGCGTCAACGCCACAATGGCGGTGCGGCCATCCACCGGCAGCGCCAGCACAGCATCGTCCGGCATTTCGCGCATCACCCGGGTGTCAGGCACATCCCATGCCAAACGGTACTCCTCGCGCGGGTCGCAGATGATGACTTCATAATCCAGCGCCAGCGCCATGCGGGCGAGATAACCCGACACCTGGCCGGCGCCGATCACCAGCAGTTGCCAGCGTGGGCCGTGCGGAGTGGTGAGGGTGTTGCCGTCAAAATTGACCACGCTGTCGCGGCCAGCATCCGACACTGTGACCTGTAGCGAGGCCAGGTCAAGGCTACGCGCCACCAGTTCATGCCGCCCGATGCGCAGCAACAGCTCAGCCACCCAGGAAAAATCACGCACCGGCTCAACCACCAGTTGCAGCGTGCCGCCGCAAGGCAGGCCGAAGCGCATCGCTTCCTCGCGCGTGACGCCGTAAGTCAGTGTCTCCGCACATGTTGTCGGCAAGTGACCACGGCGGGCGCGATCAACGAGGTCGTCTTCGATGCAGCCGCCGGACACCGAGCCGACCAGCACCCCGTCGGCGCGCAGTGCCAGCAGCGCGCCTGGCGGCCGCGGACTGGAACCGAAGGTAGACACCACTGTCGCCAGCCAGCAGGCCTGCGGCTGCGATTGCCAGGACTGCAATGCACTCAGTACCGCATGATCGGTACTATCCATACGCGCGCCTTTCTCCAAAGACTACCAATATCGCATCAGGCCAGTGCCGGATAGTCGGTATAACCCTTTTCCGTGCCGCCATAAAACGTGCTGGAATCAGCAGCGTTCAGCGGCGCGTTCCGGCGGAAGCGTTCCACCAGGTCGGGGTTGGCGATAAACGGCACGCCGTAAGCCACGCAATCCGCGCGTTTTTCGGCAACGGCCGCATTGCCGCGCGCCAGGTCGTAACCGCCGTTGGCCATGTAGTTGCCCTGATACACGCGGCGCAGTTCGCCAAAGTCAAACGCGGGCAGCGCCTCGGTTGCGCCGATGCCGATCTCCATCACGTGCAGGTAAGCCAGCTTGTACAGGTTAAGCGCTTCCGCGACATGGTTGAACAAGGCTTGCGGATGGGAATCGGACATGTCGTTGAACGGGTTGATCGGCGAAATGCGCACCCCCACCCGCTCGGCGCCCGCCACCTTGCACACCGCGGCCACCACTTCCAGCAGCAGGCGCGTCCTGTTTGCAATGCTGCCGCCGTACGCATCGGTGCGCTGGTTGCTGCCGTCGCGCAGGAACTGGTCCAGCAGGTAGCCGTTGGCGCCATGCACCTCCACGCCGTCGAAGCCGGCAGCCAGCGCGTTCTGCGTTGCCTTGCGGTAGTCGTCAATAATGGCGGGAATTTCGTCGGCAGCCAGCGCGCGCGGCGTCACGTAATCCACCAGCCCCTGGTAGGTGAACGCCTGCCCGGCCGGTTTGATGGCGGATGGCGCCACCGGCGTGGCGTTATCCGGCAGCAGCGAGGGGTGGGAAATCCGCCCCACGTGCCACAATTGCATCACGATCTTGCCACCTTTGGCGTGTACCGCATCCACCACCTTTTTCCAGCCCGCCACCTGCGCGTCGGTATAAATGCCGGGCAGTGCCGGGTAGCCGTGCGCCATCGGCGAAACCGGCGTGGCTTCGGTGATAATCAGCCCGGCGGATGCACGTTGCGCGTAATAAGTGGCGTTGATATCCTGCGGCACACCGCCCTCACCGGCGCGGTTGCGGGTTAATGGCGCCATCACGATGCGGTTGGCGAGTGCTATACGGCCCAGCTGGACCGGGGTAAACAGTTCGTTGCTCATGGTTGCGCTCAGTTCCAGGGTTTGTAATCGGGGCTGCTCTTGATGCCTTCAATCAGCAGGGTAATTTCAATCTCGTTGCCCACCGGGCCATTCGGCGTGGCTGCCCAGCCGAAGCCGTAATCCGAAGCCTTGATGGTGGTGTGCGCCTCAAACCCGGCGCGCTGGCCGCCCCACGGGTCGGAGCCGAAACCCAGCAGCTTGAACGGCAGGGCAACTTCCTTGGTCACGCCATGCATGGTCAGGTTGCCGCGCAGGATGCCTTCCTCCTTGCCCCTAGCCTCAACTCCGGTGCTGATGAAGTGGATTTGCCCGTACTTGCCGGCATCCAGGTATTCGGCCTTGTCCCTGATGTGTTCATCGCGCTTGGCATGGTTGGTGTTCACGCTCAGCACGTTGATGCGAGCTTCCACCTCCGACTTGGCCAGGTTGCTGCGGTCGATGACGATTTTGCCCTTGATGTCAGGGAAACTGCCCGAGGTTTTGGACACCACGTGGCGCAAGCTGAAATTGGCAAAACTGTGCGTGTTATCAATCGCATAGGTCTCTACGTCGTCCGCCAGGGCCGCGCCGGAAAAAGCCAGTCCGGCGATGACGGCAAGCTGCCGGATAACAGTGATTGGATGTTTCATGTTTATCTCCATGTTTAGATTAAATTACTTGCGCCCGGCAAGAAATTGATGGGTGATTTGTGCCACACGTGCACCCAGGTGTTCCGCGGTTTTCAGGTCGCTGGCGATAGGTCCGGCTTCCGGCCCCTGGTCGGCATTGGATTGCGCCAACGCGCCGAGGAAACCGCCCAGACGGTTAAGGTCGTTAACCGAACCGGTGCTGCTGTTGTTCCCCGGCAGCAGATCCAGCCCCACCCAGATCATGCCGTGCTGCGCGGCAAAAACGGCCAGCTGGATCAGCGTATTCAGCTTGTCGCCGCTTTGGCTGGCGGAATTGGTAAAGCCTGCGGCGATCTTGTTCTTCCAGAGTTGGGTAAACCACGCCTTGGAACTGGCATCCATGAAGGTCTTGAACTGCGCCGAAGCGCTGCCCATATAGGTCGGGCTGCCGAAAATGATGGCGTCGGCAGCTTCCAGCGTCGTCCAGTGCTCGTCGACCTGTTCCACCGCAATCAGGATGGCCTTGGTACCCGCCACGCCCTCTGCCCCGCGCACGACGGCCTTAGCCTGCTCCGCTGTATGCCCATACCCACTGTGATATACCACTGCAACTGTTGCCATGATGCCTCCTTTAGCTAACTGTTAAATATGCCCGACCCATGTTGCAATTCAGGCGTCGTCCCAATCCGGTAAATCGAACACCAGCACTTCCGCCTGCTGCCCGTGGTCCAGTACCAGTTCCATCGCCGCGGTAATGCGCACGCCATCGCCCGCCGCCAGTGCCTGTCCGTTCAGGCTGACGCTGCCGCTCGCCACCTGCACAAAACCCACCCGGCCCGGGCCCAGCGTCAGGCTGGCTTGTTCCGCGCCATCCAGCAGCGCGGCATACACCCGCACGTTCTGGCCGATGGTCACCGAACCGTCCGCGCCGTCGGGCGAGGCGATCAGGCGCAGTTGCCCGCGCTTCTCGTCGGCGCTGAACGCCTTTTGCTCATAACTCGGCACCACCCCCTGATGCGACGGCAACAGCCAGATTTGCAGCAAATGCACCGGCTCGCGGTCGGACGGGTTGAATTCGCTGTGGCGCACACCGCTGCCGGCGCTCATGCGCTGCACGTCGCCGCGGCGGATCACCGTACCGTTGCCCATGCTGTCGCGGTGCTGCAACTCGCCTTGCAGGATATAGGTGATGATTTCCATATCGTGGTGGCCATGCATGCCAAAGCCGGTGCCCGGCGCAATCACGTCGTCGTTCAGCACCCGCAGCGCGGAAAACCCCATGTGCGCCGGATCGTAATACTCCGCGAACGAAAAGCTGTGCCTGGCGTTCAGCCAGCCGCGGTCGGCATGGCCGCGGTCCGCAGCGCGTCGAATTTGAATCATGATGCGCTCCTTGACTAGAGTTTGTTATGGCTGCCGTCGCACAAGACGCCGTTGGCGCTATGCTTGCAGCCGCAAAAATATACGGTGCCGGATTTTTCCGCCTTGTACTCCACCGGCGTAAAGTCAGAACCTTTGTGCGAGCCGTCGCAAAACGGCTGGCTGGCGCTTTTGCCGCACGAGCACCACCAGTAGCTTTTGCCAGCTTGCACTTCCACGGCATAAGGGGCTTTTTGTGCAATTACGGGCTTGGTCATGATGGTTTCCTTAAGTTGGAGGTTGATGAATCCGCCGGCCAGAAGGCATAACTGTCCATGGCCAGCATCGAATGCTCGACGCCGCGGTAAAGCAATTCGGCATCAAATGCCTGGCCGGCGGCGCCCAGCGCCACGTAAAACGGCAGCCAGTGCTCGTCGGTCGGGTGTGCTTGCCATGCAATTTCACACTGTGCACGATAATCCAGCAACGCCGCCGTATCGCGGCTTTGCAGCTTTTCGCCCACCCAGCGCTGAAACTCGGTGACATAAGCCGGCACGCCGCCTTGCACCCGGCCGAAATGGCCCAGGTTATGGGTCAGGTTGCCGGAGCCAATCACCAGCACGCCAGTGGCTACCAGCGGCGCCAGCGCCCGGCCCAGCCGGTAGTGATGCTCGGCGCCGAGGCGGCTCTGGACCGACATGGCCAGCACCGGGACCGAGGCATCCGGATACATCAGCTTGAGCGGCACCCAGGCGCCGTGGTCCAGGCCACGCTTGGGGTCGAGTTCCACCGCGAAACCGGCTTCCTCCAGCAGGCTGCGTGCTTCCATCGCCCAGCGTGCAGCACCCGGCGCCGGGTAGCGGATGGAATACAGCGCCTGCGGAAAACCGTAAAAATCATGGATGGTTTCCGGGCGGCATGCCACGCTCAACGTCGGTACGACCGTATCCCAATGCGCGGACACCATCAGCACCGCCTGCGGCTTGCCCAGGTGTTGCGCAACCCCGGCCAGCGCCGCACCCGCCGCGCCCGGTTCCAGGATGAACGTCGGCGCGCCATGCGGCACAAACAGGGTGGGCAAATGGTTGGTCTTCATCATGGTGCACAGTGTGACAATTTCTAAAACCGGGATAAATAGCAAAAACATAAATTGTTTATCCCGCCAAATGGGATAATAATGACCGCATGGACCGACTGCTCGCCATGAAAGTATTTGCCACGGTGGTGGAATCCGGCTCGTTTGCGCGCGCCGCCGAGCAACTGCACCTGTCTTCCACCGCCGCCTCGCGCCATGTGGCCGAACTGGAAAAACACCTGGGCGCGCAATTGCTGCAACGCTCCACCCGGCGGCTGCACCTCACCGAAATCGGCACCAACTATTACGACCGCTGCCGCCTGATCCTGGCCGACGTGGAAGAAGCCGAAACCCAGGCCGCCACGCAGGAAAGCCAGCCGCGCGGCGTATTGCGCCTCAGCCTGCCGCACAGCTTCGGCCTGCGCTACATCGCGCCGCTGATTCCGGAATTCTGCAAGCGCTATCCCGAGCTGCAAGTTGAGTTGAATTTCTCCGACCAGAAAGTTGACCTGATCGAAGAAGGCATCGACATGGCGGTGCGCATCACCGGCGAACTGAAAACCAGCCTGGTCGCGCGCAAACTCGCCACCACCGGCTTTGCCTGCTGCGCCGCGCCCGCTTACCTGGAAGCCCACGGCACCCCGCTCCGCCCCGAGGATTTGCAACATCACAACTGCCTGCTGTACAGCTATTCACCCACCGTCAACCTGTGGACCTTCCTGCACAACGGCAAGCCGGTGGAAATCCAGGTCAAGGGCAGCATGCGCGCCAACAACGGCGACATGAACCGGATCACCGCCATCAACGGCCTGGGGCTGGCCGTCCTGCCGACCTTCATGGTCTGCGAGGAATTGCGCTCGGGCACGCTGCGGCAAGTGCTGGCAGACTACGCCATCCCCGACAAACACATCTACGTCGTGTACCTGCCCAGCGCCCGCCGCGCGGCGCGTGTCAGGGCGATGACGGAATTCCTGTGGGAAGCCTTCGGCAAGGGCAACCCGCCGTGGGAATGAACTGACATATCCGCCCGGCAGGCTTACAATCCCTAGCAAACCTTACTGGAGGCCGCATTTTGCAAAACACCGTTTTCGGCTTTACCGAAGCCCAGATTTCCGACTTCTTTTCCACCTACGGCATCATTGCCCTGATCCTGTTCATGCTGTTCATCATCGGGCACCTGGCGTGGGAATCCAAGGCCGGCAAGGTCGGCACTTTCGTGCTGTTCCTGGCGCTGGCGCTGGGCATTGTCAGCTTCGTGGCGAAATATGTCATCAAGTGGGTTTTGGGACTCCACTAGGTTGCGGGGGAATCGTGTCTGACCCCATTTATTTGAAAAGCTTATGGAAGCAAATATTCCAGCAATGGTGTCTGATGAGATTTATTTTAATTAGGTATCCCGCGTGGATATTCTTTATGCTCTTTGGATCCACTGTAATCGCAGGTAATGATGTTGACTCTTTAAACTATAAAACTAGTAGCGTTAAAGAATCAAAACAAAGTCAATTTGAGCAATTGAAAATAGAAAAACTAGAATCATTGGGTGCTGTGATAGGGAGTCCAGATTACGCTTCGACGGGTTACGGATATAGGCTAGAACTAAAAGACGGTAGCTCAGTTTCAACCACGTGGTCGGTAACATTGTGCGGGAGTGATAACACAATTCCATGCAAGGTATCAACTGATATTGCAGACGCTTCGTTCTGTGAGCCTTCGGTACTTGCGTTGGCTCGATTCACGCCAGATGGTAATCAATTTTGGGAAAAAGGCTATTTGGAGAGGCATCCTGTTAAAGGAGACGTATTTCTATGCAATCCTAAATCTTGGTGGTTTTCAACCTATGCTAAGTGGGTCAATTTCCCAAATGATCTCGCAGCATCACCTTTGTATTTATTGCCAGATGACAAGACGATAGTAATAAACCCAAAAGGCAGGGAACTTTTTTATATTAATGCTGATACTGGGGAGTCTGTTGGATATGTTGGATCAGATATTGTTGTAATTGACGGCGAGGAAATACGGAAAATCAAAAAAATGGTTGATGCCAAAATTAGTACTGAAATACCTTATACAGTTGTATCCAATAGTGTCAGCTCAGTTATTGATCATCATCTGCAACCCGAAGAACTCCAGAAGTCTAGAACAAAACGTTTTTTCCAGATATTTGATCAAGCAATTTTTGATTCAAAAAAATCGTCAACAAGCCAATCTAAGAGCACTTTTAATCAGGGAGAAAGATAATGTCTTTTACAACTGGGCAATTACGCGCATTAGCACTTCGCAATGGGGATATGCGTCAGCAAGCGTAGGGTGCGCCATGCGCACCCTCCATTAACCTGGTGCGCACAGTGTCCCCTACCGATAAGGGAGTAGAAATCGTGCCCAACCCCATTTTACTCTCGGCCCAGATTCGCCTCGTTGAACAGCAACATGGCGCGAGCGGCCTGATGGAGCGGGCCGGTCAAGCGGTGGCCCAACTCGCCGCCACGCTGGCCGATGAGGGCAAGCCGGATATCCTGATCCTGGCCGGGCCCGGCAACAACGGCGGCGATGCGTTGGTTGCGGCGCGCCTGCTGAAAGAGCGCTGGCAGAAAGTGCACCTGGTGTTCACCGGCGATGTCACCAGGCTGCCGCCCGATGCGCGCGCCGCGTTTGATGCCTGGCTGGCCTGCGGAGGCACGCTTGCCAGCGATATCCCGGAAGGCATTGCATTCGGCCTGGTCATCGACGGCCTGTTCGGCATCGGCTTGGCGCGCCCGCCGGAGGCGCTTTATGCCCGGCTGATCCGGGCTGTGAACCAACTGCCGGCGCCGCGCCTGGCCATCGATATCCCCAGCGGCCTGTGCGCCGACACCGGGCGTGTGCTCGGCAGTGCCATTCGCGCCGACCACACGCTGACCTTTATCGGCCTGAAACCGGGGTTGTTCACGCTGGATGGCCCGGACCACGCCGGGCAAGTACACCTGGATCGCCTTGGCACCGCCCCGGCCGACGCCTCCGGCTGGCTGGTGGAGACCCAGCCCTGCCGGTTATCACCACGGCCGCGCAACGCGCACAAAGGCAGTTTCGGCAGCGTGGCGGTCGTGGGCGGCGATTCCGGCATGGTGGGCGCGGCGCTGCTGGCGGGCCGTGCCGCGCTGCTGGCAGGCAGCGGGCGGGTGTTTTGCCACCTGTTGGCGAAAGACGCGCCGCTGCTGGACCTGGCTTATCCGGAACTGATGTTGCGCCACGCCGAAGCGGCCCTGGCCGACAGCATCAACAGTATCATCGTCGGCCCCGGCATGGGGCGCTCGGAAGAAGCCAGGAAGATGCTTGCCGCCGCGCTGCAACACCCTGCCCCGCTGGTGCTGGATGCCGATGCGTTGCACCTGCTGGCGGCGGATGCCGTGCTCCACGGCATCCTGCGCGAGCGCGGCCATGCGGTGCTCACACCCCACCCCGGCGAGGCCGCCGCGCTGCTGCATACCGACACCAACACCGTGCAGGCCGACCGCATCGCCAGCGCGCAAACTATTGCCCGGCAATACAATACCGTAGTCATCCTCAAGGGCGCCGGCAGCATCATTACCGCGCCTGACGGAAACTGGCACATCAACACCAGCGGCAACCCCGGCCTTTCCAGCGCCGGCATGGGGGACGTGCTGGCCGGCATCATCGGCGCGCTGATCGCCCAGGGCATGGATATAGGACAGGCAACGCTGCTGGGCGTTTACCTGCATGGTGTGGCGGCTGACAACCTGGTTGCCCAGGGCACCGGCCCGGTCGGGCTGACCGCTTCGGAAATCGCCGAAGAAGTAAGACATTTGCTCAATCAATAAGAAAGCCGCACCGTGCACACCACGCTGACAAACATCATCTCCGCCACCAGCAACGTCATCCTTGGCAAGGAGCCGCAGATTCGCTTGAGCCTGGCTTGCATCCTGGCGCGCGGCCACCTGCTGATCGAAGACCTGCCCGGCATGGGCAAAACCACGCTGGCGCATGCCTTGGCGCAAGTGCTGGGGCTGGAGTTCCGCCGCGTGCAGTTCACCAGCGACCTGTTGCCCGCCGACATCCTCGGCGTTTCGGTGTACGACCGCAACCAAGCCGCGTTCACCTTCCACCCCGGCCCGGTATTCACCAACGTGCTGCTGGCCGACGAAATCAACCGCGCCACGCCCAAGACCCAGAGCGCGCTGCTGGAAGTGATGGAAGAACGGCAGGTGACGCTGGAAGGCGAAACGCGCCCGCTGCCGCAGCCGTTCTGCGTCATCGCCACGCAAAACCCGGCCAGCCATATCGGCACCTTCCCGCTGCCGGAATCGCAGCTCGACCGCTTTTTGATGCGTATCACGCTGGGTTATCCCGATGCCCGCTCCGAGCGCAGCTTGCTCGCCACCGGCAGCGGCCGCGATTTCCTGCAAGGCCTGGAGCCGGTCACCAACGCCGCCGGGCTGATGGAATTGCAACAGGCCGCCACCCGCATCACGGTATCGGATGCGCTGCTGGACTACCTGCAAGCCATCCTCGAATTCAGCCGCAACACCCCGGAATTTGAAGCCGGGTTAAGCCCGCGCGCCGGGCTGGCGCTGAAGCAATGCGCCCAGGCCTGGGCACTGATGGAAGGCCGCGATTACGCCATCCCGGAAGATTTGCAGGCGATATTGCCCAGCGTGGCGAGCCACCGGCTGCGCGATGCCCAAGGGGGTGGGGCTGGCGCGGAAAAACTGCTGGCGGTGGCGATTCCGTAACGCTTTTCCACACGGGAAACGCCGCATCCACCCGGTTTTAACACCCACACGATGGAGGTGAAAGCATGAGCAACAAAATCGAGATCAAATGGTTGGCCGCGCCGGAAGACCATGATTATCCGGCCGCCCTATCCTACCTGAGCCTGGTACAGGACACCCAAACGGCGGCCCGGTATGTGCAGCAACTAAAGCAGGAGCCGATGACGGAGTTCAAGGCCAAGGATATTTTCCGTGCTTCTGAACTGTCATTGCTGGGGGTCAGCAATGCGCATGTGGAAAAAAACCGCAAGAAGATTCTGGCCGGCCATGCGCTATCGCCACTGCTGCTGGTCAGGGACAAAACCAACGGCAAGGTGATTATTGCCGACGGCTACCACCGCATGTGCTCGGTGTACGAATTCGACGAGGATGCGTTGATCCCGTGCAAAATTGTTTGATTGCTACGCGCTGCCTAGCAGCGCATAGCACACCTTGTAGGACGGACTCGAAACAGTCCGCCAGATGAGTTTTATGCCACAAACATACGGCGCGCTGCAAGCGCAGCGCGCCCCACAAGAGCTGAAATTTAGTGCTATTATTAGCATCATATAAAAGCATGCAAGGTGCATCATGGCTAACACCATCCTAGCAGAAACCACTGCCAGCGTTTCCGAACTGAAAAAGAACCCGATGGGTACCGTCGCCGCTGGTGACGGCTTCCCGGTCGCCATCCTCAACCACAACGAACCGGCGTTTTACTGCATCCCGGCAAAAGCCTACGAAGCACTGATGGACAAGTTGGAAGACCTCGAACTCAATACCATCGCCGATGCCCGCAAAAATCAACCGGAAATTGCCGTGACGCTTGATGAGTTATAGCCTGAAATTCAAGGAAGAAGCGCTCAAGGAATGGGGTAAGCTGGATAGCGCGGTACGCGAGCAGTTCAAAAACAAGCTGCAAGAACGACTGATAAACCCGCGCGTCCCGGCTGCAAAACTTTCCGGCCAAACCGACCGCTATAAAATCAAGCTGAGAAGCGTGGGCTACCGCCTAGTGTATGAAGTGCGCGACGGTGAGCTGGTGGTTATCGTGATTGCCGTTGGCAAACGCGAGCGGAATGCGGTTTATAAAGCGGCGGCGAAAAGGTGAGCGTGATGAGTGTGATTTTGCAAAACCTGCCCCCGCCGTCCTACACTCTATCAGCACAAAGAGTTACCTCTTCCCAACAAGCTACCGGAATTATCCGGCAGCAGTTTTCAGCTACCATGTCATCTCAAAATATATTTAGTAATCTTTCAGAATAGGGAGTGGCAATGCCTGACCAAAAGGTTGAACTAATAAAACTCAAAGATTTAGTTTTGTGGACAGAAAATCCACGCGACCCTATTAATAAAGAAGCCACAGATCAGGATATTGTCGAAAAAGCCTTACATCAATCATCCTCAAAGTGGAGCCTTAAAAAACTTGCGCATGAAATGGGGGCTTACTATGACTTCAGTGAGCTTCCAACTGTCGTGCGTCATTCAGGCAAGCCAGTAGTTTATGACGGGAACAGAAGAATAATTCTTGGAAAAATCAAACATGGACATGTACTTCTCTCCGAAGAAGTAAAAATCGATATTCCTGAGTTCCCAATTGAGATTCCATGCAATGTTTGCTCGGAGGAAATTGCCCTACAAAATATCTATAGAAAGCATGCAAACTCTGGTTCTTGGTTACCACTAGAACGGGATGTATTCCTAGATAGATTTATGAAAAAAGGGAAAAGTACCTTTTTAGCAATAGATGAAAATACAGGCCTAATATCCTCAAATAGCCATTTAAATCAGGGCTTTGTCAAAGATGAAATATTTAAAGAAGAAATCTTGAAAGAAATGGGGTTCGCTGTTATCGATGGGAAATTATGCTCAAAGCATTCCAACAAAGAAGCAGCATCAATTTTCTTTGATTTATCAAAGAAAGTAAAATTAAAAGAAATTACGACACGTAATCATCGCGGTAAAGTATTGCAAGTCTTAGACCCGGCCACCCGCACACTAATCGATCAAAACAAAAATAAACAACTACTTCCAATTTCGGTCACTTTTACGCCGGGCAATCAAAGTGAAACTGAGGATCAAAAAAAGAGTATTCGATTGTCGAAAAGAACCGCGGCTAAGAACAATAGTTTGTTTGGCGGAGCTTTATATTTGAACTATGGATTAGTTAATGATATTTATCGAGATATAGAAGTACTGTATCAATTTTATATAGAGAAAAAATCAGATTTAGCCACTTCTTTTCCGTGCATCATCCGAATGTCTTTACGCCTTCTAGCAGAATCTGCAGCAAAAGATGCAAGCAAAGACATGAAACAATATCTTGAAAATCACTTTGATAGTGCGAAAAAGCAAGTTAGCCAAGATATCAAAACTACTTTAAGCGTCCAAAACATAACAAAATCAAATATTGTTCAGCTTTTGCATATTGGCGCTCATACTTACCAATCAGCAAACAATATCGACCAAACAGTTGCCATATCGATCATACTGGGGGAGATACTTAACATTTCCCATGGCAAGGGAGTACCTAATGACTAGCTTTTCTTCTCCACTACGATACCCCGGTGGAAAAAATTGTATTTTTAATTTTGTATCAAACCTATTATATGAAAATGACCTAATCGGGGTAAATTATGCCGAACCATACGCAGGTGGGGCTGGATTAGCTCTTAGGTTACTTTTTGAAGAGTATGTAAATCATATATATATTAATGATTATGATTTATCAATTTATTCATTTTGGGATGCAGTTTTAAATAATACTCAAGCTCTATGTGATTGGATTTCTGATGTTGAGTTAGACATGGTTACTTGGCACCATTTCAAAGAGATTCAAGCAAACAAAACAAAGTATAGTCAGCTTGAATTAGCTAAATCAACCTTTTTTCTGAACCGAACCAATGTATCTGGAATTATTAAAGGCGGGGTAATTGGTGGATACGAGCAAAGAGGGAAATATAAGCTTAATGCCAGATTTAAAAAAGATGAGTTAATTCGGCGAATAGAAAAAATATCACGCTTTAAACATCGTATTAAATTATCCAACTCTGATGGAATTAACTTTATCAAAAAAATTGATAAGAAAAGTGAAGAAACTTTTATTTATCTAGATCCGCCTTACTATCAAAAAGGTGCTGATCTTTATATGAATTATTACATCGAAGAAGATCATAAAAAATTATGTCAGCATGTAAAGACGACGAATAAAAAATGGATGGTCTCATACGACAATCACGATTTTATTTTAAATTTATATGCAGAAAAGCAAAAAGTTTGTTACCAACTTTCACAAAGTGCGTCCAATCGTGTTGGAAATGAAGTCTTGATTTTTTCAGACGAAATTAAATTTAACAATTCAATATCACACTTAAACTCTCCAAAGCTCCTTATTGAACATAATAAATTAACCAGTTCCTAGCTCTCGGTTTAACTCGCAAGAATTGCTCACAATAAAACGTGCCTCATTAATGAGTATGGTATGTTCAAACCATGCGCCTAAAGCTGCCGTTCACCTTTAACTTCAGCACTCTGCTACGCCCCCCAAAGCTGCAAAACCATGCCGCCGTGCTCGACCGCCGGCACGTCTACATCCTGCCCAGCAAGGCCGGCGTGCTGTTTGCGCTGATGCTGGTGGGCATGCTGGTCGGTAGCATCAACTACAGCCTGAACCTGGGCTACGCGCTCGCATTCTGGCTGATGGGGCTGGGCGTGGTGGCGATGCTGTATACCTGGCGCAACCTGGCCTATCTCTCCATTGCCGCGGGCAAATGCCCGCCGGTGTTCGTTGGCGAGCCTGCGCGGTTTGCGCTGCATGTTGCTGACGAGCGCGGCCGCGACCGCCACGCCATCGGCCTGCGGGTTGGCGGCCAGCCGGTTGTTTTCTGCGAGGTACCGGCGTTTGGCAGTTGCGAGCCGGTACTGGAAATCCCCGCGACTAAACGGGGCTGGTTAAAGCCGGGGCGCATCAGCGTATTCACCCGCTTTCCGCTGGGGCTGTTCCACACCTGGGGTTATGCCGACCTGGGGCTGGCCTGCCTGGTTTACCCGCACCCCGCGCGACACGGCACGCCGTTGCCGGTGGCGGTGCCGCAACAGCATGCGCAGGGGCTGCTCACGACCAGCGGCGACGAAGATTTATCCGGCGTACGCGCCTACCGGCAAGGCGATTCGATGCGGCGCGTGGACTGGAAAGCCTCGGCGCGCGAACAGGGAATGTACACCAAGGAATTCGAAGGCCGGGGGCAACAGGCGCCGTGGCTGGATTGGGATGCGCTGCCCGGCAATGATACCGAACACAAGCTGGCGCAACTGACGCGCTGGGTGCTGGATGCGCACGAAGCCGGGCTGGCATTCGGCCTGCGCCTGCCCGGCTTGACCCTCCAACCGGCCAGCGGCGAAGCGCATTTTCGCGCAGCGCTGAAGGCGCTGGCGCTGTTATGAACCTGCTCCAACTGCGCTGGGTGCTGGGCTCGCTGGGGCTGATCCTGGCGCTGCATGCGCCGTTCCAGGCGACCTGGGTGGTGGTTGTCGCGGCGTTGCTGCTGGCCTGGCGCTACCACCTGGCAACCCGCCAGAAAAAACTGCCGGGCATGCGGCTGTTGTTTCCGCTGTTGCTTTCCATGGTGGCAGGCGTGATGCTGACTTACGGCATTGCGGTTGGACGCGACGCCAGCGTGGCGCTCTTTACCCTGCTGCTCGCGCTCAAGGTGATGGAGGCCGGGTCGCAGCGCGACTTCACGCTGCTGGTGCTGCTCGGCTATTTCCTAACCATCTGCACCTTCCTGTTTTCGCAGACGCTGCTGATGGCCTCGCTCACGCTCGCGCCGCTGCTGGCGCTGACAACCGCACTGATTGCGATTAACCATCACCAGGCGCAGCCGCTGGAACAGATGCTCAAACTGGGCGGCACGCTGCTGGGGCTGGCGATTCCATTGCTGCTGGCGCTGTTCGTGCTGTTCCCGCGCGCGCCCGGCCCGATGTGGGGCGTGCCCAAAGACGCCACCCGCGCCATGACTGGGCTGGATGACGAAATGTCGCCGGGCAAGATCAGCAACCTGTCCAAATCGTACGAAGTGGCGTTCCGCGTGGCGTTTCGCGGCAAGCCGCCGCCGCAGACACAGCTTTACTGGCGCGGGCCGGTGCTGTGGAGTTTCGACGGGCAGACCTGGCGCGGCGGCGGCCGGGAAAGATCGCCCGGCTTGCCCGAAATGGAGGCGAACTCGACCCCGCTGGAATACACGGTGACGCTGGAGCCGCACAACCGCCCGTGGCTGTTCTTGCTGGATTTGCCGGTCAGGCCGCCGCAGACCGGGCAGACTGCCACCGCGTTCTCCACCGATTTCGAGCTGCTGGCGCTGCAAGCGGTGCGCCAGCGCATGCGTTACGACGCGGCTTCCAGCACCGATTTCCGCTATGGCGACACGCTAAGCCCCAGCGAGCACGAACGCGCGCTGCAACTGCCGTTTACCGGCGAGCCGCGCACGCGGCAACTGGCGCAGCAATGGGCGGCGGCCAACCCCGACCCGCAAGCCATCGCCCAGCGGGCGCTGGACCTGTTCCGCAACCACTTTGCCTACACCCTGCTGGCGCCGCCGTTGGGCGGCAATCCGGTGGACGAATTCCTGTTCACCACCAAAAAAGGGTTCTGCGAACACTTTGCCGGCAGTTTTGTGTACCTGATGCGCGCCGCCGGGGTGCCGGCCAGGGTGGTCACCGGCTACCAGGGCGGCGAGTTCAACAAGCTGGGCGACTACATGATCGTACGCCAGACCGACGCCCACGCCTGGGCCGAAATCTGGGTGGCGGGCAAAGGCTGGATCAGGGTAGACCCCACCGCGGCGGTGATGCCGGCGCGGGTGGCTTCCGGCATCGCCAGCGCCTTGCCGGAAACCGAGCCGCTGCCGGCGCTGGCACGGCCGGAACTCACCCCAACCAAGCGCCTCGACCTGGGCTGGGATGCGGTGAGCAATAGTTACAACCAATGGATACTGGGCTACAACCAGAAACGCCAGACCGAGCTATTGTCGCGCATCACCGGCAGCAAGGTGAGCAAGGCCGACCTGGTGCTGTGGCTGGTGGGTTTCCTGCTGGCGATCATCGGCGGGATTGCGTTGGTGCTGCTGCGCCCTGCCAAACGCTATCTGGATGAACCACAGCGGCTGTGGCTGAAATTCCAGCGCAAGCTGGCCAGCGCCGGGTTGGAGCGCGCCCCCGCCGAAGGCCCGCTGGATTTCGCAGTGCGCGCGGCGCAGACGTTTCCCGCCGCGCAGCCGCAAATAGACAACATCATTGAACTGTATCTGCCGCTGCGTTATGGTGGCAGCCACAATCCGGCGCACCTGGCGGCGCTGGAGCAACACGTCAACAGTTTCAAGGTGCGATGAACGACAACGATTACATGCAGCTCGCGCTGGAACTGGCGCAACAAGGCGCTAACGCCGGTGAAGTGCCGGTGGGCGCGCTGGTGGTGAAAGACGGCGAAATTGTCGGCCGCGGCTTCAACGCGCCGATTTCCGGCGTTGATCCCAGCGCCCATGCCGAAATGGTGGCGATGCGCGAAGCCGCGCGGAAACTGGGCAATTACCGGCTGGTGGGCTGCACGCTGTATGTCACGTTGGAGCCCTGCGTGATGTGCACCGGCGCCATCCAGCACGCCCGCATCGCCCGGCTGGTGTTCGGCGCCAGCGACCCCAAGACCGGTGCCTGCGGCAGCGTGGTCAACCTGATGGCGGAAAAGAAACTGAACCATCACTGCGAAGTCACGAGCGGGGTACTGGCGACGGAATGCGGCGGCGTGCTCAGCCGCTTTTTCGCGGCAAGACGAAAGAAGATCCATGATGAATAAATTAGCAACAAAAGTTCCTTATTCACAACGTGGGGCAAGCATTACACACACGGCCGCATTTGTATTGCTACTGACATTTTCCGCATTGCCCAGCCAAGCTGCCGATCATTGCCACGGAAAGTTAAATACCGCCGAAGCAGAAGTATGTGACAACCCTTGGCTTTTAGAGCTAGATGGGCAAATGAATGCCATCTACAACAAAGCCATAAACACTGTAAAAGACAAAGATAAACTTAAAGCCGAGCAGCAGCTTTGGCTGCGTGATGAGCGGAGTAAATGTGTAGATGGAGTGGTGACATGCGAACCTATTTATAAACTGCGTATTCAGCAGCTTGAAAAAATATCCAAGGTAGGAAATGCTCTGGAGGAGAAACCTCTTGATTTGCACAAAGCAAAATCAGTGTGTGCGGAAATTGCGAAAATCAACGACGAAAAGACGCTGGGTCAATTACTTGTAGCCCCTTCAATCGAAGGGCTTGCACCCGAGGAGGAAAGCAAACTAGAGGAAGCCAATGGGTTTTTGAGAAATTATGAATTATTTGATCTCCCGCTAAAGAAGAACCACCCACCAACTCGTTATATAAAAATCAGTAGCCAATACCCATGCGCAACAATCAATGAAATTGACACTATAGAAGTAGCGTTAAGTAATAAAAAGAATCCTGCGACAATTTGGAAGGCTAATGACGATACCTATTACAAAAAGATAAGAAGCAGCCTTTATCTCGACGACGTTTTCATTCTTTATCATGGTCATTACTATATTCTTAGTGATGCGGGGTCAGAAAAAATGCTTTCGTGGATAAAACCAGAAAACAAGACTCAACCTCTCTGCACAATAAAAAAATCAATTCAAGAAACTGTGAAAACCGCCGTCCAAAAGGAGCTATGCAACGGCATTATCTCCAAGTCAGTTAAACCATTGAAGTGGCAAAATATCCCCGAGAGGAACCTACCTACAAAACCCGCAGATCAATATGCAAAAGAATTGGAGTTTCGTTACGGAAAAGGGGTCAACGGAATCACTTATTTAAGTGCTGACATTGATAATGATGGAACTGCTGAAAATATTGCCATGATTACGTCACCAGCAGGTTCTGATCGCTGCGAAGGTGAGTACAACGCGACTTCTTTAATTTTTTTATCCAAAGACTTAAAACACATCCGCGACAATCCAGTCGCTCACATAACGACAGATTACAGTGTTGAGTCAGTATATCTATTCCAAGATAAGACCTATATTGGGGCTGGCAGTTTGGTTTATCAAATAAGTAACAATGAAATCAAGCGGGCTTGCGAATTTGGATTCGAAATAAAACCCAGTTTCGTCGATCATTATTTTGATTTTAAATAAGTCAACCCAAGCTCTGATGGGTGAGCGCCTTATTTCCAATATAAGCAAAATCAGGCTTGCTTAATGTCTTGCTAGATACTCTTTGGTAACCGGCCATGACCCTCGCACAACTTTCGGTTGAAGCCGCCCTCGCCAGCCTCAAATCCCGCGCCGCCGGACTGAGTTCAACGGAGGCGGCGCACCGCCAGGCCGAGTTTGGCTTCAACCGCGTGGAAGCAGTAGCACACGAACCGTTGTGGCTGACGTTCAGCCGCGAATTCACGCATTTTTTCGCGCTGATCCTGTGGATTGCCGCCGGGCTGGCATTGTTCGCCGAGAGCCGCGACCCGGGCCAAGGCATGCTGCAACTCGCCATCGCCATTGTTGGCGTCATCCTGATTAACGGCGTTTTCTCGTTCTGGCAAACCTATCAGGCCGAACGTGCACTGGAAGCCTTGCGCAACCTGCTGCCGCAACAGGTCAACGCGCTGCGTGACGGTACGCTGCAACCGCTGGCCGCCGAACTGCTGGTGCCGGGTGATGTGCTGCTGCTGGGCGAAGGCGACAAGGTACCGGCCGATTGCCGGCTGATCGAAGCTTTCGACCTGCGCGTCAACCTCTCCACCGTCACCGGCGAATCCTTCCCCAAGGCGCGCAATGCCGAGCCCGACCCGAAAAGCGCAACGCCGCTGGGCGCGCGTAACCTGCTGCTGGCCGGTACGCTGATTGTGGCGGGACAGTGCCGGGCGGTGGTGTTTGCCACCGGCATGCGTTCCGAATTCGGCAAAATCGCCCACCTGACGCAGACCACCGGCGCAACCACTTCGCCGCTACAGCTTGAAATCGCCCGCTTATCCCATTTAGTCGCCCTGTTTGCCAGCGGACTGGGGGTGATTTTCTTTTTCATCGGGCAGTACATCGGCCTGCCGTTCTGGACCAACCTGCTGTTCGCCATCGGCATCATCGTCGCCAACGTACCAGAAGGCCTGCTGCCCACCGTTACCCTATCGCTGGCCATGGCCACGCAGCGCATGGCCAGACGCAACGCGCTGGTACGCCACCTGCCCTCGGTGGAAACGCTGGGCAGCACCACCGTGATCTGCTCGGACAAAACCGGCACGCTGACGCAGAATCGCATGCGGGTAAAACGGATTTATGCCGAAGGCGATTTCCGCGACCCCTGGGCGCACTTGCCCGAAGCGCTGCTGCGGGTGGCTGGCAGTTGCCACACTTTGCGCTTCGCCAGTGGCAAGCCGCAAGGCGACCCGATGGAAAGCGCGCTGTGGGAGGTGGCGGCGCGCGGCCAGCTGGCCGAGGCCCGGCAGGTCTGGTCGTCTGAAATCCCGTTTGATGCCGAACGGCGACGCATGTCGGTCGTCGTCGGCCAGGGCGACGACCGCGCGCTGTATTGCAAAGGCGCGCCGGAGGCGATGTTGCCGCTGTGCACCCAAGTGCTGCATGGCCATCAGGCCGTGCCACTGGATGCCGAAAAGCACGCCGCGTTAATCGCCGCGCAGGAAGACATGGCGAGCCAGGGGCTGCGCGTGCTGATGCTGGCATGGAAGCCGCTGGCAAGCGATGAACCACCGGCCGAGCAGGACTTGATCCTGTGCGGGCTGGTCGGCCTGGAAGACCCGCCGCGCCACGAGGTGCCGCAGGCCATTGCGCGCTGCCACTCGGCAGGCATCAAGGTGATCATGGTCACCGGCGACCATCCGCATACGGCGCTGGCCATCGGGCGGGAAATCGGCCTGGTGCGTGGCGCGCAGCCGGAGGTACTGCTGGGTGATGCACTGCCGAAAATGTCGCCGGCACAGTTGCAGCTGGCGCTGGATGCCGAGGAAATTATTTTCGCCCGCGTCACCGCGGCGCAAAAAATGCTGATCGTGCAGGCGTTGCAGCGCAAAGGTGAGATTGTCGCCGTCACCGGCGACGGGGTGAATGACGCACCGGCGCTGAAAGCCGCCGACATCGGCATCGCCATGGGGCTTTCGGGCACCGATGTCGCCAGGGAGGCCGCCGACATCGTGCTGCTCGACGACAACTTCGCCAGCATCGTCAGCGCCATCGAGGAGGGCCGCGCGGTGTTCGAGAACCTGCGCAAATTCCTCACCTACATCCTGTCTTCCAATATTCCCGAGCTGATCCCCTACCTGGCGTTCATGCTGTTCCGCATTCCGCTGCCGCTGACGGTGATCCAGATCCTGGCCGTGGACCTGGGCACCGACATGTTGCCTGCGCTGGCGCTCGGCGCCGAGGCGCCGCATCCCGGGCTGATGCAACAACCGCCACGCGCGCGCTGCGAGCGCCTACTGTCATGGGGACTTCTGCTGCGTGCCTACCTGTGGCTGGGCATGCTGGAAGCTGCCGTCGCTTTGACCGCGTTCTTCTTCGTGCTCAACGGCACCGGCTGGCACTACGGTGAAATGCTGCCGCCCGCTCATCACGGCTATATGGCCGCAACCAGCGCCTGTTTTGCCGGCATCGTCGTCGCGCAGATGATCAACGTGTTCCTCTGCCGTCACCCGCAGCAATCGGCATTGCGTTTCGGCCTGTTCCGCAACCCGATGCTGCTGGCCGGATTGGCGCTGGAACTGGCGTTGCTGCTGCTGATTATTTACACGCCATGGGGTAATGCACTGCTGGGTACCGCGCCACTGGCAGCGGAAGTCTGGCTGCTGGTATTGCCGCTGGCGCTGCTGCTGGGGTTGCTGGAGGAGGGGCGCAAGGTGCTGGTGCGGCGGCAATTGAAAAAGGACAGCCGTCGGCCAGCGTAGCTGGTCTTATCACGATCTTGCGCAATTTACGCTGCCCATTCCTCCGCTATACCAGCTAAAATCCCCCTCATGCGCGAACACTTCGATCTCATCATCATCGGTGCCGGCCCCAGCGGACTCTCCGCCGCCACGCATGCCGCCGAGATGGGGGTTTCCTACCTGGTGCTGGAAGCCGAGCAGGCCGCAGCCAGCACCATCCGCAAGTACCAGCGCGGCAAACATGTGATGGCGGAGCCGCGCGGCTTGCCGCTGCGCAGCCCACTGCCGTTTGCCGCCGCATCCCGCGACACCGTGCTGGAGCGCTGGGAACAGACCATCGCCGAATACCGGCTCAACATTCGTTACGAGGCCAAGGTGGTAGGCATCCGCCGCACCGGACAGCGGCTGGAAATCGAACTGGCGGATGGCGAACAGTTGACTGCCGGGCATGTGGTGCTGGCCATCGGCGTGCAGGGCAACCTGCGCAAGCTGGAGATTCCCGGCGGCGACTTGCCGCAAGTGCAATACCAGCTGGATGACCCCGAGGCGTACCAGAACGAAACCATCGTGGTGGTCGGCGGCGGCGACAGCGGCGTCGAAAACGCGCTGGCACTGGCGCAGACCGGGCGCAACCAGGTCATCATCCTCAACCGCGCCGAGGACTTCAGCAACTGTAAGGACAGCAACTTGAGCCAGTTGACCGAAGCGCGGCAAAAAGGCACGCTGGACTGGCTGCTGAAAACCTCGCCGCAGGCCATTGAGCAGAACAGCAGGGGCGAATACCCGATTACCATGGTGGCCAACACCCCGGACGGCATCGAGCGTATTCCCTGCCACCGGGTGATCGCGCGTCTGGGTGCGCTGCCATCGCGCCCGCTGCTGGAAAGTTTCGGCGTGACCTTCCCCACCGATGATGCTGCGGCACTGCCGCGCCTGTCCGCGCATTACGAGTCCAACGTACCCGGGCTGTACATCATCGGCGCGCTGGCCGGTTATCCGCTGATCAAGCAAGGCATCAACCAGGGTTATGAAGTCATCGAGTACATCCTCGGCAACCCGGTGGAACCAGTCGACACCATGCGGCTGCGTGAGAAGTTTTCCACCTTCTGCGCCGATCGCAGCATTGACGAGGTGCTGGAAAAAATCCAGCGCACCGTGCCGTTCCTGGCGCTGCTCAATCCATTGCAGTTGCGCGAGTTGATACTGGAAAGCAACATCCTGCTGCCCGAACCGGGAGACATCATTTTCAAGCGCAACGACTACAGTTCGACGTTCTTCACCGTTGTTGAAGGCGAACTGGATGTGATGATCGATGAGGATGACATACCGGATGCGGAAGTCAGAGCCGGGCAGTTTTTCGGTGAAATGGCGCTGGTTTCAGGCCGCCGCCGGCCGGGCACGGTGCGCGCGCGAACCAGATGCGTGCTGATCGAATCGCCGCGGCGCACCATCCTCAAATTGATCCACTCGGTCAAGGCCATGCGCCGCATGATCGACGAGGTGGCCATCAAGAGCGTGGTGCAAGTCTCGCTCGGCATGTCGTTGAGCGAGGAGGACCTTGACAGCCTGGCACGCAGCGCCACCATCAAACAATACGCCGCCGGCGAAGAACTGTTCCACGAGGGAGATGAGGCCGATGGCCTGTACCTGATCCAGCGTGGTTCGGTGACGGTGTCACGCATGATCGGCGGGCGCGAGGTGGTGCTGTTTTACGTGGCCGCGGGCAACTATGTCGGCGAAATGGCGCTGATCTCGGGCGAGCCGCGTTACGGCACGGTGCGGGCGGCAGTCGACACCGAAGCGGTACTGATCGGCGCCGACCACATGCGCGAGATCATTGCCCGCAACCCGGAAATCCGCAATGCGCTGGATGCGCGCTACCTCCAGCATCTGCAGGAACAGGAGCAGCGGCAACTGCTGGATGCCTCCGCGGACAGCAGCGGCACGCTGGTGGGGATGTCGACATCTTCCAACCTGATTTCCTTCCTCATCCAGCAGGGTGTGGGTGAAGCCACCGACGTGCTGCTGATCGACGAAGCCCTGTGCATCCGCTGCAATTACTGCGAGCAAGCCTGTGCCGATACCCACGGCGGCGCCACGCGCCTGGATCGCGACACCGGGCCTATTTTCGCCAACATCCGCGTGCCCACCTCCTGCCGCCATTGCGAGCACCCGCACTGCATGAAGGACTGCCCGCCCGACGCCATTCACCGTGCACCGCATGGCGAGGTGTACATAGACGACAGTTGTATCGGCTGCGGCAATTGCCAGGTGAACTGTCCCTATGACGTGATCCAGATGGCGGTGATCCAGGAACAGCCTGAGCGCAGCCTGTGGCAGATGCTGCTCGGCATCGAGCCGGAGCCGGTGGCGTCCGCGACCGGTCAGAAAGTGGCGGTGAAATGCGACATGTGCAAGGACATTGCCGACGGCCCGGTATGCGTACGCGCGTGCCCGGTAGGCGCTGCGCTGCGCGTGAATCCTGAAGAACTGTTGGGTTACGCCGGTGGCTCGTCCAGCGATGCTGCCGTGCTGAAATCTGAAGGGGACAACTGATGCAGCGCAGCAGCATTTTCGACTACAAGAACTACCGCTACTTCAAGCTGGCGGTCGGGATGATCCTGGTCGCATTTGCCGCTTTCCTGCTGTTCGAGCCGGCCGTCGGCCATTATGGCGGTAGCTGGCTGGGCTATTGCCTGGGCGCGCTATCCGCCGCAATGGTGCTATGGATGGCCTGGTATGGCGTGCGCAAGCGCCGTTATCGCGGCAGCGGCTCCACCCAGGGCTGGCTGTCGGCACACATTTACCTGGGCACCGCACTGACCATTATCGTTAGCTTGCACAGCGGCTTCCACTTCGGGTTCAACGTACACACGCTGGCCTATGGCCTGCTGCTGCTGATCGTGGCCAGCGGTTTTTTCGGCAATTACGCCTATATGATTTATCCGCGGCAAATGACCGACAACATGGGTGAAGACAGCTTGGATCGGCTGCTGCTGCGCATCGCCGAAGCCGACAAACTGGCGCGCCAGATCGCGCTGTTGATGCCGGATGAGATCAACAACACCGTGGTACGCGCCTGCCGCGAGACTTACATCGGCACGGGCGTGCTGGAGCAACTGCGCGGCTATCGCGAAAACTGCCCGTCGGCCATGGCGGTGCAGCAACTGGCCATGATGAGCGGCGATTTGTCGCCGGAGCAACGCAAGCTGTACCGCGAGCTGTATTCCATCATGGTCCGGCGCGAGTCGCTGGTAAAACGGGCTCGCCAGGACCTGATGTACCGTGCCCGGCTCGGTTTCTGGCTATATTTCCATGTGCCCTTGACCATCGCGCTGCTGGTGGCGATGACGGCGCATATCACGGCAGTGTTTGTGTATTGGTAAGCCATGATTTCATGCCTCTTCATTAAGATTTCCTACAACGCGCGCGGCTTGCCGGTACGCAGCTACCGTTCACTGAGCGGCGAGGAAATAACGTTCGGACGCGGCGCGGAATGCACGATTCACCTGCCGGACCCGCGTGTTGCCATGCATCACGCCGTGATCAAGTGCATGGACAACGGCCAGCCACACCTGGTAGCGGTGAATGGCGATCTGGAAATTGACGGTACCATCCACCAGATCATTCCGCTGACACAGGGCACGCAGGTGATGATCGGCCCGTACAAACTGAAGGTGGAGCCGGCACCACCGGACGTCAACCTGTCGGTATCGCTGGTACTGGCAAACCGCTTGCCGGACGATTACCAGGACCTGAAATCGCGCACCAACGAGCCGCTGCCTGGCGCAGCATCATTCAAGCGCAAGCTGTCGTTGTGGCTGGCGGCGCTGATCGCGCTGGTTTTCCTGGCGCTGCCGCTGGCGCAAACCCTGATTCCCCAACTGCACGACGCCATGAGCGACCTCCCCTTCGGTTTTGACCGGGTGTGGAGTCCGGGACGATTCTCCAACTCGCACCTGCATTTCAGCTCGCAATGCATCAATTGCCACCAGGTCGCCACGCACCAGGTCTCGGACAAGGCCTGCATGACCTGCCATCGCGACATCGCCCCGCACCTGGCCAACCCGGCCTTGCAGCAACTGGCATTCAAACACGCCCGCCTGTTTTCTGATGGTATGCGCTGCGCCGAATGCCATCGCGAGCACAAGGCCCCGCATCCGCTGGCGCGGCAGGATAACGGCATGTGCGTGAAATGCCACGGCGACATCAAGGCGCACAACCCCAAAACCGGCTTGCCGAACATCCACGACTTTGACCGCGACCACCCGGAATTCAAGCTCACGTTCAAAATCGGCTCAGGGGCAGCAGATATCGAAAGCGTTCCGCAAAGCGAAACAGCGCGACTGGTGGAGAAATCCGGCCTGAAATTCCCGCATTCTCAACATTTTGGGCAGGTGCAGGGGCCGGACGGCATCTGGGATGTGCGCGAACTGACCTGCGCCAGCTGTCACCACGCTGAAGGCAAGGAAATGCGCTTCAAGCCGCTGTCGTTCAAGCGTGATTGCATGGTTTGCCATGCCAACCAGTTGGAAGTCGGCCCGGCATATGCCACGCTACGACTGCCCCACGGTGACGAGCAGAACGTGTTCAATGCCTTGAAGGCGCAGGCACCCAAACAATTTGCAAAATACTCGGAAAACCTGAAATCCAATGGCTGTGCTTATTGCCATGAAATCGTGGATAGCAAGCCGGGAGACCCTTTGGCCTGGCGCACCGCGCCGCTACATATCACCAGGGACTGGTTCAGCAACGCCCGCTTCAGCCATGCTGCGCATCGCACCCAGCAATGCCAATCCTGCCACCAGGTTGAACATTCCGAAAGCAGCGCCGATGTCGCCATGCCCGACCGCAACTCCTGCCTGCGCTGCCATTCCGGCAATAGCCCGAAACATAAGCGTATCGCCAGCAGTTGTATGTCATGCCACGATTTCCATACCGGCCATGGCAAACTGGGTACGCTCCGCGGAAACGGCACCGTGGATGCAGCCGATCTCGAGACGTTGAGGCCCCTGGCTAATGCGCCAGCAACGAAGCAGTAGCGCCTGATGCGGTTGCGTAGAAACTGCGCGGCTTGTGTTGTATCTTCAGAAAGCGGTCGAGGAAACCTGAATCGAACAACTGGTGCACCTCATCGTTGCACTGATTCAGGCTGACTATCAATTCTCCAGCCGTTTTGTCGGCCAAAAGAATCAGCGCACCAATGGCAGAAGAACTGCATGCGGTGACCTGCGTCAGGTGCACCTCCATCTTGCTGACTTTGTTTTGCTGCGTGTGGATTTTGTACTTGCGCAGCATTTCACGCGAAATATTGAAATCCAGCATTCCACTCATCTTAAGTTGCAGCGTATCGCCAGAGGTATTCAGCGTAATCATGATCGTCCTGCTTTCGTCTCTATGGTGGAAAGAAAGTAAACCTCGTCGCGATGTTTACTTTCATTAACCATATTTCAGCAAAAGCCATGCCATATGCCACGCGTGCTTGACCAGATTCACAGCAGGCGAATGACTTATCAATATAATTAATGAGTTGGCACACTCTGCATTTTGGCAGGAAGGCTTGAACAGCGGAGAATATCGGAATGGAGCTGTGCCACGGACATCCGGCACGGCCCTGAATCAGTGCGGTTGCCCCACGCTTGACGCGATAGATGCAGGCAAGCACAAAAGCAAAAAGCCCTACCGGTTGCGGTAGGGCTTTTTGTTTGGATAAGGAGTCTGGCGGTGACCTACTTTCGCATGCGAAGAG
>JABLTH010078228.1_pt1 | contig 88905 bp, 82 predicted proteins | sample 7875711 | NCBI WGS metagenome assembly JABLTH01 (sample SAMN14941262, study PRJNA633318) | bioreactor metagenome | isolation source: bioreactor | place: China | collected 2019-03-05 | reverse complement strand
TCATCAGCACCAGTTCCCGTGAGGTCACGGTGACGTGGCGTCGCCGACTGCCATTGAGTTCCTCAAACGCCTCCGGAAGCAGTTCGCCGGCTGTGACCCGGCCCTGGCTGGTCATGGTCAGGTGCGCCAGCCAGCCGATGCGGACCTCCAGTTGCACCTGGTACCGATCGCCTTCGCGCTGCCACTGCACGTGGGCGTTGCCGTGCAATTCACCACGGTAGTAGCCACCCACTACGTAGCGTAGGCGTGTGGCAGGCGGCCAGGTGTCCGCAGGGGGCGGCGCAGGTGGCGACGAAGCCGGTGGCAACGGCGTCTGGGCCGCCGGGACCGGTGCCTCAGGCACCGCAGGAGACGTCGCGTGCGGTGGTGCCAGAGGAAGCTCAGGAGGGGTGGGTTCCACTTGGGCCACCGTGACGGCATCGGAGGCCGCAGGCAAGGGGGCGGTGGCTTGGGGCGAGGCGGGCAAGGGCGAGCCGGGAAGTCGCGAACGCCGGATGTGTCGGGCGGGCACGCTGGACTGTCGCGCAGGTGCCGGCGGCGCGGATGCCGTCAGCACACGTGTGAACATTGGCGTGGCGATGGCATGCAGCACGGACGGGGTTTGCCACAGGCTGGAGAGCCACGCCAGGGTGAGGACGTGCAGCAGGCCGACCCCGAGCGTGAGCGGGGCGATCAGCCGCCAGCGGGCGAAGGAACGTTCAACCATGAGCCCAGGGCGCGTGCGTCGTCCACGGTCAGGCGCCACGCGGTGCCGGCGTCGCGCGTGGGCAGTAGCAGCGGCAGGCGCAGGAGGCGCTTGTCGCGCGCCACCAGCGCCGTGACGCGCCGCGCGCGGCCGGCGTACAGGGGAATATCGTCCAGGCGGCTGAGCCGCCACCCGGCAGGTGTCGAAGTGGCCGCCGTGGGGGCGGGTGGCTCCAGCCCCAGCCATTCGTCCCCGGCGCAGAAGCCGGCCTGCTCGGCCAAGCCACCGCGCAGCACGTTCTTGATCTGGATGCCCTGGGTTTCGGTGACCCGCAGGCCCAGTCGCTGTGCCAGCGGCGCCGGGTCTTCGTGGATGCGCACGCCAAAGCGCGGCAGCAGGTCCTTGAGTGGCAAATCAACCTTGCCATGCACCCAGGCCGCGATCTCGGGCGCAAAGGAGCGCCCGCCCAGTTCGGCCAACGCCTGGGCGAAGTCGTCCTGCGTCATGGGGCCGCCTTGGCAGCGTTTCCACAGCAGGCGCAGCACGGCGTCCAGGTGGCTGCGTCCCTCGGTTCGCAGCGTCAGGTCCAGACACAGGGCCACCAGCGCGCCCTTGGTGTAGTAGCTGACGGTGGCGTTGGGGGAGTTCTCGTCCTGGCGGTAGTACTTGATCCAGGCATCCATGCTGGCCTGCGCCACGGACTGAATCTTGCGCCCCGGGGTCTGCAGCACCTGGTTGATGGTCTTGCCCAGGAGTTTGAGGTAGGCCGCATCATCAATCAGCCCGGCACGGCGCAACAGCAGGTCGTCGTAGTAGCTGGTGAACCCTTCGAAGAACCAGAGCAGTCGCGTGTATTGTTCGCTATCATATTGATAGCTTGAGAAGTCCGAGGGGCGTAGCCGTTTTACGTTCCAGGTGTGAAAGTACTCGTGACTGATCAGGCCCAGCAGGGTGGTGTAGCCGTCAGCGGGGGCGTTGGCCGTGGGGGGCGCCTGGGTGTGGCCGGCATCGCTCAGACGCGGTAGATCACGCCGGTTGCAGATCAACGCCGTGGAATTGCGGTGTTCAAGTCCCCCATAGCCTTCGTCCACGGCGTTGAGCAGGAACAGGTAGGACGTGTGCGGCACGTGCGACGCGGCGGCTCTTGCGGACCCATGCCAGAACCTCATCTCGGCATCGCAAATCTTCTGGGTGTCCGCCAGCAGCCGCTGGCCGTCGAACGAGGGGCCGGCGCCCGCCACGACCAATCGGTGCGGGATGCCGCCTGAGGTGAATTCGCCGCTCCAGAATTGCCCCATTTCCACCGGGCAATCCACCAGTTCATCGTAGTTCTCAGCGACGTAGCGGCCCCAACCGGTCTTGCTGCGTTGGGCCGGCGTCAGACCCGTCGCGACGGTCCAGTGCTTGGTGGCTGTTGTGGGGGCCAGTTCCAGTTCGTGCGGCTGTTGCTCCTGGCCGTGCACGCGCAGGCACAGGCTGGTGCCGTTGAAGAAGCCCCGATGGGTATCGAGCCAGGCGGTGCGCACGGAGTTGTCCAGCGCATAGATCTCGTACTGCAGTTCCAGCGCAGCGGCGGGGTTGGCGCGCACGCGCCAGGTGTTCTTGTCCAGTTGCTCCAGGGGCAAGACTCGCCGGCCCTGACGGGCACTGGGTTGCTGCAAGTGGCGGGAAAACTCGCGCACCAGATAGCTGCCGGGAATCCACACGGGCAACGAAACACGTTGTTCCGCCGCCGGTTGCGCCAGAGTGAGCGTGACGCGAAACAGGTGCGCATGTACGTCCGCCGCCTCGACGCGGTAGTGAATGGGGGCGACCGGTTTGCGCGCGGTGCGCCCTGGCTGCCGTTGGCTCAATTCTTCACGTCCGCCAGATACTTCTCGATTTGCTGTGTGTTGATGGCACCGGGCACGCGGGTGTTGTTGGCGAAGATCAGCGTGGGCGTGCCAGTGATGCGGTGCTTGCGGCCGAATTCGACATTGCGAGTCAGGGCGGTCACGTCGCAACTGCCGCCACTGCCCGGCTGCACGTCACGCACCATCCAGTCCTGCCAGGACTTCCCCTTGTCCTTGGCGCACCAGATTGCCTTGGATTTTTCATTCGAATCCGGGCTCAGGATGGGGTAGAGGAACATGTGGATGGTGACGTTGTCCACCTTCTGCAGGTCGCGCTCAAAACGCTTGCAGTAGCCGCAGTTGGGATCCTCGAACACGGCCAATTTGCGCTTGCCGTTGCCGCGCACGATGGTGAAGGCATCCTTCAGCGGCAGCGCGTCGAAGGCGACGGCCGTCAGCTTTTCCACCCTTTCCTCGGTGAGGTTGCGGCGCAGCTTGGTGTCGATCAGACTGCCCTGGATCAGGTAGTTGCCTTCAGCGTCGGTGTAGTAGATGTCCGCGCCGTTGACGCGGATTTCATACAGGCCCGGGATGGCCGTCTTGCCGACCTCATCGATGTTCTGGAGCTGCGGGATGCGTTCACCCAGGTTCTTGCGGATGGCGGCCTCCTGGGCAAACGCAGTGCCCGCCAGGGCCAGCAGCGCCGAAAAACACAACATGTTGACTGGTTTCATATTCATTCCAACGTTAGAAAACCTGCACCCTGCTCATTGCAGTCCCATGGCCCGCTGCGCGATCCAGCGCTTGAGCGGGCCGCTCATGTCAAACCCCTTCATGCCCCATGCGCGCAACGCCTGAAGAGGGGCATCCTGACGCGTCAGCAACTGCTGCAGCCCGTCCATCGCACCGCCCATCGTCAGCAAGGCGGTCCTGCGGGCGCGTTCATAACGACGCAGCAGCTTGATGTCTCCCACGCCGCGCCAGTATTCACGCTCGCGCAGCACCCTGTGAAGCTCCGCCACATCGGCCAGACCCAGATTCAGACCTTGGCCCGCCAGCGGGTGTACGGCGTGGGCCGCATCACCGGCGAGCGCCCAAGACCGCTGTCTGGCCGGCTCCATCGAGCCAATCCAGCGCTCGGCTTGCGCAGCATACAGCGGCCAAGCCACGCGTGCACCCAAGAGGCCCAGAGGCCCCAAGGCCTGCGCGCTGATCGCTTCCAGTTGGCGTGCGAATGTCTCGTCATCCAGAGCCAGCAAGCTCGCGGCACGCTCCGCATGCACAGACCACACTACAGCCACGGAGTTCCCCTGTTCTCCCTCCAGCGGCAAAAAAGCCAGGATTTCGCCGTCGGCAAACCATTGGTAGGCGGTTTGGGCGTGGGGCCGTTCGCAGCGCACACGCGTTGCGATAGCGGTCTGGCCGTACGAGGTGCCAGCAAAACGGACGCCCAAATCGGTGCGGGAGCGGCTGGACTTGCCCTCGCAGACGACCGTCAGTGCGGCGCTTTGCGGGGTGGTTACGGTCTCGATCAGTGGCTGGAAACCCACCGCCTGGCTCAGCCTGGCTTCGAGCGCGGGTACGTCCACGATCCAGGTCAGCGCGGGCACGGCCAATTCGTCGGCCGTGAACTGTACCTGGCCGCCCGTGTCGCTGCGCACGAGCATGTTGCGCACGGCCGTGGCGTGCTGCGCGTCGGGCCAGGCGCGCAGGGATTCGATCAGGTCTCGTGAAGCGGCGTTCAGTGCGTAGGCACGTACATCGTTGGGCGCTGGTTCGGACGCTGGGCGGACCAGCGCCACGCGCAGATGCTCACGCGCCAGCAGCAGGGCCAGCGACTGACCGACGATGCCGGCGCCGCGGATACACACGTCAAAGGATGCCATGGAGGGATTGTAGGAGGCAGCCCAGGGGCTGGGCGCGGGCACCTGGACGGTTGGCGCCATCGAATAAACTTGCTGCCTCAAGCAATTTCCGGCCGGCGCTGCGTCCGCCGGTGCTCGGAGCGCCCCGCTCCGTTCTCATTGATTAGGACCCCCATGAGTCTCAAATGCGGCATCGTCGGCCTGCCCAACGTCGGTAAATCCACCCTGTTCAACGCCCTGACCAAGGCGGGGATCGCGGCGGAGAACTATCCCTTTTGCACCATCGAACCCAATGTGGGCATTGTGGAAGTGCCCGATCCGCGTCTGGAGCAACTTGCTGCCATCGTCAAGCCCGAGCGCATCCAGCATGCCATCGTGGAGTTCGTGGACATTGCCGGCCTGGTGGCTGGCGCCAGCAAGGGCGAGGGTCTGGGCAACCAGTTCCTGGCGCACATCCGCGAGACCGACGCCACGGTGAACGTGGTGCGCTGTTTTGACGACGACAACGTGATTCACGTCGCTGGCAAAGTCGACCCGATCGCCGACATCGAGGTGATTCAGACGGAACTGTGCCTGGCCGACCTGGCAACAGTGGAAAAGAGCCTGGCCCGCTACACCAAGGTGGCCAAGTCCGGCAACGACAAGGAGGCCGCCAAGATCGTGGCTGTGCTGGAGAAGTGCCAGGCCGCGTTGAACGAGGCCAAACCCGTGCGCACCATCGATTTCAGCAAGGAAGAACTGGCCGTGCTCAAGCCGTTTTGTTTCATCACCGCCAAGCCGGCGATGTTCGTGGGCAATGTGTCGGAAGACGGCTTCGAAAACAATCCCTACCTGGATCGTTTGCGCGAATACGCTGCCGCCCAGAAGGCGCCGGTGGTGGCGATCTGCGCCAAGATCGAGGCCGACATGGCCGACATGAGCGACGAGGACAAGGCCCTGTTCCTGGCCGAACTCGGGCAGGACGAGCCGGGGCTGAACCGGCTCATCATGGCGGCCTACAAACTCTTGGGGCTGCAAACCTATTTCACCGCTGGCGTGAAGGAGGTGCGGGCCTGGACCATTCACGCCGGCGACACCGGACCGCAGGCGGCGGGTGTGATTCACACCGATTTCGAGAAAGGGTACATCCGGGCCCAGACCATCGCCTTCGAGGACTTCATCCATTACAAGGGCGAACAGGGGGCCAAGGACGCCGGCAAGATGCGCAGCGAAGGCAAGGATTACGTGGTCAAGGATGGCGACGTGATGAACTTCCTGTTCAGCCCCTGAGGCGCCCCGAAACCTGCTTTTGGGCCTGTGCTACAGTTAGCGCCATGCATGCAGCCCGTTTTTATTTTGGTTTCTTCTGGTTCTCAAACGCCGTCGGCGGTCGAGAGATCTGAACGTACCTGAAAAATAAACGTCACGCATCTCCAGAAACCGCCGGCAACCCCGGCGGTTTTTTATTGCCCGTTTCTTTAGTTGAACCCAGACTGATCAGGAGTTTTGCCATGAATGCGAAAGCCACTTCCGCCAGCACCGATGCCTGGCATGCGAATCCCGTCGACAAGACCAGCCAGACCGACGACCAACGCATCCAGGACATCACCGTGCTGCCTCCTCCTGAACACCTGATCCGCTTCTTTCCGATTCGCGGGACAGCGGCCGAGTCGCTGATCACGCGCACGCGTGGCAGCATCCACAACATCATGGCGGGCAAGGACGACCGGTTGCTGGTGGTCATCGGCCCGTGCTCGATCCATGACCCGGCCGCGGCCATCGAGTACGCGCGTCGACTGCTGGAGCAGCGCAGGAAGTACGCCGACACCCTCGAGGTGGTGATGCGCGTGTATTTCGAGAAGCCGCGCACGACCGTCGGCTGGAAAGGCCTGATCAACGATCCCTACATGGACGAGAGTTACCGCATCGACGAGGGCTTGCGCATCGCGCGCCAGTTGCTCATAGAGATCAACCGCCTGGGCATGCCCGCCGGCAGCGAGTTCCTGGATGTGATTTCGCCCCAGTACATCGGCGAACTCATTGCCTGGGGCGCGATCGGCGCACGCACGACAGAAAGCCAGGTGCACCGCGAACTGGCTTCCGGGTTGTCGGCGCCGATCGGTTTCAAGAACGGCACGGATGGCAATATCCGCATCGCCACGGACGCCATCCAGGCGGCGGCGCGCCCCCATCACTTTCTGTCCGTGCACAAGAATGGCCAGGTGGCGATCGTGCAGACCAAGGGCAACCAGGATTGCCACGTCATCCTTAGGGGTGGCAAGGCGCCGAACTATGACGCGGCCAGTGTGGCCGCCGCGTGCAGGGACCTGGAAGCCGCCAAGCTGCCCGCGACCCTGATGGTCGACTGCAGCCACGCCAACAGCAGCAAACAGTACGAGCGCCAGCTCGACGTGGCGCGCGACCTGGCCGCGCAGGTCGCTGGTGGCTCGCGCAGCGTGTTCGGGGTGATGGTGGAAAGCCACCTCCATGCCGGCGCGCAAAAGTTCACGCCGGGTAAGGACGAGCCGTCGCGTCTGGAATACGGCAAGAGCATCACGGATGCTTGTCTCGGCTGGGACGATTCGGTGCAATTGCTCGACGTATTATCCGAAGCCGTGAAGGCCCGCCGCGCACGTTGAGCGACTGGCGGCCGAACCCAGCTACCCACTATTGAAAGGCGGTCTCATGCGAAGCGAAGTCATAGTCCAACTGGATGGGGATCAGGAATTTCGCATCAGTCTGGAAGCGCTGCCCCCCATGGCCGCGGACCAGGCGCGGCGCTGGCTCGACGAGCAATTCGTCCAATTGCAGTGCGAACCCCTGCGCGCCACCGGCAAGCTACTGACGGCGGACCGCGTACTGTGCGTGGCTCAGGCCGCCGGTGCACAACGCCTCGGAGACACTGCCTGGGCGCAGGAATTTGCCCGAGCGGTCAGCGCATCGCTGGGCAAGTCGGCGGTGCGTGTCGACGTCACTTCCATGACGATGACCTATTGAAGTCGCGGCGGCTGCACGTGTTCTGGGCTCAGACGCTGCGCAGCCGCTCCAGCAGCCGTGCATGCACATTGCCGAAACCACCGTTGCTCATGCACACCACGTGATCCCCTGGTCGGACGGCGGCCGCAACCTGCTCGATCAGTTGCTCGATGCTGTCAGCCACTTGTGCCTTGACGCCCATCACCGCCAGCGCCTCACGGGCATCCCAGCCCAACCCGCCAGCGTGGCAGAACGCCAGGTCCGCCGCTTCCAGACTCCAGGGGAGCTGTGCCTTCATGGTGCCCAGCTTCATGGTGTTGGAACGCGGTTCGAACACCGCCAGGATGCGCGCGGCCGGTGGAGCCGGGTGCGCGACCGCATTCAGCTGGCGCCGCAACCCGTCCAAGGTCGTGTGGATCGCCGTGGGGTGGTGGGCAAAATCGTCGTACACGGTCACACCCGCTGCAGCGCCGCGAATTTCCATGCGTCGTCTGACGTTCTGGAACTGCCCCAAGGCCTGAGAGGCCAACTCAGGCGTCACGCCCACGTGCTGCGCGGCGGCGATGGCGGCCAAGGCATTCATCTGGTTGTGTTGGCCGCTCAGGTTCCAGATCACGTGTCCGACCTCGGCGTCGTGCTGCAGCACCTCGAAGTTGTGGTGGGTGCCCCGTGCCTGCCAGTTGCCGCCAGCTCCGAAGCTGGTGCGATCGCTCCAGCAGCCCTGGTCCAGCACACGCCTCAGGCTGTCCTCGGTGACGTTGTAAACCACACGGCCTGACGCCGGGATGGTGCGTACCAAATGATGGAACTGGCGTTCGATCGCCGCCAGGTCGTCAAAAATGTCGGCGTGGTCGAACTCCAGGTTGTTCAGGATGGCCGTGCGCGGGCGGTAGTGCACGAACTTGCTGCGCTTGTCGAAGAAGGCCGTGTCGTATTCGTCGGCCTCGATCACAAAGCAGGCACCCTGACCCAGACGGGCCGATACCCCAAAGTTCATGGGCACCCCACCGACCAGAAAGCCCGGTTGCAGCTCGGCATGTTCAAGGATCCAGGCCAGCATGGACGTGGTGGTGGTCTTGCCATGGGTGCCGGCCACGGCCAGCACATGGCGTCCCTGCAGCACGTGCTCGGCCAGCCACTGCGGGCCGCTGGTGTAGGGCAGGCCAGCGTCGAGGATGGCTTCCATCAACGGGAATTTGGGGCTTCCGTCCTCGCGCCGGGCGCGACCGACCACATTGCCGACCACGAACACGTCCGGTTTCAACGCCAGCTGGTCCGCGTCATAGCCCTCTATCAGGTCGATGCCCAGCGCGCGCAGTTGGTCACTCATGGGCGGGTAGACCCCCGCGTCGCAACCCGTGACCCTGTGACCGGCCTCGCGCGCCAACGCTGCCACGCCGCCCATGAAGGTTCCGCAAATACCCAGAATATGAATGTGCATGGTCCAATTTTAGTGACCGGGGTGCATTCTGCCGGGGAAGAGCGCCAGCCTGATGCCATGCAATGCTATAAAAAGCGCAGCGCCAACCGGCAGGCGAGAATCCCGCCATGGAGACGCAAAAATCCGCAATCGCCGCTGTGGCGGCACGCATGGTGCTGGAAGAGGGCATGGAGTACGCCATGGCCAAGCGGGCGGCAGCCAAACAGCTGGGGCTGGGGAGTCGCGCGGCATGGCCGGACAACGACGAGGTTGAAGTTGCGGTGCGCGAACACATTGCCCTCTTCCTGGCCGACAGCCAACCGGCGGAACTGGCGGCCCTGCGGCGCTTGGCGCTGGTCTGGATGGAGCGCCTGGCCCGATTTCGACCCTACCTGAGCGGCGCCGTCTGGCACGGGACGGCCACCCGCCACTCGGATATCTACCTGCAATTGTTCTGCGACGATTCCAAATCGGCAGAAATTGCGCTGATTGACCAGAAGGTCGCCTATGAGCCATGCACGGTGACCGGTTTCCATGGAGCGCCCGTGGAGGCGCTGAGCCTGAGTTGCCGTTGCCAGGAACTGGGCGAACATGTGGGAGTGCACCTGCTGGTGTACGACCATGACGACCTGCGCGGCGCGCTCAAGCCGGACGCGAGAGGTCGGGCGCAGCGCGGCGATGTGCAGGCCGTGCGGCGCTTGGTGCATGATGGCGGGCTATGAGTGATCCGGTCAAACTGAACGAACCCGCGTCCGCCATCGACCTGCGGCGGCGCCAACTGCTGTACGTGGGCGTGGCCGCCACCGCTGGCGTGGCCGGCGGTGCCTTGGCATGGTGGAAATACGCAGTGTCGGGGGCATCCTCGCGCGTGGATGCGGCACTGTGGCAGCGCAGTTTTCCGACGCCCGGTGGGTCGACACTCGAATTGGTGGGATTTCAGAAGAAACCACTGGTGCTCAACTTCTGGGCCACCTGGTGTCCACCGTGCGTTGCTGAAATGCCTTTATTGGATCGCTTTTATCGCGAAAATATGCACAAAGGATGGCAAGTTGTCGGATTGGCGATCGACAAGGCAGAGCCTGTCCGGCGTTTCGTACGGGAAAATGCTATTGGTTTCCCTGTTGGTTTGGCCGAAAATGACGGCTACGAGTTGGTGCAGACACTCGGGAATCTCAGTGGGGGCCTGCCCTTTACCGTGCTCATCGGCGAGGATGGATCCGTGATCCAACGTAAAATGGGTCGCCTTTTGCCGGCGGACCTGTCTGCATGGGCGCAGTTAAAGTCGGCCCCATGAGGTCGATCCCGCGTTCACCGCGCCAACGAAGTTGATATTAAATAAAAGAACATGAGAAAAAAAGAAAGCAGTTAGGCGATTTTGATGTAAATTCGCGCTTTCTTTCCGGTTCGAATTGGAGGTCTCATGGACTTGCGCAAACTGAAAACTTTGATCGACCTGGTGTCGGATTCCAACGTCACCGAGCTTGAGATCACCGAGGCTGAAGGCAAGGTCCGGATTGTCAAGGGTGGCGGCGTGGCGGTGGCGGCGCAGGTTGCGCCGGCTGTGCTGCCGATGGTGACTCAAATCGCGCCTGCGCCAGCGCAGGCGGCTGCTCCTGCGGCTCCAGCTGAAACCGGCCATGCCGTGAAGTCACCCATGGTGGGTACGTTTTATCGTGCCTCCAGCCCAGGTGCCCAGGCCTTTGTGGAGGTGGGGGACAGCGTCAAGGTGGGCGACACCCTGTGCATCATAGAAGCCATGAAGATTCTCAACGAAATCGAGGCCGACCACTCCGGCACCGTGACGCAGATCCTGTGCCAGAACGGCCAGGCTGTGGAGTACGGGCAGCCGCTGTTCGTGATCGAGTGAACGCCAACGACTGACAACGCATGTTCAAGAAAATTCTGGTCGCCAATCGCGGCGAAATCGCCCTGCGGATCCAGCGCGCCTGTCGCGAGATGGGGATCAAGGCGGTCATGGTGTATTCCGAGGCAGACCGCGAGGCCAAGTACGTCAAGTTGGCAGACGAGGCGGTGTGCATAGGGCCGGCCGCGTCGGCGCAGAGCTACCTCAACATGCCGGCGATCATTTCGGCTGCCGAGGTGACGGACGCGGAGGCGATTCACCCGGGCTACGGTTTCCTGAGCGAGAACGCCGACTTCGCCGAGCGCGTGTGGAAGAGCGGCTTTCAGTTCATCGGTCCCACGCCGGACTCGATCCGCATGATGGGCGACAAGGTCACAGCCAAGCAAACCATGATCAAGGCGGGCGTGCCCTGCGTGCCCGGGTCGGATGGGGAACTGCCCGACGATCCGGCCCAGATCCGGCGCATCGCCAAGGCGGTGGGTTATCCCGTCATCATCAAGGCTGCCGGCGGCGGCGGCGGGCGCGGCATGCGGGTGGTGCACACCGAAGCGGCACTGATCAACGCGGTGCAAATGACCAAGTCGGAAGCCGGGGCGGCCTTTGGCAATCCTGCGGTGTACCTGGAAAAATTCCTGCAGAACCCGCGCCACATCGAGATCCAGGTGCTGGCCGACAAGCACCGCAACGCGGTGTACCTGGGCGAGCGGGATTGCTCCATGCAGCGTCGGCACCAGAAGGTCGTCGAGGAAGCTCCCGCGCCGGGCATTGCCCGCAAGCTGATTGAACGCATTGGCGAGCGCTGCGCCGCGGCCTGCAAGAAGATGGGCTACCGCGGCGCGGGTACCTTCGAGTTTCTGTACGAGAACGGCGAGTTCTACTTCATCGAGATGAATACCCGCGTGCAGGTGGAACATCCGGTGACCGAACTCATCACCGGCATCGACATTGTCAAGACGCAGATCATGGTGGCCGCGGGCGAGAAATTGCCCTTTACTCAACGCCAGATCGAGATCCGCGGCCATGCCATCGAATGCCGGGTGAACGCCGAGGATCCCTACAAGTTCACTCCGTCGCCGGGGCGCATCACCATGTGGCACGCACCGGGCGGACCCGGCGTGCGCGTGGACTCGCACGTGTACAGCAATTACTTCGTGCCACCGAACTACGACTCGATGATCGGCAAGATCATTGCCCATGGAGATACGCGCGAACAGGCCATGGCCCGCATGCGCACGGCCTTGCTGGAAACCGTGGTGGAAGGCATCAATACCAACATTCCACTGCACCGCGAACTCATGGTGGACGCCAAGTTCGTGGCGGGCGGGACCAACATCCACTATCTGGAAGAGTGGTTGGCACAGCACAAGGGCTGACAAGCGCATATGCATGAACTGAGCCTGTTGTGCCCCGAGGACAACGTTGAGATCCTGAGCGAGGCACTGGAGGCGCTGGACGCACTGAGTGTCAGTGTGGAGGATGCGGATGCACAGACCGAGGCTGAGCAGGCACTGTTCGGCGAGCCCGGCATGCCTGCGCCACGTCATGCTTGGCAGCGTTCCCGTGTCCTGGCGCTGTTCCCCACGGAGTCTGCGGCCGACGAAGCCGCGAGGGTGCTGGCGGGGCAGGATTTCTTCGAGGGCTGCCAGGTCCTGGGTTGCACGAGGGTGCCCGATCAGGACTGGGTGCGGCTGACGCAGTCGCAGTTCACGCCAGTCGAAATCACGCCGACCTTTTGGATCGTCCCCACGTGGCATGAGGTGCCCCCGCAGGCGGAAAACGTCATCCGGCTCGATCCGGGACTGGCGTTCGGCACCGGCACGCATCCGACGACGCGCATGTGCCTGCGCTGGATGGCTGGCCAAGCTGCACAAGGCAAACCACTGGGCCGGGTGCTGGACTACGGATGCGGTTCCGGGATTCTGGCCATCGGGGCCGCGAAGCTCGGGAGCTCGGACATCGATGCGGTGGACATCGACCCCGCGGCGGTGGAATCGACCCTGTTGAATGCCACCGCCAACGCGGTGCAGCTCCATGCGGGCACGCCAGAGCTCGCCGTGGGTCACTACCAGACGGTGTTGGCCAACATTCTGGCAACGCCGCTGAAGGTGCTCGCGCCGCTGCTGTGCGCGCATGTCGCGCGAGGCGGAACGCTGGTGCTGGCCGGTATCCTGGAGCGACAGGCGCAGGAGTTGCAGACCGCCTACGCCCCGCATGCGCACTTGGCAGTGTCCGACAGCGAAGATGGCTGGATACTGATGACGGCGACCTTCTGATCCAACTCGAGTGCATGGGCAGCTTCTAGAATCTGGTCCATGAGCATGATCACCCGCTGCCCCGAATGCTCGACCCTGTTCAGGGTCGTCCCGGATCAGCTGCGCATCTCCGAGGGATGGGTGCGGTGCGGGCAATGTGGTCAGGTGTTTGATGGCGCGGCCCACCTGCAGAAGGTGGCCGGCACCGAAGTCGTGACGCAGCCACGATCCGCGAACCTGGAGATCGGTTTGGACCCCGAGGGGCCGCAAGACAGTGCAGCCCCTCATCCTCGCCGGGTCCTGGCCGAGAATGACGGGCTTGGCGGGCAGCAGTTCCGGCACGAGCCCCCCATCGCGGCGACAAAGGCCAGCGCGGGGACTGACGACGCAGGCGCGGCGAAAGCAGAAAGTCCCGTGCCGAATCAAGCCGAGGTGGCTGCCCCGAGGGAGGATGCGCCCACGATCGTCAACGATCGGATTGTCGTGCCTGCGGACGAGGACGTCTCATTCCTGCGCGCGGCTCGTCGCAGGCTGTTCTGGAGCCGCCCCACGGTGCGCTGGGGACTGGCCCTGACCGGTGTCGCGTTGACTCTTGTGTTGGTGCTCCAAGTGGCCGTACATGAGCGTGACCGGCTGGCGAGTCAGGTTCCGCAGACCAAGCCTTGGTTGCTGACGCTGTGCGAGGGACTCGGGTGCAGCGTGCAGCCCCCCAAGAGCATCGAGACGCTGACGGTGGAGAGTTCGTCCTTCAATCGTGTGCGTGGCGATGCGTACCGCCTGCAGGTGACGCTGAAAAATACGGCACGCACGGAATTGCAGTGGCCCGCCGTGGAATTGACCCTGACGGATACGCGTGACCTTGCGGTCTTGCGCAGAGTGCTGCTGCCGGCGGACTTGGGTGTAAACACTCCCTCCATGCCCGCCGCAGCGGAATGGACCGGTACCGCGATGGTCAGCTTGTCGGGTGTGGCGCGCGTTTCCGGATACCGGGTATTGGCCTTCTACCCGTAGGAGTCAGTGGAGATCTTTGCCGCTGGCGTGCTCACGGCATCAGCGCCGACCAACGTGCCTTCTCCGCCACCGACGAGGCCACACGCAACTGCTTGCGACGCGCTGTTTGTCCGCGAATCAACTCGACGCTCGAGCGCGGCACCTGGAGCTCGCGGGCCAGCCATTCGATCAGGGCGCTGTTGGCCTTGCCGTCCACCGGTGGCGCGTGCAGGCGCACGCGCAAGGCACCATCATGCAGGCCTTCGACCTGCGTGCGAGACGCATTCGGTACGACGTGGATGTCCACAATGATCGAACCCTCTTTTTCTGATCGCAGGAATGGCGCGGTTATTGGCATGACGGTGAGGGAAGTAAAAAAGCCCGATGCCGCAGGGCATCGGGCTTCAGGCACACGTGCCTAGCGCTCAGGGCTTGCTGGCAGTGGGAAACGGCCAGGCAGCTTGCGGGTTCAGAGTGGTCTGAGCCGCAGGAGCGGGTGCTGCGGGAGCAGCGGCTGGTTTGGCAGCGGGTGCTTTCGCAGCTTTCTTCGCGGCCGGCTTCTTGGCAGCTTTCTTCGCGGCCGGCTTCTTGGCGGCGGGCTTGGCTACCTTCTTGGCGGCGGCTTTCTTCGCCGGCGCGGCCTTCTTGGCGGCTACCTTCTTGGGAGCAGCCTTTTTGGCCGGCGCGGCTTTCTTGGCTGGTGCAGCCTTCTTCGCCGGCGCGGCCTTCTTGGCGGCTACCTTTTTGGCCGGTGCAGCCTTCTTGGCCGGTGCAGCCTTCTTGGCCGGAGCGGCCTTCTTGGCTGGTGCAGCCTTCTTCGCCGGCGCGGCCTTCTTGGCGGCTACTTTTTTGGCCGGTGCAGCCTTTTTGGCCGGAGCGGCCTTCTTGGGTGCGGCCTTCTTAGCGGCCGGTTTCTTCGCAGTTGCCATTATGTTCTCCTTGATCAAGTTACAAAGAGCACTTCACGCTGTTGGAAAACATGAAGTGATGCATGGTGTTGGGCCAATGCCCAGCACCATGAACGCGGTTGCGCGCGCCACGTGCCACTTCTACGAGTAGCTGCATGGTGCGCGGAAATTCAATCGTCATCACGAATGCCATCAATCCCAGGACAAGGCGCCACCGGACTGGTACTCGATGACGCGGGTTTCGAAGAAGTTGCGTTCCTTCTTCAGGTCGATCATTTCGCTCATCCAGGGGAAAGGATTTTCTTCGTTCGGGTACAGCGCCTCCAGGCCGATCTGGGTGGCGCGCCGGTTGGCAATGTAGCGCAGGTAGCCCTTGAACATGGAGGCGTTCATGCCCAGCACCCCACGAGGCATGGTGTCCTCCGCGTACTTGTATTCCAGTTCCACGGCCTGCATGAACAGCGCCTTGATTTCGGTCTTGAATTCGTTGGTCCACAGCAGGGGGTTTTCCAGCTTGATCTGGTTGATCAGATCGATGCCGAAGTTGCAATGCATGGACTCGTCACGCAGGATGTACTGGTACTGCTCGGCCGCGCCGGTCATCTTGTTCTGCCGGCCCAGTGCGAGGATTTGCGTGAAGCCGACGTAAAAGAACAGACCCTCCATCAGGCAGGCAAACACGATCAGCGACTTGAGCAGCTTCTGGTCGTTTTCCGGTGTGCCGGTGGTGAAGTGCGGATTGGTCAGTGTTTCGATGAAGGGCAGCAGGAATTCGTCCTTGTTGCGGATCGAATCGATCTCATGGTAGGCGTTGAAGATCTCGCCTTCGTCCAGGCCCAGGGACTCCACGATGTACTGGTAGGCATGGGTGTGGATGGCCTCCTCGAAGGCCTGGCGCAGCAGGAACTGGCGGCATTCGGGCGCCGTGATGTGGCGGTAGCTTCCCAGCACGATGTTGTTCGCGGCCAGCGAGTCGGCCGTCACGAAAAAGCCCAGGTTGCGCTTGACGATGCGACGCTCGTCTTCGGTCAGTCCGTTAGGGTTCTTCCACAACGCGATGTCGCGCGTCATGTTCACTTCCTGCGGCATCCAGTGGTTGGCGCAGGAGGCCAGGTACTTCTCCCAAGCCCATTTGTACTTGAACGGAACCAGTTGATTGACGTCGGTCTGGCCGTTGATGATGCGCTTGTCGGCAGCGCGCACGCGGCGTTGCGAGGGAATGCTTGATGCGGATGAGGCCGTGGCAGTGGAATGTGCCGTGGGAAGGGGAGGGACAGCTGATGCAAGGGAAGGGGCGTCCACCTCGCGGTGAGCGCGCAGACCGCTGTGGTTCAAGGCTTGCGATGTGGGTGTGAGTTCTTCGTCCCAGTTCAGCATAAGTTTTCCAGTGCTCGGATTATGAAAGCAGCGGAGTGAAATGAAAAGTGTTCATTCACATCGCTGCCTTGGGGTGTTGTTCAATCGCATCGCCCCTGCGAGAGGGCGACACACTCTATTACTGGCAGGCCTCGCAACCTGGATCGTCGATCGCGCAAAACTTGATGTCGGTGGCAGGCTGTGCATTCATCTGCGCCTGTGCGGCAGCAGCGGCAGCCTCGAGTGCGCTCGCGCCACCGGCTTGTGCATCGCCACCGGAAGAGACGGCGTTGAGGCGGCCCGCTTTCACGGTGGATTTTTCAGCGTGGGTTGCGCCGACCGTGCGCAGGTAGTAGGTCGTCTTCAGGCCGCGCAACCAAGCCAGTTTGTAGGTATCGTCCAGCTTCTTGCCGGATGCGCCGGCCATGTAGATGTTCAGGGACTGCGCCTGATCGATCCACTTCTGACGCCGTGCGGCAGCCTCCACCAGCCACGTCGGCTCCACCTCGAACGCAGTCGAGTACAAGGCCTTGATGTCCTGGGGCACTCGGTCGATCGGGCGCAACGAGCCGTCAAAGTGCTTCAGGTCCATGACCATCACGTCGTCCCACAGGTCCAGACGCTTGAGGTCGCGCACCAGATAGTGATTGATCACGGTGAACTCACCGGACAGGTTGGACTTGACCGACAGGTTGCCAAAGCAGGGTTCGATGGAGGCGTCCACGCCCACGATGTTGGAGATCGTGGCAGTGGGGGCGATGGCCACGCAGTTGGAGTTGCGCATGCCATCCTGCGCGATTTTCTTGCGCAGGGCATCCCAATCCAGGGTGGACGAACGGTCCACTTCCACATAGCCGCCGCGCTGCTGGGCCAGCACGTCCAGTGTGTCCAGCGGCAGCAGACCCTTGTCCCACGACGACCCTGCATAACTGGCGTACTTGCCACGTTCCTTGGCCAACTCGGAAGACGCCCAGTACGCGTAGTAACAGATGGCTTCCATGGACTTGTCGGCAAAGGCCACGGCGGCGTCACTGGCGTAGGGGATGCGCAATTCGTACAGGCTGTCCTGGAACGCCATCAGACCCAGGCCCACGGGCCGATGCCGCATGTTCGAGTCACGTGCCTTCTTGACGGCGTAGTAGTTGATGTCGATCACGTTGTCCAGCATGCGCATGGCGGTGGTGATGGTCTTGCGCAGCTTCGCGTGGTCGATGTCGCCGTCCTTGAGGTGTTGCAACAGATTCACGGAACCCAGGTTGCACACCGCCGTTTCGGTGTCGCTGGTGTTCAGTGTGATCTCGGTGCACAGGTTGGACGAATGCACGACGCCCACGTGCTGCTGGGGCGAGCGGACGTTGCAGGCGTCCTTGAAGGTGATCCAGGGATGTCCGGTTTCAAACAGCATGGTGAGCATCTTGCGCCACAGGTCGGTGGCCTGCACAGTGCGCGTGGGCTGGATTTCCCCACTCGCGGCCCGAGCTTCGTAGGCCACGTAGGCCTTCTCGAACTCGATGCCGAACTTGTCATGCAGATCGGGCGTATCCGATGGCGAGAACAGGGTCCACGAGCCTCTTTCCATGACGCGGCGCATGAACAGGTCGGGAATCCAGTTGGCGGTGTTCATGTCGTGCGTGCGCCGGCGGTCGTCGCCCGTGTTCTTGCGCAGTTCCAGGAACTCCTCGATGTCCAGGTGCCAGGTTTCCAGGTAGGTGCAGACCGCGCCCTTGCGCTTGCCACCCTGGTTCACCGCCACGGCCGTGTCGTTGACCACCTTGAGGAAGGGCACCACGCCCTGGGATTCGCCGTTGGTCCCCTTGATGTGCGAACCCATGGCGCGCACGCGGGTCCAGTCGTTGCCCAGGCCACCAGCAAACTTGGACAGCAGCGCGTTTTCCTTGATGGATTCGTAGATGCCGTCCAGGTCGTCGGGCACGGTGGTCAGGTAGCACGAAGACAACTGCGAGCGCAGCGTGCCGCTGTTGAACAGCGTGGGCGTGCTGGACATGAAGTCGAACGAGGACAGCACCTCGTAGAACTCGATGGCGCGTGCTTCGCGGTCGATCTCATTGAGCGCCAGGCCCATGGCTACGCGCATGAAGAAGGCTTGCGGCAACTCGATGCGCGTCTTGCGCACGTGCAGGAAGTAACGGTCATACAGCGTCTGCAGTCCGAGGTAGTCGAACTTCATGTCGCGCTCGGCCTTGAGGGCGCGGCCCAGCAGCTTCAAGTCGTACTGCAGCAGCTTTTCGTCCAGCAGTTCGGACTTGACGCCTTTCTTGATGAACTGCGGAAAGTACTCCGCATAGCGTGCGCCCATTTCGGCGGGCGTGACGTCCTCGCCCAGAACCTCGCGGGCAATGGTGTTGAGCAGCAATCGCGCGGTGGCGTAGGTGTAGTCCGGGTCCTTCTCAATCAGGGTGCGCGCCGCGAGGATGGATGCCTTGTGCACCTCTTCCATGGGCACGCCGTCGTACAGGTTGCGCATGGTCTCGGCCAGGATGGGCTCGGCCTTGACGTCGGCGCCCAGGCCCGCGCAGGCGGACTCGATCAAGCTCTGCAGGCGCTTGAGGTCCAGCACCACGCGCTGGCCCTTGTCGATGGCATGCAGTGTGGGAGCCTGCGTCGCGGCCTGGGTGGCCGACTGACGGGCCCGTTCCTGCGAGCGCTGCTCACGGTACAGCACATACGCACGGGCGATTTCGTGGTGGCCGCTGCGCATCAAACCCAGTTCCACCTGGTCCTGGACGTCTTCAATGTGGAAGGTGCCACCGCCCGGTCGCGAGCGCAGCAATGCTCGGATCACGGTCTGCGTGAGCGCATCCACGGTTTCGCGGATGCTGGCCGAGGCCGCGCCCTGCGTGCCATGCACGGCCAGAAAGGCCTTCATCATGGCGACGGCGATCTTGTTGGGCTCGAACGCGACCACGGCGCCATTGCGACGGATCACCTGGTAGTGCACCAGCATGCCCGACGCGGACTGTTCCGAGGCTTCGCCACTGAAGGGCACCGGGTTGGAGGTGAGCGTGAAGGCAGGAGAGTTCAAAGCAGTTTGCATGGATATTCTGGAGTTGTGAGGTGCCGGAAGTTCTTGTCAGGCGGGTCGGCGCAGATGCATTTACGGGAAATGGCGATGCGGCAGCCAGCGCGAGTGACACACTATATCTAGTGTTCCGGGTGAATTCAATACACTACCGGTAGTGTTTTCACCGATGACGGGGCGACCGATCGTCACGCGGGATGAGCCCATGGTCCAGCCGGAGCGCGGGCGCAGCCGCAGAGCCCGCGCCAGGCCTTGGTGCGACCACGACCTGTCACGGGAAATCGAGAAGGCATGAGGCTTTTGGAGGCATTTGCGGCGGAAAGCCTTGCGCGACGTGGTTCGCGTCACGTGGGTGCGGGCATGGCGTCGAAGTTGGAAACGATTTCGCGCGCGCGACGGCGTCTTGGCTATTTCGCCACACCCTCGGGAAAGTACCGAGGTGGCCAACCCAGGGCGCGACGCAGCCTGGGCCATTCGAAGCCTGCACCCGGATCGCGTTTGCGAGTCGGGGCAATGTGCTCATGCCCGGCGATATGCTGAATGGGGTAGCGCTGACCGAGCGCGCTGCACAGGCTGGCGAGCGTCTCGTACTGCGCGGGCTCGAAGAAATCGCCCTCAACACCCTCCAGCTCGATGCCCACGGAATCGTCGTTGCAGTTGTCGCGCCCCCGGTACGACGACACGCCGGCGTGCCACGCCCGGGCATCGCAATCGACAAACTGCCACAACTGCCCGTCCCTGCGAATGAAGAAATGGGCGGATACCTGCAGACCGCGGATGCTCTCGAAGTAGGGGTGGGCCGCCCAGTCCAGCGTGTTCGTGAACAGACGCCGCACTTCGTCGCCGCCGTATTGTCCAGGTGGCAGGCTGATGGAGTGCAACACGATCAGATCCACCGCCACGTGGTCGGGCCGGGAACCGAAGTTGGGAGATGGCATAGGGTGGGCAAACCGGTACCAGCCGCCTTGCCACAAGGAGGCGCTGCCGTCGTCACGCCGACTCGGAGGAGCCATCGTCGTCCTTTGGGGCCTGAATGTTCAGCCGCGCCATGCGGTAGCGTATCTGGCGCAGATTCAGGCCCATGCTGGCGGCCGCAGCGGTCCGATTGAAGTGGTGCTCGCGCAGCGCACGCAGCAGCACCTCTCGCTCCATCTGGTCCAGGTAGCGCTGCAGATCGTCCGGCAGCGTCGCGTTGCGCGACGGCGGCTGCGGCGCCAAAACGACATTTCCGTTCAACTCGTCGTGCATGTCATCCAGTGGCACGGCCTGCGTCGGCACCACGTCCAAGTGCAGGAACTCCCCGTCGCTCAATGCCACGGCGCGGTGCAGCAGGTTTTCCAGTTCGCGCACGTTTCCGCTGAGGCGCAGCCGTCCCAGTTGTTCGACGACGTCCTCCGACAGCACAGGCACAGGCACGGCGGACTCCAGCGCGATGCGTTCGAGCAGCGCGGCACACAGGGCGGGCAGGTCATCGCGCCGTTCGCGCAATGGGGGAACCACGATCTCGATCACGTTGAGACGGTAGAAGAGATCCTGCCGGAAGCGCTGGGCCTGGACTTCTGCCGCCAGATCCTTGTGCGTGGCGCTGATGATGCGTACGTCCACCACCTCCTCCTGGGTAGAGCCCAAGGAGCGCACGTTGCGTTCCTGGATGGCGCGCAGGAGCTTGGATTGCATCGCCAGGGGAAGGTCGCCGATTTCATCCAGAAACAGTGTGCCGCCGCTGGCCGCGTGGAAGTAGCCCTCCCGATCCTGGGTGGCGCCAGTGTAAGAACCCTTCTTGGCGCCGAAAAACTCCGCCTCGAGCAAGCTCTCTGGAATCGCCCCGCAGTTCACCGCCACAAACGGCTTGCTGGCGCGGTGGCTGCAATCATGGATGGCGCGCGCCACCAGCTCCTTGCCGGTGCCAGATTCGCCTCGCACCAGCACCGGCGCCATGCTGCGCGCCACTTTGACGATGCGTTCCTTGACGGATTGCATCACCGGCGAATTTCCCACAATGCGTTGCAGCGCGGTTGTCAGCGCGTGAGACTGCGGTGCCACGCGCAACTCCTGCGCGGCAGGGGCAGGCCGCAGGCCAGACATGGGCGCTGGCAATCCCTGGATGGCCGACGCCACCACCGCGCGGAACTGTTTGAGGTCCACCGGCTTGGTCAGGTAGTCAAAGGCGCCCGCCTTGAGAGAGTCGACCGCGTTTTCCGCCGATCCGTAGGCCGTGATCACGATGAAGCGCTCGGACCGGCGCTGCTGTGCCATGCCCTGCAGCAGTTCGAGCCCCGTGCCATCGGGCAGGCGCATATCGGTGATCACCAGATCGAAGCGGGCCCGTTCCAGCAGCGCCCAGGCTTGCGTGACGTTTTCCGCCGTGTCCACGGCGTATCCCTCGCGCAGCAGCGTCAGCTCGTACAGGGTGCGCAAATCCGGCTCGTCGTCGACAACGAGCACGCGCAAGGTGGAGGAAGTCGGTGGCATGGCGATCAACTGGAGGAAATGCGTTCGAGTGCAGGCGTCGCGCTGCGTGTGGCGGTGACGTGGGTCTGGAAGGCCACGCTGAATTCGTTGCCTTCCTCACTGTCGACATCCAGACTGTCCAGCCGCGTGCGCTGGTAGGAAATGAATGCCTGGTGGCGTTCGCACAGTTCCCGGCAGATATACAGCCCCAGCCCGCTGGAGCGGCTTTCCGAGGAAAAAAAAGGCTCGAACAAGTGCTGCTGCACGGTCTTTTCCAGCGGTGCGCCCGCGCTCCACACCTTCAGAATACCGCGTTCCGCCGGAGACACGAGCGTCTGCACCCGTATGGCGCTCGCTCCGGTCCCGGCGTAACGCCGGGCATTGTCAAGCAGGTTGATGAGCACTCGGCGCAAGTGCTCGATATCGAAGTGCACGATCAGGTCAGGGGCACGCAATTGGGTTTGTACGGCCGGGGCATCCCCAGCGGGCCGGGCCCAATCGGCACAGATCGCCGTCACGGCATCGTCCAGTCTGACCTCGGTCGGAGGGCTGGAGCCTGCTTCGTGCTTGACCCGCGCAATGTCCAGGACCTCGTCCACGATCTTGCCCAGTCGCTGCGCGTTTTGACGCACCATTTGCGACAGGCGCTTGTGCGCGGGTTCATGCAGGTCTTCCTCGAGCAGCTGGTTGGCCTGCGCGATGGCCGCCAGCGGATTGCGAATTTCGTGCGCCACCGCAGTGGACATGCGCCCCATCGCGGCGAGCTTTTCCGTGCGCAACCTGGCTTCCATCTCGCGCAGGTCCTGCAAGAACACGACGCACAGACTCGCGTCGCCCTCGCCCGGCGTGGCCGCCAGGCGGGTGCGAGCCTGCACGCTGCGCGCGTTTTCACCCACGTGGTGGATGCTCAGGTCCAGCCGCTGCCCCTCGTTGCGGTCAAAGGTCAATGTCGCCAGTTCGCGCAGTCCGGACCAGCCGGCGTGCGTGCCCAGATGAAACGGCGCGGGCGGCGCCGTGTCCCCGGGTCCCAGCAAACGGCGCGCCGCCGGGTTGGCGCCACGCACCAGGCCGGTGGCATCCACCACGAGCACCCCGTCCGTCAGCGTCTCGATGACCAGATCGTTCACCTGCCGTTGCAGACGGGCCGCCACTTCGCTGCGCAAGGCCTGCTGTTCCTGCCGCGCCAGCCGGGCTGCCAACTGATGCACCAGCAGGGCCAGAATGAAACAGGCCGCGCCAGTCAGACTGGCCTGCAGAAACTGAGGCGCCATGTCCGACCGGTTACCGCTGCCCAACCACCACGCATTGGCCAACAGAAGGAGCGTCACTCCGGCGGCTGTACCCACCGCCAAGCGCAGAGACCCGAGCACCGACGACAGCAGTACGGGCAAGGCAAACAGTGGCGTGTAGTTGATGCTGCCGACCTGCATCAACTCCAGCGCCGAGAACATGAGCACGTCCACCGCCAGCGTGGACAGCCAATGCAGACCAAACAAAGCGCCGTTGCGCGTTGGCCGACGGATCAGGCGCAGCACCAGGGTGAAGGCCAGGTAGGCCGAGCACACCACCACCACCCACCCGGCGCTGTCGGCGCGTGTCAGGGCGTAGATGGCAGCGTGCGCGAGCAGCAACGCCAGCGCGATGCCCACGCGTGCCGTCATGAAGGCCTGCCACAGTCGCTCGAAGGCGAAGTCTTCCAGGGGAGGCGCGCCGGTCTGTATGCCCAGCGGGCCGTGCTGTGTCCCGGTCGCGGCGTCAGTCATTCACGATTCCGCTTGCTGCCGGTGTTCGATGCTGCAGTACTGACCGCGTGCTCCGCTCACCGCATCGGCCTGCGGGACGTGCACATGGCACAACCCGCACTCGATCATGGCCTGGGCCTGCTGCGGGGAGGACGCCGGCGGACGTTGCACCCGGCTCTGGGCGCGACCGGAGCGCCACAGCCACAGACCCACTCCGACAACCACCAGGAGCACCAGGTACTTCATGACACCCGCCCGAGCACTACTTCCATCACGAAGCGCGAACCGACGTACGCCAACAGCAGCAGGCTGGCGCCGGTGTACAGCACGCGTACCGCCTTGCGCCCACGCCAGCCAAAACGCTGGCGGCCCACCAGCAACGTGGCAAAGGTGACCCAGGCCAGAACGGAAAACACGGTCTTATGGTCCCATTTCCATCCCGCGTTCTTGTAGAGCATGTCGCGGAAGAACCAGCCCGCCAGCAAGGTGGCAGTCAGCAGAACGAAGCCGCCCAGGACGAAGCGGAAGGTCAGACGTTCCAGCGTGAGCAAGGGGATCCCCGCGTTCGGGTCCTCTGCCAGGCGGATGTGCCGCTCGGCCCGGGTCATCAGCCAGGCGTGCACCACCGCGGCCGCGAACAGACCGTAGGAGGCCAGACCCAGGGCCCAGTGCAACGGTAGCCAGGGTGACATCGACACATGTAGCGCCGCACCCGGGAACGCCAGCGCCAGCAGCACCGCCGCCGCACCCAAGCCAGCCAGTGCCCAGCGCGCCTGCAGTTGCGGGAATCGGTAACTTTCGATGGCGTACACCGTGAGCACCAGCCATGCCGTGATGGACAGCGCGGGTGCGAACCCGAAGCGCGGTGTGTCGCCCAACACCCCCATGGCCAGCACGACGCCGTGCAGTAGCCAGGCGGCCACCAGCGTCACGTGCGCCCGCGCGGCGCTCATCCTGGAGCCCGCCGCCGCCGGCACGGCATAGGCCAGCATGACTGCCGTGGACAACAGGACCGTCAAGGGCGAGGTGCTGGCTAGAATCATGGGTACAGTTTAGCGCTGTGCGCTTGGCACACGGCCAGCATTTCCTGGCATTCAACTTGGGTCCCCCACGCGGGAACACGGCTCCATGGCATCCGCTCTTACCGACAAACTTTCACGCCTGGTCAAGCAACTCAGCGGCCAGGCGCGCATCACCGAATCGAACGTGGCCGACATGCTGCGCGAGGTGCGCCTGGCCCTGCTGGAGGCGGACGTGGCCTTGCCCGTGGTGCGCGACTTCATCGCCCGCGTCAAGGACAAGGCCCTGGGCCAGGAAGTGCTGGGTTCCCTCTCTCCCGGGCAGGCCCTGGTGGGCATCGTCAACCGCGAGCTGGCCGCCACCATGGGCGACGGCGTGGCCGACATCAACCTGGCCGCGCAACCCCCCGCCGTGATCCTCATGGCCGGCCTGCAGGGCGCCGGCAAGACCACCACCACCGGCAAGCTGGCCAAGCACCTGATCGAAAGGCGCAAGAAGAAGGTGCTCACCGTCTCGGGCGACGTGTACCGCCCCGCCGCCATCGAACAGCTCAAGACCGTCACCGCGCAGGCCGGCGCCGAGTGGTTTCCCAGCAGCCCGGAACAAAAGCCGCTGGACATTGCCCATGCGGCCCTGGACTACGCGCGCAAGCACTACTTTGACGTGCTGCTGGTGGACACCGCCGGCCGCCTGGCCATTGACGAAATCCTGATGCAGGAGATCAAGTCGCTGCACGCCGCGCTCAATCCCGTGGAAACCCTGTTCGTGGTGGATGCCATGCAGGGCCAGGACGCCATCAACACGGCCAAGGCGTTCAAGGAAGCGCTGCCGCTGACCGGCATCATCCTGACCAAGCTGGACGGTGACTCGCGCGGTGGTGCGGCGCTGTCCGTGCGCCAGGTCACCGGCGCGCCCATCAAGTTTGCCGGCACCTCGGAAAAGCTCGACGGCCTGGAAGTGTTCGACGCCGAGCGCCACGCCGGACGCATCCTGGGCATGGGCGACATCGTGGCCCTGGTGGAGCAGGTCACCGCCGGCGTGGACATCCAGGCCGCGCAAAAGCTCGCGGCCAAGGTCAAGAGCGGCGCGGTCTTTGATCTGAACGATTTTCTGGCGCAGATCCAGCAGATGAAGAGCATGGGCGGCCTGAGCAGCCTCATGGACAAACTGCCCGCGCAGATGGCCGCCAAGGCCGGCCAAGTGGACATGGACCGGGCGGAGCGCGACATCCGCCGCAAGGAAGGCATCATCCACAGCATGACGCCCCTGGAGCGGCGCAAACCCGAACTCATCAAGGCCACGCGCAAGCGCCGCATCGCCGCCGGCGCCGGCGTGCACGTTCAGGAAGTGAACCGCCTGCTCAAGGAATTCGAGCAGATGCAGGACATGATGAAGAAGATGAAGGGCTCCGGCATGATGAAGATGATGAAGCGCCTGGGCGGCATGAAGGGCATGGGTGGCATGCCGGGGATGCCGAGGTAGCGGATTGCCTTACTGAGTAGTTTGGTCCTCGCTGCGTTAGACTTTTCCAGTATGAGTCGACTCCCTCCCAAGGTCACGCCGGGCCAGCGCGCAAGCATCGCCACGGCGTCACCGGTGACGGTGCATCTTCAGAAAATCGAGCAAGTTGAGGCTGAGCGAAAGGCTAAGTCGGCCCGAGACGGGGCTGAATACTTTGCGCAGAAGCAAAGTGAAAAGATTTGGTGGGATCGGTATGGACACCTACTCGCTTGGTTCGGGCTGCTGATCATGTCTGCCATAGCCCTATTTGGCGTCTTTTCGCTCTGCATGAGTCTGGTATCAGGCGTGATTCCGGATTTGTCCAGGTTCAACACCCGACCTGTGGCGAAAATTGTGGAGCCCGGTCGCTATTGGGCTTCGTTCATTTATTACGGCGCAACCACCGCAGTACCAGCGTATTTGGCTTGGGGAATATTTCGCCTCGGTCGGTTTACGCGCAAAAAGTCAAGGTAGCGTATGCTGCGGCCGACCCGCAGGCAGTCAATGATGTGTCCATGGGAGGGTGTTGTATGAGCACTGGAACTGTGCGACTGCACCGCGTGTTACGTGCACCGCCTGAGCGTGTTTACCGCGCATTTCTGGATGCCGACTCCATTGCCAAGTGGCTGCCGCCTTACGGTTTCACGTGCAGGGTGCAGCACATGGATGCGTGCGTGGCACTTTTCGCATGTTCTTCACCAACTTCAGTAGCGGCAACGGACATGCGTTTGGCGGCGAGTATTTGGACTTGTTCCCAACGAACGCATCCGCAACACCGACAAATTTGACGCCCCCAATCTGCCCGGCGAAATGCATGTCACGGTGGTTCTCTCCAAGGTGTTGTGTGGAACCGAAATCAACATCGTGCAAGAAGGCCTACCTGCCGTGATTCCAGTGGAGATGTGCTACCTCGGATGGCACGAGTCGTTAGCGCAGTTGGCAACGCTGGTCGAATCGGGAATTCCGGGCTGGCGAACTCGGCTGAACTCACAGATGTATTCCTCAACCTTCTCTTTTGCCAAGCGGCTTTTCGACGACGAATTCCATCGTCTTGATGCGGCCTTTGTCAGTGCCGCGAAAGCCATACCCGGTTACCTCAGAGACGAGGCCTGGGAGAACCAGACCACAGCGCTTGCTTGGCAGGTTCGAACGTAATCTTCATGGGGGCAGACGGTATTGAAGGTCTCGAAGATGCACGGCGCAACTTCAGAAGTGAGGAAAACCTCGGGCGACCGATTTCTGCGCGTTTCGGCAGTATGAGGGCGCACGAGGTTTTCCTCACTGCGTGGCACTCAAGCTGAAAGCCGCGGCAAGCGAACACCTGAGCCTGTTCAGACGGCAGGTGCGGAGTCCCCGATCGTCACCACTTCCCCCCGCAGCGAGCGCTGCGGCGCGTCCGTGATGCGCACATCCACCAATTGGCCGATGAGCCGTGCCGGGCCGTTCAGGACCACGGCGCGGTTGCATTCGGTGCGACCGAACAGGGCGTCGGGTGTCTTGCGGGCGGGGCCTTCCACCAGCACGCGCTGCACGGTGTGCAACCGGCTGGCGCTGATGCGCGCCACATTGGCGTCCAGCGCGGCCTGCAACTCCTGCAGGCGCGCCAGCTTCACTTCGTGCGGCGTGTCGTCGTGCAGCGCGGCGGCGGGGGTGCCGGGGCGCGGGCTGAAGATGAAGCTGAAAGAGGTGTCGTAACCCACGTCGTGCACCAGTTGCATCAGCTTGTCGAAGTCGGCCTGCGTCTCGCCCGGAAAACCCACGATGAAGTCGCTGCTGAGCGACATCTCGGGGCGGATGGCGCGCAGCTTGCGCACGGTGCTCTTGTACTCCAGGGCGGTGTAGCCGCGCTTCATGGCCATGAGGATGCGGTCGCTGCCGTGCTGCACGGGCAGGTGCAGGTGGCTCACCAGCTTGGGCACCTTGCCGTACACCTCGATCAGCGCGGGCGTGAACTCGTTGGGGTGGCTGGTGGTGTAGCGGATGCGCTCGATGCCAGGGATCTCGGCCACGTATTCGATCAGCGTGGCAAAGTCCGCCAGTTCGGCAGTCTCGCCCATGCGGCCGCGGTAGGCGTTGACGTTCTGACCGAGCAGGGTCACTTCCTTCACGCCCTGATCGGCCAGCGTGGCCACTTCCACCAGCACATCCTCGAACGGGCGCGACACCTCCTCGCCGCGCGTGTAGGGCACCACGCAGTAGCTGCAGTACTTGGAGCAGCCTTCCATGATGCTCACGAAGGCGCTGGCGCCTTCCACGCGCGCGGGCGGCAGGTGGTCGAACTTCTCCACCTCGGGGAAACTGATGTCCACCTGCGAGCGCTTGTCCCGGTCGCGGGCGTTGAGCAGTTCGGGCAGGCGGTGCAGGGTCTGCGGGCCGAACACCACGTCCACGAAGGGCGCGCGCTCGATGATGGCCGCGCCTTCCTGGCTGGCCACGCAGCCGCCGACGGCGATCTTCACGCCCTTGGCCTTGAGGTGCTTGACGCGGCCCAGGTCGGAGAACACCTTCTCCTGGGCCTTCTCGCGCACCGAGCAGGTGTTGAACAGGATCAGATCGGCCTCTTCCACATCCTGCGTCACTTCGTAGCCTTGCGCGGCGCGCAGCACGTCGCTCATCTTGTCCGAGTCGTACTCGTTCATCTGGCAGCCGAAGGTCTTGATGAATACTTTTTTGCTCATGGCGGATTTGCGGGCGGGTTGCAGTACAGGGGCGGGCGGGTGCCTCAGGGGGAGTGGGCGCCGTGGCTTCGGCCACAGGGCGTGCCGCTTCCGTGGAGCCGGGGCACGCGCTGCGTGGGGGACTCAGGGTTGGCTTTGGGGCCAGCGTGCCGGATTGGCCGCCGCGTTGGCGGCTGCCCGGGCGGCATCGGCGCCGGTGGCGCGTTTTTCGCGCGCTTCTTCCGGGGTGAGGATCCACACGTCATGCACCTGGCCGGTGTTCTCGCGCGTGTAGTTCACCACCAGTTCCTGGCCGATGAGGGCGCCGGACAGGACCATCATGTTGTTGGTGCCGCGGATGCGCGCGCCCGGCGAGAGGCGGTCGGCCTTGCCGTCCATGGTGATTTCGGGGCCGTTGGTTACGACCATCGTGCCGCGCACGGCCTGGGCCGGAAACTGACGCGCGAAGCCCTGGGCGCAGGCAGTGCCGCCCAAGGCCAGCAGCAGGGTGGCCAGCGGGAGCCAGCGGGCGAGTGCGGCGGGGCGGACGTTGGAAGAGGTGCAGCGGTTCATGGTGTATGTCCAGAGGCTGTGAAGGAAGACGCCGATTGTAGGCCGCCTACCACTCCCCGGTTTCCATGCGGATGGCGACTTCGCAGTCGTCAAAGATCTCCAGCTTGGTGATCTTCACGCGCACGCCGCGCACGCCCGGCAGTTGCAGCAACCGGGCGCCGAGCTTGCCGATCAGGCTTTCCAGCAGGTTCACGTGCTCGGCCGTGCATTCGTTGATGATGATCTGGCGCACCTTGCGGTAGTCCAGCACGTGGTGGATGTCGTCGTCGCGCGGCAGCAGGGGTTGCACGCCCAGGTTGAGCTCGGCATCGACCTGGATGGGCTGCGGCGCCGTGCGCTCGTGGTCCAGGATGCCCAGGTTGGCGTCGAAGCGCAGGCCGGTGAGGGTGAGGATCTGTTGGCCGGAGGTGTGCGTCATGGGCTCGGAGTACGCGGGGAGTGAAGAAGGGCTTGGTTCACATGAGGGAGAAGTCGCGCTCGAAGCGCATAAGGTGCTGGCCACCGTCCACCAGCAGGGTGGTGCCGGTGATGGCATGGTTGTCCAGCGCGAACTTCACCGTGGCCGCCACGTCGGCGGGGGTGGACGAGCGGCCCAGGGGCGACAGCTTGTGTCGTGCCTCGAACTGCTCGGGGCTGAGCAGGTGGCTGGTGAGCGTGAGTCCCGGCGCCACGCCCACCACGCGCAAATGCGGGCTCAGGGCCATGGCCAGCATGGTGTTGGCGGCTTCGAGCGCGGCCTTGGACAGGGTGTAGCTGAAGAAGTCCGGGTTCAGGTTCCACAGCTTCTGGTCCAGCAGGTTCACCACCACGCCCGAGCCCTGGCGCGCCACGACATGCGCGTGCAGGGCTTGCGCCAGCAGGATGGCCGCACCGGTGTTGCTGCGCAGGTGCTGCTCCATCAGGGCGTAGCTGAAGCTGGCCGCGCTGTCGTGCTCGAACAGGGCCGCGCTGTTGACCACCGCGTCCAGCTGGCCGAACCGCGCCACCACCTGGGGCACCAGGGCGCGGGCCTCGTCCTCGATCCCGAGATCAGCACAAAAAGCGGCTGCGTGCGGCGTCAAATGGGAGCAGTCTGCTACTGTTTGTGTAGCATCGTCGTGTGACTGGCGGTAGTGCACGGCCACCTGCCAGCCGGCTGCGGCCAGCGCCAGCGCGATGTCGCGCCCCAGCCGCTTGGCGCCGCCGGTGACCAGCACGGTGCGAGGACGTGAGGGCGTGGACATTCAGGGACAATCGCGGCGTGGACACATTACCCCCAAGTTTAACGAGCGAGCGCGCCTCGCCCATGGTGGCCCATCTGGCGCATGCCGTGACCGCGGCCGGCGGCTGGGTGAGCTTTGACCGCTTCATGGATATGGCCCTGTACACGCCGGGCCTGGGCTACTACGCCAACGATTCGCGCAAGTTCGGCCAGTTGCCGGCGTCGGGCAGCGATTTCGTGACCGCGCCCGAGATGACGCCGTTGTTTGGCCAGACCCTGGCAGCGCAGGTGGCGCAGGCGCTGCGGGTGACCCAGACGGACGAGGTGTGGGAGTTCGGTGCCGGCTCGGGTGCGCTGGCGCAGCAGTTGCTGCAGACGCTGGGAGACACCGTGCGACGCTACACCATCGTGGACGTGTCCGGCAGCCTGCGCCAGCGTCAGCAGGAGCGCCTGCAGCCCTGGGCGCACCAACTGTACTGGGTGGACGCCCTGCCTGAGACGATGCAAGGCGTGGTGCTGGGCAACGAGGTGCTGGACGCCATGCCCGTGAAGCTGCTGGCACGCCTGCAGGGGCGCTGGCATGAGCGCGGCGTCGTCTGCGCGGCCGAGGGCACGTTCGCCTGGCAGGACCGCCTGACCGACCTGCGCCCGCCGCAACAAATCGCGGGTGAGCACGACTACCTGACCGAAGTCCACCCCCAGGCCGAAGGCTTTGTACGCACGGTGGTGGACAAACTCCTGGGCAGCGCCAGGGGCGGCGCGGCCTTCTTCATCGACTATGGCTTCGCCCAGGCCGAGTACTACCACGAGCAGCGTCACATGGGCACGGTCATGTGCCACCGCGCGCACCGCTCGGACGACGATCCGCTGGCCAACGTGGGGCTCAAGGACATCACGGCGCACGTCAATTTCACGGGCATCGCGCTCGCGGCCCAGCAAGCCGGGGACGACTGGCTCGCGGCGCATCCGCAGGCCGACGCAGCGCGCGAGGTGGGCGTGCTGGGCTACTGCAACCAGGCGCGCTTCCTCATGAACTGCGGATTGCTGACGCGGCTGGAGTCCGCCACCCTGCCCGAGCGCACCATGGCGATGAAGCTCATGGCCGAGCACGAGATGGGTGAGCTGTTCAAGGTGCTGGGCCTGTATGTAGGCGAGCCCTGGGACGCGTTGGGCTTTGCCCTGGGCGACCGTTCGCACACGCTGTGACGATGCCTTTACACCGCGCACCATGATCCGCTGGCTCATCGTCATCTTCCTGGCGCTGCTGCTCATCAACTGGTTCACGCCCTTGCTGCAGCGCCTGGGGTTTGGCCGCCTGCCGGGGGACTTTCGCTTCCGGCTGTTTGGCCGGGAGTGGTTCATCCCCCTGACCACCACCTTGCTGCTGAGTTTCGTCGCCAGCCTGATCGCCAAGATGCTTTGATGCGCCCACGGGTTGGGCGGCGCCAAGCAGGGGGGGCTTGAAACCCCTGCAACCGGCCTTATTGTGATACCCATTGGGGTATATCGCCCCGCTGAAGGCCTGACCATGACCACCCCGCTGCACATCGTTTGCCCGCATTGCCACACGACCAACCGCATCCAGTCGGACCACTTGTCGCACGACCCGGACTGTGGCCAATGCCACCGGCCCCTGTTCACCGGGCATCCGGTGGAACTGGACGAGGCGGCGTTCGAGCGGCATGTGGGTCGCAGCCAGATTCCCGTGGTGGTGGACTTCTGGGCACCCTGGTGCGGCCCGTGCCGCCAGATGGCACCGGCCTATGCGCAGGCGGCGCAGGTGCTGGAGCCGCAGGTGCGCGTGGCCAAGGTCAACACCGAGGAAGCGCAGAACCTGGGCGCACGCTTCAACATCCGCAGCATTCCCACCATGGTCGTGTTCCGCAACGGTCAGGAAGTGGCGCGGCGCCCCGGCGCGCTGGGCGCCAACGACATCGTGCGCTGGGTGCAGTCCAACCTACGCGCCTGACCGCTCCAGCCACGCGTGCACGGCCGCCACGCGGGCCGCGTGGATGAGTTCCCCGATGGCTGCGCCGTTCACGCCCCGGGCCTGCGCCTGGGCCGCGATCTCGCTGGTCACCACCGCCAGGGCGGCCCGCAGGCAGCCCGCCAGCCGCTCGCCCTGCGGGTAGGGCTGTTCTTCCTTGCCCAGGCGGCCCCGTGCGTCGCATTCGCAGGCTTGCAGGATCTGGGCGAAGCGCACGGGTTTGCGGATCGCATCGCACCGTTCCAGCAGACGCATCACCGCCGCCGCCTTGAAGTCGCCGCTGCGGTGGATGTTGCCGTGCTCGCGCGCCACCACCTCGGCCAGTTCGCGGCAGTCGGTGGGCACGCGCACGCGCTCGCACAGGGCCTTGATCAGCGGCGCCGCGCGTTCCTCGTGGCCGATGTGGCGCGGCAGGATGTCCGCGGGCGTGGTGCCCTTGCCCAGGTCATGCATGAGGCAGGCAAAGCGCACCTCGAGTGGCGCCTGTGCCTGGGCAGCGGTGTCCAGCACCATCATCACGTGCACGCCGGTGTCCACCTCGGGGTGGTAGTCGGCACGCTGAGGCACACCCCACAAGGCGTCCAGCTCGGGCATCAGCCGCCGCAAGGCGCCGCAGGAGCGCAGTTCCTCGAACATGCGCGAGGGCCGGGCTTCCATCAGTCCGCGCGAGACCTCCTGCCACACGCGCTCGGCCACCAGATGATCCACTTCGCCGTGCGTCACCATGTCGCACATCAGTTGCTGGGTGGACGGCGCCACCTGGAAGTCGGTGAAACGCGCTGACAGCCGGGCCACGCGCAGGATGCGCACCGGGTCCTCGCGAAACGCGTCGGTCACGTGGCGCAGCACCTTGTCGGCCAAGTCGCGCTGGCCCTGGTAGGGGTCCACCAGGTCGTCCAGCGCCACGTCGAACACGCCGTCGTGCGGCACCAGATGCGCGGCCACGGCGATGGCGTTGATCGTGAGGTCGCGCCGGGCCAGGTCCTGCTCCAGCGTCACGTCGGGCGCGGCGTGGACGGCAAAGCCGTAGTAGCCGCGCGCCGTCTTGCGCTCGGTGCGGGCCAGGGCGTATTCCTCCTTGGTCTGCGGGTGCAGGAACACCGGGAAGTCGCGGCCCACCGGCACAAAGCCCAGCGCCACCATGTCCTCGGGCGTGGCGCCCACCACCACCCAGTCGCGGTCCTTCACGGGCAAGCCCAGCAAGCGGTCCCGCACCGCCCCACCCACCATGTAAATCTGCATGGTGGCAGTTTAGCCCGGCCCGCCGTGCGAGGTAGCGCGAGGCTTACGCCGCCAGCGGCAGGTGATAGACCAGAAACTGCTCGTCACGCTTCCAGCCGGCGTGCGCATAGACGGCCTGCGCGGCAGTGTTGGTGAGGGCGGTGGACAGGGACAGGCGCACGGCGCCGAGCTGGCGTGCGAAGTCGGCCGCCGCATTCAGCAGCCCGGTGGCCACGCCCCTCTGGCGTGCGGCCTCCACGACGTACAGGTCGTTGAGCACGAACACGCGCGCCAACGACACCGACGAAAAGCTGGGGTAGAGCTGCGCGAAGCCCAGGGGCGTGTCGCCGTCGAGAGCGAGGAACAGCACGGACTGGCCGTGCTCGAAGCGCGCGCGCAGGAAGTCCTGCGCGGCGCCCAGGTCACTGTCGCGGCCATAGAACTGCCGGTAGCCGTCGAACAACGGGGCCAGCGTAGCCAGGTCAGTCAGCACCGCCTGGCGGATCGTGAGAGAGGTCATGGTGAGCTCAGCGGTGCATACGGTAGGGTTCATCAAACACCACGAAATCGTGTTCGGCCAGGGCCTCGTCGATCCAGGCCTTGACACTGGGCAGGGCGACGACGCGCTCAGCATAGGCGGCAACGTCGGCCGGCACGGGCAGGGCATAGGTCTTCAGGCGCGTGACCACGGGGGCGAAGTACGCGTCGGCCACACTGAACTCGCCAAACAGCATCGGTCCGCCGTAAGCAGCCAGCAGGCCACTCCACATGCCCACGATGCGTTCCACATCGGCACGCACGCCGGGACGATCACGCCAGACGAGCTGGCCGATGTCGGGCAGCGAGGCTTCGATGTTCATGGTGCAGTGCGAGCGCAAGGCGGTGAAGCCGGAATGCATCTCGGCGCAGACGCTGCGGGCGCGCGCCCGGGCGGCCGCGTCTTGCGGCCAGAGTCGCTTGCCCGGGAACTTCTCGGCCACGTACTCGGCGATGGCCAGGGTGTCCCACACGGCCAGTCCGCCGGCCACGTCGGTGTCCACGAGCACCGGCACCTTGCCCACGGGGTTGATGGCGCCCACCACCTGCTTGAACCGCGAGCCGGGGTCGAACGCGTCAAAGCGCACCATGACCTCCTCGAACGGAATGTCGGCCTGGCGCAGCAGCACCCAGGGGCGCATGGACCAGGACGAGTAGTTCTTGTTGCCTACATAGAGCTTGAGCATCGTGTTTCTCCACAGCGGTTGGGATCGGGACATCATGCTACTGCGCCACGCGTGCGGGATTGATGCTGATTGGGCGCGGAATTGATGCGCCGGCCGCTTGGCGCCGCATAATCGCCCGCTCAACCAGCCGGAGGGCATGAATGGATCGAATCGTCAGAGGTGTCGCCATGGTGGTGACCGCCATGGTCTGCAGCGGTTGCGCCGTGGTGGCCGTGGCCGACGCGGTGGTGTCCACAACCGCCGTGGTGGTGAAGACCGGCGTCAAGGCCACCGGCGCGGTCGTGGATGCGGTGATCCCTGATTCGAAGGACGCCAGGAAATAAGCGCGCGGACTACGGCAGGTCGCGGTTGACCTCGGGCGCGTTGGGGTCGCGCGGGCCGATCTGCCCCAGGCGTGCCTTGAGCGACTGGGGCTGCCCGGTGATCAGCGCCGCGTAGTTGGTGGTGTTGGACAGCACCTTCTTCACATAGTCCCGCGTTTCGTTGAAGGGCACGTTCTCGGCCCAGATGGCGGCTTCCAGTACCTGGGCGCCGTTCTTGCCGCGCCAGTTGCGTGGACGGCTGGGGCCGGCGTTGTAGGCTGCCGCCGCCAGCGGCATGGAGCCGGAAAAGTCATCCAGCACCAGCTTGAGGTAGCCCGTGCCGATGGCGATGTTGGTGTCCCGGTCGTTGATGTGGTGCGGCTTGAAATCGGCCAGGCCGATCTTGCGTGCAGTCCAGCGGGCGGTGGGCGGCATGACCTGCATCAGCCCCGACGCGCCCACACCGGAGCGGGCGTCCACGATGAAGCGTGACTCCTGGCGGATCAGGCCATAGACGTAGGCCGGGTCCAGACCGATGTCCTGGCTGCGCTTGAGCACCGCGTCCTTGTGCGGCATGGGGAAGCGCTGCGCGAAGTCGATTTCCGTGCGTGTGCGTTCGCTCGTGTTGATGCAGCGGTCCCACACCTGATGCTGGCAGGCGAAGTCGGCCGCGGCCAGCAACTCACGTTCGCTCATGCCGCCGGGCACGCCGCGCGGATTGCTCAGGTTGGTGCTGTAGTTCCATTCGCGCACGCCCTCGCCGCGCAGCCCCAGGTGGATGGCCAGCAGGGCACGGTTCAGACCGGGGTTCAGGCGCGCGACCTCCTTTTCCTGCGCGGTCAGGGGGGTGGGCGCGGGCGGCACGGTGATCTTGCGCCCCAGTTCCTCCAGCGCCAGTTGTTCGTAGAAGCCGCGCACCGACGCGATGGATTCGAGCAAAGCGTTGGCCTGCGCCAGTTCCGCGCTGGCCGCCGCATAAGCGGACTGTGCGGGCACAGGGTTGGCGGCCAGGGCTGCCTGCGCCTTGGCCTTGATGGCACGGGCCTTCCAGTACACCCAGGTCGGGTCCTTGCGCGCGTCCTCGCTCATGGCGTTGATGGCCGACAGCACCACGCCCCAGCGCGGCACCTTGCCCGCGCGCAGCGCGGCGCGGGCCTTCCAGCCCAGGGCATCGTCGGTCAGGTCGCTGTCCTTGCCCACCTTGGCGAAGTAGTCCAGTGCGTCGTCGCTCAACCGCATCGCGGCCTGCTTGCCGACCACGCCCCAGGCCCAGTTGAGTTCTTCAGGCTGCAGGTGCACGGACCATTTGTTCTCGAGCACGCCGGCGGCCGCGTCGGCGTCGTTCGTGGCCATCTTGACGATGGCCAGCACCACCAGTTCCTTGCGTACCTTGCCCGGCGCCAGGACGCGCGCGCTCAGGTAGCGCGCCGGGTTGCTGTTGATCTCGGTAATGGCGGCGCCGGCGTCGGGCGCAACGATGTCCACCGCCGCACGCGCGGCACGCGGCCGGTTGGCCTCCATGGCCAGCCGCGCCTTGCGCCATGCGGTCAGCGGGTCCAGCTTCTTGTTGGCCACGAGCGTGGCCGCGGCCTGGGTGCAGCCGAGGTCAGCATCGCGCAGGGCGTACCAGTTGCGGCGCACCTCGTCCGAGGTGTCGGTGCCGTTGCGCAGGTGCTCGATCAGGGCCGCATAGCAGCGCACTTCGCGGTCGTCTCCCATGCGGTAGTTGGGGTATTCAGCGGCGAAGGCGGACCAGTCGTTGCGCTGACCCAGCAGCAGCAGCCAGTCGTTGCGCAACCGGTCTTCCTGGTAGGTGCCGGCGTACTTGCGCAGGAACTCCTGCACTTCGGAGGCTGGGGCCTCCTCCAGGCGGGACCTGAGCTCCCAGTAGGCCGCCCAGGGTTCCAGGGCGTGACCTTGCACCTGGGGCAGAAGCGCCGCCAGACGTTTACGGTCGGTCTTCTTGAAAGCCTGCTGCATTTCGACCAGGAGTTCGTCAGGACGGGCGCTCGCGGCCGCCTCGGGTGCGGACCGCGCCGGCGCGCCAAGGGCCGGCAGCGCTGCGGAAAGGGCGGCAATCAGTGTCAGAATGGGTCGAAATTGCATGAGGGGATTATGAATACATCCAGCGGAAAACGCACGGGTGACGACCCGGCGCGGGACAAGAAGGCGCTGCGCAAGGCGCTCATCGAACAACGCCTGAACCTGCCAGACCGCTTACAGCGCGCGGACGCGTTGCAGCAAGTGCTGCGCATATGGCTCGTGGGCAGATCCGACACGGTGATCGGGGCGTATTGGCCCATCAAGGGCGAATTCGATCCGCTGCCGGCCCTGCACCGCTGGAAGGAAGACGGTGAACTGCTGGACGGCCCCAAGCTGCGCCGCATCGGGTTGCCGGTGGTGGACAAGGTGCACAAGACGCTGGTGTTCCATGCGTGGTACCCCGGCTGCCCCATGGAGGAAGACGCCTACGGCATCCCCAAGCCCAAGGACACCGAGGTGGTGGTGCCCACCCTGTTGTTCGTGCCCTGCGTGGGCTACGCCGCCGGTGGCTACCGTCTGGGCTACGGCGGCGGCTTCTACGACCGCACACTGGCCACGCTGCAGCCCAAACCGGTGACCGTGGGGCTGGGCTTTGCCCAGGGCTTTCTGGACACCTTGGAGCCCGAGCCGCACGACGTGCCGCTGGACGCCATCCTGAACGACCACGGCGTGGTCTGGCCGGTGTAGAACGGTTCATGTCCGCCCCCACGCTCACCCACTCCGTGTGGCTCGCTGCCCCCCGAGGGGGCCCTCGCGCCTTGGGGCGGCCCGGCGGCGCTCATGCTGCCGCCCCCACGCTCGCCCACGGTGTGTGGCTCGCTGCCCCCCGAGGGGGCCTTCGCGCCTTGGGGCGGCCCGGCGGCGCTCAATCCAGGTCGTCGCGGGTGTCGGGGTCGGGCACGTCGCCCACGGCTTGGCGCGTGGCGCGGGCCTGGGCGTGCAGCCAGGCGCAAAACGCCACGATCTCCTCGCGCGCCGCGCTGCGCGGCCCCACCACCAGCCAGTACGACAGCGGCGAATCGATGCGGTGCCCCGGCAGCACCTCCACCAGGTCGCCGTTGGCCAGGCTCTCGGACACCATGGACAGGCGCGCCAGCACGATGCCCTGTCCGGTGAGCGCCGCCTGCACCATCTGGTGCGCGTAATTGAAGTACAGCCAACGTTGGGGCGCGAAGTGCGTCAACCCCTGCGCCTGCAGCCAACGCTGCCAGGTCAGGTACTCCAGGTGGTTGCGGTGCGCGTCGCCCGCCTCGATGAAGGGAAACTGCGCCAGGTCCTTGGCCGAACGCAGGGACGGCGCGTTGCGCAGCAGCCAGGGACTGGCCACGGGGGTGAGCTGCTCGCCAAACAGGCGTTGGGCGTTGGGCGGCATGGCCGCCGCGCTGCCGTAGCGCAGGGCCACGTCCACGTCGGCGGTGTCCAGGTCCAGCACGGCGTCGGAGGCGTCGATGCGGATGTCGATGTCCGGGTGCTCGCGCTGGAATGCCTCCAGGCGGGGGATGAGCCACATGGACGCGAACGACGCAAACGTGGTGACCGCGACGTTCTTGCGCCCCGCGCCGCGCCGAATCTGGCGCACCGTGGCGTCCAGCCGCGGCAGGGCCTGCATCACGGCCTGCAGCAGTTGCGCGCCGGCACTGGTGATCTCCACGGCCCGCGTATGGCGCAGGAACAGCGCCACGCCCACTTCCGATTCCAGGGCCTGGATCTGCCGGCTCACCGCCGACTGCGTGAGCGCCAGCTCTTCGGAGGCGGCCCGAAAGCTCTGGTGCCGCGCCACGGCTTCAAAGGTGCGCAGGTACCCCACGCCGATGGGGCGCGTGCGCTGGAAGGTGGACAACTGGGACATGACGCAAGCGTACCAGCGCCAAAGCGGACATTCTTTCCGTTGTGGAATCAATGTCGTGCCCGGGCCGCATCGGTCGGGCCTGGGCGAGGCCTGCCGTCAGCCCCGGGGCTTGGCCGGGGCCGACTTCTTGGCCGGGACTCTCTTTGCTGCGGCCTTTGGGGCGCGGGGGCTGCCGGAGCGTGCCTTGCGAACCGGCTTGGCTGCCTGGGCGCGCACGGCGGCTTCGAGCGCCAGCCGGGCCCAGGGCCGCATCAGGGCCGGGGACTCCATCGCCTCGGGCACGGCGCTGTAGTAGTTCATGCTCTTGGGCCCGTCCTTGGAGGGGTACGTAAAGCGTTTGCACCCGGCCGCCTCGAACTGTGCCAGCGTGCTCTCGTCGGCCTTGAGCCACAGCGTTTCGCCCTCGCCCAGATCGGCCAGGATGGCAAGGGTCAGCCCGTCCGTGGAAATGCCCCAGCCGCCAAACATGCGCTTGGCCACGCAGGGGCCGGCACTGGCGAGCAGCTCGCAGCAGTAATGGGCGAATTCGGGGTCGGACGAGGCCATGGGTGAGAGGATAGCGGTCAGTTGCTTGCAGTGGTGGGGGAGTCCAAATAGGAGGGGTTAAAACCCACTGCGGTTTTTCATGAACTCGCGGATGGCGACTGCTGCCTGCAAAGGCAACACCTGAAGCAAGAAATGCGGGGCCGGAAAATCCACCACCTTGGCGGTGGGCGCAAGGGCGACAACCGATTGGGACGCTGACTCGGGCACAACGCGATCTTCCGAGGCGCGGAGATAAAGCACCGGCACGTCAACGCGCGTCAACAAAGCCGATACATCCACTGAGAGCACCGCACGGGCACGCGCCCGAAGGGCCGACGGCGAGACTTGGGCCAGCGACTCAGCCAACGACCGGCGGAGCGCTGGCGAAGAAAAGCGGCCAAGGAGGAAGAAACTGAGCAACCCCAGAGGCAACGCCGCAACAGGGGCGATGGCTAGCAACGGCCGCAACAAGGAAAGCGACGGCCGAGGGCTTCGAGCGAACGAGCAACACAGCACCAGCCCGAGCAACCCGGACGGCCGAGATGCAGCGATAGAGATTGCGATGGGTCCGGAGAAAGACTCGCCGAGAAGAAAGAACGGCTGGTCCTTCGGCAGGAAGGAGCGGACGATGGGTTCCAGCTCCGAGTAATCAAGGGCGGCGTCAGGCGGGTAGGGCACCACGATGATCTCTACGTCTGGCCTGAGGGCAGCGGCAAAGTTTGCGAACAGCAAGCCCGTGCCATCGAGACCGGGGAGCAGGACCAAGGCGACCATGGGTTTTGGGTTCTAGTGTGGTAGGGGTGGGGCCGTCGGAGCGGCGAACCGAGAAGCGCAACTTCTCGGCCATCCCCTCGAAGCGATGGTTAGAACTCACGGCGTTTCACCTCCAGGTTGCGGTTTGATTTCTTGTCGAAGGCGCTGACCACTATTTGGCTTTCTTCAACAGCAAATGTGACTGCGACCTGCGGCATTCCACGAGGCTCTGGGGGAACACCTAGAACCACGAAGACGCCCAGACGATGTGCATTTTTCGTCATCTTGACGTTGCCACGAAAGAGAAACAGCTTGATCTCAGACTGACGGTCATCGGCTGTTGAAAAGACCTGAGTGGATGAGCAAGGGATCTTGCATCCGCGAGTGAGCAAAGGTGTAAGGACGCCACCAAGCGTTTCAATTCCAATGTCTTCGACCAGGGCGCCGGCCGTCGACACTGCCGGCGTCGAGCTCTCTACCACGGTCGGGGCAGCCATGCCTGCGCTGGAAAAGAGCACCAACAGAAGAGTGGCGAGGCGGAACATAGGTCTTGAGTTCAACGCGATTTAGCACTCATCTCCGCAATATACCCGGCAAAAGAGGCGCGAGTAATTCGCGCCAACATCCGGTCTCCTGATCTGCATTTTCGAGGTCACGTGTATTTATACTTACTTTGAAAACAGTATAGATCACGGAGCGAGCCAAGACCGGTCTATCCCCTTCTCCGTTTACAGCGTTAACCAGCCCCGCAAACGCTCCACCCCCCGCACCAGCCGCTGCGGGTCGTGTGAGGCGAAACACCAGCGCAGCCAGCCTTGCGCCTGGGGTGCGAAGGCGCTGCCGGGGGCCAGACCCAGGCCGGCTTCCCGCACCAGGCGCCGGGCCGTGTCCAGCGAGTCGGCGTGACCGTCGAGCTGGAAGAAGGCGTACATGCCGCCCGCAGGCGAGGCGACCTGCACGCCGGGCAGCTCGCGCAGCAGGGGCAGCAGCGTGTCGCGACAGCGCTTGAGGTGGGCGACCACCTGCGGCGTGACTTCGCCGCTGCGCTGCAGGGCCACGATGCCGGCACGCTGCGTGAACACGCTGGCGCAGGAGGTGTTGAACTCGATCAGCTTGCCCACGTGCGGGGTGAGCGTGGACGGCATCACGAGCCAGCCCAGGCGCCAGCCGGTCATGAGAAAGCTCTTGGAAAAGCTGTGCACCACGACCAGGCGGTCGTCGGGCTGCGCCAGATCGAGGAAGCTGGGCGCGCAGGCGTTGGCGCTGGGCTCGTAGTACAGGCGCTCGTACACCTCGTCGGCCAGGATCCAGGTGCCGGTGCGGCGGCAGTGTTCCAGCAGTGCCCGTTGCTCATCGCGCGTGAGAGTCCAGCCGGTGGGGTGGTTGGGGGCATTGAGCACGAGCACCCGGGTGGCCGGGGTGACGCGGTGCAGCAGGGCGTCCAGATCCAGCTGCCAGGCGCCGCGCCGCAGTCCGGAGCTGACTGGGGTCAGCGGCACGCAGGTCAGGCGCGCGCCCAGGATGGCGGGCTGCGCGGTGAGGTTGGGCCACACGGGGGTGACCACGACCACTTCGTCGCCCGCGTCCACCAGGGCCTGCATGGCCACCATCAGGGCATTCACGCCGCCGCTGGTGACGGCCAGACGCTCGCTGGGCACCGGGCCATGCAGCGCGCTCATGTAGTCGGCGATGGCCGCGCGCAATTCGGGCAGGCCCAGGTTGTGCGAATAGAAGGTTTCGCCCCGCTGCAGGGATTCGATCGCGGCCTGGCGGATGAACTCGGGGGTGACTTCGTCGCTCTCGCCGAACCAGAACGCCAGCACGTCGGCACGCCCCATGCCGGCGTTGGCCACCTCGCGGATTTTCGATTCCTCGAGGTTCAGGATCGCGTTGCGCATGGGGGTGCGAGAAGAACTATTTCTTCGACCCCGGCGTGAAGATCATGCTCAGGCCCAGGGCGATGAGGATCGCCGGCCACCAGGTGCGAAACAGTTCGCCGATGTTGATGTGCAGCATGCCCAGGTTGGACAGCAGGAAAAGGCTGCCCACGACGATCAGCACGATGGCGCCGAAATGACCTCTCATACAAGCTCCTGGTTAACGCGGGTTCGGGTCGTCATTATCACGGGAATCAGGTGCCGGGGCGCTGCATCCTGCACGTGGTGGGCAGTTCGGCGCGCGCGGGCGTCAGGCTGCGGATCACGCGAAAACCGTAGCCCGAACCTTCCACGTCGAACTTCACGCCGGGCGCACCTTGCCGGTCCATTACGCCCACCACCAGCGGTTGCTGGAACTGGTGGTCGGCCGCGCGCATGTGGCCGCCGTGGCCGTGCAGCGCCACCTGGGATTTTTCCAGTTGCATGGCCACGGCGGTGGCGTCCGGCATGTCGGCGCCGCGGGCATCGGCGCGCTCGATGGCTTGAGCCAGCGCTTCCACCATCAGTTGCATGCGCATGTGCACGTAGTCGTCGGCGGGCTTGGGGTAGCGTTGGCGGAAGGACTGGTAGAAAACCTCGTTGTGCGTGCCAGCGAGGTTGGGCAGCCAGTCCGCCACGGCAATCACCTTGCCCACGCCCGCGTCGCCAATGGCCGCCGGCGCGCCCAGGGCGTTGCCGTAGAACGTGTAGAACTTGCCTTCAAAACCCACTTCGCGCGCGGCCTTGACCAGCAAGGTGAGGTCGTTGCCCCAGTTGCCGGTGATCACGGCTTGAGCCCCGCTGGCCTTGATCTTGCCGGCGTAGGGCAGGAAATCCTTGACGCGGCCCATGGGGTGCAGTTCATCGCCCACGATGCTCACGTCGGGCCGCAACGCGCCGAGCTGACGCCTCGCCTCGCGCAGCACCGCCTGGCCAAAGCTGTAGTCCTGGCCGATGAGGTACACGCGCTGCGTGGCCCGGTCTTCCTTGAGCACGTCCATGAGCGCGGCCATGCGCATGTCGGCGTGGGCGTCGAAGCGAAAGTGCCAGAAGCTGCATTTCTCGTTGGTCAAAGCCGGGTCCACCGCCGAGTAATTGAGCAGCAGCACGCGCTGCAGTGGCTCGCGTTCGTTGTGCTTGTTGATGGCGTCCAGCAGCGCGGCGGCGTTGGCCGACGAATTGCCCTGCACGATGTAGCGCGCGCCGTCATCGATGGCCGAACGCAGCGCGGACAGGGCCTCGTCGTTCTGGCCCTTGCTGTCGTAGCGCTGCAGGCTGAGGGTGCGCGCCTTGCCGGGCGCCAGCTTGACACCGCCGCGTGCGTTGACGCGCTCAACGGCCCACACGAGGTTGCGGTACACGGCCTCGCCGGTGTTGGCAAAGGGACCGCTCAGGCCCTCGATCATTGCGATCTTGATGGCGGGCGCGGTGGCCGGCGCAGTGCCCTGGGCGCGTGCCGGGTCGCACAGCAGCGCACAGACCGCTAGCGTCGCCGCGATGAATTTCAAGACCCCGGGCCACAAATAAAACATGCAAATTCTTCCTTGAAAACGCGCCGTGCGCGCTCAGATTCGAAACCACCGGCGCCCACCCCGGAGCGCCGCGCAGTGTAAAGGATCACACCATGTTTTTCACGCCCGTCATTCGTCGTTCCTCCTATGTACCCCGCTTGCGTGGCTTGGATGCCCCTCTCGAACGCTGGCTCGACGAGGCGCTGCGCGCGCCGTCGGCGGGCGCTTGCGTCCCGCATTCGGTGGTGACGCAGGACGACAAGGCCTACACCGTGGCCTTTGACGTGCCCGGCGTGAGCAAGGCGCAGTTGAGCATCGGCATCGAGGGCAACGTGGTGCGCATCGAAAGCCTGCCGGATGCGCCCCGCGCCTACAAGCTGGCTTACCAACTGCCCGAGGACATTGATGTGTCCGCCAGCGAGGCCAAGCTGGAGAACGGCGTGCTCAGCCTCAAGCTGGGCAAGCTCGTGCCGGCGGCCAAGGTCACGCAACTGGCCATCGACTGACGCCGCACGTCAGCGCCACAGCCACCACAGCATGAGGCCCAGCAGCGCGGCCACCACGATTTCGTAGCGGCTGGCTTCGAGCCAGTCGCGGTCGTCAGCGCCACCGATCTGTCCCTGCGCTTCCCGCGCCTGGGCTTCCAGGCGGCGTGCCCAGTCGCGTTGGCGCTCGATGCTGGCCTGTTGCTCGGCCAGACGCCGCTGCACCACCGCCGCCACCGGCTTGCGCGCATGGGCGGCCAGGGCCTCGCTCAAGGCCCGGACTTGGGCGTAGGCATCGGCCAGGCGGCTGATGGCCAGCGTGGCGCGGCATTGCGGGCATTGCACGGATTCGCCCTCGGGCATGGGCGCGCCACACGCCAGGCACGAGCGTTGCACGGTGTCGGCCTCCTTGCCGTGCAACTCGTGCCCAGTGGTGGCGTCCTCGGGGTCCAGGGCGCGAGCCAGGCGCGCCACGTCAAACAGGCCGGGCTGCGAGCCGCAGTAGGCGCAGCTCTCGTCCTGGGCGCCGATGTCGGCGCCGCAATTCAGGCAGGCAATGCGGCCATCGCGCCGCAGCAAGGCGGCACGGTCGATGCGTGTCATCGGGCGCACCAGACCTTTCTCTGACATGAATTGGGCGAAGCTCTGGTAGGCGCCGTGGTGCCGCGCGCACTCCAGTTGCAGGCTGCGACCAAACCTGGTGAGGTTGTGCACGGTCTTGAGCGGACCGGCGCAGCGCGGGCAATGCACGTGGGGCTTGAGCACGTGGTGAGGCTCCGGCTGCAGTCGGGCCATGTGGCCGATCAGGTCGAGCAGGCCCACCCCATTGAGCCGCGCCGTCTCGGCTTCGTCGAACCACACCAGATGGCAACCGCCGCAAATGTCCAGCGTCACGAGCCGCTGGTAGTGGCCCTCGGCTTCGAGGCGCTGCATCGGTTCGCCACAGTTGCCGCAGGCCAAGGCCGTGGCGGCAGTTGGTGACGCGGTGCGGGCGTGGTTCATGGATGCGGCTGGGGAGCCCTGGCGCTACCGGGGTTGTTCGGCGTTCCCGTCCGTCGCGCACCCCACCAACGACTGCAACGGCCAGCGCGGCCTGACGTCGAAGGCGTAGTCGCGCGAGGCGGTTTCGATGCCGCCTTGCAGGCGCAGGGCGGCGGCCATGGCGATCATGGCGCCGTTGTCCGTGCACAGGTGCAGCTCGGGGTAGTGCACGCGCACCTTCAGGGCGGCACAGGCGGCATTGAGTTGCGCGCGCAACTCCCGGTTGGCGCCCACGCCGCCGGCCACGACCAGACGGCGCAATCCGGTGTGTCTCAGCGCGGCCAGGGACTTCTTCACCAGCACTTCCACGATGGCTGCCTGCGTGGACGCGGCCAGATCGGCCTTGCGCGCGGGCAGCTCGTCGCCCAGCCGGGTGGCCTGCGTGAGCACGGCGGTCTTGAGTCCGGAGAAGGAAAAGTCCAGGTCGCCGCTGTGCAGCAGCGGGCGCGGCAGCTTGAAGGCGGTGGGGTCACCCGATTCGGCCAGGCGCGACAGGGCCGGACCGCCGGGGTAGCCCAGGCCCAGCAGCTTGGCGGACTTGTCGAAGGCCTCGCCGGCCGCGTCGTCGATGGATTCGCCCAGCAGGGTGTAGCGGCCCACGCCGTCGACCTGCATCAGTTGCGTGTGGCCGCCGGACACCAACAACGCCACGAAGGGAAATTGCGGCGGGTCGACGCTCAGGAAGGGCGACAGCAGATGCCCTTCCAGGTGGTGGATGCCCAGCACCGGCCTGTCCAGCGCGGCTCCCAGCGCACAGGCCACGCCCGAACCCACGAGCAGGGCGCCGGCCAGGCCCGGACCGCGGGTATAGGCCACCACGTCCACCTCCGGCAGACGGCGTTGGGCCCGTTCCAGCACCGTTTGCGCCAGAGGCAGGACGCGCCGGATATGGTCGCGGCTCGCCAGCTCGGGCACGACACCGCCGTAGGCCTGGTGCATCTCGATCTGGCTGTGCAGCGCGTGCGCGCGCAGCACCGGCACGCCGGCGTCGCCGGTCTCGACCAGCGCCACGCCAGTTTCGTCGCAGGAGGATTCAATGCCCAGGATCAACATGGCGCCGAAGTGTAGGTCAGGCGAGTTCGTCCACCAGCTCGAACATCATGCGGTGCCACGGTCCCCACGATTTGGCACGCATTTCGGATGCAATCTGAAAGCGTGCGTCGATGTCGGCGCGTTGCTTCAGCGGGTTGCCCTGACCGGCGCGGAAGAAGTCGTCGAGTTCGATGCACTGATGGCAGACGCCCGTCTTGTTCACGAGCGCGCAGGTGGCGCCATGGCGGTTTTCCATGTGGGCTCTGGCTTCCTGCAGCCAGTTCTTGACCTGCGCCGGGGTGGCGTCCAGCAACTCGGCGGTTTGCGCCACGCTGAAGCCGTGCGCCTCCTTCAGCCACAGCGCGGCCGCGCGGCGCTCGGGCAGGTTGCGCGACGTGCAGGCGATGCAGGCCACCAGATGCTCGCGGGCAATGGCCTTGGTTTCCGGCGAACTGGCCAGCGCTCGGGACTTCGCCAGGAAACCCGCGTCTGCCTGCGCGACTTCACGCAGATCGGCGAGCATGAATTCCCGCCAGGTCGAATGGCGGCGCAGTTCATCGAACGCCAGGTTCGACGCCACCTTGAACAACCACGCCCGCACGCCCTCGTGAGAGTCGGGCAATCGGCCCGACGCCTCCAGGCAGCGCAGATAGGTGGTCTGCACCAGTTCGTCGGCGACCTGGGGGCGCAGCACCAGGCGACACAGGTAGGATGTCAGCTCGGATTTGACGTGGTTGAACTGGTGCGTGAGCGTGTCTTCCATCCGTTTTGGTGCCTTCAAACGTGTTGGGTAACTGGGTGGATGAATTTTCGAGGGAGTTTTCCATGTTAACCAATGATCCGCTGGCCGGGGCCCATCATGCGGCCCAAACTGCCGGCACCACGGGCTCTGGGGGTCCGTGCCTTTTGCTGGAACAGACGATCGAGGCGCACGGGGGCTGGGAGCGCTGGCGTCGCGTGAACTGCATCCAGGCGGCCCTGTCCTCGGGTGGGCTTGCGTTTGCGTCGCGGTGCCAGCCGTTTGCGCTGCACCATCTTTCCGCCGCCGTGTATCCCCATGAGCCCCGCGTTGAACTGCGCAATTTCGGACGACCGGGAGGCTGCGGGGTCTGGACACCGCAGCGCGTGTTCATGCGGGACGAGCACGGTCAACTGATTGGGGAGCGTTCGAATCCAAGACCGCTGCTGAACCGCGTGGACAAGTGGGTTGTCTGGGACAAGCTGGACATCCTGTATTTCGCCGGATACGCGCTCTGGAACTACTTGTCCTTTCCCTTCATCCTCAAGGCACCGGGCGTGAGCGTGGTTGCCGCCGGCGCGCAGGGTGATGCGACGGATCGGCTGTTCGCGACCTTCGATGCGTCGGTCGCCACGCACTCCGCCGCGCAGGTCTTTCATCTGGACGCGTCGCGCACGCTGCTTCGGCACGACTACACGGCGGACGTGATCGGGCGGTGGGCCACCGCGGCCAACTGCTGTTTCGCATCCGAGCAGGTGTCCGGATTGCGCTTCTACACACGGCGCAAGGTGTATCCCCGCTTCGGGCAGCGTCTGGTGCTGCCATTTCCCACGCTGGTCTGGATCGAACTCGACGACATTCAGGTGCAGTTCGATGTCGTTGAAGCGCCCGCCCCCCGCGATGCGGGACCGATGTCCGCAAGCCAGGGAGGAGCACGATGAGTGCCGAGCCGTCCAGCTCGCTGTCGGAACCCTCGGGTGGAGCGTCGCGGCGTCGGTCGCACGCGGAGCGCGAACTGGGTCTTGCGGTAGGCGCGTTCCCGTTCGGATCCAGATTTCTGGAGTGCGATGGCGCGCGGTTGCACTACGTCGACGAAGGTCGGGGGCCGGTCCTGTTCTTTGTGCACGGCAACCCCACCTGGAGCTTCCTGTACCGCAAGCTCATCCGGGCATTGTCGGGGCGCTTTCGCTGCATCGCCGTGGATCTGCCAGGGTTCGGTCTGTCCAAGCCTCCGCCGGGCTTCAGTTACCTGCCCGAGGACCACGTGCGCTACGTGCAGGCGCTGCTGGAGCACCTGGGGGTAAACGATGGCACGCTGGTGGCGCACGACTGGGGCGGGCCCATCGGTCTGTCGGCCGCCTTGGCCAGGCCTGGCCGCCTGACGCGTTTCGTGCTGGGCAATACCTGGGGTTGGCCGGTGAACGGCTCGTGGCATTTCGAATGGTTTTCGCGCCTGATGGGTGGCGCCATCGGGCGCTGGGGCGCGCGCCGCTTCAACCTGTTCGTCAACGGCGTGATTCCCGCAGCCATGCGTCGCGGACCCTTGCCGCAGGACGTGCTGGAAGCCTACCGGGCACCTTTCCAGCGCAGCGGGGACAACACCGGGACGCACGTGTTTCCCGCGCGCATCCTGCAGAGCCGGCGCTTTCTGGCCGAGCTGGAAGCGGGCTTGAAGGGACTGGACGGGCGCAACTTCCTGTTCGTGTGGCCCGACAAGGACATCGCGTTCCGACCAGCCGAGCTGGCCCGCTGGCGCAGCCTGTTCCCACAGGCGAAGGTGGTGCCCATGGCAAACTGCGGACATTTCCCCTGGGAGGAGGCCGATCAGGACGTCGCACAGGCACTGCTCGCCTGGCATCCGGCCAGCGCAGGGGGTTGAAGAGCTGCCAGCCGCGCCGCAACGCGCATGGTGGCGCGATTTTTGCGAGAGCCACCGCATGACAGATGCTTTGCGAATTGTGGTCATCAGCCCGGACACGGTCGGGGCGGATGCCGCCGATGACGACGCCACCCAACAGGCGCAGCGCTCCCGGTCGCTGCGCATCGGCCTGCTCGAAGGCGGCTTCAATCTCGTGGCCAGCCTGCCGGCCGATGTGTACCTGACGGAGCGTCTGATGCAACTGCAGCCGGATCTGGTGATCGTGGACGCCGAAAGCGGCGCGCGCGACGCGCTGGAGCACGTGGTGGTGGCCACGCGCGATGCGCCACGCCCCATCGTGATGTTCACCAACGACGACGATACCCGCGACGTGCAGGCGGCCGTTGCGGCCGGGGTGTCGGCCTACATCGTGGCCGGTTTGTCGGCACAGCGCATCCGCCCCATTCTGGACGTGGCGCTGGCCCGCTTCCAGCACGAACAGGCTCTGCGCCAGGAATTGGCCTTGACCCGATCCGCGCTGGACGAGCGCACGGCCGAGTTGCAGGAGCGCAAGCTGATCGAGCGCGCCAAGGGCCTGCTCATGCAGCGCCAGGGCCTGAGCGAGGCGCAGGCCTATGCCCGGCTGCGCAAGGCGGCCATGGACCAGGGGCAGAAGCTGGGCCAGGTGGCGCAGCAACTGCTGGACATGGCCAAGCTGCTGGGCTGATGCCGCAGGGACCGGCGCGTCAACGCGGTCGCGGCAGCACTGGCGTGAGTCCCAGGCCAGCCAGATAGGCCTCCATGGCCGCTTGCGCCACCGGCACGAGATCAAAACTGCGCGGCGCCAGCAGCCAGGAGTGGATCAGCCCCACGACCAGGGCGTGCAGGCCCTGCGCGGCAATCGCGGCGGGCACCGGCAGAGGCTGGCCACGGCGTTTGGCGGCTTCGAGCAGGCTGCGCTGCATGTGGCGCACGCCGTCCTCGTGGGTCTGCAGATGGCGCGCGCGCACGGCCTGCAATTCGTCGACGTATTCCACCTTGAGCGTGGCCACTTCGAACACGCGCCGCGTGCGTTCGTCCGAGGCAATCTGGCGCATGGCGTTCATCAGCGGCGCGCGCAGCGCGTCCAGCGGGTCGCCCGCGGCGTCGTGCTCCAGGTGGCGCAATGCCTCTTCCATGGGCAGGGTGATGCGCTCCATCATGGCGTTGAACAAATCGGCCTTGTTCTTGAAATGCCAGTAGATCGCGCCACGGGTGGCTCCGGCCGCGTGGGCGATGTCTTGCAGCGACGTGCGCGACACGCCTTTTTCGGCGAACACGCGCTCGGCCGCGTCCAGCAACTGGTGGCGGGTGGCGAGGGCGTCTTCCTTGGTGCGGCGAGCCATGCTGGTCAAAATCCGAAAAAGGCTTTGGGGGCGTGAGGGTCTATATACATTCATCATTGTATGTATACTGGTGGTGCCATTCTTTCCTGCCTCGGCGCAACGGGTACTTCGTTGCGCCTTTCTCACTTTCTGGAACACCACCATGCGTTTGCCGTATGTCGCCCCATCTCGTTCTCGCTCCCGGCTTGGGCTGAGCGCCGTTGGACTGTGCGTCGTGCTCGCCGGCTGCGGCCAGGGGCCCGCGCCCGCGGGCGCGGGCGCACCGCCGCCGGCGGAGGTGGGTGTGGTCACCGTCACCCCGGGTGACGTGGGCCTGATCACCGAACTGCCCGGCCGCCTGGAGGCCTCGCGCGTGGCGCAGGTGCGCGCGCGCGCGGCGGGCATCGTGCAGCAGCGCCTGTTCCGCGAGGGCAGCGACGTGAAAGCCGGGCAGGTGCTGTTCCAGATCGACGCCGCGCCCTACCAGGCCGCGTTTGACAGCGCCCAGGCCAGCCTGGCCAAGGCCGAGGCCAACCTGATGCAGGCGGCCGCGCAGGCCGAGCGCTACAAGCCGCTGGCCGAGGCCAAGGCCATCAGCCAGCAGGAATTCGTGGCCGCGCAGGCCGCGCACAAGCAGGCGCTGGCGGATGTGGCGGCCGGCAAGGCCGCGGTGCAGACGGCGCGCATCAACCTCGCCTATGCCAGCGTTTCCAGCCCCATCCCGGGGCGCATCGGCCGCTCGCTGGTGACCGAGGGCGCGCTCGTCGGGCTGGGCGAGGCCACGCCGCTGGCGGTGGTGCAGCAGATCGACCCGATGTACGTCAACTTCACGCAAAGCGCGGCCGAAGTCATGAAGCTGCGTCGCGCCCTGGAAGCCGGGCAATTCAAGCGCGCGGCCGGTGCCGAGGCGGCCAGCGTGCGTGTGCAACTGGAGGACGGCACGGCTTACCCGCGCGCGGGCAAGCTGCTGTTATCGGACTTGACCGTGGACAGCGCCACGGGCCAGGTCACGCTGCGCGCCGAAGTGCCCAACCCGGGCGGCACGCTGCTGCCCGGCCTGTACGTGCGCGTGCAGCTGGAGCAGGCCCGCGCGAGCAACGCGTTCACGCTGCCGCAGCAGGCGGTCACGCGCTCCGCCCAGGGCGATACGGTGATGGTGGTCGGCGCCGACGGCAAGGTCAAACCCCGCCCGGTGAAGGTGGGAGGGCAGCAGGGCGGCCGCTGGGTCATCCTGGACGGCCTGCAATCCGGCGAGCAGGTGATGGTGGACGGCTTCCAGAAGCTGCGTGGGGATGCGCCCGTCAAGCCCGTGCCCTGGCAGCCCGCGGGCGCCAAGCCGGCCGATGCCGCAGCCAAGCCACCCGTGGCGGGCGCTTCGGCGGCCCCGGCACCGGCCAGCGCCGCCTCCGCCGCGCCACGTTGAGGGGCCGACGTCATGGCGAAATTCTTCATCGAGCGGCCCATCTTCGCGTGGGTGATCGCGCTGTTCATCATGGTGTCGGGCGCGGTGGCCATCACCCAGTTGCCGATCGCCCAGTACCCGCCCGTGGCGCCGCCGTCCATCGTCGTGTCCGCCGTGTACCCCGGCGCTTCGGCCAGCACGCTGGAAGACAGCGTGCTCGCGGTGATCGAGCGCGAGATGAATGGCTCGCCCGGCCTGATCTACATGGAGTCGGTGGCGCAGGCCGACGGCTCCGGCAGCATCACGCTGAGCTTCCAGCCCGGCACCAACCCGGACCTGGCCCAGGTGGATGTGCAAAACCGCCTGGCGCGCGCCACGCCGCGTTTGCCCGCGGTGGTGACGCAGCAGGGCGTGCGCGTGGACAAGGCACGCAGCAACTTCCTGCTGTTCACCATCCTGTCCTCGGACGACCCCGCGTGGGACCCGGTAGCCCTGGGTGACTACGCGGCGCGCAACGTCGTGCCCGAGCTGCAGCGCGTGCCCGGCGTGGGCCAGGCCCAGTTGTTCGGCACCGAGCGCGCCATGCGTATCTGGATCGACCCGGCCAAACTGCTGGGCTACAACCTGTCGGCGGCGGACGTGACCGCGGCCATCCGCGCGCAGAACGCGCAGGTGTCCGCCGGCGAGATGGGCAGCCTGCCCAACGTGGCCGGCCAGGGCATTTCCGCCACGGTGGTGGTCAACGGTCAGTTGACCAACGTGGCGCAGTTTGGCAACGTGGTGCTGCGCGCCAACGCCGACGGCTCCAGCGTGCGCCTGAAGGATGTGGCGCGCATCGAACTGGGCGCGCAGGCCTACGCCACCTCGGCGCGCCTGAACGGCAAGCCCTCCACGGGCGTGGGCGTGCAGCTCTCGCCCACGGGCAACGCGCTGGCCACGGCCAAGGCGGTGCGCGCCAAGATGACGGACCTGCAGCGCTATTTCCCGCCGGGCATGAAATGGGCCGTGCCCTACGACAGTTCGCGCTTCGTCGACATCTCCATCCGCCAGGTGGCCGAAACCCTGGTGGAAGCCGTGGTGCTGGTGTTCCTGGTGATGTTCCTGTTCCTGCAGAACCTGCGCTACACGGTGATCCCCACCGTCGTCGTGCCGGTGGCCCTGCTGGGCACGTTCGCCACGCTGCTGGCGCTGGGCTTTTCCATCAACGTGCTGACCATGTTCGGCATGGTGCTGGTGATCGGCATCGTGGTGGACGACGCCATCGTGGTGGTCGAGAACGTGGAACGCATCATGAGCGAGGAAGGGCTGCCCCCCCTGGAGGCCACGACCAAGGCCATGGGCCAGATCTCGGGCGCCATCGTGGGCGTGACGGTGGTGCTGATCTCGGTGTTCGTGCCGCTGGCGTTCTTCAGCGGCTCAGTGGGCAACATCTATCGCCAGTTCGCCACCGTGATGGGCGCGTCCATCGCGTTCTCGGCGTTCCTCGCCTTGTCGCTCACGCCCGCGCTGTGCGCCACCCTGCTCAAGCCGGTGCAGGCCGGCCACCATCTGGCCAAGGGCGGCTTCTTCGGCTGGTTCAACCGCGGCTTTGCGCGCACCGCCAAGGGCTATGAAAGCGGCGTGGCCAAGGTGCTGCCGCGCGCGGCGCGCTATCTCGTGATCTACGGCGCCATCGTGGCCGCGGCCGCCGTGGTCTATCTGCGCCTGCCCACCTCGTTCCTGCCCAACGAAGACCAGGGCACGATGCTGGTGAACGTGCAACTGCCCCCAGGGGCCACGCAGGAACGCACTCGCGCCGTGATGCAGCAGGTGGAGGGCTTCATGCTCAAGCAGCCCGAGGTGCAGGGCATGGTCAGCGTGCTGGGCTTCAGCTTCTCGGGCCTGGGGCAGAACGCGGGCCTGGCCTTCGTCACGCTCAAGGACTGGCACGAGCGCACCGGCCCCAACAGTTCGGCGCAAGCCCTGGCCGGACGTGCCTTCGGGGCGCTGATGGGCGTGCGCGACGCCTTCATCTTCCCCTTGAGCCCGCCGCCCATCCCCGAGCTGGGCACGGCCTCGGGCTTCACCTTCCGCCTGCAGGACCGCGCCGGCCTGGGGCACGCGGCCCTGGTGGCCGCGCGCAACCAGCTGCTGGGCCTGGCCGCCAAGAGTCCCGTGCTCACGCAGGTGCGTCCCGACGGCCTGGAAGATGCGCCGCAACTGCAACTGGACATCGATCGCGACAAGGCCAGTGCCTTGGGCGTGGGCTACGACGCCATCAACAACACCATCTCCACCGCGCTGGGCTCCGCCTACGCCAACGACTTCCCCAACGCCGGGCGGCTGCAGCGCGTGGTCGTGCAGGCCGATGCGCCGGCACGCATGCAGCCGGAGGACCTGCTGCGTCTGAGCGTGCTCAACAACAAGGGCCAGTCCGTGCCGCTGTCGGCCTTTGCCACCACACGCTGGGTCACGGGCGCGATGCAGACCATCCGTTACAACGGCTATCCCGCCATGCGCATTGGCGGCAGCGCCGCGCCGGGCTACAGCTCGGGCGCGGCCATGGAGGAGATGGAGCGGCTGGCCGCCCAGTTGCCGCAGGGCTTCGGCTTTGAATGGACCGGGCAGTCGCGCGAGGAAAAGCTCGCCGGCGCGCAGGCCCTGATCGTCTATGCCTTCGCCATCCTATCGGTGTTCCTGTGCCTAGCGGCGCTGTACGAGAGCTGGTCCATCCCGATGTCCGTGATCCTGGTGGTGCCGCTGGGTGTGCTGGGCGTGCTGCTGGCCACGCTGCTGCGCGGCTACGCCAACGACGTGTACTTTCAGGTCGGGCTGATCACCATCATCGGTCTGTCGGCCAAGAACGCCATCCTGATCATCGAGTTCGCCAAGGACCTGCAGGCCCAGGGCAAGAGCGTGATCGTGGCCGCGCTGGAAGCCGCACACATGCGCTTTCGCCCGATCATCATGACCTCGATGGCGTTCACGCTCGGCGTGCTGCCGCTGGCCATCGCCTCGGGCGCGGGTTCGGCCAGCCAGCGCGCCATCGGCACCGGCGTGATCGGCGGCATCCTGACCGGCACCACGCTGGCGGTGGTGTTCGTGCCCATCTTCTTCGTGGTGGTGCGCAGCATCTTCAAAGGCAGCGAACGCCAACGGCGTTTTGACGCCAAGCATGGCCATCAGGCGGGAGTGCATTTCCATGACTGATCCGTTCTTCTTCCGGCTGTCGCCCCTGGCCCTGGCCCTGGCCCTGTGCCTGGGCGGCTGCAGCCTGATTCCCACCCACGAGCGTCCCATGGCTCCGGTGCCCGCGCAATGGACTGCGGCCGAGCCGGTGGGCGCGGCCCAGCCCGCCGCCGAACTGGCCTGGCAGGACTTCTTTGCCGATGCCGCGCTGCGTCAGTTGATCGGCGCGGCGCTGGTCAACAACCGCGACCTGCGCGTGGCCGTGCTCAACGTCGAACAGGCGCGTGCCCAACTCGGCATCCGGCGCGCGGACCAGTTCCCCACGGTCAACGCCACAGTCACCGGATCGCGTGCCTCGAACAGCTCGGGGGGCATCACCAGCGTGTACAACGCGGGCCTGCTGGTCACGGCCTACGAGCTGGATTTCTTCGGGCGCGTGAGCAGCCTCAAGGAGCAGGCCCTGGCCCAATACCTGGCCACGCAGGAAGGCAGCCGGTCGGCGCGGATCAGCCTGGTGGCCGCCGTGGCCCAGACCTGGCTCGGCCTGCTGGCGGACGAGGAACTGCTGGCGCTGTCCACCCGGACGCTGGGCACACGCGAGGATTCCTTGCGCCTGGTGCGCCTGCGCTTCGAGCAGGGCGCGGCGTCGGAGTTGGAACTGCGCCAGGCCGAGTCGCTGACCGAGGCCGCGCGCATCGCCCTGGCGGCGCAGCGCCGCCAGCGCCTGCAAGACGAGAACGCCCTGGTCTTGCTGCTGGGGCAGCCGCTGCCGGCCGAGGCGCGGGCGCGGCTTGGCGCTGACGGTCTGGCCAGGTTGCAGTTCCAGCCGGTGCTGGCCAGCCTGTCCTCTGACCTGCTGGCGCGGCGGCCCGACGTCCTGCAGGCGGAACAGCAACTGATCGCGGCCAACGCCAACATCGGTGCGGCACGGGCGGCGTACTTCCCGCGCATCGCGCTGACCACCGGTGCGGGCTCCGCCAGCAATGCCTTGCAGGGCCTGTTCAAGAGCGGCTCCTGGGGCTTCACCCTGGCGCCGCAAGCGGTGCTGGCCCTGTTCGACGCGGGCCGCACCGCCGCCGCAGTGGACGCCGCGCGCGCCGGGCGCGACATCGCCGTGGCCCAATACGAAAAGGCCATCCAGAGCGCGTTTCGCGAAGTGGCCGATGCCCTGGCCGGACGCGACACCCTGGGCGAGCAACTGCGAGCCCAGCAAGCCCAGGTGGACGCCGAGACGGCGCGCGCGCGTCTGGTGGACCTGCGGTATCGCAACGGTGCCGCCAGCCATCTGGACTGGCTCGACGCGCAGCGCTCGCTGTTCGCCGTGCAGCAGGCCCTGGTGGCGACCCGCCTGGCCTATCTGCAAAACCAGATCGTGCTGTACAAGACCCTGGGTGGCGGCGCGCAGGCCCAGGCCGTTGCGCACTGAGATCGTGTCGCCAGTTTGGTGCGCGCACGATCCGGGTGCGCAGCCCCATGCTATTTGTAAAATGCGCTGCCTGTGGCTTACTTCCTCACTGAAACGCTCCTGAAACAGTAGCAAACTGTCCCACGTGCCAGGCTGCGGCGGCTGGCACGCTCGTTGCTTAACTCCTTGCAAGACCAACGAAGGTCGCTGGAACGCTACGGCCCATGACGGGTTGCAGCGCTCCTTTCGGACAAAGGCGTCCCCATCGGTGGCCCGTGCGCATGTGGCGTCGGGCTTACCCGGTGCGGACGCCTTTTTGCGTTTTGTTCGTTCTTCAAGGAGTGATGCCATGACCGATGTTTCGCCAACCCGATGCAGCCGCCGCGCGGTCCTGCAAGCCGCCGCCGTGGGTGTCGCGGGCGTCAGCCCCGCGCTGCGTTCCGTGGTCTACGCCGCCGGCTCCGACGCCCCCGAAAAGACCGAGGTCAAGATCGGCTTCATTCCACTGACCGACTGCGCCAGCGTGGTCATGGCCTCGGTGCTGGGCTTCGACAAGAAGTACGGCGTCAAGATCATCCCCACCAAGGAAGCCAGTTGGGCCGGCGTGCGCGACAAGCTGGTCAACGCCGAGCTGGATATGTCGCACGTACTGTACGGCCTGATCTACGGCGTGCACCTGGGCATCAGCGGTCCGAAGAAGGACATGGCCGTGCTCATGAGCCTCAACAACAACGGCCAGGCCATTTCGTTGTCCAAGGTCTTGGCGGACAAGGGGGCGGTCGACGGTCCCTCGTTGGCCAAGGTGATGGCCAAGGAAAAACGCGAGTACACGTTCGCCGGCACCTTCCCGACCGGCACGCACGCCATGTGGATGCACTACTGGCTGGCCGCCGCGGGCATCAACCCCGTTTCGGGTGCCAAACTGATCACCGTCCCGCCACCCCAGATGGTGGCCAACATGCGCGTGGGCAACATGGATGGCTTCTGCGTGGGCGAGCCCTGGAACCACCGCGCCATCATGGACGGCATCGGGATCACCGCCAACACCACGCAGGACATCTGGCGCGACCATCCGGAAAAGGTGCTGGGCACCACGGCCGAATTCGTCAAGAAGTACCCCAACACCACGCGCGCCGTGATGATGGCCGTGCTCGAAGCCAGCCAGTGGATCGATGCCAGCCTCCAGAACAAGCTGAAGATGGCCGAGACCGTGGCGCAGAAGTCCTACATCAACACGGGCGTCGACGCCATCAACCAGCGCATTCTGGGGCGCTACCAGAACGGTCTGGGCAAGACCTGGGACGACGCCAACCACATGAAGTTCTACAACGACGGGCTGGTGAACTTCCCGTTCCTGTCCGACGGCATGTGGTTCCTCACGCAGCACAAGCGCTGGGGCCTGCTCAAGGAGCATCCCGATTACCTCGGCGTGGCCAGGCAGATCAACCAGATTGACCTGTACAAGCAGGGTGCCTCTGCCATGCGGATCCCGGTTCCCAAGGACGTCATGCGCAGCAGCAAGCTGATGGACGGCATCGTCTGGGACGGCAAGGACCCGAAGAAGTACGCCGACGGTTTCAAGATCCGCGCCTGAGGAGATCGACCATGGTCAGTGCCGTGTTTCACTCTCCCCCGTCCGCGCATTCCGAGCCCGTCCAGACGCAGCCGGCGCCGACCCGTTCCATCCACGGCGGGGCCGCCGCGCCGCGAGCGAAGGCACAGGTCGACTCGTCCACCGCCACCACCGGGCGAGCCGCCTACGACTGGCGCGCCCTGGCGCTCGTGGTGCTGCCGCCCCTGCTCGGGCTGGGCTTGCTGGTCGGCTTGTGGGCCATGGTGTCCATCTCCACCGCGAGCAGCATTCCCAGTCCGCTGGAAACCTGGAGGCAGGCGCTGACGGTGTTCAGCGATCCCTTCTACCGCAAGGGCCCGAACGACCAGGGCGTGGGCTGGAACGTGCTGATGTCGCTGCAGCGCGTGGCCTGGGGTTTCGGTCTGGCCGCGCTGGTGGGCATCCCCGCCGGCTTTGCCATCGGCCGCTTCGAGTTCCTGGGGCGCATGTTCAACCCGCTCATCAGCCTGCTGCGTCCGGTGTCGCCGCTGGCCTGGCTGCCCATCGGCCTGCTGGTATTCAAGGGTGCCAATCCCGCTGCCATCTGGACCATCTTCATCTGCTCCATCTGGCCCATGATCATCAACACGGCGGTGGGCGTGCAGCGTGTGCCCCAGGACTACATGAACGTGGCGCGCGTGCTCAACCTGTCGGAGTGGAAGATCGTCACCAGGATCCTCTTTCCCGCCGTGTTGCCCTACATGCTCACCGGCGTGCGCCTGGCGGTGGGCACGGCCTGGCTGGTGATCGTCGCGGCCGAGATGCTGACGGGCGGCGTGGGCATCGGCTTCTGGGTGTGGGACGAGTGGAACAACCTGAACGTCAAGAACATCATCGTCGCCATCTTCGTGATTGGCATCGTCGGGCTGCTGCTGGAGTATGCGCTGATCAAGGTGGCCACCGCGTTCACTTTCGAGGAGGTGAAGTCATGAAATACATCGACATCCAGAACGTGGGGCAGACCTTCAGGACGAAGAAGGGGCCGTTCGTCGCGCTGCGCGACATCGACCTGAGCGTGGCTCAAGGCGAGTTCGTGGCTCTCATCGGGCACTCGGGCTGCGGCAAGTCCACGCTGCTCAACCTCATTGCCGGCCTCACCCTGCCCACGCAGGGCACGCTGCTGTGCGCCAACCGCGAGATCGCCGGGCCCGGGCCGGAGCGCGCGGTGGTGTTCCAGAACCATTCGCTGCTGCCCTGGCTGACCTGCTTTGAGAACGTGTACCTGGGCGTGGAGCGCGTGTTTGGCACGAGCCGCAACGCCGGCGTCCCCACCGAGAGCCGGACACAGCTCAAGGCGCGCACCCAGGCCGCGCTGGAGCTGGTGGGGCTGGGTGCGGCCGCGCACAAGCGCCCCGGCGAAATCTCGGGTGGCATGAAGCAGCGCGTGGGCATTGCCCGCGCCCTGGCCATGGAGCCCAAGGTGCTGCTCATGGACGAGCCCTTCGGCGCGCTCGATGCATTGACCCGCGCCAAGCTGCAGGACGAGTTGCTGGAGATCGTGGCGCGCACGCGCAGCACCGTGGTGATGGTCACGCACGATGTGGACGAGGCCGTGCTGCTGTCCGACCGCATCGTGATGCTGACCAACGGTCCGGCCGCCACGATCGGCGAGGTGCTGGCCGTGGACCTGCCGCGCCCGCGCAACCGCGTGGCGCTGGCCGACGACGCGCGCTACCAGCACTGCCGCAAGGCGGTGATGGACTTCCTGTATACGCGCCAGGCCCACGTGGAAAAGGCCGCTTGATACCAAGACATGCAACATCGGAGACGGACATGGACATGAGCGTCAACCCCAGGGAAAAAATGAAGCTGGTGCTGATTGGCAACGGCATGGCGGGTGTGCGCACGCTGGAGGAACTGCTCAAGATCGCGCCCGACCTGTACGACATCACCGTGTTCGGCGCCGAGCCGCATCCCAACTACAACCGCATCCTGCTCTCGCCGGTGCTGGCGGGCGAGCAGAAGGTGGAGGACATCATCCTCAACGATTGGGCCTGGTACCGCGACAACGGCATCGCGCTGCATGCGGGCTGCACCGTGACCGCGGTCGACCGCGTCAAGCGCCTGGTGCACGCGACCAGCGCCAGCGGCGAGGCCGTGAGCGCGTCCTACGACCGCCTGGTGCTGGCCACCGGCTCCAACCCCTTCATCCTGCCCGTGCCGGGCAAGGAACTGGCCGGTGTGCTGGCGTACCGCGACATTGCCGATACCCAGGCCATGATCGACGCTGCCGGCCAGTATCGGCACGCCGTGGTCATCGGTGGCGGCCTGCTCGGGCTGGAGGCCGCCAACGGCCTCATGAAGCGCGGCATGGACGTGACGGTGGTGCACGTCGCGCCCTGGTTGATGGAGCGTCAGCTCGACAACGTGGCTGGCAAGCTGCTGCAGGCCTCGCTGGAGGCGCGCGGCCTGAAGTTCCTGATCGGCGCGCAGACTCAGGAACTGCTGGGTGGCGCAAACGGGCGTGTGCAGTGCGTGAGGTTCAAGGACGGCTCCGAGGTTCCCGCGGACCTCGTCGTCATGGCCGTGGGCATTCGACCCAACACGGCGCTGGCCGAAGGCATGGGCCTGCACGTGCAGCGCGGCATCGTCGTCAGCGACACGCTGCAGACCACGACCGATGCGCGCATCTATGCCGTGGGGGAATGCGCCGCGCACCGTGGCATTGCCTACGGCCTGGTGGCGCCGCTGTTCGAGCAGGGCAAGGTGCTGGCCAATCACCTGGCCCAGTTCGGCATCGCCCGCTACACGGGCTCGCTCACGTCCACCAAGCTCAAGGTCACCGGCATCGACCTGTTCAGCGCGGGCGACTTCCAGGGCGGCGACGGCACGGAGGACATCGTGCTGAGCGACCCCATGGGGGGCGTGTACAAGAAGCTGGTGCTCAAGGACGACAAGCTCGTGGGCGCCTGCCTGTATGGCGACACGGTGGACGCGAGCTGGTACTTCAAGCTGCTGCGCGACGGTCGCGCGATCAGCGACATCCGCGACCGTCTCATGTTCGGCGAATCCAACATGGGCGACACCGGACACGAGGGCCACAGCAAGGCCGCCGCGATGGCCGACAGTGACGAGGTCTGCGGCTGCAACGGCGTGACCAAGGGCGCCATCTGCAAGGCCATCAAGGAAAAGGGCCTGTTCACGCTGGAGGAGGTGCGCCGGCACACCAAGGCCAGCGCCTCGTGCGGCTCCTGCACGGGACTGGTGGAGCAGATCCTCATGTTCACCGCTGGTGGCGACTACTCGGCCGCGCCCAAGACCAAGGCCTTGTGCGGCTGCACCGAGCACGGGCACCAGGCCGTGCGGGATGCGATTTCGCAGCACAAGCTGCTCACCATCGCCGAGGTCTTTCGCTTCATGGACTGGAAGACACCCAACGGCTGCGCGAGCTGCCGCCCGGCCGTGAACTACTACCTGCTCAGCACCTGGCCCAAGCAGGCCAAGGACGATCCACAGAGCCGTTTCATCAACGAGCGCAGCCACGCCAACATCCAGAAGGACGGCACCTACAGCGTGATTCCGCGCATGTGGGGCGGCGAGACCAGCGCCGCCGAACTGCGGCGCATCGCGGACGCGGTGGACAAGTACAAGATCCCCACGGTCAAGGTCACGGGCGGCCAGCGCATCGACCTGCTGGGCGTGAAGAAGGAGGACCTGCCCGCCGTGTGGAAGGACATCGGCATGCCCAGCGGCCACGCCTACGCCAAGGCGCTGCGCACCGTCAAGACCTGCGTGGGCTCGGAGTGGTGCCGCATGGGCACGCAGGACAGCACCCGCATGGGCAAGGAGCTGGAGCGGGCCCTGTGGCGCATGTACGCGCCGCACAAGGTCAAGCTGGCGGTCTCGGGCTGCCCGCGCAACTGCGCCGAATCCGGCATCAAGGACGTGGGCATCATCGGTGTGGACAGCGGCTGGGAAATCTACATCGCCGGCAACGGCGGCATCAAGACCGAGGTCGCGCACTTCCTGTGCAAGCTCAAGACGCGCGAGGAGGTGCTGGAGTACAGCGGCGCCTTCCTGCAGCTGTACCGCGAGGAGGGCTGGTACCTGGAGCGCACCGTGCACTACGTCAACCGCGTGGGGCTGGACCATGTGAAGCGGCGCATTCTGGACGACGCCCCAGGGCGCGTGGCCCTGTGGGAGCGGCTGCAGTTTGCCCTGGACGGCGAGCCCGACCCCTGGTTTGAGATGGACAAGGCGGCGGTGGATGCGCGCCAGTTCGAAACGTTGAGCGCGTGATCACCCAAGGAGCCAAGCATGAACGAATGGAAGCCCATTTGCCAGGTCAGCGACATCCCGCTGCTGGGCGCGCGCCGCGTGACGCGGGCGGCGGGCATGGACGTGGCCGTCTTTCGCGGCGCCGATGATGAAGTGTTTGCCCTGCTCGACCGCTGCCCGCACAAGGGTGGCCCCCTGAGCCAGGGCCTGGTGTTCGGCGCCAGCGTGGCCTGTCCGCTGCACAACTGGACCATCGGCCTGGAGGACGGCTGCGCGCGCGCACCGGACCAGGGCCACACGCCCACGTTCCACGTCCGGGTGGAGCAGGGCGTGGTGTTTCTGGACGCGGTCGAATTGCGTACCCTGGCCCTGGACGAGAAGGCGCCGCAGGCCGGCCCGTGCACCCGCAGTTGCACTGCCGCATGAACCCGCGCGAAACCCGCTCCACCTGCCCCTACTGTGGGGTGGGCTGCGGCGTCATCATCGAGTCGCGCGGCGATCAGGTCACGGGCGTGCGGGGCGACCCGCTGCACCCAGCCAACTTCGGGCGGCTGTGCACCAAGGGCTCCACCTTGCACCTGACGGCCTCGGACGCCATCACGCAGCAGGCGCGGCTGCTGCAGCCGTTGCGCCGCGAGCACCGCCATGCCGCGCCCCGGCCGGTGACCTGGGACGCGGCCCTGGACTTCGCCACGGAGAGTCTGACCCAGATCGTGCGCGAGCACGGCCCCGACGCCGTGGGCTTCTACATCTCCGGCCAGTTGCTTACCGAGGACTATTACGTCTTCAACAAGCTCGCCAAGGGCCTGATCGGCACCAACAACATCGACTCCAACTCGCGCCTGTGCATGAGCAGCGCGGTGGCGGGCTACAAGCGCGCCCTGGGCGCCGACGCGCCACCGCCCTGCTACGAGGACATCGAGCACGCCCGCTGCCTCTTCATCGCCGGCTCGAACACGGCCTACGCCCACCCCGTGCTGTTTCGCCGCATCGAGGAGGCGCGGCGCGCCCGGCCCGACCTCAAGATCATCGTGTGCGACCCGCGCCGCACCGACACCGCCGAAATCGCCGATCTGCACCTGCCGCTGCTGCCCGGCACCGACGTGATGCTGTTCAACGGCATGCTGCACGTCATGCTGTGGGAAGGCTGGATCGATGCCGCCTACATCGCCGCGCATACCCAGGGGTTCGACGCCCTCAAGGCCAGCGTGCGGGACGCCACGCCCGATACCGTGGCCCAGGTATGCGGCCTGCGCAAGGAAGATGTGGTCACGGCCGCACGCTGGTTTGCGGGCATCCAGGCCGATGCGTCCGCCGCACGCGCCCCCACGCTCAGCCTGTACTGCCAGGGGCTGAACCAATCCAGCAGCGGCACGCTCAAGAACGCCGCCCTGCTCAACCTGCACCTGGCCACGGGCCAGATCGGCTTGCCCGGCGCCGGACCGCTGTCGCTCACCGGCCAGCCCAACGCCATGGGCGGACGCGAAGTGGGCGGCATGGCCAACCTGCTGTGCGGCCACCGCGATCTGGCCAACCCCGCGCACCGGGCCGAGGTGGCCGCGCTGTGGGGCGTGCCCAGTGTGCCAGCCTTACCCGGCACCACCGCGGTGGAGATGTTCCAGGCCGCGGCGGATGGGCGCATCAAGGCCTTGTGGATTGCCTGCACCAACCCGGCCCAGTCCTTGCCGGACCAGGCCATGGTGCGCCGGGCGCTGGAGCGGGCGGAGCTGGTCGTGGTGCAGGAAGCCTTTGCCACCACCGCCACCTGTGCCTGGGCCGACGTGCTGCTGCCGGCCACCACCTGGGCCGAGAAGGAGGGCACCGTCACGAACAGCGAGCGCCGCATCAGCCGGGTGCGCGCGGCCGTGGCGCTGCCAGGGCAGGCGCGGCCCGATTGGGCCATTGCGGTGGACGTGGCGCGGCGTCTGGAGTCGCGTCTGGGCCGTGCCGGCGCGAGCCTGTTTCCCTATGACACCCCGGAATCCATCTGGAACGAGCACCGTGAGACCACGCGCGGGCGCGACCTGGACATCACCGGCCTGAGCTACGAACGGCTCGAAACCCAGGGCCCGCAGCAATGGCCCTGTCCCACGGACGCGGTCGCAGGGCACCCGAGCGGCACGGCCCGCCTGTACACCGACGGCGTCTTTCCCACGCCCGATGGACGTGCCGTGTTCACACTCACGCCCTACCGGCCCGTGGCCGAGCCGCGCGACGCGCGCTACCCGTTTGCCCTGAATACCGGCCGCCTGCGCGACCAGTGGCACGGCATGAGCCGCACCGGCACGCTGGGCCGCCTGTTTGGCCACGTGCCGGAACCCGGCCTGCAGATGCACGCGCAGGACATGGCGCGCCGCGGCTTGCAGGACGGCGACCTGGTGCACGTCACTTCGCGCCGCGGCTCCATCGTCGTGCCGGTGCAAGCCAGCGCGGATGTGGGCGCCAGCCAGGTGTTCCTGGCCATGCACTGGGGTGAGGAATTCCTGGGCGGGCAGGGCAGCACGGGCCAGCAACTGGCCGGCGTCAACGCCCTGACCACGGCGGCGTGCTGCCCGGACTCGCACCAGCCCGAGCTCAAGCACTGCGCGGTGAAGGTGCTCAAGGCGGAACTGCCCTGGACGCTGCTGGGCGTGGCCTGGCTGCCGCCGGATCGGGTGCTGCGCGCCCGGGAGGCGTTTCGGGCGCTGGGCCGGGCCTTCGCGTTTGCCAGCGGGGTGCTGTTCGAGGGCAGGGCGCGCCTGAACGAGGCCAGCGGTCCGCGCACCGGCCTGCTGTTTCGCGCTGCCCACCACGACCCGGCCAGCGCCGACCTGCTCGACCAGCTGGAAGCCGTGCTCGGGCTGGACGCTGCCCCGGTGCTGCGCTATGCCGACCCCCGCAAGGGCCAGCGGCGCGTGGTGCGCCTGGAGCGGGAGGGCACGCAGGCCGAACTCACCGGCTTCCTGCTGGCGGGCGATACGCGGGCGCAATCGTGGATCAAGACCCTGCTGCAGGACGAGCTGCCCGCCCAGTCCTACGGCCGGCAACTGCTGTCGCCGGGGGCCAGGCCGCCGACGGACGTTGCTTCCCGCGGCAAGACCGTGTGCACCTGCTTCGGCGTGACCGACCAGGCCATCCAGGCGCAGCTGGCCCAAACCACGGGCAGCGGGGCGCAGCGCCTGCAGGCCCTGCAGGAGGCCCTGCAATGCGGGCGCAACTGCGGCTCCTGCGTGCCCGAGCTGCAGCGCATGGTGCGCACGAGCTTGTCGGCGACCTAGCGCGGCCTGGGCGATGCGGTGCCGCGTGCCCGGTGGTCCTGCCTGCGGGCCAATGGTCGCCAGAAGCCACGCTCCCTATAATCCCGATGCACAAACGCGGTGCACGGTGCGCTGCGGGTCTGGTCGCATGAGTTTTCGGAGTCCCGCATGAATTTGTGTCGCAGAACTTTTGTCGCGTGGGTCGCGTCGTCGGCTGTGATGGCACGGGCACAGGTGACTGACCTGAACGACGCCATCAACAAGGCCGGACGCCAGCGCATGTTGTCGCAACGCATGGCCAAGGCCTATTTCTGCCTGGGGCAGCAGGTGCAAGTGTCCGCGGCCACCAAGGTGCTGGACCAGTCCATGGCACTGTTCGACCGGCAACTGGTGGAACTCAAGGCCTTTGCCCCGACAGGCCCTGTGCGCGACACCTATACCCAGCTGGAAACCGAATGGTCAGCCTACAAGGCCCTGCTGGTGGGCGCTGCGCCCTCCGCGGCAAATGCGCGCAAGCTGCTGGCGCAGGATGCCAAGGTACTGGCGTTGGCGAATACCGGGACCGGGCAACTGGAACAACTCTCTGGCAAGCCCGTGGGCAAGCTGGTGAATGTGGCGGGGCGCCAGCGCATGCTGTCGCAACGCATGGCCAAGTACTACATGGCCATCGCCTGGAACGTCGAAGTCACCGCTTCGGCGGCGGAAGTGGCCAAGGCACGCGCCGAGTTTGTCGCCGCGCTGGAGGTATTGCGCAATGCGCCCGATGCCACGCCCGAGATCAAGCAGGAGTTGACCCTTGCCGACGCGCAATGGGTGTTTTTTGACAATGCCCTGAAGGCACCGCCCAGCGTCGGCGGACGGGGGGCGAACGATGTTTTCGTGACCAGTGAAAACCTGCTCCAGGTCATGGACAAGGTGACCGGGCTGTATGCCCGCAGTCCTCGCTGAGGAAAATGCGTGGCCTTGAGTGCCGCGCCTGCGCATGAAGTTTGACGTCGTCATCATCGGCGCCGGCGCCGCCGGCCTGTTTTGCGCGGGCGTGGCCGGCCAGCGCGGGCTCAGGGTGCTGGTGCTGGACCACGGCGAGCGCGTGGCGGAAAAGGTCCGCATCTCCGGTGGCGGGCGCTGCAACTTCACCAACCGCGAGGTCACGGCCGCCAACTTCGTGAGCGAGAACCCGCGCTTTTGCCGCAGCGCGCTGTCGCGCTACACCCCGGCCGACTTCGTGCAACTGGTGCAGCGCCACGGCATCGCGTTTCACGAAAAGCACAAGGGCCAACTGTTTTGCGACCATTCCGCGGGCGACATCATCCAGATGCTGCTGCGCGAGTGCGACGCCGGGGGCGTGACGCGCTGGCAGCCGTGCCGGGTGCTGGGCCTGCGCACCGCGCAGGTGCAGGGCGCCGACGGCTACGCCATCGACAGCGACCGGGGCGAGATCCTGACGCGGCGCGTGGTGGTGGCCACCGGCGGGCTGTCCATCCCCAAGATCGGCGCCAGCGACTGGGGCTACCGCGTGGCGCGCCAGTTTGGCCTGCGCGTGGTGCCCACGGCACCGGCCCTGGTGCCGCTGACCTTTGACGAGGCGGCTTGGGCGCCGTACGCGCAACTGGCCGGCCTGTCCTTGCCGGTGGCCATCGAAACCGGCAGCAAGAAGGCGCGGATGGCCTTTGCCGAGGATCTGCTGTTCACGCACCGGGGCCTGAGCGGCCCGGCGGTGCTGCAGATATCGAGCTTCTGGCAGGCACAGTCGCCCATCCGCCTGAACCTGGCGCCGCAGTGCGACCTGGGCGCCTTCCTGGCCCAGGCCAAGAGCCGCTCGCGCAAGCTCATTGCCAACGAGCTGGCCACCCAGTTGCCGGCGCGCCTGGCCGACGCCTGGGTGCAACAGGACCCGGCCTGGCAGCGCCCGGTGGCCGAGGCCTCGGACAAGGCCCTGGCCAGCTTGGCCGAGCGGCTGGCGCGCTGGGAGCTCACACCCACGGGCACCGAGGGCTACGCCAAGGCCGAGGTCACGCGCGGCGGCGTGGACACCCGGGACCTGTCCTCCCAGACCCTGGAGTCGCGCCAGCCGGGGCTGTACTTCATTGGCGAGGTGGTGGACGTGACCGGCTGGCTGGGGGGCTACAACTTCCAGTGGGCCTGGGCCAGCGCCCATGCCTGCGCCCAGGCCCTGTAAGTTGGGCCTGTAACTGCAAAACTGGCTATAATTCCCGGCTTTGCTGGCAAACCCCCGTCGGCCTGATCAACATTTAGACGGGGAACTCGCTGCACGCACATCACTGGCCCGATCTTCCCGTGGTGCTGACGTCGGCACATTTGGAACCATTACGTAATGACCACTATCCGTGTAAAAGAAAACGAGCCGTTTGACGTGGCCCTGCGCCGCTTCAAGCGCACCATTGAAAAACTGGGCCTGCTGACCGACCTGCGCGCCCGCGAGTTTTACGAGAAGCCCACCGCCGTGCGCAAGCGCAAGAAGGCCGCCGCCGTCAAGCGCAACTACAAGCGCATTCGCTCGATGCAGCTACCGAAAAAACTGTACTGATCACAGCGGCTGTTTACAGCCCCGCAAAGCCTGCTTGAGGACGCTTGAGCAGGCTTTTTTCATGGTTTCACCCCACAGGAGATGCACGCTATGACACTCAAGGACCAGATCACCGAAGACATGAAGACCGCCATGCGCGCCAAGGACAGCGCGCGCCTGGGCACCATCCGCCTGCTGCTGGCGGCGTGCAAGCAAAAGGAAGTGGACGAGCGCGTCACGCTGGACGACGTGGCCGTGGTGGCCATCGTGGACAAGCTCATCAAGCAGCGCAAGGATTCCGTGGCCGCCTACACCCAGGCCGGCCGCCCCGAGCTGGCCGCCATCGAAGAGGCCGAAATCCAGGTCCTGCAGGGCTATCTGCCGCAACGCCTGAGCGCGGACGAGGTGGCCGCGCAGGTCAAGGCCATCGTGGAGGCGCTGACCGCCGAGCTGGGCCACAAGCCGGGGGCGGCCGACATGGGCAAGGTCATGGGCGCGGCCAAGGCGCAACTCGCCGGCAAGGCCGAAATGGCGCAGGTGTCGGCGGCGGTGAAGGCGGCGCTGGCCTGAAGACCGCCTGAGTGCCAGGCCGCATTTGGGGTGCGCAGTCGGCGGTCGGCACTGCGTGTCCGACTCCCTTGCGGTGCTCGGCTGGGCGGCCCGCCTCGGAACTCGCTGCGTTCGCTTAACGCTCTCTGCGCTCAAACAGCCGAGGCGAGAATGAGGACGAAGCGTGCTGCGCACGCGGCCACCCAGCCTGCGCTCCTCAGCGCCAACAGACGCACCCCAAATGCGGCCTGGCACTCAGGCTTTTGTGGCCTTTGCGTGCGCTTGGTCTCGCAAGAACTCTCTGTTGCGGTCATCTTCTGTGAGAGACGTGGTGTAGCGATCACCGATTGACATCACTAAGGTGCGAAGGCTATGGACCTCACCAAGGGCTTTTTCCATCACTTTTAGGTCGGCGGACGAGTAGTCAATATTCAACTTGTCGATGGCTTCATTGATTCCAGCTAACGACTCCTCGTCAGCGGCATACTGCCTGTGCCAATGCTCCATTGCACCTGATCTGCGCACTCCCCTCGCGGCGGAAACTGCATCACGGGATCTTTTCGCACGCACAAGCAATTCACTAAGTCCATCCGCTTTGTGAAAGGTGTCTAGCCCGAGCTTTGTGAGCTCAAGGCGCAAATCAAGAGCTTTGGCCTCATTTGCTTTTCGATAGCTTAGGTAGCCCATGATTGATCCGGCGATGCCGGTCAATGCGCCAATCCCACCGGTAATTGCCCCAACGTAAGAAAGAATTTCGGTTCCGCTCATGTTAGGCTGCACCGGGCTACTGGCAACTTGCCCGAAATAACTCAACCACTGGCTGACCGAATCCGTTTACGACTGTGCCAAAGCAGACGATGAAAACTTCGACAAAACGGAATCTTTTCCGTATGACGGGTCCGGCACTCGGCAACTGCTTGTCTACGTTGGCTTCTTCCTCGCATCGGACGGCTCGGTGTTCATCGTCCGAGAGCACTCTATGATCCTTTTCTTCAATCTCATTAATTCGGTTCTGGACAGCAAATTCTTTTCGAACCTTCGCCCACTTATCGGCCTGGAGCTGAAGAATGGCAGGTAAGTCGGACAGCGCGAACAGTACACCCAGGACGATGATGATGGCCCCAACGCCTGGCATCCATTGCGATCGGTTTCCTGTGGCACATACGAGGGTGCCGACAGCGAAGACCAAAAGAGTCGCAAACAGGAATCCGAGTTCGCGCTTGGTGAAACGTAGGCAGGTTGGAAGTTTCATTCTCTGCTGTAGATGGATGTGGAAGGAGTTCGTGCTGCCTACGTGAAGGTCATCGGCCTGCGCGGCAAGCAGCACAGGTCCGATTGACTGATGGGATGGGCTCACCCGTATTCTTGCGCGACAGTTGCGCACTGCTAGCTCACCGACCAATCTAGGTAGAAGTATGCGGCGCCACTTGGGGCAGTGAGCCAAACTTCTAAACCATCAAACCATCCTCGTGTCTCTGGAATTTCGCAGTGGAACTTTGCCTCAGGATGAAGCCGTTGGACAAGTTCTAGAAGACGCTCAACGACATAGGTGGCTTCTTGTGGCCGCGCTGCCGAACTGTCGGAGAGCGCGCACAGAAAGAACCGCTCCAGTTCCAACTTGCTGGCGCTGTTGGCCGTAGACGGTTGAGAGAGGATCTCTGTTCCGAAGTTAGGACCACGAAGGAACATGCCGTACTCCGGATAGCGCGTCACGGATGCCGCGCAAAGCCCTTCTAGAAAGCCAATCAACTGAGGATGCAACGATTGCATTTGGTGCGCTCCAACTCAATGTAGACCGTCGGATATCCTGATCATCCGGAATATCGACGGGATAAACCCAGATTTCAGCGGTGAGCGCGAACGGCCAACAGAGTTACGAGGCGCGCGAAAGTCGGACGTTGCATTGGTCTCAACACGGGTAGGGTTCATTTCTATCACTATAAACCCAATCGCCCATCCTGCCGCAAGGCGGTCACCACAGGAGCCACCGCACCCGTGCCCGGTGCCGCAGTCTGGCGGCTCACACCGGTGCGGTCGGCACTGCGTGTCCGACTCCACTGCGATGCTCGCGCCGGAGATCGCCACCAGACTGCGGCACCGGGCACGGCAAGCGGCAGGAGGCCTCAGCCCGCAGCCTGAGCCTTCCGATCTGCCGGGTGGTCGACGCCGTCGCTGACCGGGACCTCGCCGAGCAGGTACGGATTGATGCCTTCCAGGCAGCCGACGTTGTAGCCGTACTGGTCGGGGCGCGAGCGGCGTTGGTGGTGGGTGTAGATGCCGCACACGCCGCAAAAGTAATGCCTGGCCACGCGGGTATTGAACTGGTAGAGGCGAATGTGCTCCTCGCCCTGGATGATGCAGATTCCACTCAAAGGGACGGACGCCACGATGGCTCCCTTGCGCCTGCAGATGGAACAGTCGCAGCGGCGTGGGTCCAAGATGCCGTCTGGCAGATCGAGCTCCAGTACCACCGAGCCGCAATGGCAGGAGAGGCGATGCCTTTGCGAGACCGGAACACCGCCGACGGACTTGATTGACATGGGCACCTTTGCTTGCGATCGTGTGCAACGACTATAAGCCCCGTCACTCCTCCTGCGGAAGGAGATCACTGCGGATGCCAGTCGAAGCTGCGCTCGCCGAGTGTGAAGATGCCTACACCTGCGGCTTGTGCGGGGAGTCGAAGAAGGATTTGTCCGTCGGGGCCGGCGACTGTGCTGCAGCCCCCGTCAACACTTTCTTCGGGCCTGTTGAGGGCGTTTGGCCAGTTGGTCTGGACGACGTAAGCCTTGGTGGCTTGCGCCAGGCGTTGGATGTGGCGCACATACTCCGGCGGGTCTGTCCGGGGTTTGTCCGGGTCTTGTCGCAGCGCGCCGGGGACAAAGATGAGGTCAACGGCGCCGGGTGGCAGCTCGGTGGATACCAATGCAAGGTCCTCAACCTCCCGGCAGATCACCGCGGAGCAACGCAAGCCGTGCAGCCTGCCGATGGGGCGCGACGCCCCGCGTGCGAAGAATGTCGCTTCGGGATCGGTGAGGCCCCGTTTGTGAACGACCGCCGCCGTCTCGCCCCGCTCGTCGATGAGGAAGTGCGAGATGAACTTGGCACCATCGTCCGCAAAGCTCGGCGCACCAACGGCGATGCCCAGCGACAGTTGGGCGCCATGGGCCTGAAGCTCGCGGATCGCGGGCAACGCTATCTCGGGTGTCGCTTCGCGCGCTATCTGTCGATGGAAACCCGTGACTGCAAGTTCCGAGAAGCCGCAAATCTGCACTCCTTTCGACTGGGCCAGGTCCATCGCCCAGCGGATGGACGCGACGTTCTCTGGCGTGGTCCAGTGCATGGCGATCTGAGCAATGGCGATGCGGTGTGTCATGTTGTGGGTCTGCAATTTTTGTTGTCGCACAGGCTGTGCACATTTTTGGGTTCGGCGCGAAGCGAAGAGTCAGCACGAACAAATTGTGCTCAGTCCCAAAAGACCGTGTAGACCGCGACACCATGTTCCTGCGGGGGAGCATTCTCTGGGATGCCGTACGGCCAACCTGTGGAAAGCCCATCCGACTTCAGGTTCGTGATCCATCTCTCGACGTCTTGGGGCGAGGCCGTCGTGTAAATGTGAATACTTTCGGCTGGCGGCCACTGGTCTGGGAATGTAGTGTCGTCCCAATCATCATGCAGGCCGACCAACACATGGTGAACGTTTGAGCGGGCGGAAATCGATTTGAATATCGCATACATCTCGGAGATATTCGGCCGGCCTTCGCCAAACTGATTGGGCGCTATACATTCTTCGTCCGAATTTCCCTCAAAGTACAGATCTATTGGAACTACCGGCGGCGGTCGATCTTTAGTTCGACGGAAATTTGCCAGGAAATTTTTGATATCTTGAAGCATTGGGGCAGGTCCTCAGGCCTAAACGACAGCCTGTCACACATCGCGAAATAGCCGTGAAAAAGATGGCCACTCGTCAGGTCAGGCATTCAACATTCATAGTCTCTAACCATGAGGCATCCTCGGACCATTTTGACTCAAATTGCGAATATCGTGAATGGAGCCAACGCCACCATCGTGCCCGGTGCCGCAGACTGGTGGCGATCTCCGGGGCGACGAGAAGCGCAGCGGCCTGCTCGGCGCGCGTAGCGCGCTTCGTGCTCATATTGGGCGGAGATGTTTGAGCGGGAACGACCGCAGGGAGTGAAGCGAGTTTCTACGCCCAGAGCAGGCCGCGAGCATCGCAGTGCAGTCGGACACGCAGTGCCGACCGCCCCGGTGTGAGCCGTCAGGCTGCGGCACCGGGCGCGACGCCAACCACGCAGCGTTATTCGCCCAGGTACGCCGCCCGCACTTTCGGGTCGTTCAGCATGTCCTTGGCGTTGCCGTGCATGGAGATCAGGCCGGATTCCATGACGTAGCCACGGTGCGCGATGGACAGGGCGCGGCTGGCGTTTTGCTCCACCAGCAGGATGGTCACGCCCTGGGCGGACACGTCGCGCACGACTTCGAAAATCTTGTCCACCATGATGGGCGACAGGCCCATGGAGGGCTCGTCCAACAGCAGCACCTTGGGGCGGCTCATCAGGGCGCGGCCCATGGCCAGCATCTGCTGTTCGCCGCCAGACAGGGTGCCCGCCAACTGGTCGCGGCGCTCCTTCAGGCGCGGGAAGATGCCAAACACCTTGTCCACGTCGGCGGCGATTTCGGGCTTGTCGTCGCGGATGTAGGCGCCCATCTGCAGGTTTTCCATGATGGTCATGCGCGCGAACACGCCGCGGCCTTCGGGCACCATGGCCAGGCCCTGGCGCACCAGGTCCCACGGGCCCTGGCCGCGGATGCTCTGGCCCAGGTATTCGATGTCGCCATCGTTGATGGGCAGCGTGCCGGTGATGGCCTTCATGGTGGTGGTCTTGCCCGCGCCGTTGGAGCCGATCAGCGACACCAGCTCGCCTTCGCGCACTTCAAAGTCCACACCCTTGACCGCCTGGATGCCGCCGTAGGCGACCTTCAGGCCCGCCACTTTCAAGAAGGTTGCGGCCATTTCAGTGTCCTCCCGTGCCCAGATAGGCTTCAATCACTTTGTCGTTCTTCTGCACCGAGGCCGGCGTGCCCTCGGCGATCTGCTTGCCGTAGTCGAGCACGGTCACGCGGTCGCACAGGCCCATCACGAGCTTGACGTCGTGCTCGATGAGCAAGATGGTGCGGTTGTCCTTGCGGATCTGGTCGATGAGTTCGCGCAGTTGCACCTTTTCGGTGGCGTTCATGCCCGCGGCGGGCTCGTCCAGCGCGATCAGTTGCGGGTCGGTGGCCAGGGCGCGGGCGATTTCCAGGCGGCGCTGGTCGCCATAGCTTAGAGTGCGGGCCTTGTAGTCGGCAAAGCGGCCCACACCCACGTAGTCCAGCAGTTCGTGCGCGCGCTTGGCGATGGCGGCTTCCTCGGCCTTGAAGCCGGGCGTGCGGAACACGGCGCCGAGCAGGCCCGAGCCGGTGCGGATGTGCCGCCCCACCATCACGTTTTCCAGCGCGGTCATTTCCGGGAACAGGCGGATGTTCTGGAAGGTGCGGGCAATGCCGGCCTTGGCCACTTCGTGCACGGCCGTGGGCTGGTAGGGCTTGCCGGCCAGCTCGAAAGTGCCGCTGTCGGGCGTGTACAGGCCGGTGAGCACGTTGAAGAAGGTGGTCTTGCCCGCACCGTTGGGGCCGATCAGGCCATACACCTGGCCGCGTTCGATGGTGATGCCCACGTCGCTCAGGGCCTGCAGTCCGCCGAAGCGCTTGGACACACCGCCCACGCGCAGCACCACGTCAGTCTTTGCTTCTGTCATGTCTGATTCCTGGTCGCGTTTCACAGTTTGGCCTGCAGGGACTTGCCGTGGTCCGGGGCAGGCCACAGGCCGCGCGGGCGCATGAGCATGACGGCGATCATGGCCAGGGCGATGAGCAACTGGCGCAGGATGGCGGCGTCCAGGCGCCCGCCGGTCATTTCCTGTAGCGGGCCGGCGATGTAGCGCAGCACCTCGGTCAGCGCCGACAGCAGCACCGCGCCCAGGATCACGCCGGGCAGGTAGCCGATGCCGCCGAGCACGACCATGGCCACGATCATCACGGACTCCATCAGGCTGAAGGATTCCGGCGAGACAAAGCCCTGGAAGGCTCCGAACATCGAGCCGGCCACGCCGCCGAAGGTGGCACCCATGCCGAAGGCCAGCAGCTTCATGTTGCGCGTGTTGATGCCCATGGCCTTGGCGGCGATTTCGTCCTCGCGGATGGCCATCCAGGCGCGGCCGATGCGCGAGGTTTCCAGGCGGTGGCTGATGAGGATGCTGAACAGCACGAACGCCAGGAACAGGTAGTAGTACAGGCTGACCGAGGCGACCTCCAGGCCGCCGAGTTGCAGCGGTCGGCCCAGGTTCAGGCCGAAGAAGGTGATGGAGTCGATCTGGTTCAGGCCCTTGGGACCGTTGGTGATGTTGATGGGGTGGTCCAGGTTGTTCAGGAACACACGGATGATTTCGCCGAAGCCCAGGGTCACGATGGCCAGGTAGTCGCCGCGCAGCTTGAGCGTGGGCGCGCCCAGCAGCACGCCGAAGAATCCGGCCAGCGCCACGGACAGCGGCACCACCATCCACAAGGGCGTGTGCAGGCCCTGCGGGAACATGGCGGCGATGGCCGGGAACGCGTCCGTCAGATGCGGCGAGGCGAGCAGGCCGAACATGTAGGCGCCCAGGGCAAAGAAGGCGACAAAACCCAGGTCCAGCAAGCCGGCGTAGCCCACCACGATGTTCAGGCCGATGGCCAGCATGACGTACAGCAGGGACTGGTCGGCAATGCGCACCCAGGCGCTGCCGAACTGTTGCAGCACCAGCGGCAGGATCAGCAGACCCAGGGCGGACGCGGCGTACACGAGCGATTTGTTGTTGTTCATGGTAGTTCTCCGTGGCGCTGGCTCAGGCGCGGTCCGCGACCCGTTCGCCCAGCAGGCCGGAGGGGCGCAGCGTGAGCACGAAGATCAGCACGATGAAGGCGAAGATGTCGGAGTAGTGGCTGCCCAGCACGCCGCCGGTGAGCACGCCGATGTAGCCGGCGCCGATGGACTCGATCAGGCCCAGCAGGATGCCACCCACTACCGCGCCCGCCAGGTTGCCAATGCCGCCAAACACGGCGGCGGTAAAGGCCTTGAGTCCGGGCAGAAAGCCCATGGTGTGCTGGGCCGTGCCGTAGTTGGAGGCGTACATCACGCCGGCGATGGCGGCCAGCACGGCGCCGATGATGAAGGTGGCGGAGATCACCACGTCGGGCTTGACGCCCATGAGCGCGGCCACGCGTGGGTTCTCGGCCGTGGCACGCATGGCGCGGCCCAGCTTGGTGTAGTTGACCAGCCACATGAGCAGGGCCAGTGACACGGCGGTCAGGCCCAGGATCAGGATCTGTGTGGGCGTGATGACGGCGCCTCCCACCTCGAACGGCGTGCTGGGCAGCAGCGTGGGGTAGGGTTTGTAGTTGGGCTTCCAGATGATCATGGCCAGCGTTTGCAGCAAGATGGACATGCCGATGGCGGTGATCAGGGGCGCCAGCTTGGGGCTGTTGCGCAAGGGACGGTAGGCGACCTTCTCGATGACGAAGTTCAGCGTGGCGGCGACCACGCAGGCGATGAGCATGGCCACGAGCAGGATGATCCAGCCGGGGGTGCCGGGCATGCTGTCCTGCATCAGGCCGATGATGGTCCAACTGGTGAGCGCCCCCACCATGAGGACCTCGCCGTGCGCGAAATTGATGAGGTTGATGATGCCGTACACCATGGTGTAGCCCAGGGCCACCAGGGCGTACATGCTGCCCAGCACCAGACCGTTGATGATCTGCTGTAGCAATATTTCCATGACGCGTGTCTCCTGCAGTTGTCGCTGCGTTCGGTGTGGTTTTGGATAAACCGCAGACCCGGGTCGGGCCATGCAAGAAAAACGCCAACCTGAACCACGAATCGGATAGACCGTGGGCGGTGGGCGTGAATGTAGGGGCGATTGTAGCCAGCCGCTCCCCGTGCACCGGCCGTGAAAGTGGGGGGTTTACCCTTGGGAGGATCGCGTGTTCGCGGCGTCGTTGAGCTCGCGCAACTGGCGCATTTTCTCGGCGATGCGAATCTCCAGCCCGCGTTCCACGGGCTGGTAGAAGTTCGGTGGCGCCATGCCGTCGGGCAGATAGCGTTCGCCCGCGGCAAAGCCGTCTTCCTCGTCGTGGGCGTAGCGGTAGCCCTTGCCGTAGTCCAGCGCCTTCATGAGCTGGGTGGGGGCGTTGCGCAGGTGCATGGGCACGGGTCGCGTGCTGTCCTTGCGGACCAGGGCGCGGGCTTCGTTGAAGGCCTTGTACACGGCGTTCGACTTCGGCGCCACGGCCAGGTAGATCACGCATTCAGCCAGGGCCAGCTCGCCTTCGGGCGAGCCCAGACGTTCATAGACCTCGGCGGCGTCCAGCGCCAGACGCAGGGCGCGCGGGTCGGCCAGGCCGATGTCCTCGGCGGCCATGCGCACCAGGCGGCGCGCCATGTAGCGCGGATCGGCGCCACCGTCGAGCATGCGCACCAGCCAGTACAGCGCGGCGTCGGGGTCGGAGCCGCGCACGGACTTGTGCAGGGCACTGATGGTGTCGTAGAACTGCTCGCCGCCCTTGTCGTAGCGGCGCATGCGCTCGCCCAGCACCTTGAGCAGCCAAGCGTCGCTGACCTGCTCCAGCTTTTCCTGGCGTGCGGCCACGGCCAGGGTTTCCAGCGTGTTCAGCAGGCGGCGGGCGTCGCCGTCGGCGTAGGCAATCAGGCGCTCCAGCGCCTGCGTCTCCATCGCCGGCACGGCGCCCATGGCTTGGGCGCGGGCCACGAGCTGCGCCAGGTCCTCGGCCGCGAGCGGTTGCAGCACATACACCGCGGCGCGTGACAGCAGGGCGGAGTTGACCTCGAACGAGGGGTTCTCGGTGGTGGCGCCGATGAAGGTGAACAGCCCGCTTTCCACGTGCGCGAGAAAGGCGTCCTGCTGGGCCTTGTTGAAGCGGTGCACTTCATCGACAAACACGATGGTGCGCTGCGCCGCCAGGCCGGAGCGGGCATTTCCGCCTGCTCCACGGCTTCGCGGATGTCCTTGACGCCGCCCAGCACGGCGCTGATGGCGATGAACTGCGCGTCGAATGCGTCGGCCATGAGGCGCGCGATGGTGGTCTTGCCCACGCCCGGCGGCCCCCACAGGATGCAGCTGTGCGGCTGCCCTGACTCGAAGGCCACGCGCAGCGCCATGCCCTCGCCCAGCAGGTGCTGCTGGCCGATGACCTCGCTCAAACGCTTGGGGCGCAGGCGTTCGGCCAGGGGGGCGTGGGGTTGTGTCGCCATGGGTGCCGTGATTGTAGGCAGCGACGGCGCAGGGAACCACTCCCGCAAACGGGACAGGACAGCAGGGCTATTGGGTTTGCGCTAGGATTTTTTATTTCAATCACAACTGAAGGAGCCCACATGCGAATTCGATCCCTGTTTGCAGCCCTGTCCTGCGCCATGGCCTCATGGGCCGCCAGCGCCGATGTGGTCGTGACCATGAACGCCGTGGACGGCAAGGGCGTGGGCGCCGCCGTCGGACAGGTGATGATTTCCGAGTCGCGCCACGGGTTGGTGTTCACCCCGGCGCTGCGCGATCTCAAGCCCGGGTTGCATGGTTTCCATGTGCACCAGAACCCGGACTGTGGCGCCGTGGAAAAGGACGGCAGCATGGTGGCGGCGTTGGCCGCGGGTGGGCACTACGACCCGGAGAAGACCAACCGCCACGGTACGCCCTGGGGCGATGGCCATCTGGGCGATCTGCCGGCGCTGTACGTGGACGCCAACGGCAACGCCACGCAGCCGGTGCTGGCGCCGCGCCTGAAAATGACGGATATGAAGGGGCGCTCGCTCATGGTCCACATGGGCGGTGACAACCATGCGGACCACCCGGCCCCGTTGGGAGGTGGGGGCGCGCGCATGGTGTGCGGCGTTTCGCCGTGACGTGACAATCCGCGGCGCTGGCCGCCGCTGCCGGGCTATGGATGGATCACCTGCGCGCCCGCGGGCGGCGTGAAAACAAACGCATCCCTGGGCAGCGTGGGGTTCACTTCGACCTTGGCAAAGCTCAAGGTCGAGCGCTGGCCAAAGCTGTCCAGGATTTCCAGCGCGGCCAGCTCGCTGCCCTTGTCGGTGGCGCGCAGACCGACGCGCACCGACTGGAGCTGGCCTTCGCGGGCTTTGGGCATGGCCTCCACCCATTGCAGGCCATCCTTGTCGGGCGCGGCCTTCAGCACGAAATCGGCCTGCAGGCCGCGCAGATCGGGCGTGCTGGCGATGAGCGCGGCCGGCGTGCTGCCCAGCACCTGGGCCTGCTTGCGTGCGGTGACCTGATTCAGGTCCACGTCGAACAGCCACAGGGTCTGGCCGTCGGCCACGATGGTTTGTTCGAAGGGCTTGGTGTAGTGGAAGCGGAACTTGCCCGGGCGCGAAAACTCGAAGCTGCCGCTGGAGGTCTTGCGCCGTGCGGGCTGTCCCTCGCGCGCCGGCTCGGTCACGACCTGCGTGAACTCGGCACGGCCGCTGTGCGTGGTGCGGATGAAGGCGTCCAGGCTGTCCAGGCTGCCGGCATGGCCCAGCGAGGTCCAGAGCGCCAGTGCCAGCGCTGCAAAAGGTGTCTTGTTCATGGGGTTCATTCTGCCCGCGCGGGCACCAGGATTTCGCGTTGGCCGTTGCTGCTCATGGCGCTGACCAGGCCGGCCTTCTCCATGTCTTCCACCAGGCGCGCGGCGCGGTTGTAGCCGATCTTCAGGTGGCGCTGCACCAGCGAGATGCTGGCCTTGCGGTTCTTCAGCACCACTTCCACGGCCTGGTCGTACATGGGGTCCTTCTCGCCGCCGCCATTGCCGCCATCACCCAGGTCGCCATCGTTCTCGGGGGCGCCGTCGAGCACGCCTTCGATATAGTCCGGCTCGCCCTGGGTCTTGAGGTAGTTCACCACGCGGTGCACTTCGTCGTCGCTCACGAAGGCGCCGTGCACGCGCATGGGCAGGCCCGCGCCGCTGGGCAGGTACAGCATGTCGCCCATGCCGAGCAGGGCCTCGGCGCCCATCTGGTCGAGGATGGTGCGGCTGTCGATCTTGCTGCTGACCTGGAAGGCGATGCGCGTGGGAATGTTGGCCTTGATCAGGCCGGTGATGACGTCCACGCTGGGGCGCTGTGTGGCCAGGATCAGGTGGATGCCGCAGGCCCGTGCCTTTTGCGCCAGGCGGGCGATCAGTTCCTCGATCTTCTTGCCCACGACCATCATCAGGTCGGCCAGTTCATCGATCACCACCACGATGTGCGGCAGGCGGTCCAGCGGCTCAGGGCTTTCCGGGGTGAGGGAGAAGGGGTTGTAGACGAATTCCTCGCGCGCCTTGGCCTCGTCGATCTTGGCGTTGTAGCCGGCGAGGTTGCGCACGCCCAGCTTGCTCATGAGCTTGTAGCGCCGCTCCATTTCGCCCACGCACCAGCTCAGGCCGTAGGCGGCCTGCTTCATGTCGGTCACCACCGGGGCCAGCAGGTGCGGAATGCCTTCGTAGAACGACATTTCCAGCATCTTGGGGTCGATCATGAGCAGGCGCACGTCGCGCGCCTCGGCTTTGTACAGCAGGCTCAGGATCATGGCGTTGATGCCCACGGACTTGCCCGAGCCCGTGGTGCCCGCCACCAGCACGTGCGGCATCTTGGCCAGGTCGGCGACGATGGGGTTGCCCACGATGTCCTTGCCCAGGCCCACGGTGAGCAGGGACTTGGCCTCGTTGTACACGCGCGAGCCCAGGATTTCCGACAGCTTGATGGTCTGGCGCTTGGCGTTGGGCAGTTCCAGCGCCATGTAGTTCTTGCCCGGGATGGTTTCCACGACGCGGATGGACACCAGGCTGAGCGAGCGCGCCAGGTCCTTGGCCAGGCCCACGATCTGCGAGCCCTTCACGCCGGTGGCCGGTTCGATCTCGTAGCGGGTGATCACCGGACCAGGGGCTGCGGCCACGACGCGCACTTCGACGCCGAAGTCCTTGAGCTTCTTCTCGATCAGCCGGCTGGTCATGTCCAGTGTTTCGGGCGGGACGCTTTCCAGCCGGGTCTGCGCGCTGTCGAGCAGGTCCACCTGCGGCAGGGTCGAGTCGGGCAGCTCCGAGAAGAGTGGCTTCTGGCGCTCCTTGGCCACGCGTGCGCTCTGCGGCACGTCGATGAGCACGGGCTCGATGAGCACCGGTTCGGGGTGATGATGGTGGCTTTCCACGCGCTCTTCCTGCACGACTTCCTCGCGTTCGCGCGCGGCCTGCTTGCCCAGTTCCAGGTCGCGTTCCAGTTCGCGCTTGGCCCGCAGGGAATCGACCTGGGTGCTCAGCCAGGCACCCAGGCGCTCGGCCACGTGGCTCCATGAAAAGCCGAAGGTCAGGGCGGCGCCGATCAGGCCCAGGGCAATGGCCACCAGGGCCGATCCGGTGAAGCCCAGCCAGCGTGTGCCCAGGGGTCCGAGCCAGTGGCCCAGGATGCCGCCGGCCTGGCCGGGCAGCAGGGGCTCCAGCCGGTACAGGCGCGACCATTCCAGCGTGGCACTGGCGCACAGCAGCAGCACCAGCCCGACCCAGAAGGCCAGCCTGCCATGGCGACCATGGTCGACGGGATCGGGGGTGGGTTGAGGCTCATGGCCGCGCATCCAGCGCGCCAACGTGGCCAGCCATACCCGGGCCAAGGCGGCTACACCCCACCATGCCGAGAACCCGAGCAGCACGTAGCTCAGGTCCGACACCCAGGCACCGACCCGGCCGCCCCAGTTGCGCAGCGCCTCACCGGTGCCGGAGGTGGACCAGGCGGCGTCCTGCGGGGTGTAGCTGAGCAGTGCCATCAGCCAGAACAGCAGAACCAGCAGTCCCGAGATCAGAACAATCTCGCGGGTGAAGCGCCCCAGCATCGAGGGCCTTGCCGATTCCGGTGGCTGGGAACGGGTCAGGGTATGCAGCGAATAGGTCATGTGTCGTTGTATTTGGGGGTCAGAGCGCGCGGTCCGGCAACTGCTTCAGGCACATGGCGCCCCGAGGCAGCGGTTGCACGTAGCCCCGTTTCTCCAGGTCCTTCATGACGCGGCTGACCATCTCCCGCGAGGCACCCACCATTTTCGCGATGTCCTGGCGAGAGATCTTGTCGCGCACGATCCATTCTCCTTGAGGGCTCTGGACGGCTGCATCCATCAGCGCGCGCGCCACACGACCATAGACATCCATCAGGGCCAGGGACTCGATCTGCTGGTCGGCGCGGCGCAGGCGCTGCACCAGGGATTTCATCACGGCGGTGGCCATGGCGGAATTGTCGCGCAGGCAGCGCACGAATTCCGCGTTTTCCAGCAGCAGCACGTCGGACTGCACTTCGGCGCGCACCGTGGCCGAATGGGGCTGGTTGTCGATCAGGCTCATCTCGCCGATGCAGTCGCCCGGAAACAGCGTGGCCAGGATGGCTTCGCGGCCGCGGGTGTCGGACGTGAGCACACGCACACGACCGGAGAGAAGGATGGTCAGGGCGTTGGACTTTTGTCCTTGCCTCACAAGGATTTCCCCGCGCTTGAAGCGTCGCTTGACCACCGCCTGAGCCACCGCATCGGCCTGGACGGCGGTCAGCATGGCAAACAGAGGGACGCGACGGATCAGATCCAGATTGGACAGCATGGCCATTTCATGTCCTTTGCAAAGTAGCCGGAGGGCGTGTCATTGCGCGACGAATTTTCCGGGTCCGGCAGCGGAAAAATATTCTGCCTCAGGCACAATCCATCGCCGCCGCGCGAAAGTCAGGCGATGACGCGGCACAATGTACACGCCCCTGGCGGCCTTTCTCTGAACGGTGATTCCGATGACCTCTTCCAAACACTCCAAGGTTCTGATTCTGGGTTCCGGCCCCGCCGGCTACACGGCGGCGGTGTACGCGGCGCGGGCCAACCTGAAGCCCGTCCTCGTCACGGGCATGGCTCAGGGGGGGCAGTTGATGACCACGACCGAGGTGGACAACTGGCCGGCTGACGTGGACGGCGTCCAGGGTCCCGACCTCATGCAGCGGTTTCTGGCACATGCCGAACGCTTCAAGACGGAGATCGTGTTCGACCACATCAACGCCGTGGATCTGAGCCAGCGGCCGTTCCAGCTCAAGGGCGATTCGGGCACCTACACCTGCGACGCGCTCATCGTGGCCACCGGCGCCTCCGCCAAGTACCTGGGGCTGCCGTCAGAGACAGCCTTCATGGGCCGGGGTGTGAGCGGCTGTGCCACGTGCGACGGCTTCTTCTACCGCGACCAGGTGTGCGCCGTGGTGGGCGGGGGCAACACCGCAGTGGAAGAGGCGCTGTACCTGTCCAACATCGCCAGCAAGGTCGTGCTGATCCATCGGCGCGACAGCTTCCGGGCCGAGCCCATCATGATCGACAAGCTGATGGAGCGGGTGGCGCAGGGCAAGATCGAGCTCAAACTGCACAGCGTGCTGGATGAGGTGCTGGGAGACAACTCCGGCGTCACCGGCGTGCGTGTCCGCAACGTGCAGGACGGCTCCACGCAGGACATCGCCCTGCAGGGCTGCTTCATCGCCATCGGCCACCAGCCCAATACCGAGATCTTCAAGGGCCAGTTGGACATGAAGGACGGTTACATCCTGACCCGCTCAGGCTCGCAGGGTTTTGCCACCATGACCAGCGTGCCCGGCGTGTTTGCGGCCGGTGACGTGCAGGACCACGTGTACCGCCAGGCCATCACCAGCGCCGGCACGGGCTGCATGGCGGCGCTGGACGCCCAGCGATTCCTGGAGCAAGGCGGCGCTGCCTGATCTGCTGGCCAGGACAGGCCAACAATCGTTATAATGCTTGGCTTTGCTGAATTCCCTGCGAAGGGGGCGGCAAATCTCTTCTACCGCCACGGCGCGCCGGTATGGTGTTCCCCGTGGCGAGGTGCGGCGAAAGCTGTTAACGAATTTGCGTGGGTGCAAGCCCGCGCCATTCAATTTTCTGGAGTGTCCTCATGGCACGCGTATGTGAAGTCACGGGCAAGGGCCCAATGGTCGGGAACAATGTGTCCCACGCCAACAACAAAACCAAGCGCCGGTTCCTGCCGAACCTGCAATACCGACGTTTCTGGGTCGAAAGCGAAAACCGTTGGGTGCGCCTGCGCATCTCCAGCGCCGGCCTGCGCCTGATCGACAAGAACGGCATTGACTCCGTGCTCGCAGACCTGCGTGCCCGCGGCCAAGCTTAAACCTCAAGGAGCTAGATCATGGCAGCCAAAGGCGGACGCGAGAAAATCAAGCTGGAGTCCACAGCCGGTACCGGTCACTTCTATACGACCGACAAGAACAAGAAAACCATGCCCGAGAAGATGCTGATCAAGAAATTTGATCCCAAGGCTCGCAAGCATGTGGAATACAAGGAAATGAAGCTGAAGTAATTCGGCGTCAAACCCTGCCAGCCCGTCAATCCAGGCGGGCTTTTTTTTGCCTGTCGGATGCAAATGTAACGTCGGCGGGGCGATCAAGTTACAAATCGTTGCCGTCGGCCTAAGCATGGCTTAATAAAGCCAAGGTATCCTCAGCAAACAAGCCGGGGTGGTCCGTCCGGGTCATTGGCGTTTTGCCGTGGGCCGGTGTGTGCCACACGACGCCAGGTGCCCGCGAGCATGGGGAGCGTGGCTGGACGGTCCGGCTCGATCAGGCGCAAACCCATCTGGATTGCGCGTTGTTTTGAAGATTGTTTGTGGGATTTTTACCCAAAAAATGAGCATGTCGCTGACAGAGGAAGTTCACGTGACCCAGCCACGCCGCACGAGGCGCGGTTTCTGGTCGGGTGACACCGCGGTGTACCTGGCATTGGTCGGGCTGACCTGGGCTGCCTGGCAGATCAGTCGCTCGGTCACATTCCGAGCGGGCGATGACCTGGGGTACTGGCTGGGCGTTGCCGGTGGCGTGATGATGCTGTTGCTGTTTACCTACCCGTTGCGCAAGCACTTCCGGTTTGCGCAAGGCTGGGGTCGCATGAAGTGGTGGTTCTGGCTGCACATGACCCTGGGCGTGGGTGGCCCCTGGCTCATCCTGGTGCACTCCACGTTCCGCGTGGGGTCGCTCAACGCGGCGGTGGCGCTGTACAGCATGGTGATCGTCGCGCTCAGCGGGGTGGTCGGTCGGTTCATCTACCGCCACGTTCACAAGGGCTTGCGCGGGGAGGAGATCACGCTCAAGGAACTTCAGGTGTTTGCAGGCATGCACAAGGACGATGCCCGTTCGCGCCTGGAATTTGCGCCGGCGGTGGAGGCTGTGCTTCGGAATTTCGAGCAGGCGGAACTCAGGGCCAAGGCCGGCTGGGTCACGTACTTCCGGCAGGTCATGTGGCTGCCGGTGCAGCGCTGGAAGGCCATGCGGGAGTGCGACGCGGCACTGGTTGAGCCGTTGCAACGGCTGGCGCGTCACCATGGCTGGCGTGAGGAAGACGTCGCCAAGCACCATCGCCGTGCCATGAAGCTGGTGCGCAGCTACCTGGATGCGGTCGTCGGGGTGGCTCAATACACAGCCTACGAGCGCGTGTTTGCCCTATGGCATGTGGCGCATATCCCATTCGTGTACCTGCTGGTTGTCAGCTCCATCGTGCACGTGTTCGCGGTGCACGCCTATTGAGCAGGGAATGGGTTGATGCAATGGATGTCCCTTCCCTGTTCCCGCCTGCTACGGCGTTTGCGCCTGGGTGTCATCCTGGCGCTAGGTCTGCTGAACGTGGGCGGGGCGTGGTCGCAAGGGATCGAGTCGCTCGTGGCGCCGGGCAAGCTGATCCAGGGGCACGTCAAGTGGGAGGACGACTGCAAGCAGTGTCATGTGAAGTTCGATCGCAAGGCTCAGGATGGCTTGTGCATGGACTGCCACAAGGATGTGGGGGCTGACGTGCGCGGCAAAACCGGATTCCATGGCAAGAGCAAGCCACAGGCCTGCCGGACCTGTCATACGGAGCACAAGGGGCGGGACGCGCGGATCGCGTCGTTTGACCGCAAGCAGTTCGACCACTCGGTCAGCGACTTTGCCTTGAAGGGCAAGCACCAGAAGACCGAGTGCGACAAGTGCCACGTGGCGGGCAAGAAGTTCCGCGATGCTGCGCAGGAGTGCAATGCCTGCCACCGCAAGGACGATGTGCACAAGGGTTCACTGGGCCTGAAGTGCGCCAGTTGCCACAACGAAAGCAACTGGAAGGAAGCCAAATTCGATCACGACACGGCGCGTTTTGCCCTGACCGGCAAGCACGTGGACGTGAAGTGCGCCGATTGCCACAAATCCAGCAATTACCGCGAGGCGCCGCGTACGTGCATCGGCTGCCACCGAAAGGACGATGACCAGAAGGGCCACAAGGGTCTGTATGGCGAGAAGTGCGAGAGCTGCCACGGCACAAAGCGATGGAAGGAGAGCATCTTCAACCACGATGCCGACACCCGGTACGCCTTGCGGGGCAAGCACCGCAGCACGGCTTGCACCGATTGCCACACCAGCAACCCCTACCGGGTCAAGCTTGGCCAGGAGTGCTACGCGTGCCACAAGAAGGACGACAAGCACAAGGAGACGCTGGGCAAGGAGTGCGGCAACTGCCATACCGAGCGTAACTGGAAGGAGTCTCCCAAGTTCGATCACGACGCCACGGCTTTTCCGTTGCTGGGCAAGCATGGCAAGACCGAGTGCAAGGAGTGCCACAAGAGCACCATGTTCAAGGAAGCACCCAAGGACTGCTACAGCTGCCACAAGAAGGACGACAAGCACAAGGGGACGCTGGGTGAGAAATGCGCGGACTGCCACGGTGAACAGGACTGGAAGAGCACCAAGGGGCGCTTCAATCACGACCGCACGAAGTTCCCCTTGCGCAACGCACACGCCGCCAGCACCGTCAAGTGCGAGGCTTGCCACAAGGATGCCGGGAGCTTCCGCAAGACGCCCCTGGACTGCTTCAGTTGCCACAAGAAGGACGACAAGCACGAGGGTCAGATCGGCAAGCAATGCGAACAATGTCACACCGACCGGTCCTGGAAGGTGGAGCGCTACGACCACGCCCGTGCGCGATTCGCGCTGACCGGACGGCACGTGGCGGTGGAGTGCAAGAAATGCCACGAGACGTCCCGATTCCGGGACGCCGCGCGTGACTGCTATTCCTGCCACAAGAAGGAAGACACGCACAAGCTGAAGTTCGGCGTGAAATGCGAAAGCTGTCACAACACGCGCGCCTGGCCGCTGTGGGATTTTGATCACGCCAGGCGCACCCAATACAGGCTCGACGGCGCGCACGTCAAGGTGAGTTGTGAAAGCTGCCACAAGCAGCCTGCTCCCCAGGGCAAGGAGGCCGCGCCGGTGGGGTCGACCTGCATCACCTGCCACCGTGGCGAGGATGTACACGACGGGCAATTTGGCATGCGCTGCGAACAGTGCCATGTGACTGAAAGCTGGAAGAAGCTGCAAAACCGCGTGGGGCTTGCGCCGTCGCTGACGCCCGAATCGGTTGCCTCCTTGCTGCCGCTGCTGGGGCAGTCAAGCTATTTCCTGCGCGGTGCCGATCGAACGATGTAAGGAGTGCCCACACCATGAAGAACTGCTCAACTCCTCACCATGCGTTGCATGTCCTGTTCGGCTGGTTGTGGGCTCTCGTGTTCGCGCTGTGCGGCACCCAGGCGCTGGCACAGGTCGCGGCGCGCAATTTCGACCACGTGAAGACCGGGTTTGCGTTGACGGGCGTTCACAAGTCGGAACGTTGCGAGTCCTGTCACATCAACGGCATTTTCAAGGGCACCCCCAAGGACTGCGCGACCTGCCACACCAGCGGATCACGTTTGGCTCGCAGCAATGTCGTCAAGCCCCAGCAGCATGTCCCCACCCAGATGGGGTGTGAAACCTGCCATGGCACGCAGACCTTCACGGGAGCAAATTTCAGCCACGTGGGCGTCACCGCCGGGACTTGCGCGAGTTGCCACAGTGGCTCGGTGGCTCCGGGCAAGGCCTCCACGCACTTCCCTACGCAGGCGTCGTGCGACGCGTGCCACTCCACGGGTGCGTGGCGTCCGGCCAGCAAGTTTGATCACAATGGCGTCGTGACGGGCACGTGCGTCACCTGCCACAACGGCAGCAAGGCCACGGGCAAGCCGGCCCTGCACATGCCGGTGTCGGCGTCGCAGGCTTGCGACGACTGTCACAAGTCCTTCGGCGGCTGGAAACCCACGGCGTGGAACCACACGCAAACCATTGTGACGAACCAGTGCGCCACCTGTCACACAGGTGGGTATCCTCCGGCGGATGGCAAGTCGGCCACGCACATTCCCTATCAGGCCCTGAGTGGCGTGTCGATTGCGAATTGCGACACCTGCCACAAAGGCGGCTTCTCCACCTGGACCCCGGCCAAGTTCCACGCCAATGTGTCGGTGGTGAGCCAGTGTGCCACGTGCCACAACGGTAACAGCCCGGCCGCGATCGGCAAGCCCAACACCCCGGTCCACAACGGGGTCACGAATTGCGAGAGCTGCCACAAGTCCACCACCAGCTTCAAGGGTGCCAAGGTGGACCACGGCACGTTCACCGTGGCCACGAACTGCACCAACTGCCACAACGGCAGCACTGCTACCGGCAAGTCGGGCACGCACATCCCGGTGGGGGCCACCAACTGTGTCAATTGCCACAGCACGTCCGGCTGGAAGCCCAGCCAATGGAACCATAGCCAGACATCTGTGGCCAACCAGTGTTCCACCTGTCACTCGGGCGCGAACCCGCCCGCGGACGGTCCCAGCGCCAATCACATTCCGTACAAGACGCTCAGTGGCGTGTCGATTGCCAACTGCGACACCTGCCACAAGGGCGGTTACGCCTCGTGGAATCCGGGCAAATTCCACGGCAACGTGTCGGTGAGTTCGCAGTGCGCCACCTGCCACCTGACGGGCGCCTACGGCCTGACCTCCAAGCCGGCCACCGCCATCCACAGCACCGTGACCGGCAACTGTGAGAGCTGCCACAAGTCCACCAGCGGGTGGGCGGCAGGCGCCAAGGTGGACCACAGCACCTTCACCGTGGCCACCAATTGCGCCAACTGCCACAACGGCAGCGCCGCGACCGGAACATCCGCGACCCACATCCCCGTGGCGGGGGCGAACTGCACCTCATGCCACACGACCAACGGCTGGCGTCCCACCCTCTGGAACCACACGCAGATGCCCGTGGCCAATCAGTGCTCCACGTGCCATTCGGGCAGCTTCCCGCCAGCGGACGGTCCCAACGCGAATCACATCCCGTACAAGACCTTGAGCGGCGTGGCGATTGCCAACTGTGACACCTGCCACAAGGGCGGCTATGCGTCCTGGACCCCGGGTAAGTTCCACGGCAACGTGTCGGTGAGCTCGCAATGCGCCACCTGCCACCTGACGGGCGCCTACGGCCTGACTTCCAAACCGGCCAGCGCCACCCATGCCGCCGTGACGGGCAACTGCGAGAGCTGCCACAAGTCCACCAGTGGCTGGGCGACCGGCGCCAAGGTGGACCACAGCACCTTCACCGTGGCCACCAACTGCGCCAGTTGCCACAACGGAAGTCCGATCACAGGCAAGTCGGCCACG
>JABLTH010015604.1_pt1 | contig 89337 bp, 77 predicted proteins | sample 7875711 | NCBI WGS metagenome assembly JABLTH01 (sample SAMN14941262, study PRJNA633318) | bioreactor metagenome | isolation source: bioreactor | place: China | collected 2019-03-05 | reverse complement strand
TTCAAGATGCCGGATATACGACTGCAGGCGCATCCCCATCAGCCAAACTATCGATCAGTTTCTTGCACTTGTGGGGGAGTCCATATATGACAGGTTAGATTTCATCGCCACGCCAGAGCGGCCTCACCCTATGCAACTTGATCAGGTAAGGAATTTGCGCGATTAGCTCCAGCCGAAGCGTGAGAACACTTAGTGCAACCAGAGAATAGACCATTGTTCCAAGGCAAACAACAAGCCCGCCATATCCGGTGGCTAGGCATGCCTTCAGGCCCCACGGCTTACCAAACAACAGCCCATACGCTGACACACTCAGGGCAAGAATGATTGCCGATATCAGAAGCGCCATGGGATCAAAGGGTGACCCGACGTGTCTTAGGCCGAAGATTTCGTAAGTTGCAGGTTGCCCCAGAAGGGGCGCAACGATGGGTAACACGGGTACTGCGATACCCATGATGATGAATATCCAGCCGAAGACCTTGATCCAGATTGGAATAAGTTTCTTTCGGGCTTTCTCTGCTTCTGTAGCCATCTTCTCTCCCTCTTTGAAATCTAACGTCGGCGTTGTCCGGCGGGCAGCATACGCCGCGCAGCGGCCTTCTGCTGCTGCTTGTCCGCGACGAACAACCTGTTAGCTGCGACTATGAACATTGGAGTATCTGCCAAGTATTGGAGAAGTTGCCGGCGCTTGCCGCATGCTCTTCGACCCAAAAATAGACGATGCCAGCGTCACCCCACATTACACCGAGATCGTCGTCAGAGTCGATCTGGAATAGTAACTTCCATTGTGTCGCACCGAGCTTCAGCGCTTCTGCGCGTGAATCCTTGTATCCACTTGAATCGCCACAGTACAAACCATTGGTGACTAGCTGGCACTCCAATTCCATTTCGTCACCTTGGACAGGTGAGGGAAAGCCGGAAATCTGGTGTCTTGGCTTCGATTGGAATAAAGCCTCTTCTAGGTCAGACATTGCGTCGAATTCAGCATCTGATAGTTGCAATGCTCTGACCCCGGCTCGTTCCGAGCCGGGAAACACTTGAATTTGTCGAAACGTAATGTTTCTGTGGGGAAACGGAGAAATGTTTCCATCTGGTCCAAAATTGATCTGTTCGACCGGATGCTGGAGATCGGGCACAAGCAACACCGTTGAACACCCTCGGTGTTTCGGATCAAAGCCCCAAGGTTGTTTGACCATATCGTAGAAGAACAGCAGTGCTCCGGAACTTGGAAGCCAAGAGATAGGGCAGGCTTGGTGAATCTCAGACAACGACAAACGCGCAAGAAATCCGAGCTTTTCCCCTCGAAGCTCTGGCCAAGCGACGTCTGTCGGCAGATTTGGTGAGCCGCCAAAGTGCGATAAAGCAGCTAGGTTCGTCTTATCAACGTGCACTGCAGGCACTGCCAGAGGCGCAAGCATTGCCGCAACATCACGGATGGGAGTGGCCTCTGGCTTCTTCCCACGAAGGCGATCAAATAGATTGAACATGAAAGCTAACGTGAAAGCTCAGCGGGCGGCCAAGCCGTCCGCTGCAGCGTAGGGTTGAAGCGCATCAGCACGGCATACTCCAGAGACAGTCGCGAACACGGTCCGCTTGCCCGTCGGCAATGAGTCTGGCGGGCATCTGGTCGTCCAGCGCGGGGACGCTGCGCTGAAGCCAAGCGAGACTTTCGCTCCGAAGATGAAAGAACAATGCCCAAGCAATGTCTTCGCTTCCGCCGCACCTGGCTAATAGCTCGTCCTTAAACGAGCACTCCGCAAAGTCGCGGCTGCAAATTTCAGCGAAGGTGTACCAGCGAACGTCCATGCGCTTCAACGTGATGTAGATGGCAAACCCCGGTTGATACATCCGGGGCGCGCCGATACATCATTTTTGAAAAACGAGCGCAACCCGCTTGAACATTGGGCTGGCAGCCTGTATGCTGTACGAATATACAGGTATAAATTCCCATGAAACCCGGCGCTCCCTTGTTGCAATCAACCCGCCTACTGGACCAGGTGCGTGAGCGGGTTCGGTATATGCACTATAGCCTCAAAACTGAGAAAGCCTACTTGTACTGGATTCGGTTCTTCATCCGCTGGACTGGTGCCCAAAGCGGAGGCATGCGCCACCCGCGGGACATGAGCGCGACCGAAGTGGAGGCGTTCTTGGCCATGCTGGCCAATGAGCGCAAGGTTTCAGCTTCCACTCATAACCAGGCCCTCAGCGCATTGTTGTTCCTCTACCGCGAGGTGCTTGCCATTGATTTGCCATGGCTTTCCGACATCGGGCGACCACAGCAGGCAAAGCGCATCCCTTCGGTCCTGACCAAGAATGAAGTGACCGCTTTGCTGGCGCAGATGGACGGTGTCACCGCACTGCTCGCTAGGCTGCTGTATGGCACCGGCATGCGCCTGATGGAAGGCATGCGGTTGCGTATCAAAGACGTCGATTTCGACCGCCACGCCATCATTGTCCGGGAGGCCAAGGGAAACAAAGACCGCGTCGTGATGCTGCCGCGCACTTTGGTTGCGGACCTGCGCCGCCAACTGCTGGCCGCACGCGCACAGTGGGATGCAGACCGACAAGCGCAGCGCGGTGGCGTCGAGGTGCCGTACGCACTGGAAAGCAAGTATCCGAAGGTGGGGTACACATGGGGGTGGTTTTGGTTGTTTCCTTCGCCCACGTTGTCGATCGACCCGCGTAGCGGCGTTGAGCGCAGGCACCACCTGTTTGAAGAACGCTTGCAGCGCGCCCTGAAAAAAGCCGTGGCGCAGGCAGGTATAGCCAAGCCCGTGTCGGTGCACACCCTGCGCCACAGTTTTGCCACCCACTTGCTGCAAGCCGGCACCGACATCCGCACAGTGCAGGAGCTGCTGGGACACAGCGATGTGTCCACCACCATGATCTACACCCATGTACTCAAGGTGGCGGCTGGGGGCACGGCGAGTCCACTGGATTCGATTGCGAACACACTTCCAATGGCCGCTATGAGGTAACGGCCCCGAATGACCGCTTTGTCGTTTTGCGCGTGTGCGATGGCGTCCATTCTTATGGCAGCTTACGCCTCGAAGCAGAGATACGCGCCAGCACATCGAAGGACGGCAGTGGGTCGAAACCTATCAGCCAAGCAACCCAAGTAACGCGGCCGTTGCCGAAACCATGCGCGGTATTTCCAAGCTGGGTTTGCCGCAGCGCCCCACCGCCCTATGGCCTGCTGCTCCGAGGCGATTTGTGAGGTGGCGAGGAGCACAGCAGGCGGTGAGGCGGGCGTAGCCCGCTTCGTCATCATGCTCATCGCGACTGTTTGAACGCAACGAGCGTAGCGAGTGCAGTGAGTTTCGCGGTGCTCACCGCCTGCGAGCACCGCAGCGCAGTCGGACACGAAGTGCCGACCACCTCACCATGAGCCTCGGAGCAGCATGCCATGGGGCTGGCTACGCCACCAACCACGCTACGCAACCCAGGCGCGCAAATACTCGTCCCAATGCGATTGGGTGGGGGCCAGATCGCCCAGCGTGGCCTTCACCACGGCGATTTCCTGCTCGTATTCCTTTTCGGTCAGGCCGCCGCGCATCTTCTGGAACCGGCAATACATCAGGTAGGTGTTCATCACGTCCGTCTCGCAATAGCGGCGGATGTCGTCCAGTTTGCCCTCCAGGTAGGCGGGGTAGACGGCGGAGCCATCCATCCCGAGCTTGCCCGGAAAGCCGCACAGCTTGGCCATGGCGTCCAGCGGCGCGTTGTTCTTGGGCTGGTACATGGCCAGCAGGTCCATCAGGTCCAGGTGGCGCATGTGGTAGCGGCCGATGTAGTTGTTCCACTTGAACTCGCGATCGTCCTCGCCCATGTCCCAGTACTTGTCCGCCACCACCCCGTGCTTGAGGCCGCGGTAGTGCAGCACGGGCAGATCGAAGCCGCCGCCGTTCCAGCTCACCAGTTGCGGCACGTGCTTTTCCAGGGTGTTGAAGAAGGTCTGGATGACCTTGCCTTCCGAGGCGCCGTCCTTGTCCACGAACGAGTGCACGCGCAGGCCCTCGGCATTGCGAAACACCGCGCTGATGACCAGCACCCGCTGCAGGTGCAAGGGCATGAAATCGGTCTGGCCCTTCTCGTGGCGCTCCTGCACCCACGCGGCGTAGACCTCGGCGTCGGACACCTCGGGGGCCGCACCACGCAGGGCGCGCAGACCCTCGATGTCCGGAATGGACTCGATGTCAAACACCAATACCGGCCAGGTCATGGCAGCTCCGTTCAGCGTGCCGGCAGGAACTTGGCAGGGTCCACCGGCTTGCCCTGGCGCCGGATTTCAAAGTGCAGCTTCACGCGGTCGGCGTCACTGCTGCCCATCTCGGCAATCTTCTGCCCCTTGCGCACGCTCTGGTCTTCCTTGACCAGCAGGGTCTGGTTGTGGGCGTAAGCACTGAGGTAGGTGTTGTTGTGCTTGAGGATGACGAGGTTGCCGTAGCCGCGCAAGCCCGCTCCCGCATACACCACGCGGCCATCCATGGCGGCCAGCACCGGCTCACCGGCGCTTCCCGCCAGATCCAGCCCTTTGTTGTGGACATCGTCAAAGCCGCGCAGCAAGGCGCCCGAGGAGGGCCAGATCCACGCCAACTCCTCCTCGGCATTGGCGGTGGGCGCCGCCGTGGACGCGGCCACCGTGGGCGCCGCAGCCACAACCGCGCTCGCGGGCTTGACCGGGGCAGCCGCGGAACCCGGCGCCACGGGGGTCACCGCGGCACCGACCACGGGTCGGGTCACTACCCCGGACTCAGCCACGGGGGCGACACTGGCCACCTGATGGGGCGGCAATACCCGCAGCACCTGACCCACTTCGATGACGTTGGGGTTTTCGAGGTTGTTCCAGCGTCCGATGTCACGCCAGTTCTGGCCGTTGTCCAGCCCGATGCGAATGAGTGTGTCCCCCGGCTTGACCGTGTAATAGCCAGGTTTGCCCGCGTTCTCCGAGCCCGGCAAAGGTCTGTTGCTCGCGGGAGCCGCTTCCGGCACCGGGGACGCGACGACCGGCCGCGCGCCGGTTCCACGGTCCTCCACCGGCGCCTGGTTCAGTGGGTGACGCGACGTGCAGCCGACCAAGACGCCCAATGACACCAGCAACACCGCCACCCGTGCGGTTGATCCACGCAGCACATCAGTCATGTTCATTCCCTTCAAGCCAGGCCTGATTTTAGGGGGACAAACTGCACCGGCTCCAGCACGCTCTGGTGCAGACCCGTGGGCGTCTTGTCGATCACGACCAGCGCCTGCTGCCCGCCCACGGTCGCCATGGGCGCCACAATGCGCCCGCCCAGGGCCAGTTGCTCCACCCAGGCGTGCGGAATTGCCTCGCCGCCCGCCGCCGCAATGATGGCCGCGTAGGGCGCGCCCTTGGCGAAACCAAGCATGCCATCGCCCAGCAGCAAATGCACGTTGGCCAGGCGCAAGGGCCGCAGATTGTCCCGTGCCCGCTCATGCAGGCCGCGCACACGCTCGATGCTGTACACCTCGCTGGCGATGTGACTCAGAACAGCCGCCTGGTAGCCACAACCCGTACCAATCTCCAGCACCCGGCCCAGCCGTCCGGCAGCGCCATGACGCAGGAGCTCCAGCATGCGCGCCACGACATTCGGCTTGGAGATGGTTTGCCCCCAGCCCAACGGCAGGCTCGTATCCTCGTAGGCTTGATTCACGAGGGCGGTATCCACGAAGCGGTGCCGCTCCACCGCGCCCATCGCGACCAAGACCTGGCTGTCGGAGATGCCTTGGGCAGCCAGCTTCTGCACCATGCGCAGTCGCTGGGCCGGCGAATCCAGCCCCAGACCTCTGACGGGTGCGGGCACCGCCGCAACCGCCTGACCCGTGACCACCGCATTCTTCACGACGGCGGGACCCGGCCTGACCGTCGGAAGCTGGGCAGGAAAACGGGAGCGGCGCATCACGCCAGACGGGCAGCGGTTTGCAGCCAATACTGAAGGCGCTCGTGGTCGGTCAAGTCCACCTTCAGGGGCGTGATCGAGACATGGCCTTGCGCGGTGGCAAAGAAATCCGTGCCCTCGGCATCGTCCTTGGCCGCACCGGCACCCCCGATCCAGTACATGGTCTCGCCGCGGGGATCGATCTGGGTAATCACCTGCTCCGCCGAATGGCGCCGCCCCAGCCGGCATACCTTGGCCGGCTTGAGTTCGTCCGCGGTCCGGTTGGGAATATTCACGTTCAGCAGCCATGGGTCATCGTGCGCGGCCACGTGCAGCAACTTGTTCTGGGACATCTGCAGCACCAGGTTGCGCGCGGCCTGGGCCGCGGCGTCCAGGTTGCCCCAGCCCCGCTCCACCTGCGAAAACGCAATCGCCGGAATGCCAAACAGGTAACCCTCCATCGCCGCCCCCACGGTACCCGAATAGATGGTGTCATCACCCATGTTGGCACCGTTGTTGATGCCCGATACCACGAGATCTGGCCGGTAGCCCAGCAGGCCAGTCAGGGCAATGTGCACGCAATCGGCAGGCGTTCCGTTGACAAACCGGAAGCCGTTGCTGGCCCGGTGCACGTACAGCGGCGCATTGACCGTGAGCGCGTTGGACTTGGCGCTGTTGTTGTGTTCAGGTGCCACCACCTCGACTTCCGCGATCGTCTTGAGAGCTTCGTACAAGGCCACGAGGCCCTGAGCGCGAAAACCGTCGTCGTTGGAAAGAAGTATCTTCATAGGAGCGGTTGGAGTTGGGGCTGATTGTAGGTGGGAGCCCAAGCGCGCACAGCCCCGGCGCGGGGTCACGCTAGGGACATGAGGACCGGGTGGCGATCCCTATCATCGGTGGACTTTTCTGGACTCTGAGAGGATGCTGCCATGCACGCCTGGATTTGCAAAGACCCCGTGGGCGTGGACGCCCTGACCTGGACGGAACTGCCCCTGCCCGTGCCCAAGGCCGGCGAGGTGCTGATCGAAATCCGTGCCGCGAGCCTGAACTTCCCGGACCTGCTGATGGTGCAGAACAAGTACCAGATCAAGCCGCCCCTGCCCTTCGTGCCGGGCGCCGAATACGCGGGCGTGGTGCAGTCCGTGGGTGAAGGTGTCACGCACCTGCAGCCCGGGCAACACGTGGCCTGCCTGTCGGGCACCGGCGGTTTTGCGACCCACGTTGCCGCACCCGCCGCGCTGTGCATGCCCCTGCCCCCGGGCTTCCCGCTGGTGGACGCGGCCGCCTTCATCATGACCTATGCCACGTCCCACCATGCCCTGGTGGACCGTGCCCGGTTGCAGGCCGGCGAAACCGTACTTATCCTGGGCGCCGCCGGGGGCGTGGGCACCGCCGCCATCCAGATTGCCAAGGCCGCCGGTGCCCGCGTCATCGCCGCCGCGTCCAGCGATGAAAAATGCGCGCTGTGCCAGTCCCTGGGGGCCGACGCCACCCTCAACTACGGTAGCCAGAACCTGCGCGAGGGCTTGAAGCAACTGACCGACGGCAAAGGGCCGGATGTGATCTACGACCCGGTGGGGGGTGATCTGGCCGAGCCTGCGCTGCGCTCCATTGCCTGGCGCGGGCGCTATCTGGTCGTGGGGTTTGCCGCCGGCCCGATTCCTTCCCTGCCGCTGAATCTGGTGCTGCTCAAAGGGGCTTCGCTGGTGGGCGTGTTCTGGGGCGAGTTCGCCAAGCGCGAACCGAAGGCCAACACGGCCATGATGCAGCAGCTGGCCCAGTGGTACCTGCAAGGCAAGATCAAACCGGTGATCGACCGCACGATGCCCATGAGCGAGCTCAAGCACGCCCTGGCAGCCACCGGCTCGCGTTCCGTCAAGGGAAAGCTTGTACTCGTCAACGCCTGAACCTGGGTATCCCAGCAAGCGCACGTGCGGCACATCAAAGAAAAAGCCCGCTACGGTTTGGGTAGCGGGCTTTCATTTGTCTTGGGGTGGCTGATGGGACTCGAACCCACGACAACAGGAATCACAATCCTGGACTCTACCAACTGAGCTACAGCCACCGCAGAGCCTTAAATTATACCCTCCGGTCGATTACTGCGGTACGCCGGGCTCACCGATTTTTTCACTCGGCTTGGCCGGCTTGATCTTGACCTTGAAGCGCTCTTTCAGCAGGTTGTAGTAGGCCGTGCTTTCCGCACCGGCCCACACGTGTGCGTATTGCGCGCGGTCCTGCTTGCGGCTCTCGTCCGTGACGCCGTCACGCTCAAGCACCTTGTTGACCTTGACCACGGCGAAGCCGTCAGTCCCCAGATCCACCCCGGCCCAGCCGGGCAGAGCTGCCGCATCCACCCTCAGCGCCGACTCCACCACCGCCAATGGCTGACCCTGGCGCTGATCGCGCGACACGGTCAGCGCAACGGGCAGCACAGCGGAAGCGGGGTCAGCCTTCCAAGCCGCCAGCCTGGACTGACCTTCCTTCTTGGCCAGCTCAGCACCACGCACCGCCTGCAGACGCTCGCGCACCTGCTCCTTCACCTCGGCCAATGGCCGGGTCCGCGCCGGCGTGTACTGCACGATGCGCCCGGAAGCCAGTTGGTTGGGAGCGATTTCCACCGCCTCGGTGTTGCGCTTCTTGTCCAGCGAATCCTGTGAAAACACCGCCGCCAGGAACTTGGCATTGGCGAGCACGCCGGCCACGCCCGGGCCAGGTGCACGCGTCAGGCCGGAAGCCGTTCGGATCTCCAGCTTCAGACGCTCGGCAGCGGGCTTGAGACTGTCCGACTGCTCGTAGACCATGTTGGTGAAGGTCTCGGCCACCTCCGCAAACTTGCGTTGCGCCTGCTGCTTCTTCACTTCGGCCTCGATCTCCGGGCGCACTTCCTCGAAACTGCGCTGCTTGGGTGTCTTGATGTCGGTGAGCTTGATGATGTGGTAGCCGTAGTCGGACTCCACCACGCCACTGATCTCGCCCTTCTTCAGCGCGAAGGCGGCGTCCTCGAACGGCTTGAGCATGGCACCACGGGTGAAGAAGTCCAGATCACCGCCATTCGCCGCGGACCCGGCATCCTGGGAGTTCTTCCTGGCCAGCTCGGCAAAGCTGTCGGGCGCCTTCTGCACGGCGGCCAGCAGTTCCTGCGCGCGTGCCTTGGCCTTTTGCCGCTGGTCGGCGGGCGCGGACTTGGGCGACTCGATCAGGATGTGACTGGCCCGGCGTTCCTCCTTGCCGTTCAGGCGCTCCTGGTTTTCCTTGTAGTAGGTCTTCAGGTCGTCTTCGTTCAACGCCAGCGTCTTCTTCACGGCCTCCAGGTCCAGTACCACGTATTCGATGCTGGCTTGCTCAGTGGACTGGAACTGCGTCTGGTTGGCCTTGTAATAGGCCTCGATGTCGGCGTCGTTGACGTCCACCTTGGGCGCATAGTCAGACGCCTTGAATCGCAGCACGTGCACCTCGCGGCGCTCCAGAAAGGCATTGACCGAGAGGTCGGCCAAGGCGTCGGAGGCAAAACTGCTGCCCACGACGCCGGCGCTCACCTGGCGGGATGAAATATCCGTACGCACCCGGGCTTCGAAGCCCTCAGGAGTCAGGCCCTGGCGGGCCGCCAGTTCACGATAGCGATCCTTGTCAAGGGAGCCATCTGGCAAACGCATGGCGGCAATCGTCGGGTCTTCCCGCAGTGCTCGCGCCAGCCGCTGGTCTGCCGTTACCAGGCCAAGCTTGTCGGCCGCCACCGTGGCCACACGCTCCTGCACCAGCCTCTCCAGCGTGGCGTAGCGTGCCTGGGGAGAATCGAGCAACTTGGCGTCGACCTTGGGATTGGCGTTGCGCAGCCGCTCCACCTCCTGCTTGTGCGCCGCGTCCCATTCGGTCTGCGTGATGTCGTGCCCATCCACCTCGGCCACGGCCTCGCCCTTGTCACGAAACCGGCTGTAGCCCTCGATGCCGAAGAGCAGGAATGACGGCACGACCAACAGGAACAGCATGAACTGCATGATCCGGTTGTGCTTGCGGACGAAATCAAACATACGGAGACTCTCTGAATGGCAAACAACAAAAAAGGCGAACAGACTGTTCGCCTTTGTGTGGATGGTGGGTGCTGACGGTCTCGAACCGCCGACCTACGCCTTGTAAGGGCGCCGCTCTACCAACTGAGCTAAGCACCCCACCTAACCCGTTTCTCAGTTCAAGGCATCCTTCAATGCCTTGCCCGGACGAAACTTCGGCACCTTGGCTGCCTTGATTTTAATCGTTGCGCCGGTGCGGGGATTGCGCCCGCTGCGCGCGGCACGCTTGCCCACGGCAAAAGTGCCAAATCCCACCAGGGATACGGAACCGCCCTTTTTCAGGGTGGTCTTCACGGCACCGATGGTGGACTCCAGGGCGCGCGCGGCCGCGGCCTTGGAAATGTCAGCATGTTTAGCAATGTGTTCAATCAGTTCAGTTTTATTCACAGATGGCCCCTCGTACAGAAGAAGAGTTGATCGGTTCGCCTGCGGCTGGACTGGATAAGTCCTGCCGCGCCGGCTCGGGGTGTCGGGAGTCGGAGCAAACGACTGAAGCTGCTGCCTGACATCAAGCTCCTTGGGTCTTCCCGAGCCCGGGTCGCACGATGGTGCTGCAACAGCGCAGGGGGCGATTCTAGACTGTTTTGCCCCGGCGCTCGACGACCCAAGTGCGATTTTGTACTCGGTTACACGCGTCAGGTTTCCCCCATTGACAGCACCCGCAGTGGCACTCGCTTTTCGCAGGGAAGAGCGGTCGATGTCACAGCGCCGCAGCCACCGCGCGGCCCACGTCGGCTGTGGTTGCCGACCCTCCCAGGTCGGGTGTTCGCGGCGCGCCACTGGCCGGGTCGAGCACCGTTTCGATGGCGTGAAGGATGGCGTCGTGCGCGTGACGATGCCCTAGAAAGTCCAGCAGCAGGGCACCGCTCCAGATTTGCCCAATGGGATTGGCAATGCCCCTGCCGGCAATGTCTGGCGCCGACCCGTGCACGGGCTCAAACAGCGATGGGTACTTTCGCTCCGGGTTCAGGTTGGCACTGGGTGCGATGCCAATCGTGCCCGTGCACGCGGGCCCCAGATCACTCAGGATGTCGCCAAACAGGTTGCTGGCCACCACCACGTCAAAGAACTCGGGTCGCTGCACGAAATGAGCGGTCAGTATGTCGATATGGAATTTGTCGAGTCTCACCTCGCGATACGCTTGCGCCATGGCCTGCACACGCTCGTCCCAGTAGGGCATGGTGATGGCGATGCCGTTCGACTTGGTGGCGCTGGTGAGATGCTTCTTGGGCCGGGATTGCGCCAATTCGAAGGCGAACTTCAAGACACGGTCCACACCGACGCGCGACATCACGGTCTCCTGCATGACGATCTCGCGCTCGGTGCCCTCGAACATGCGCCCACCAATGGCCGAGTATTCACCCTCGGTGTTCTCGCGCACGATCACCATGTCGATTTCACCGGGCTGTCGTGCGCTGCCATCACGCCGCACCACGGGCGCCACGACGCCGGGCATCAGGCGCGCCGGCCGCAGATTGACATATTGATCGAACTCGCGCCGGAACAACAGTAGCGACCCCCACAGCGAGATGTGATCGGGAATTTTCTCCGGCCACCCCACGGCGCCGAAATAGATCGCATCGTGCCCGCCGATCTGCTCCTTCCAGTTGTCCGGCAGCATCTTGCCATGACGCTCGAAATAGTCCCAACTGGAGAAATCGAAGTGATCGAAGTGCAGCGCCAGGTGGAACTTGTCCGCCGCTGCCTGCAAGACGCGCATGCCCTCGGGCATGACTTCCTTGCCGATACCGTCACCGGCGATGACTGCGATTCTTTGGTTCATCTCTTTCACTCCCCTATGAGCGCAACCGCATTTTCGGCGCTCGCACCACCAGGCTCACTCCAAGTGCGGCCAGCGCAATGCCCGAGCACGTCGCGACCGTGATGGGCTCATCAAACAGCAACCAGGCCAGCACCGCTGTCGCGGGGGGGACCAGGTACATGAGCGACGTCACGGCGGTCGCAGCGCCTTGCTGGATGAGAAGATACAGCAGGGAGCTGCCACCCAGCGTCAGTACGAGCACCGACCAGCCCAGCGCGCCGATCAGCGGAGCATTCCAGTTCATGGGCGACGTCTCGGGCAGGGTCGCGGGCAGGGTGACCACCAGCGCAGCCAGCAATTGCACGGTGTTGGCGGACCGCACGTCGCAGGGACGAATGAAATGCTTTTGGTAGAGGGTTCCCGCCGTGATGCCCAGCAACGCCAGGCCAGCGGCGGACAAGGCGAGCACACTCGCCTCCCCGTCTTGTCCAAATTTGCGCGAGACCACCAGCGCCACACCGAGCAGGCCCAGCGTCAGCCCGGCCCACTGTCGGCGTGACACGCCAGCGCCCGTGCCTGACAGCCACACCGCCGTCAGCACCGGTTGCACGCCGACGATCAACGCCGACAGGCCCGAACCCATGCCCTGCTTGACCGCCACCCAGACACCGCCATGGTACACGGCGTGCATCAGCACCCCGGTCACACCGAGATGGATCCACTGGCGCGCACCCGCTGGCCACGGCACACGCGCCCAGATGATCCAAGGCAAAAAGCAGGCGATGGACAGGGCGTAGCGCAAGGCGAGAAACGTCATCGGCGGTGCATGGGGCATGCCATAGCGCGCCACGATGAAGCCGGTGCTCCAGATCAGCACGAAGACCGCGGGCATTGCCGCAATCAGTCCGCGCCGGTCCGCCACCGGAATCATTTTGCCCGCGCCCGGATCTCGGGCAAGGCCTTCTGCATGTAGTACACCATGGACCAGACGGTGAGCACCGCGGCCATCCAGATCAGCCAGGTTCCCCAGGCACGCGTGTCGACCCAGCCCATCAGCAGTCCGTCAAACAGAAGGAACGGAATGGCCACCATCTGTACCACGGTCTTGACCTTGCCGATCATGTGCACCGCCACGCTCTTGGTGGCGCCAATCTGAGCCATCCATTCGCGCAACGCTGAAATGGCAATCTCGCGGCCGATGATGATGAGCCCCACAAACACGTCAGCCCGGTTCAGGTGCACCAGCACCAACACACTGGCGCAAACGAGGAACTTGTCGGCCACCGGGTCCAGAAACGCGCCGAACGCGGAAGTCTGGTTCAGCCGGCGCGCCAGAAAACCGTCCAGCCAGTCCGTCAGCGCGAACACCACGAACAACACGGTCGCCGTCAGGTTGCGGTGTGCGGGCTCGATCGGCAGGTAAAACACGCCCACGATCAAGGGAATCGCCGCGATGCGTGCCCAAGTCATGATGGTGGGAATGGTCAGAAACATGGTCGGATTGTGTCACGAGCCGGAGCGTCCTTGCCGCCGCGTTGCTGACGAGATGTGGACACCTTCAGTGCAGCGCGCGGTAGATTTCCTCGGCCAGCGCATGTGAGATACCCTCGACCGTGGCGATGTCGGCGGCGCTGGCGTTGGCCACGCCCCGGATGCCCCCGAAACGCTGCAACAGTCGGGCTCGCCGTTTCGGCCCCACGCCGGGGATGTCCTCGATCTTGCTGGCGCCCACGCGCACCTTGGCCCGCTGCGCCCGCATGCCCGTGATGGCGAAACGATGCGCTTCGTCCCGGATCTGGGCCACCAGCATGAGCGCCGCCGAGTCCTTGCCCAGGTAGACCTTGTCACGCCCGTCGGCAAACACCAGTTCCTCCAGCCCGACCTTGCGCCCCTCGCCTTTCTCCACGCCCACGATCACCGACAGATCCAGCCCCAACGACTCAAACACCTCGCGTGCCATCGCCACCTGGCCTCGACCTCCATCGATCAGCACCACGTCCGGCAACCGCGCCACGGCGGCGGCACCCCCGTCACCGGCGGCTGCGTCGCGCTGCGCCTGGGCCAGCTTGCCGTAGCGCCGCATCAATACCTGACGCATGGCTGCGTAATCGTCACCGCCGACGATGCCTTCGATGTTGTAGCGGCGGTACTGCGCGCTTTGCATCTTGTGCTGGGCAAAGACCACGCACGAGGCCTGCGTGGCCTCGCCCGCCGTGTGGGAGATGTCGAAGCATTCAATGCGCAATGCGTCCAGGTCGGTCACGGTCAGATCCAGCGCATCCACCAGGGCGCGGGTGCGCGCCTGCTGCGAGCCTTCCTCGGCCAGCAGCCGCGCCAGCGCAATGTCCGCGTTGGTCTGCGCCATTTCCAGCCAGATGCGGCGCTGTTCACGCGGCTGGTGCACCGCACTCACCTTGACGCCCGCGCTTTGCGACAGCGCCTCGACCAGCTCGCGCGCCACTGGCACACTGGTGATCAGGGCTGGGGGCACCGGCACGTCCACATAGTGCTGCGCAATGAAGGCCTGCAGCACACGAATGGCCAGCGCATCTGTCCCCAGAGCACTCTGCGGCGCCTGTGCGTCCGGATCCTCCACGGATGCTTCCTGGGCGGCCAGCCAATCATTGGCGTCCTGCACCTGGGACGGAAAGTAGGGCCGATCGCCCAGGTGCCGCCCTCCCCGCACCATGGCCAGGTTCACGCAGGCACGTCCACCCTGTACCCGCACGGCGAGAATGTCCACGTCCTTGTCCGAGAGGGTTTCCACCGACTGCTGGTGCAGCACGTTGGACAGGGCCGAAATCTGGTTGCGCAGCTCAGCCGCCTGCTCGAACTCCAGGCGTTCGGCGTGCGCCAGCATGCGCTGCTCCAGCGACTGCATCAGGGTCTGGGTGTGGCCCTCCAGAAACTGCTCGGCGTTGTGCACGTCCCGTGCATAGGCCTGCGGCTCGATCAGGCCCACGCAGGGACCGGAACAGCGCTTGATCTGGTACAGCAGGCAGGGCCGTGTGCGATTGCTGAACACCGTGTCCTCGCAGGTACGCAGGTGAAACACCTTCTGCAGCAACTGGATGGTTTCCTTGACCGCCCAGGCGCTCGGGTAGGGCCCGAAAAAGCGGTGCTTGCGGTCCATGCCCCCGCGGTAGTACGACATGCGGGAAAACGTCAGGGGAACCGGCCCGGTCAGGGGCACCACGCCGTCCGTGGCCTGTGTTCCGGTGAGCTTGAGATAGGGGTAGCTCTTGTCGTCACGAAAGAGGATGTTGTACTTGGGGTGCAGCGACTTGATGAGGTTGTTTTCCAGCAGCAGTGCCTCAGCCTCGGAGCGCACGACCGTGGTCTCCATGCGGGCAATCCGGCTCACCATGTGCCCGATGCGCGTGCCGTCGTGCGTCTTCTGGAAATAGCTGGAGACGCGCTTTTTCAGGTCGCGCGCCTTGCCCACGTAGAGCACCGCGCCTTGGGCGTCGAAATAGCGATACACACCGGGCAGGGAGGGCAACGCGGCCACTTCGCCGAGCAGTTGGTCGGGGTGCGGTTCGGGGATCGGGTCGGACATGGTGCGTATTGTGGACAATCCGCAGCGTGAACACGGCGCGACAGTGGGACATTTTCTGCAAGGTCATCGACAACTACGGCGACATCGGCGTGTGCTGGCGCCTGAGCGTGCATCTGGCGGCGCTGGGACAGCGTGTGCGGCTCTGGGTGGACGACGCTTCGGCGATGGGCTGGATGGCGCCGCAGGGCTGCCCAGGCGTCGAGGTCCGTCCCTGGTCCGCGGACACGCCGGCGGCGCTGCAGACCCTGCCTCCTGCCGACGTGCTCTTGGAAGCCTTTGGCTGTGAACTGGGCGACGAATTGGTGGCCTGCTACGCGCGGCCGGACGCGGCATCCAGCGCGGTGCAGCCCCACCGCCAACCGGTGTGGATCAACCTGGAGTACCTGAGCGCCGAGCCCCTGGTGGAACGCCTGCACGGTTTGCCCTCGCCAGTGATGCGCGGCCCGGGTGCGGGATGGACCAAATACTTCTTCTATCCCGGCTTCACGCCTGCCACCGGCGGTCTGTTGCGCGAGGCGGACCTGCTGCAACGCCAGGCCGCCTTCAACCCGCAAGCCTGGCTGGCCCAGCGCGGCATTGACCCCGTCGGCGCACGCCTGGTCTCGCTGTTCTGCTACGAACCACCGGCGATGGGCGAACTGTTGGAGCGTTGGGTGCGCGGTCCACAGCCCACCCACTTGCTCGTCACCGCCGGGCGGTCACAGGCGGGCGTTCGTGCCCATTTTCAACGCCACGGGCAAGCCGCTATGCCCACGCAGGTGGGTGCCCTGACCATCACGGAATTGCCGTGGCTGAGCCAGCAGGACTACGACCACCTTCTGTGGGCCTGCGAGCTGAACTTCGTGCGCGGCGAGGACTCGATGGTGCGCGCCCTGTGGTCGGGCAAGCCCTTCATCTGGAATATCTACCCCCAGCACGACGACGCTCATCACGGCAAGTTGGAGGCCTTCCTGGACGTATTGCAGGCCCCGCCCAGCCTGCGCCGCTTTCACCAAGTCTGGAATGATGCGGCCACAGGCACCCTGCCCGAGACCACCCCTGAAGCGTGGAGGCAGGCCGTCCTGGGGCTGCGCCAGCGCCTGCTACAGCAGCCCGATCTGGCGCGACGGCTGCTTCAATTTCTGGGCAAAACCCGTTAAAATCCAAGGTTTTGCGCCAATCGGGCTTCCTGCTTCGCGCACCCCGCCGCAAACAGCGGTCTATTTGCGGGCTGACGCCTCACCCGCCATGCCCCACAGGCTTACAACCTTATGAAAATTGCTCAAGAAATCCGCGCCGGCAACGTGATCATGCACGGCAAAGACCCGATGGTCGTCCTGAAGACCGAATACAGCCGCGGTGGCCGCAACTCCGCCACCGTGCGCATGAAGCTCAAGAGCCTGATCGCCAACTTCGGCACCGAAGTCGTGTTCAAGGCCGACGACAAGATGGACCAGGTCATTCTGGACAAGAAGGACTGCACCTACTCCTACTTCGCCGATCCCATGTACGTCTGCATGGACGCCGACTACAACCAGTACGAAGTCGAAGCCGAGAACATGGGCGACGCCCTGAACTACCTCGAAGACGGTATGCCGGTGGAAGTGGTGTTCTACGACGGCAAGGCCATTTCGGTGGAACTGCCCACCAGCGTCGTGCGCGAAATCACCTGGACCGAGCCCGCCGTCAAGGGTGACACGTCCGGCAAGGTGCTCAAGCCGGCCAAGATCGCCACCGGCTTTGAAGTGGGTGTGCCCATTTTTGTGGCGCAGGGCGACAAGATCGAAATCGACACCCGTACCGGCGAGTACCGCAAGCGCGTCTGAGTGCCGACACCATCGCGACCAAGTCGTATCAAGGGCTCCCTCGGGAGCCTTTTTTCATGGCGGGCTGGAATTGGTCGCAAAATACCCGCATGAATGCCCCCTCTCAACTCCCTGACCGTGTCCTACCCGACGCGTGGGCCGACCTGACGCCGCAGGACTACGAACCGCGTGAGCGCCACCCCAACGCCTACCGCCTGGCCTTTGCCGACACCGAATTCCTGCTACGCCGCGAGACACGTGGCATTCGTTGCCAACTGGAACTGCTCAAGCCGGACATCTCCCAGCAAAGCCAGGGCATCGAAAACACCATCGTGGTGTTTGGCAGCGCACGCTTTTGCGACGCGGGTCAGGCTCAGGCTTTACTGGAACAGGCACAAGCCAGCAATGACGCACAGGCCCTAGGTCATGCGCGGCGTCAGCTGCGCAACGCCCACTACTACGAGGCCGCCCGCACCTTTGGCCATCTGGTGGCCACCTACAGCGACGCTCGTCCGGCGCAGGAACGCCTGTACATCTGCACCGGCGGCGGCCCCGGCATCATGGAAGCGGCCAACCGCGGTGCCCACGAAGCCGGCGCGCAAACCATCGGCTTGAACATCACCCTGCCCCACGAGCAGCGCCCCAACCCGTACGTGACGCCCGCGCTGAGCTTCAAGTTTCATTACTTCGCCATGCGCAAGATGCACTTCATGATGCGCGCCAAAGCACTGGTGGCATTTCCCGGGGGCTTCGGCACGCTGGACGAGTTGTTCGAGGTCATCACCCTGGTGCAAACCAAGAAGTCCAAGGCCGTGCCCATCATCCTCTACGGCTCCGACTACTGGAAGCGCCTGATCAACCTCGAGTTCATGCTGGAAGAAGGTGTGATATCGCCCGGTGACGTGAACCTGATTCGGTACGTGGACGATCCCCAGTTGGCCTGGAATGCGATCCGGACTTTCTACGACCTCTGACGCCGCCGCAGGGGCCTGGCTCGCGCCTAACCGTGGGTGGATTGACCGGACGCCACACGCAGGAGCGCGCGCATCCCGGCCTCGTCCAGCACCGCCACGCCCAGTTCCTGCGCCTTGGTGAGCTTGCTCCCGGCCTCGGCACCGGCCACCACGTAGTCGGTCTTCCTGCTCACGCTGCCGGCCACCTTGGCGCCGGCCGCCTCCAGCAAGTCCTTCGCTTCGTCGCGGCTCAGGCCGGGCAAGGTCCCGGTGATGACGAAGGTCTTTCCCGCCAGCGGCCGGGGCGCAACGGCCACCCCCTCGCCTTCCTCCCAGCACACGCCACGCTCGCGCAACTGCTCCACCACCTCGCGGTTGTGAGCCTGTTCAAAGAAGGTGCGGATGCTGCGTGCCACCACCGGGCCGACGTCGTTCACCTGGAGCAACTGCTCCTCGGTCGCGTCCATGATGGCATCCAGCCGGCCGAAGTGCCGCGCCAAGTCCTTGGCCGTGGCCTCCCCCACATGACGTATGCCCAGACCGAACAGGAACCGCGGCAGTGTGGTCTGCTTGGACGCCTGCAGCGCGCCCAGGAGGTTCTGCGCCGACTTCTCCGCCATGCGTTCCAGCCCGGCCAGTTGCTCCAGAGTCAGTTGGTACAGGTCGGGCACCGTGCGTACCAGGCCGCCATCCACCAGTTGATCCACCAGCTTGTCGCCCAGGCCCTCGACCTCCACCGCGCGGCGCTGGGCAAAGTGCAGGATGGCCTGCTTGCGCTGCGCGCTGCAAAACAAGCCACCGGTGCAACGGTAGTCGGCCTCGCCTTCCTCGCGCACCGCGAGCGAACCGCACACCGGGCAATGCGCGGGCATGGCAAAAGCGGACGCCCCCTCCACGCGCTTGTCCGGCAATACTCCGACCACCTCGGGAATCACGTCGCCGGCACGGCGCACGATGACCGTGTCGCCCACACGCACGTCCTTGCGCCGCGCTTCGTCTTCGTTGTGCAAGGTGGCGTTGGTGACGGTGACGCCGCCCACGAACACCGGCGCCAACTTGGCCACAGGCGTGAGCTTGCCCGTGCGCCCCACCTGGACCTCGATGTCCAGCACCGTGGTGAGTTGTTCCTGCGCCGGGTATTTGTGGGCCACGGCCCATCGGGGCTCGCGTGTGACGAAGCCCAGACGCCGCTGCAAATCCAGCCGGTTCACCTTGTAGACCACACCATCGATGTCAAACGGCAATTGGTCGCGCAGGCTTCCCATGCGCCGATGGAATGCTATTAATTCCATAGCTCCCACCGCAATGCAGGTCTGCTCCGCGACCGGGAATCCCCATGATTTCAGGGTCTGCAGCAAGGCATGGTGCGTTTCGAAGACCGGGCCGCCCTGCTCGGGCGGGGTCATTTCACCCACCCCGTAGGCAAAGAAGCTCAGAGGCCGCTGCGCAGCCACTGCCGGGTCCAACTGGCGCACGGCGCCGGCCGCCGCGTTGCGCGGGTTCACAAAAGTCTTCTCGCCCTTGGCACCGGCGGCGATTTTCTGGCGTTGGGCTTCGTTGAGCGCCTCGAAGTCATCGCGTCGCATATACACCTCGCCGCGGACCTCGATGACGGGTGCGTCAACCCCATTCAGACGCAATGGGATCTGCCCGATCGTGCGGATGTTCTGCGTCACGTCCTCGCCGGTTTCACCGTCGCCACGGGTCGCAGCCCGCGCCAGTACACCACGTTCGTAGCGCAGGTTGATGGCCATGCCATCGAACTTGAGTTCGCCCACGTACTCGATCGGTGGGTCGGTCTCGGTCAAGCCCAGTTCGCGCCGCACGCGGGCATCGAAGCTGCTGGCGCCGCTGGCCTCTGTGTCGGTTTCCGTGCGGATGCTGAGCATGGGCACGGCGTGGCGCACGGAGGCGAATTGCTCCAGTGGCTTGCCTCCCACACGCTGGGTGGGCGAGTCCGGCGTCACCCAGTCCGGGTGCGCCTCTTCGATGGCCTGCAATTCGCGAAAAAGGCGGTCATATTCAGCATCCGGAATCTCCGGTGCATCCAGCACGTAGTAGCGATGCGCGTGGTGGTGCAACTCGCGCCGCAACGTGGCTACGCGCTGGCGCAATTCGTTGTCATCGGGCAGCGAAAACAGGTCGGGCGTCGTCATGTCGGGTAGCCATTGTGTCCAGGTGAGCCAACGCCGGCCGGTGGCGCGCACATCTGTTCGGTGTTCAGGAAAACAGCCGACGTGCCAGCACCGAACCCGCGCCCAGATCGTGCGCCTCCAGGGTGGCGTACAACTGCGCCAGGTCCGATCCAATGAGATTCAAACCGTCGACGGGAATGATGCGACCGTTGTCGTCCGTGATCAATCCATCCATGCCGGCGGCCAACGCGATGGCCACGTCGCACATGCGCTCGAACGCGTGCTCCTCGGGACGCACCAGAGGCACGTCCAGGCTCAGGGTGACGGCATGGATGGCGGTCTGCGCGGGGTCGTCCGCCAGGGCAGCCTGGGCGTCGAACGACAGGTCCAGCACCGGTGGCAACCCGGGTTCGCTCGCGGGCAGCACCATGCGCCCCGGCAACACGCCCGCCACAAAGCCCCGGCGAGCGGCATGCTGCTGCACATAGCCCGGACTCCACGCGGTCTTCTTGGCACGCAGCGTGAAGCCCAGTTGCGCATCATGGTCGCTGGCAAACTGGTCCAGCTCCCGGGCGCGGGCAATTTCGTCGCGCATCTCGGGAAAGTCGGCCGCGCCATTCACGGCGTCCGCGAATGTTTGCGTCTTCTGCACAAACTCGGAGAACTCGATCTCGTTCAGTGCCCCCGTGCGATTGGCGAGTTGAACCCCCGTCTGGAAGGCGCTGTAGCGTTGACCGGGCACGGGCGTTTCCCAGGTCTGGGTCACCTCATTCAAGCCTTCCAGCGCGAAAGGCTTGCTTCCCACACGGCGCGTGGCCGGCGCTTCGGACAGAGCAGCGTCGCCCGAAACAGGGGACTCGAGGCTGATCGCGGCAATGGCGTCGATCAACGCATCCAAAGGCAGCCTCTTTTCCACGCCTGGCACAGCACCCAGGGGGGGATCGAGTGCCGGGTCATCAAACCTGGGTTCCATCGCTTCGGATTGCTGTGGCAAGGACTGGGTATCGGGTTGCGCCTGGCGCGGCGCGCTCTTGCGCGTGCTCCAGGCGCCATGTGCCACCACCGCCGCCAACACCAGCCCGCCGGTGATGGCCAATCCGATTTGCAAACTGCTCATGCTGGTCTCACGCCTCCGCCAGGGATACAGCCGATTCCATGTCCACCGCCACGATGCGCGACACACCTTGCTCTTGCATGGTCACGCCAATGAGCTGCTCGGCCATTTCCATGGCGATCTTGTTGTGACTGATGAACAGGAACTGGGTTTCCTTGCTCATGCTGGTCACCAGCTTGGCATAGCGCTCGGTATTGGCGTCATCCAGAGGAGCGTCCACCTCGTCCAGCAGACAGAACGGGGCCGGGTTGAGCTGGAAGATCGCAAACACCAGGGCGATGGCTGTCAATGCCTTCTCGCCACCCGAGAGCAAATGGATGGTCTGGTTCTTCTTGCCAGGGGGCTGTGCCAGCACCTGCACGCCAGAATCCAGGATTTCGTCCCCCGTCATCACCAGCTTGGCATTGCCGCCCCCGAACAACTCAGGGAACATGCGCCCGAAGTGCGCGTTGACGGCATTGAAGGTGCCCGACAGCAACTCGCGCGTTTCGGCGTCGATCTTGCGGATCGCGTCTTCCAGCGTGTTCATGGCGTCCACCAGATCCACCGACTGGGCGTCCAGGAATTGCTTGCGTTCGCGCGCCGAGGCCAATTCGTCCAGTGCCGCCAGATTGACAGCCCCCAAGGCCGCAATCTCACGGCCGAGGCGGTCGATTTCGCTCTGCAGGCCCGCCAGTCGCACGCCGCCCTGCTCGATCGAGCCGGCTACCGCCTCGAGGTCGGCCTGGGCATCGGCCAGCAGTTGCGCGTACTGCTCGAAGCCCAGGCGCGCGGCCTGCTCCTTGAGCTGGAAATCGGTGATGCGCTGGCGCAGTGGATCAAGCTCCCGCTCCAGGATCAGCCGGCGCTCGTCGCTGGCGCGCAGTTTGGCGGTGAGGTCGTCGTAGGCGCTACGTTGCGCGCCCAGTGCCTGCTCGCGTTCGAGCTTGAGCGCCAGGGCGGACTGCAATCCGGCCTGTGCAGCGGCGTCGGTCAGCCGCGACAACTCATCCTGAGCCCGAACCTGCTCGGCCCGGATCGACTCCATCTGCTCTTGTGCCGTACGCACGGTGCGCGCCAGTTCCTCCCGGCGTGCCTGCAGGCTGCGCTGCGAAAAAGTCGCCTCCTGGGCCTGGCGCTCCAGCGCCCGTTGCTGCTCGCGGCAGGCTGCCAGCCGTCGCTCGGCCTCCATCACCCGTTCATCCAGTTGGGCGTGGCGCTCCTGGCTGTCCGCCAGTTGCATGTCCAGTTCCTCGAAGCGCGCCTCGGCACCCACGCGGCGCTCCTGCAAATCCTCCAGTTGCGCGTCCACCTCGGCCAGATCGCCGGCAATCTGCTCCGCGCGGGAACGGGTCTGCTCCGCCAACTGGGTCAAGCGCAGCGTCTCCACCTGAAGTTCATGAGCGCGGCCCTGGGTTTCGGTCGCCTCACGCCGGGCGCTGACCAGGCGCTGTGTGGCGTCCGCGTAGGCGGCCTCGGCGCGCACCAAGGCGGCGCGGGCCTCCTCGGCAATGAGCGTCTGCGCCCGCAACTGCTTCTCCAGGTGTTCGATTTCCTGGGCCCTGGCAAGCAGGCCGGCCTGCTCGGAGTCGGGTGCATAGAAGCTGACACTGTGACCGGTCACCGCGTGGCCACTGCGCACGTAGATGACTTCGCCCGTGCGCAGCTGACCGCGCAACCCCAGCGCCTGCTCCATGCTGCCAGCGGTGTAACAGCCGTGCAGCCAGTCCTGCAAAAGGGCCTGCAGGCCAGCGTCGTTCAAACGCAGCAGCTCCACCAGCGGGCGTGCTGAAGGCAGGTGCGTGGCAGCCGGTGTGGCCACTGCCGCAGACGGCGGACTGAAGAATGCGAGCTTGGCCGGAGGCGCGTCCGTGCCATCGGCCCCCACGAAGCCACGCACCATGTCCAGACGGCTTACCTCCAGCGCACCCATGCGCTCGCGCAAGGCCGCCTCGAGCACGTTCTCCCAGCCCTGCTCAATATGGATGCGGCTCCACAGGCCCTGCATCCCCTCCAGGCCGTGCTTGGCCAGCCAGGGTTTGAGCTTGCCATCGGTCTTGACCTTCTCCTGCAGCGCTTTGAGGGCTTCCAGACGCGCTGAGTAGTCGGCCAGCTTGGCTGACTCCGCATTCACGGTTTGCTGGCGGGCTCGCCGGTCCTCGTCGAGCGTCGGCGTCAGTTCCTGCAACTCGTGCAGCCGCGCATCGGCTTCGCTGGCGGCCTCCTGCGCACTGCTCAACTGCCCCTGCAGGTTCACCAGCCGCGCCTCGTCGGGCGCGGCCAACGCGTTCTTGTCGGCTGCCAGCCGCTCACGCCGCAAGTTGAACTGGCGCGACTGCTCCTCGATGCTGCGCTGCTCCGCCGCCAGTACCTGTATCTGCTGCTGCACCTGCGCCACGCCACCGCGCTGCTCGTTGGCCTTGGCCTGCGCCTGGCGCAAGGCCTCTTCAAGATCGGGCAGGATCATGGACTGCTCTTCCACCTGCGCCGCAAGGGTCATGGCCTGTTCTTCGGCCTGCGTGCCCCGCGCCTCCAGCGCTTGTGTCTCCAGCTGGGCATCGTCCTGGCGGGTCTGCCATTGGGCGGACTGCTCCAGCAGCGTCTGCAGCCTCTGCTCCACGCGCTGGCGCCCCTCCACCACGAATCGAATCTCAGCCTCCAGCCGCCCCACCTCGGCACTGGCTTCGTACAAGCGCCCCTGCGCCTGGTTCACCAGATCCCCCGCGGCGTAGTGCGCCTGGCGCACGGTTTCCAGGTCCGCCTCGACATGGCGCAAATCGGCCATGCGCGCCTCCAGCGCGTTCACCGCCTTGTCCACTTCCTGTTTGATGCGGTTCTGGTCGCCCTCGCTCTCGCTGCGCTTGAGGTACCAGAGCTGGTGCTGCTTGAGCGTGACATCGGACTGCAAGGCGTGGTACTTCTGCGCCACCTCCGCCTGCTTTTCCAGCTTGTCCAGATTGGCGTTGAGTTCACGCAGGATGTCGTCCACCCGGGTCAGGTTCTCGCGCGTGTCGCTCAGACGGTTCTCGGTCTCTCGACGGCGCTCCTTGTACTTCGACACGCCAGCGGCTTCTTCCAGGAACAGACGAAGTTCCTCGGGCTTGGATTCGATGATGCGGCTGATTGTGCCCTGGCCGATAATGGCGTAGGCGCGAGGCCCCAGTCCGGTGCCCAGGAACACGTCCTGCACATCGCGCCGGCGTACTGGCTGGTTGTTGATGTAGTAGCTGGAGGTGCCGTCCCGGGTGAGGACACGCTTGACAGCGATCTCGCCAAATTGGTTCCACTGACCGCCGGCACGGTGATCCGAGTTGTCAAACACGAGTTCCACGCTGGCGCGACTCGAGGGCTTGCGGTTGTTGGATCCGTTGAAGATCACGTCCTGCATGGATTCACCGCGCAATTCGCTGGCGCGGCTTTCACCCAACACCCAGCGCACCGCGTCCATGATGTTGGACTTGCCGCAACCGTTGGGCCCCACGACTCCGACCAGCTGGCCGGGAAGCATGAAGTTGGTGGGTTCGACGAACGACTTGAACCCGGACAGTTTGATGGAATTGAGACGCACGTTGAACCTGAAAAACGGGTGCCAAGGGAGTCAGTCTCGCCTGCGCAACTCCCGGGCCGGCGAAGGCCACGACCAAGTGCCCGATGTTACCCGAGGGAGCGGCTCGGACCATGGCACGCGAAGGCTGTGTGTGAGTGCCGTGCCCGATGCAAGGCAGGATGGCCCGCATGGAAATTTCATGCGATAATCAACGGTTTGGCGACAAGTGCTCCGGAATAGGCTGGTTCGGCTGTTGCATCTGAACGGAAGGAATATCGATGAAAGAAGGCATTCACCCCAATTACCGCGAAGTGTGTTTCCTGGACTTGTCCAACAACTTCAAGTTCGTGACACGTTCCTGCGTGAACGCCAAGGAAATGATCAAGATGGAGGACGGCCGCGAGTTGCCGCTGTTCAAGCTCGATACTTCCAGCGAATCGCACCCCTTTTACACCGGCACCCAGAAGTCGGTGGACAACATGGGCGGTCGCGTCGAGAAGTTCCGCAATCGTTTCGGCAAGAACGCCGCCAAGGCCTGATCCCGTCATCACTGCGTCGGCGGTGATCGACCCAAGGGGCAGTACGGATTTCCGTGCTGCCCTTTTTTGTTGTAATGCAAGGCATTTCCCGTGCCGGGCGGCCTTGCCCCGAATTCCGTAAGCTCCGTGAATCAGCCCACCCCTGCGATCGTCCCCCAGGATGCCGTGCGCCGCCTGCCCCGACTGGCACTGCTGCTATTGGGTCTGGTGTACACACTGGCGGGTTATTTCGGGCGTGAGCCCTGGAAGAGCGCCGATATGGCCAGGTTCGGTTACATGGCCGAGCTGGCAAGAGGCGCGACCGCGTGGTCTCACCCCCAGATCCTGGGCCAAGACCCCGAGATTCAGGCACTTCTTCCCTACTGGATGGGCGCCATCGCGGTGCAATGGGCGCCATCGTGGGTTGCGCCGGATTTCGCGGCGCGCGTTCCGTTCATCCTGCTGCTGGGCGTCACGCTCTCGGCTACCTGGTACGGCGTGTACTACCTGGCACGCACACCACGAGCGCAGCCCGTGAGCTTCGCATTCGGCGGCGAGGCGCGGCCCACGGATTACGCCCGTGCGGTGGCAGACGGCGGCCTGCTGGCGCTGATTGCCTGCCTGGGCTTGGCTCAGCTGTCCCATGAAACCACCCCCGCTCTGGCACAACTGGGCTTCTCCGCCCTGAGTTTCTTCGGGCTGGCCGCGATGCCCTACCGCCCCCGGGGAGCCACCGCCAGTCTGGCCATCGGACTGACCGGCCTCGGACTCAGCGGTGCGCCGGCCATGGCCCTGATGTTCGGTTTGGGCGGTGTCCTGGTGGACTCCCTTGACGCGAACACTCCGCAAGGCTCTCCCCGTGTCCAGCGACACAGCTGGCTCGCCTTGGCGTTGGCGGTGATCGCTGCACTGCTGGCCGGTGCGTTGGATCAGTGGCGCTGGCGTGTAGCCTTGCCCCACGCAAGCTGGACCGAATGGCGCAGCTTGGGCCGCCTGTGGCTCTGGTTCAGTTGGCCTGCTTGGCCGCTTGCCTTGTGGACGCTGTGGCGCTGGCGCAGACAACGCTGGAGCCGGCACGTAGCGCTGCCGCTGTGGTTTGCGTTCGTAGGATTCGCCGTCAGCCTGAGTACGCCGGCGGCGGATCGGGCCCTGCTGCTGATCCTTCCCGCCATGGCGGCGCTCGCGGCCTTTGCCCTGCCAACCCTGAGTCGCAGCATGTCGGCCCTCATCGACTGGTTCACACTGCTGTTCTTCAGCGGGTGCGCCTTGATCATCTGGATCGTATGGATTTCCATGCAGACCGGTGTCCCGCGCCAGCCGGCGGCCAACGTGGCTCGCTTGGCTCCTGGTTTCGAGCCCGTTTTTTCCCTGCTGCCTTTTGTGATCGCTCTGGGTGCGACCTTGGCTTGGCTCTGGCTGGTGCGCTGGCGCACTGGGCGCCAACGCAAGGCCATCTGGAAAAGTCTGGTGCTGCCGGCCGGAGGCGCGACGTTGAGCTGGCTGCTGCTCATGACGCTTTGGTTGCCCATGCTGGACTTTGCCCGCAGTTACGCCCCGCTGGTGCATCAGGTGGCGGCCATCGTCAGGCCCACGGGCTGCGTGGAGGTGCTTGGCCTGACCCGCGCCCAGATCGCCGCCTTCCAGTACCACGGTCAGTTGCTGCTCAAACCCGCGACACCCACGGCGCGATGTGAGTGGTTGCTGGTGGACACGGATGCGCGCGACACGCTGGCGCGAGCCGTCAATCCCTCGGATTGGCAGTTCCTGCGCTCTGTGCGTCGCCCTTCGGACGACAACGAGAACGTGCTGCTGTTCAGGCGCCGGAACGCAGCGCCCTGACGCGAGATGCCGGGAAGACGATCGCGAAACGTGAACCCTGCCCGGGCGTGCTTTCAATGCGCAATTGCGCACCGTGGCGTTGCGTTACGTGCTTGACGATCGCCAACCCCAACCCAGTCCCCCCCGTTTCCCGTGCACGGCTGCGGTCCACGCGGTAGAAGCGTTCCGTCAGGCGCGGCAGGTGCTCTGGCGCGATACCGGGCCCCGTGTCCTTGACGGCAAACTCGGCACCCCCTTGTGGCAGGATTTGCCAGCTCACCTCGATCTGACCTCCTGCCGGCGTATACCGGACTGCGTTGCTGATCAGATTGGACAGGGCACTGTGCAGCTCCGACCCCGCCCCAGCCAGTTCACCTGGTGCGTCAGTACCGGGGAAATCCAGCCGCTGGCCTTGCGGCGCCACCAGCGCAGACAAGGCCCGTGCGTCGCGCTCGCACTGCCCCAGCAGTTCACATGCCGGGTGCCATGTATCGACTCCGGGTGGTGGGCTGCCCTCCAACCGCGACAGCGTGAGCAGATCGCTCACCAGCAGTTGCATGCGCTGCGCCTGCTGCGCCATCAGGGCCAGGTAGCGCTGCTGCTCGGCAGCGTCCAGTCGAAGGTTCTGCAACGTTTCGACAAAACCACCCAGCACCGTCAGGGGCGTGCGGATCTCGTGCGACACATTGGCCACGAAGTCGCGCCGCATGGCCTCGGCCTGCTCCAGTGCGGTCACGTCACGCGACAGCAGCAGCTTGCGACCCTCGCCATAGGGATGCAGGTCCACCGACAACAGCACCGGGCGACTGGCCGAACTGCGCGGACCCGGCATGACCACGGCGTGACTGTAGTCCTGCGCTGCTTGGTAGGCGGCGAACGCCGGATCGCGCACGAGGTTGCCAATGTGCTGCTGCAGATCGCGCTGGGGGTCGAACCCGAAATGGTCGGCTGCCGTGCGGTTGCACCACTCGATGCGACCTTGCGAATCCAGCAGCACAACGCCGTTGGGGGACGTCTGGATGGCTGCGAGGAACTCGGTCAGCCGGGCTTCGCTTTGCACCAGTTGCTGATCTCGGACCTTGAGCAGGGAACGCGTCCGCGCCCCGGCCTCTCCCCACAGCCCTGCCAGATCCGGCAATTGGTCCACGCGCCCTTCGCGCAGCCAGCGCAGCAGCCGCATGCCACGCCACAAATCCACGAGCACCCACAATGCGCTGGCCAGCACCAGACCCACAATGACCCCCAGCGACGGGGCCTGCCCCGCCCACAGCGCATACCCCAGCGCGGCTCCCACCGCCTGAAACAGGAAGAAGCGAAAGACCCGCCACGCCATGAGCAATCCCAGCAGAAATCAGCGCGCCGGCTGCGCCGTGAGCCTATAACCGGCGCCGCGCACCGTTTCCACCATGCTGCCAGCGTCACCGAGGGACTCGCGCAGGCGCTTGACGTGGACATCCACGGTGCGTTCCTCGATGAACACGTGGTCCCCCCACACCTTGTCCAGCAACTGGCTGCGGCTGTGCACACGCTCGGCGTGCTTCATCAGGTAATGCAGCAACTTGAACTCGGTCGGACCGAGCTTGAGCCCCTGGCCCCGGTAGGACACGCGGTGGGTGGCGCCATCGAGCACCAGATCCCCCATGGTGACACTGTCGGCCACCTGCTCCGGCGCCCGGCGTCGCAGCACGGCACGGATGCGGGCCAGCAATTCCTGCGTGGAAAAAGGCTTGGTGATGTAGTCGTCCGCTCCGGCATCCAGTCCCGCCACCTTGTCGGGTTCATCGCCGCGCGCGGTCAGCATCAGAATGGGAACCGATTTGGTTCGCGCGTCCGCGCGCCACCGGCGCGCCAGGGCCACGCCACTCTGTCCAGGCAGCATCCAATCCAGCAGAATGACGTCCGGCAGCACGGCATCGAGCTCGCGCTGGGCGGCATCGCCGTCCGAGGCCCACATCGGCTGGAATCCGTTGTGCCGCAGGTTCACCGCCACCAGCTCGGCGATCGCGGCCTCGTCCTCGACGATCAATACGCGGGGCAACTTTTTCATGAATCTCAGCGAACCACCGATTCGATGGTTTCCATGGACGAGTGGCGAATGTCTTCACCCTTGACAACGTAGATGATGACTTCGGCAATGTTCTTGGCGTGATCGCCGATGCGCTCGATCGCCTTGGCCAGAAACAGCAGATCCAGGCTGGCGGAAATCGTGCGCGGGTCTTCCATCATGTAGGTGATGAGCTTGCGCACGAAACCGTCGAACTCCCGGTCAATGGCATCGTCCTCCTTCAGGATCGATACCGCCGCCGTGGCGTCCAGGCGGGCAAAGGCATCCAGTGCCTTGCGCAGCAGGCCCGAGGCCAGATCGGCAGCGATGCGCAACTCGGACGCGGGCAACGCCCGGGAGGAACCGCTGTCGATGATGGCGCGCACCATGCGCGCCACTTTCTGGGCCTCGTCGCCCGCGCGCTCGAGGTTGGCGGTGGTCTTGGAAATGGCGATCAGCAGGCGCAGGTCTCGCGCCGTGGGCTGCCGGCGCGCGATGATGGACGACAGCTCGCGGTCGATTTCCAACTCCATGGCATTCACGCGGTTCTCGACCTCCATCACCCGGGCCGCGGCCTCGGTGCTGAATTCGGCCAGCGCGTACACGGCCGTGCTGATTTGCGACTCCACGAGCCCGCCCATTTCCATGACGCGGGACGAAACCTCGCTCAGTTCACTGTCGAACTGGCTGGACAGATGCTTGTCTCCCATGATGCCCTCTCTTCCTGTGTGTGATGCCGCAACGCCGCGCGGCTTAGCCAAAGCGACCTGTGATGTAGTCTTCCGTCTCCTGGCGGCGGGGCTTGAAGAACATCTGCTCCGTGGCGCCAAACTCCACCAGGTCCCCCAGGTACATGTAGGCGGTGTAGTCGCTGCAGCGCGCGGCCTGCTGCATGTTGTGCGTGACGATCACCACCGTGTAGTCGCTCTTGAGCTCCACGATCAGCTCCTCGATCTTGCCGGTGGAGATGGGGTCCAGCGCCGAACAGGGTTCGTCCAGCAACAGCACTTCCGGCTTGATGGCGATGCCGCGCGCTATGCACAGGCGCTGCTGCTGGCCACCGGACAGCCCGGAGCCGCTCTGGTGCAGCTTATCCTTCACCTCGTTCCACAACGCCGCCTTGCGCAGGGCCCATTCAACCCGCTCGTCCATGTCGGTGCGGTCCAGGCTCTCGAACAACTTCACGCCAAAAGCGATGTTGTCGTAAATGGACATCGGGAACGGCGTCGGCTTCTGGAACACCATGCCCACCTTGGCACGCAGCAAGGCGACGTCCTGGCGCGAGGTCAGCAGGTCCTCGCCATCCAGCCAGATCTGTCCCTCGGCGCGCTGCTCGGGGTACAGCTCGAACATGCGGTTGAATACGCGCAGCAGGGTGGATTTGCCGCAACCCGACGGGCCGATGAAGGCCGTAACCTTGCTCTCCGGTATCTCCAGATTGATGCCCTTGAGCGCATGGAACTTGCCATAGAAGAAATTCAGATCCTTGACCGAGATCTTGGACTTCGCGGGAGTTGCGGTAACGGTATCCATCATTCCAACCTTGTCTAGTGCTTTTGACGTGTCAGTACCCGGGCCAGGATGTTCAGGCCCAGCACCGCCACCGTGATCAGGAACACGCCGGCCCATGCCAGTTGCTGCCAGTTCTCATAGGGACTCATGGCGAACTTGAAGATCGTCACCGGCAGGCTGGCCATGGGTTCGCCCAGATTGGAGGTCCAGAACTGGTTGCTCAGGGCCGTGAACAGCAGCGGTGCTGTCTCGCCCCCAATGCGTGCCACCGCGAGCAAGATTCCGGTCACCACACCGGCCCGCGCCGCCTTGAGCGTGATGCCCAGGATAACCTTCCACTTGGGCGCCCCCAGGGCATAGGCGGCTTCGCGCAGGCCGGAGGGCACGAGCAACAGCATGTTCTCCGTGGTGCGGATCACGACCGGAATCACGATCAGTGCCAGGGCCATCACGCCCGCCCATCCCGAAAAGGACTTGAAGCGTGCCACGACCACGGCGTAGACGAACAGGCCGATGACGATCGACGGTGCCGACAGCAGGATGTCGTTGACGAAACGCGTCACCGACGCCAGCCAGCCCTTGGTGTTGTATTCGGCCAGATAGATGCCCGCCATGATGCCGATGGGCGCCCCGACAAAGGTCGCCAGCACCACCATCAGGAACGAGCCATAGAGGGCGTTGGCCAGTCCGCCCGCTTCATTGGGCGGCGGCGTCATCTGCGTGAAGGTGGTCAGCGTCAGCCCACCCAGTCCCAGGCGGATGGTTTCCCACAGGATCCAGGCCAGCCAGAACAGGCCGAAGCCCATGGCCAGCAGCGAGAGGGTCACCGCGAGACGGTTGACGAACTTGCGGCGCGCGAACTTGGCCAGGCGCGGGTCCTGCACGGAGGCGTTCAAGATTTCGCTCCTTCGCCCTTGCGCAGTTGCGCCAGCAGCAGCTTGGACAGGGACAGCACGACGAAGGTGATGAAGAACAACACCAGCCCCAGATAGATCAAGGACGCCTGGTGCAAGCCGGCACCAGCTTCGGCAAACTCGTTGGCCAAGGCGGACGTGATGCTGTTGGCCGCCTGGAAGATGGACAGCGAGTCCAGTTGGTTCATGTTGCCAATGACGAAGGTCACGGCCATGGTCTCGCCCAGTGCGCGTCCGAGGCCGAGCATGATGCCGCCAACCACACCGGCCTTGGTGTAGGGCAGAACGACCGTGGACACGACCTCCCAGGTCGTGGCGCCCAGACCATAGGCCGACTCCTTGAGCAGCGGTGGAGTGACCTCGAACACATCGCGCATCACGGACGCGATGAAGGGAATGATCATGATGGCCAGGATGATCCCGGCCGACAAAATGCCGATGCCCACGGGTGGCCCGCTGAAGAAGGCACCCAGATAGGGCACTTTGCCAAAGGCGGCCTGCAGCGGTTGCTGCACATAGGTCGCCAGGATGGGGCCAAACACCAGCAAGCCCCACATGCCATACACGATGGAGGGCACGGCGGCCAACAGCTCGATCGCCGTGCCCAAGGGACGCTTGAGCCAGGCGGGCGACAACTCAGTCAGGAACAGGGCGATGCCAAAACTCACAGGCACGGCCACCAGCAGAGCGATCAATGACGTGGCCAGCGTGCCATAGATCATCACCAGCCCGCCGAACTCCTCCTTGACCGGATCCCAGGTGGTGCGGGTCAAGAAGCCAAGTCCGAACTTCTCGATGGCGGGCCAGGCGCCGACGACCAGGGACGCCAGGATGGCGATCAACAAGAACAGGGTCAGCAGCGCGGCCCCTTGGGCTGCCCAGCCGAAGAGTCGGTCCAGGACAGGTCCGGCGCGGACTGCACGGGGGGGAGAGGGATGTTTCATGGCACTTGGAGAGCCCCGCTTGGCGATTTCAAAGGCGGCGGAATTCGCCGGAAGTGTAGAGGACACGACACCCCTCCCGATCATGGCCCCGAATTACTTGAAGGCCACGGCCTTGCCGGACGTGTCCTTGATGTCACCCCAGGACTTCTCGATGTGCGCCTTCACGACTGCGGGCATGGCCACGTAGTCGAGATCATCGGCGATCTTGTCGCCATTCTTGTAGGCCCAGGCGAAGAACTTCAGCGTGGCAGTTGCATCGGCCGGTTTGACCTGCACCTTGTGCATCAGGATGAAAGTGGCTCCGGTCAGGGGCCAGGAATCCTTGCCAGGCTGGTTGGTCAGGATCTGGTAGAAACTCTTGGACCAGTCCGCGCCCGCGGCGGCGGCCTTGAACGCATTCTCTTCCGGCTTCACGAAGCTGCCGGCGGAGTTCTGCATTTGCGCATACGTCATCTTGTTTTGCTTGACGTAGGCGTACTCCACATAACCGATGGAGTTGGGCAGGCGGTTCACGAAAGCGGCAACGCCTTCATTGCCCTTGCCACCCGCGCCCACGGGCCAGTTCACGGCCGTGCCCTCGCCGACCTTGACTTTCCACTCGGCGTTGACCTTGCTCAGGTAGTTGGTGAAGATGAAGCTGGTGCCGGACCCGTCCGCACGGCGCACCGGGGAGATGTCAGCGTCAGGCAGGGCCACGCCAGGGTTGAGGGCCTTGAGCGCGGCGTCGCTCCACTTCGTGATCTTGCCCAGGTAGATGTCGCCCAATACCTGGCCGTTGAGCTTGAGCTGTCCGGGGGCGATGCCCTTGATGTTGACCACAGGCACCACGCCGCCAATCACGGTGGGGAACTGCAACTGGCCCTTCTTGGCCAGGTCCTCGTCCTTCAGGGGCATATCAGAGGCACCAAACGCCACGGTCTTGGCGTCGATCTGCTTGATGCCGGCGCCGGAACCCACGGACTGGTAGTTGACCTTGACACCGGTGGCCTTGTTGTACTCCGAGGCCCACTTCGCATACAGCGGGGCCGGAAAGCTGGCGCCAGCGCCGGTGACGTCTTGCGCCATGACCACGGTACCGAACGCCACGGTGGCAGCGCCGATCAGGCCACCGGCAACAAACTTGCGAATCGCTTTCATGTGTGAATCCTCAGGGTTGGTTGAACACTGCGGCGACTTTAAGAATGTTTTGTGACATTCGTGTGACATAAACCCAGGGAGCCATCCAATATGGCGCAGTCGGGTTCGCGCCGGACAGTGGTCACGGTTTTGTCACATCCCTTGAGTACGCTACCGATGCTCCCCGCCGGCCAGTTTCTCGCTTTCTGCGCCGAAGCTGGCCGCGCAGTCCCACCCAAGAAGAACCGCCAACCATGTTCCGCCCTATCTCCCGTCGACACCTGATCCAAACCGCCGCCGGATTGGCGGCGGCTGCTACCCTCACGCCCTCCTGGTCCCAGCCCGGGAAGCCCATCGCGACGGGTAGAAATCCGGTCGTGGCGCAAGTTGTCGACATGTCCGCGGGCCAGATCGACGTTTCCAAGGACTTTCTGATCGGCTCGCGCGCCGCGTGGCAGGAAATCAACGCACGGGGTGGACTGCATGGCCGCAGTGTGCAACACCTGGTCATCGAGGTCGATGGCGGCCCGCGCAGCCTGAAGGACGCATGGGCGCAACTGCGCGACAACGCGGCCTGCGTGGCGCTGTCGGGCACCTGCGGCGGCGCGGCGGCGAGTCAGCTCACGCATTGGCTGCGCGCCGAGGGGGGAGCCATGGCGCACGCAGCTCCCTGGTTGCAGAACGCGCTGGAAGAAGCGGATGAGCGCACGTTCACCATCTTTGCCAATCGCCAGACCCAGATCGCCCATGCGCTCAAGTCCCTGGCCACCGTGGGTGTGCGCCAGCTAGGCGTCGTCTATGCCACGGCGCAGGATCAAGCCCTGTACGCACATGATGTGCAACGCTCGGCCGAACTGCTGCACCTGGACCTGCGGGCGTTCCACGCCACCGCCGACTTGCGCGCGCTGGGGCAGCAACTCACACCCGTCACACCGGCCATCCTGCTGTTCGTCGGCGGCACGCCGGAGCTGGCACGGTTCACGCAGGGGCTTGAAAGGCAGACCCGTCAGCGCTACGTCATCGGCATCGCCGACGTCAACCTGCAGACGCTGATGCAGATGGGCTCCGCCCGGCACACGCCGGTCATTGCCACCCAGACGGTCCCCCTGACCACGTCCAGCCTGCCATTGGTCCGCAGCTACCGCGCGACGCTCGCACGCTTGTTTGACGAACCCCCGACCCCGCAGAGCCTGGCGGGCTACATCGCCGCGCGCTACACCCACGAAGTGCTGTCCGACGTGGACGGCCCGCTGACACGGGCTTCGGCCCTGGCGGCCTTCCAGCGCCGCACCACGCTGGACCTCGGGGGCTTCCAGATCACGACGCAGCCCCGCAGACAGGGCGCCACGTTCGTTACGCAAAGCATGCTCACCAGCGACGGCCGCATCGTCGGCTAGGAACGCATCGAGCAGCGTGCCCGGCATGAATGCTATGCTGGCCGCGCTACATCCATTCACTCATGCAAAACGGAACCCTGCTTGCCGCGGTCGACCTCGGCTCCAACAGCTTTCGCCTGGAGATCGGGCGCTTTGACCATGGTCAGGTGCGCCGCACCGAATACCTCAAGGAAACGGTGCGCCAGGGCAACGGCCTGGACGAGGAGCGCAACCTCACGCCCGAGGCGATGCAACGTGGCTGGGATTGCCTGGCAAGGTTCGGAGAACGCCTGGCGGGATTCAGAAAAGCCCAGGTCCGCGCCGTCGCCACGCAGACCCTGCGCGAGGCCCGCAACCGCGACGTGTTCCTGGCCCGGGCTCACCAGATTCTGGGCTACCCGATCGACGTGATTTCGGGTCGGGAAGAGGCACGACTGATCTACCAGGGGGTGGCGCATCTTCTGCCGCAGTCGCAGGAACGCCGTCTCGTGGTCGACATTGGGGGGCGCTCCACGGAGCTGATCCTGGGCCACGCCTTCGAGGCTCGCGTGATGGAGTCGTACCGCGTGGGCAGCGTGGCCTGGTCCATGAAGTACTTTCCCGACGGCCAGTTCACCGCCCGAGCCTTTGAAACCGCCGAGATTGCGGCCAAGGCCGTGCTGGACGAGGCCCTCAACGCCTACCGGCGGGATGCTTGGGACACCGCTTATGGCTCATCTGGAACGATTGGCGCCGTAGGCGACGTGCTGGAAGCCGCAGGTTGGCCCGCCGGACGCGTCAGCCGTGCCGGACTGGACTGGCTGCTGGACCGTCTGCTCAAGGCGCAGCGCGCCGATCGGCTGCGCATGGATGGCATGAAGGAAGACCGGCGCGCCGTCATCGGCGGAGGCGTGAGCGTGCTGCGCGCCGTTTTTGACCTGCTGGGCATCGAAGAGATGGCAGCGGCGCAGGGTGCCCTGCGCCACGGTGTGTTGTACGACATGCCGGACCGGGAACACGAAACCACGGATCTGCGGTCCACCTCGGTGCAGCGCTTGAACCAGAAGTTCGCCGTGGACGCGGCGCAAAGCCATCGCGTGCAGCGTGTGGCAGCGCATTTCCTGCGCCAGCTGCTGGACGGCACCGTGGTCGACGGCGGCGAACTGAACCGCCTGCAACGCAAGCTGGAGTGGGCCGCCAGCCTGCACGAGATCGGCTGCCAGATCTCGCATAGCGACTACCATAAGCATGGGGCCTACATCCTGGACAACACCGATGCGCCTGGCTTTGCCCAGCACGAACTGCATCGCCTGGGCCTGCTGGTGCTGGGGCATCGCGGCAAGTTGCGCAAGCTGGATGCCGACTTTGATGACGTCGAATTTGTCGGCCAGCTCATGGCGTTGCGCGTGGCGGTCATCCTGTGCCATGCGCGCCGCGACCCCGACTTGAAGAACCTGCAACTGCGCTGGAATCCACCCGAGCGAAGGCAGTTCACGCTGCGCTTGCGCGCCGGCTGGTCCCAACTGTTCCCCCAGTCCGCGCACCTGTTGCGCGAGGAAGTGCTCGCCTGGCAAAAAACCCCTTGGTCGCTGGCACTGACGGAGGGCTGAGCGTTCCGCGCCGAGCGCCGACGCGCCATCCGTGGCGCGCTGCTGCCGCGACCGGTTGACAGCTCGTGGAAGTAAACGGTATAAACTGTATATACCGTTTCAACAAAGGATTTGCCATGACCACTACAGCCCGCAAGACCTCGCCCAAGCCGACGGCCAAGCCCACCAAGGCAGCGGCCCCGTCGAAAGCGCCAACCCCGAAACCCGCAGCCAAGCCGGCGCCCAAAGTAACCGGCCAAGCCGCCACCCCCCCTGTCTCGACACCACGCACGGCGGTGGTGTCCGCGCCCGACAAGGCGGCCAAGCCCAAAAAACCCAAGCTCGTGCGCGACAGCTTCACCATTCCCAAGCCGGAATACGCGGTCCTGGATGAACTCAAGCAACGCGCCGCGAAACTGGCCCAGCCGGCCAAGAAGAGCGAATTGCTACGCGCCGGTGTGAAGGCCCTGGCGGCCATGTCGAACGTTGATTTCCTGGCCGCGCTCAAGGCGGTTCCGGCCATCAAGACGGGGCGGCCAAAGTCCTGATCAGTTGGTAGGTCAAACGGTGTCTGGGGACTGCACGGTCACGACGACCGTGCGCGGCTCTCCGTCCCGCAAGCGGGTACGCAGCCACCACACGGCGCCCTTCTTCACCGAACAATCACTCTCCGTCAGGCCAATCAGACGAGACACAATCTGCCCCAACACGGGCTGGTGTCCCACGATCACCACGGCGGATGTGTTGCGGGGCCACTGAACCAGGTCCAGTACCTGCGCAACGGTTCCGTCCGGACCGAGTTCGGCTCGCAGTTTGTATTTGCGCCCCAGCGCCAACGCCGTCTGTTCCGTGCGCCGCGCCGGACTGACGAGCACACGGCAACTGTCAGGCAGGTTGCGATCCAGCCAAGCAGCAACGCGCGCGGCCTGTTTCTGACCGCGGGCGGTCAGGTCACGTTCCAGGTCAACGCAGCCGTCTCCCGCCTCGTGGGCTTCGGCGTGACGCCACAGTATCAAGTCCACGACCGTTTCTCCTGCGATGCATCGGATCCGGCAAGGCCGTAACGCGCCATGAGGGCCGACTGCGCACCGACCCTTACCTTGACCTCCCCGGCGCTCCGTCGAACGTAGGCCCCATCGGGTCCCAGTCGCCAAGCATCGACCTCATCGCACAGGTAGGCCACCAAGCACTCATCGATGATGCGCTGGCGCAGGGCCGGATCGGTGACCGGCCAGGCCAGCTCAATACGTCGGAGCATGTTGCGATTCATCCAATCGGCGCTAGACAGGTACAGGGACTCGTCCTCCCCACACCTGAAGTAGAACACCCTCGAATGCTCAAGGACTCGGCCGATGATGGAACGCACGCGGATGTTGTCCGTCAACCCGGGGACCTGCGCTGGCAGCATGCAGGCGCCACGCACGATGAGGTCGATGCGCACACCGCACTGACCGGCATGAATGAGGGCACGCATCAATGCCTCATCCGTCAGCGCATTCATCTTCAGGACTATGCGCGTGTCCACGCCGCGGCCGGCGGCAAGCGCCAGGGCATCCAGCCTTTCCAGCAAACGCTGATGCAAATGAAAAGGTGCCAGCCACAGGCGTTGCAGCCGTGGCAGTCTGTTCATGCCGGCGATATGCACAAACACCTGCTCGACGTCCGAGGTCAGGGCGTTGTCCGCACTGAAGTAGGCCACATCGGTGTACAGCCGCGCCGTGCTCGGGTTGTAGTTGCCGGTGGACAAATGCACATAACGGCGCATCTGCCGTCCCTCCCGACGCGTGATCAACAGCATCTTGGCATGCGTCTTGAGCCCCACCACCCCGTACACCACCTGCGCGCCGATGGATTCGAGCATTTCAGCCCAGTTGATGTTGGCCTCTTCATCGAACCGGGCCTTGAGTTCCACCACGACCGTGACTTCCTTGCCACGGCGCACGGCCTCGCGCAGCAACTTCATCAACTCAGAATCGGCTCCTGTGCGGTAGATGGTCTGTTTGATGGCCAGAACCTGCGGGTCCTGGACGGCCTCGCGCAGGAACTCCAGCACCGCGTCAAAACTCTCGAACGGCTGGTGCAGCATCACATCGCCCAGCTTGAGGCGCTCGAAGAAAGATTGTCCGGGCACCAACTGCGCCGGCCAGCTGGGCTTGTAGGGCGCAAAACGCAGCCGAGGCTCATCCACGAGGTCGATCAACTGCGTCAGGCGCACCAGATTCACTGGTCCGTGCACGCGGTACAGCGCCAATTCCGGCAGGCCGAACTGCTTCAGCAGAAAGCCCGCCAGATGGTCGGAGCACCCCGCCGACACTTCCAATCTCACCGCCTGCCCGTAGTGGCGCTGCTCCAGCCCCTCGCGCAAGGCGGTGCGCAGGTTCTGCACATCGTCTTCGTCCACGGCGAGGTCCGAGTGCCGCGTTACTCGAAATTGTGAGAACTGACCCACCTTGCGCCCTTCGAACAGGTCCTGCAGGTGCGAGCGGATCACGCTGGAGAGCGACACAAACAGGATGCGACCGTCCGCGACCTTGTCCGGCAGGCGGATCAGGCGCGGTAACACACGGGGCACCTTGACAATGGCGATGTCGTTCTCGCGTCCGAAAGCATCGCAGCCACTGAGATGCACGATGAAATTCAGCGATTTGTTCGCCACCTGCGGGAACGGGTGCGCGGGGTCCAGACCCACGGGAATCAGCAACGGGCGGACTTCGCGCTCGAAGTAGCTCTTGACCCAGCGTCGCTGCTCGGCGTTGCGCTCGGAATGCGACACGATCTTGATTCCCTGCTGCTCGAAGGCCGGCAGCAAGGCCTCGTTGTACAGGGCGTACTGCCGTGCCACCAGGTCGTGTGCGGCGTGTGCCAGCGCCGCGAAGGATTCAATGGTGTAGGCCCCCTTGTGGTCGCTGTTTTGCGCCGCGCTCAGGTGCGGTTCGACGCGTACTTCGAAGAACTCATCCAGGTTGGAGGACACGATGCACAGGAAACGCAGCCGCTCCAACAAAGGCACTTCCGGCCGGCGAGCCCAATCCAGCACGCGTTCATTGAACGAAAGGATGCTGTGATCCCGGTCCAGGAATGGAATGGGCACAACGGCCCCGGGCCGGCGGGAACTAGCGGGAGAATTGGACATTGTGCGTCGATCGAAGGTCGACCCGGGTACCGGGCCGAGACACAGTATTTGTCCGTTTTATGACAGTGGCGTGACAGTCGTGGTCGGGGCGGGCGGAATTGTGACCGCCACGGAACCCTGGGCTGGCACCAGAAACTGCAAGAAGCCACGTGTCGCCTCGCGCCAACTGAACTTGAGCGCGCGGCTGCGCGCCTCAACGCGAGGAGTGCCCAAAGCCGCAAAAAAGGCGAGTTCGAGATCCTCGTTCAAGGCGCCGCCGCTGGCCCCCCCCATTCCGGTAGGGTGTTCCTGCCCCAGCACCTCGCGCGGACCGTCCACCGGGTACGCCGCCACCGGCGTGCCGCAGGCCATGGCTTCAAGCATCACCAAGCCAAACGTATCGGCATGGCTGGGAAACACGAACACGTCGGCCGCCGCGTACACCTGCGCCAGTTCCTCCCGCGGCAGAATGCCCAGCCAGCGCACGGCTGGATAGCGCGCCTTGAGACTTTCCTCCAGAGGGCCGACTCCGCACACCACCTTGGTGCCAGGGACATCCATTTGCAGGAAGGCTTCGATGTTCTTCTCGTACGACACGCGACCGACAAAAAGCGACACCGGACGTGCCAAGGCGCCGGCCGGTGGGTAGGACCTCGCGTTGTCACGAAACGCGAACAGCTCCGTGTCCACCCCATGCGTCCACGACCGCAGATTCCTGAAACCACGCGCCTGCAGCATGCGCAGCACACCAAGCGTGGGCACCATCACGCCGGACGATGGCTTGTGGAAATGGCGAAACAGCGTGTAGCCCCAGGACAATGGCAGCTTGAACGCCGCTTGCGCGATTTCTGGAAACTTCGTATGGAACGCGGTGGTGAACGCCAGATCGCGCTTGAGGCAATAGCTGCGTGCCGCCCACCCCAGCGGCCCCTCGGTGGCGATGTGAATCGCCTCGGGTTGCATGGCATTGAGCATGCCCCGCAAAGCCTTGGACGGACGGACCGCCAAGTCTATGCCCGGATAACCTGGGCAGGGTCGGGTCTTGAACATCGCGGGATGAATCACCTCCACCTGATGACCCAGAAGCGTCAGCTCCCGCACCAGTTCCACCAGGGTCGTCACCACACCGTTGACCTGGGGCAACCAGGCGTCGGTAATCAGGGCCATCTTCATGCTGTCTCCTTCACCTTGTGCGCCACCGGCTGGGGCTGGCCACCCGATGCCGGGTGGGCATGCCACTGGACGAGTTCAAGCCGACCGTCGAAATGCTCCACCAGCGCCGTGCGGCTTTCCACCCAGTCGCCATCATTGCAGTACAGCGTGCCGTTGATCTCGCGCATCTCGGCACGGTGGATGTGGCCGCACACCACACCCTGGTGCCCGCGGCGGCGCGCCTCGCTTGCCACTGCCTCCTCGAAGTCGGTCACGTAGTTCAGTGCCTTTTTCACCTTGTGCTTGAGGTACGCGGACAGCGACCAGTACGGCAGGCCCAGCCGGGCGCGCACCGTGTTCAGGTGGCGATTGAGCTTGAGCGTGAACTCGTAGAGATTGTCGCCCACGTAGGCCAGCCATTTGGCGCACTGGATCACGCCATCGAAATAGTCGCCGTGGATGACCCACAGGCGGCGTCCGTCGGCGGTCTCATGCACGGCCTCCTCCATCACCTCGACGCCGCCGAAGTGGTGGCCCACGAAAGCCCGCGCAAACTCGTCGTGGTTGCCGGGTACGAAGATCACCTTGGCGCCCTTGCGCACGCGGCGCAGCAGCTTTTGCACCACGTCGTTGTGGGCCTGAGGCCAATACCACTTGCGGCGCAGTTGCCAGCCGTCCACGATATCGCCCACGAGATACAGGATATCGCTGGGGTGGTGCTTCAGGAAGTCCAGCAAGGCATGCGCCTGGCAACCGGGCGTGCCCAGGTGCAAGTCCGAAATGAAGACCGCCCGGTAGCGATGGCGCGTAAACCCGTCGTCGTGGTCGCTCGACACGTCCGCGGGTCCTGTCCAGGCGCCGATGGCGTCGAACGTGGCTCGCATCACACCCCCAGAACGTGCTTGCGGTAGCGCGACGGCAGGTCCTCGATGCGCATGAGCATGGGCAGATCGGCGCTGTTGAAATCCGGGTCCCAGGCCGGGGCGCCCAGGATCTTGGCGCCCAGGCGCAAGTAGCCCTTGATCAACGCGGGCGGTTCCACCTGAAGGCCGCTGTCCATCTGCTCCACCGGCAGCGGCAAGCGCGGTCGCACCTGGAATTCCACCGGCGCCAGATGCGTGCGCTTGAGCTGCTGCCAGATGCTGGCCGCCACGTCGCCACTGACCACGCCGTTGTGCCACATGGGAATGCTGGCGCACCCCACCATCACATCCAACTGGTTGCGCTGCATGAATTCGGCCAGCGCCCCCCACAGCGCCATGATGACACCGCCGTGCCGGTGCTGAGGATGCACGCAGCTGCGCCCCAGCTCCACCATGCGATCACGCAGGCTGCGCAGGCGCGTCAGATCGAACTCGGTGTCACTGTAGGTGCTGCCCACGCGCTTGGCCTGCGCGGGCGTGAGCACGCGGTAGGTGCCGATCACGTCGCCGGTGGTGGTATCGCGCACCAGCAGGTGTTCGCAGTAGTCGTCAAACAGGTCAATATCGTGTCCCGGCAGCTTGCCGTCCAGGCGCGCGCCCATGTCCTCGCTGAACACCTGGTAGCGTAAGCGCTGGGCCTGGCGCACCTCATCCTGGTGCACGGCCCAGGAGACGTCAATACCGCCCGCAGCCGGCACACTGGCCACTCGCGCTGCAGCATACAGGTCGGACGACAGGGAGGGTGACAAGGCCGGCTGACCGTTGGTGAGGTGCTCTTTCATGGATGCGTCTCCGTTGCGGGCATCGCCCGGATGCGCAAAGTCTGAAAGGCTGCGGTGACAACTCCATGTCGAATTCATGGCAATTGCATGACATGGCGCACCGAACTCCGTCAAAATCAGGATACTGCGACGACTGTGGAAATCCCGCATATCGCTCGCAGACACTTGTGGCTACTATGAAAACCGTCGTTGTCGCGCTGCCGACACGACCCACCGGCAGTTCAGCAGCATCCGACAAGGGTTTGACATGAATCGCATCGCCTTCGCGGCGTTTCTGGCCGTATGCGTTGGGCTGTTTCCCACGGGCTCGCGAGCGCAACAATCCACCGCCGTGGCCGGCGCAGGGGCGAGTTTTCCCAGTCTGGTCTATGCGGCTTGGGCATTCGGCTACAGCAAGGAACGCGGCCAGGAGGTGCGCTACGTCCCCACGGGCTCGGGCGACGGTATCAAGCAGATCACGGAGCGCACGGTGGACTTCGGCGCCACCGACAGCCCGCTGTCGGAAAGCGAACTCAAGGCCAACAAGTTGATCCAGTTCCCGACCATGGCCGGCGGCATCGTGCCGATCGTCAACTTGAAGAGTGCGGGTGCTGGACCCATCAAACTCTCCGGAGCGGTGCTGGCGGCCCTGTTTTCCGGCAACGTCAAGACCTGGGATGACCCGCGCATCGTCGCCCTGAACCCGGACCTGGCGTTGCCCAAGGCCAAGGTGATCCGCGTCGTGCGCGAGGACGCGTCGGGCAGCACGGGCATCTTCACGGAATACCTGTCCAAGCAGAGCTCCACCTGGGCCAGCTCCGTGGGCAGCGCAAAATTGGTCAAATGGCCTGGCGAGGTAGCCGCTGCCAAGGGCAATGATGCGGTGGTGGATGCCGTCAAGGCCACACCGGGGGCCATTGGCTACGCATCGTTTGACCGGGCGCAGCGCAGTGGGCTCGCCATGGTGGCTTTGCGCAACAAGTCCGGCCGCTTCGTCACCCCCTCGGAAGCCGCCTTCCGCGCCGCGGTCAAGGCGTCCGGCATCGGCAAGAGCGACTCCATGTCGGCCTCCCTGGTCGACCTGGACGGGACAGAAGTCTGGCCCATCGTCGATCTCACCTACATCCTGCTGGACGCCTTCCCGAAGTCGTCCGCACGCGCTAGCGCGGCGGCCAAGTTCTTCTATTGGGCATTTCTCAAGGGCGATCCCCTGATCCGTGGCACGGGCTTTGCCGCCCTGCCGGCCGAAGTGCAAGCCCTGGCGGTGCGCAAGTTGGCCGAAATCAAACCTCAGGACGGCAAGTCGATCATCCTGACCCGACGTCCGTTTCAGGGAGAATACCGCGTGGCCCATCAGGGAGAACTGCTTGGCATGTGGAATTGGGCACCCGCCTCCACTTGGCAGGCGCCCCCAGGCTCCTGAGCCAGTCCCGGCGTCAGGAAGCGTGTGTGGAGCCGACAACCACGCCAGCCGGTATTGACACATGAAACTCGCTACCTGGAACATCAACTCGCTCACCGTGCGCCTGCCCCAGGTACTGGACTGGCTGGCCGCCAACCCGGTGGACGTGTTGGCGCTGCAGGAGCTCAAGCTCACGGACGACAAGTTCCCGGCGCAGGCTTTTGCCGATGCCGGCTACCAGGCGCAATGGTTCGGGCAGAAGACCTACAACGGCGTGGCGCTGATCTCACGTGCACCCGCGACCGAGGTGGTGAAGAACATTCCCGGCTTTGACGACGACATGGCCCGCGTCATCACGGGCACGGTGCAGGGTGTGCGCGTCATCGGGGCCTACTTTCCCAACGGCCAGGAACCCGGCAGCGACAAGTTCGAGTACAAGATGAACTGGCTGCGCGGCCTGCGCGACTGGATACGGCAGGAACTGGCGCAACACCCGCGCCTTGTGCTGATGGGGGACTTCAACATCACTTTCGACGACGCCGATGTGTGGGACCCGGTGACCCTGCACGAAACCATCCACTGCACCGAGGACGAGCGCTACCACTTGCGCGCGCTGGTGGCCCTGGGCCTGCGTGATGCGTTCCGCCTGTTCCCGCAGCCGGACAAGAGCTACTCCTGGTGGGATTACCGCGACATGGCGTTTCGCCGCAACCGTGGCCTGCGCATCGACCACATTCTGGTAAGCGAGGCCGTCGCCGCACAAGCCCGCGCCTGCGCCATCGACAAGGCCCCGCGCAAGAACGAACGCCCCAGCGACCATGCGCCCGTGGTGCTGACGCTGGACTCCCGCTGAGTCTTCAGGTAAGCACATGATCGGACTGTGGCTGTTCGCCCTCTTCTGGTGCGCCGTGTCGTTTACGGTGCTGAGCCAGATCCTGAAATCCTCGACCCCCTGGGGCTGGATCGCGTTCGGCATCGGCATGACGCTGCCGGGCGTGCTTCTGACGCTGGGGCTAATCACCGCCCACTACCAGCGCTGGCGAGTGGGCCGCGTCACCCTGGTGGCCGATCCGGATACGGTGACCTGCGGAGAGCCGTTCCACCTGCGCCTGGAGCTGGCGCGTGACGATGTCGGGCCGCGCAGCGTGCGCTTCAAGCTGGAACTGCAGCAAAGCGATGACGGATGGAACACAGTGCGAACCCTGGAGCACGTCGGGCAACTGCACCCGGGGCTGACGTGGGCCAGTGGCGCCATCGTCCTGCCCATGGATGCCAAGCCCAGCCAGCGCGGCTGGCGCTGGCGTGCGGTGGCGGCAATCGAGGGGTTTCCATTGGCCTCGGCGGAATGCATCGTCACGGTCAGGCGCGCGCCTGCATCGGGCCAGGCATCGCCTGCCGCCGTGACGCTGGACGTCCCGCGCACGACCGCCACGCCTTCCGCCGCAGACACTGGCATGCAGGCGCCGGCCGGCGCGCAGGAAACCGCGCCCGGCATCTGGGGCTGGAGCCAGACCCATGGCTTGTTCCAGGTCGTTGGCGCCATATTCCTGGCCGCAGGGGGATTCTGGCTCTGGCACACCCTGCGCGGCACCTTGCCCGACCTGCAGGCCCTGCGACAGGGTGCCGGCCTGCACGCTGTCGGCGCCGTGCTGTTCCAGGTGCCGTTCTGGGCCGCGGGCTTGGCCGTCGCCACGGTGGGTCTTGGGCTGCTGAGCCTGCGGTTCCACGCCACGGCGCGTGCCGGATCGATGGACGTGGGTATACAGGCCCTGGGCCGTACCTGGATCACCCTGCCCGTGACCGCCAGCGACATCACGCTGCTGCAACCGGCGCCCGGCGTCATCAACAACGGCAAGCCCATGAATTACACGCTGGCGGCGCGGACCACCACCGGAGTGGTGACACTGCCAATGGCGTCAAGATCCGCTGACGGGCTGCTGCCCCAAGCCCGCTGGCTGGTCGCCGTCCTTGGCATTGAAGGGCTGCGCTTCGACCCGGTCGTGATGAACGAAGACGAACCCCGCGCCGCCGTGTTCGACGGGTTGTTCCCCGCTGACCAGCGGCAGGAACTCGCTGGCTATGGACGCACCCTCAAGCGGCTGATGGCGGTCTGCTTCGGCCTGGGTGCAGTGGGTTTTGCCCTGCAGTTCCTGAGCGCGTGGGCGCCGCGCTGACAGATGGAGTGTGAACCATGGAAATCTTTGACTACGAGAACATCCTGCTGCTGCCGCGCAAGTGCCGCGTGGACAGCCGATCCGAGTGCGACGCCAGCGTGACGCTGGGCCAGCGCAGCTTTCGCATTCCGGTGGTGCCGGCCAACATGAGGACGGTGGTGAACGAGTCCATCTGCATCTGGCTCGCGCAGCACGGTTACTTCTATGTGATGCACCGTTTCGACCTGGACAACGTGCAGTTCGTGAACGACATGAAGGCCCGCGACCTCTACGCATCCATTTCCCTGGGGGTGAAGCAACCCGACTACGCCACGGTGAACGAGTTGGCGGCACGGGGTCTGGCCCCGGACTACATCACCATCGACATCGCGCACGGCCATGCCGACGCCGTGAAGAACATGATTGCCCACATCAAGGACCGGCTGCCCGCCAGCTTCGTCATCGCGGGCAACGTGGGCACGCCCGAGGCGGTGATCGATCTGGAAAACTGGGGCGCGGACGCCACCAAGGTGGGCATCGGCCCGGGCAAGGTGTGCATCACCAAGCTCAAGACCGGCTTCGGCACAGGCGGCTGGCAACTCAGCGCCGTCAAGTGGTGCGCGCGTGTGGCGACCAAACCCATCATCGCCGACGGCGGCATCCGCGAGCACGGGGACATTGCCAAGTCCATCCGCTTTGGCGCGACCCTGGTGATGGTGGGCTCCCTGCTGGCCGGCCACGAGGAAAGCCCGGGGCAAACGGTGGAAGTCGATGGTAAGCTGTACAAGGAGTACTACGGCAGCGCGTCCGACTTCAACAAGGGCGAGTACCGGCATGTGGAAGGCAAGCGCATTCTGGAGCCGGTCAAGGGCAAGCTGGCCGACACGCTGACCGAGATGGAGCAGGACGTGCAAAGCTCCATCAGCTACGCCGGCGGACGCAAGCTCATGGACATCCGCAAGGTGAACTACGTCACGCTGGGCGGCGACAACGCGGGCGAGCATCTGCTGATGTAGGGCGCGTACCGTTTTCCATCCACCCGAGCCCGGGCCACCCCGTCAGGGAAAGGAAAGCCTCAGGGTGAGTCGATGTGACACGATGCCGAAACTCGGCGATATCTAGGGGACGGTGACAGCATGAAACTGACGGTACTGGGCATTGGCAATATGGGCTTCCCCATGGCCAGACGGCTGTGCGACGCCGGTCATGCGGTCCAGGCGTGGAACCGTTCCCCGCACAAGGCCCTGGCGCTGGCGCAATTCGGGGCCTCGGCGCACACGCAGGTCACGAACGCGGTACAGGATGCCGACGTGGTCATCAGCATGCTCGACAGTGGCCCGGTGGTGGCCCACGTCCTGTTCGACCTGGGCGTGGCCCAGGCCATGAAGCCGGGGACTTTGTTCATCGACATGGCCTCGATCAGGCCGGCCGAGGCGCGCGACCATGCCGCACGCCTGAGCGAGTTGGGCGTGGCGCACCTGGATGCCCCCGTGTCCGGCGGCACCCTTGGCGCCGAACAGGGCACTCTGGCCATCATGGTCGGTGGAAAGGCAGCGGACTTCGAGCGAGCGCAAGCGGTCTTCCAGGTATTCGGCCGCGCCACCCACGTCGGTCCGCACGGCGCTGGCCAGATCGCCAAGCTCACCAACCAGATGATCGTGGGCATTACCATCGGTGCCGTGGCCGAGGCCCTGTTGTTTGCCAGCAAGGGGGGCGCGGATATGGGCAAGGTCAAGGAAGCCATCACCGGCGGCTTTGCTGACAGCCGCATCCTGCAAGTCCACGGTCAGCGCATGGTGGAACGCGACTTCGCGTCCCGGGCACGCATGTCCACGCAGCTCAAGGACCTGCGTAACGCGCTGACAACGGCCGAGGAAATCGGCTTCGAGGCGCCGATCACGGCCCTGTTCTAGAAACTCTACGCCGAGGGTATCGAACACGGCCTGGCGGACCTGGACCACGCCGCGCTGTTCGTGGAACTGGCCAGCCGCAACGCCATGCGCTAATACCTTGGCCTGCGCGCCGCCCAGACCACGCCATAATTGACGTTTACGTCAACGTCAATTCACTATCAGGAGCAGGGCATGGACATTTCTGGCAAGGTATTCATCGTCACCGGTGGGGCTTCGGGCCTGGGCGAAGGCACGGCACGCATGCTGACCAGCCAGGGGGCGAAGGTCGTGATCGCGGATCTGCAGGTTGAGCGTGGGCAAGCCGTTTCGCGCGAGATCGGCGCCAACTTCGTGCGTTGCGACGTGAGCCAGGAGGCCGATGGCCAAGCCGTGGTGGCCCACGCCACGGCACTGGGCAAACTCATGGGACTGGTGAACTGCGCGGGCGTTGCTCCGGCGGAAAAGACCGTGGGCAAGAATGGCGCCCATTCCCTGGCCCTGTTCAGCAAGACCCTCAGCGTCAATCTGGTGGGCAGTTTCAACATGATTCGCCTGGCGGCCCAGGCCATGTGCCAGAACGAACCCGAGGCCACAGGCGAGCGGGGGGTGCTGATTTCCACGGCCTCGGTGGCCGCGTACGACGGCCAGATCGGCCAGGCCGCCTACAGCGCCTCCAAGGGCGGCATCGTGGGCATGACCCTGCCCATTGCCCGCGACCTGGCGCGCAACGGCATCCGCAACATGACGATCGCCCCCGGCATCTTCGGCACACCCATGCTGTTCGGCATGCCGCAGGATGTCCAGGACGCCCTGGCCGCCAGCGTGCCCTTCCCTTCCCGCCTGGGCACGCCCAACGACTACGCCAAGCTGGTGCGGCACATCATCGAAAACGATATGCTCAACGGCGAGGTCATCCGCCTGGACGGAGCCATACGACTGGCTCCGCGCTAGGCTGTGGGCTTCGTCGCCGTGACTGCCCTTGGCCGCCTGCGAGACATGCGTTGGCTACGCGCGCTGTGTCTCGGACTGGCGGCCGCGCTGCTGACCGCCTGCGCCAATGCGCCGTCCGGATTTCAATACACTGCGCCGCTGCTGCCCGAGGGCGCCACCGGCCACACTGCCAAACCCGGTTGGGCTACGCAGCGCTTTGCGGTGGCAGCGGCCAACCCGCTGGCCACGGATGCGGGCTATCAAGTGCTCAGAGCCGGCGGTAGCGCCGTGGATGCGGCCGTGGCCGTGCAGATGGTACTGGCTCTGGTGGAACCCCAATCCAGCGGCATTGGCGGCGGCGCCTTCATGCTGCACTACGACGGTGCCAACGTGCAGGCCTATGACGGGCGTGAAACCGCCCCCGCCGCAGCCGATGAGAGGTTGTTCCTGGGACCGGATGGCCAGCCCATGCCCTTTCACGACGCCGTGGTGGGAGGCCGTGCCGTGGGTGTGCCGGGCGCCCTGCGCATGCTGGAGCTGGCACACCATCGGCACGGCAAGCTGCCCTGGGCGCGCCTGTTGGCCCCGGCCATCGCGCTGGCCGAAGCCGGCTTTCCGCTGAGCGCCCGTTTGCATGCGCAACTCAAGGTCGAACCGCATCTGCGCAAGGATCCCGTGGCGGCCGCCTACTTCTACCAGGCTGATGGCAGCCCCCACCCTGTGGGCTACCGTTTGCGCAACCCGGCCTTGGCGCAAGTCCTGAAGCGCATCGCGCGCGAGGGCTCCTCGGTGCTGCACGAAGGCGCGGTGGCGCAAGCCCTGGTGGACAAGGTGCGTCAACACACCACCAACCCGGGGCGCATGACACTGGACGATCTGGCGCGCTACCAGCCTCGGGAGCGCACGGCCCTTTGCCACGATTACCACGTCAACCCCGCCAGCGGCGCGAGCAGGGACTACCGCATCTGCGGCTTCCCGCCCCCCAGTTCTGGGGCGATTGCCGTGGGGCAGATCCTTGGCATGCTGCAGCAGGTCAGCCCAACACCCTTGCCCCTGCACCTCTACTACCAATTTGACGATGCCCCGGCGGGCTGCGTCAAACCACCTTGCACGCCTTCCAACGCCAGCTCAGCGACCACGTTCGAGCGCAGTTATTTGCCCTCGCCCGAATTCCTGCACGCCTACACCGAGGCCGCGCGCCTTGCCTTCGCCGACCGCGCCTTGTACGTGGCGGATCCGGATTTCGTACCGGCCCCTGGCGGCGACTGGGCCAGTCTGTTGGACCCGACTTATCTGGCGCAACGCGCGCGGCTGATCGATGCTTCACCCCAGGGCCGGCGCCTGCCGCAGGCCCTGCCCGGCCAGCCGAGTCCGACACCGTTCGCTCTGGGTGCCATGCCGCCACAGGAAGAACACGGCACCTCCCACATTTCCATCGTGGACGACCAGGGCCATGCCGTAGCCATGACAACCACGATCGAGGATGCGTTTGGCGCACGTCAGATGGTGCATGGCTTCATGTTGAACAACCAGTTGACGGATTTCAGCATGGCACCCACGGATGCACAGGGTCGTCCCGTCGCCAATCGCGTGCAGGCCGGGAAGCGCCCACGCTCATCCATGTCCCCCACACTGGTGTTTGAGAAGAACGCGGATGGCAGCCTGGGAGCGCTGCTGCTCACCGGGGGCAGTCCGGGCGGCGGCTTCGCCATTCACTTTGTCGCCAAGACCTTGTATGCCACATTGAGCTGGCAACTCAATGCTCAACAGGCCATCGACCTGCCCAATTTCGGCACCACGGAAGGGCCGGTGCTGCTGGAGCGGAAACGGTTTCCGCCGGCTACGCTGGAGGCCCTGAAAGCGCACGGTCACACGGTGCGCGAGTTCGACCTCACCAGCGGCCTGCAGGTGATTCAGAAGACCCCTACCGGCTATTTCGGCGGAGCCGATCCAAGGCGCGAAGGCGTGGTTCGGGGCGACTGAGCGCGGTATGCTCGGCGCAGACCTCGTTTCCCACATCCCTTCACACCATGACCCTCACCTATATCTGGTCCGGCTTCTTCCTGGTTGGTTTTGCAGCGGCGCTGGCGCAGTGGCTGTTCATGGGTGACGTGGAGGTGTTCAAGCGCATCATCGACGGCACCTTTTCCTCGGCCAAGGTGGCGGTGATGGACATCGCGTTGCCGCTGGCCGGCGTGATGACGCTGTGGCTGGGCCTGCTGAGCATTGGCGAGACGGCCGGCGCGATCGACTGGCTGGCGCGCATCATCGCGCCCTTTTTCTCGCGCATCTTTCCCGATGTGCCCAAGGGCCACCCCGCCACGGGGCACATGGTGATGAACTTTTCCGCCAACTTCCTGGGCCTGGACAACGCCGCCACGCCGTTTGGCCTGAAGGCCATGGACAGCCTGCAAAGCATCAACCCGAACAAGGACGAGGCCAGCAACGCGCAGATCATGTTCCTCGTGCTTCAGACGTCAGGGCTCACGCTGATCCCGATTTCCATCATGGCCCAGCGCGCGGTGCTGGGCGCGCGCGACCCTTCGGACGTGTTCCTGCCCATCCTGATCGCGACCTACGTCGCCACGGTGGTGGCCCTGGTCACGGTGGCGCTCAAGCAGCGCATCCGTTTGCTGGACGGCGTGGTGCTGGGCTGGTTGGGCGGCATCTCGGCGGCCATCGGCGGCATGGTCTGGTACTTCACCAACTACATGACGCGCGCCGAGATCGAGCTGTTCTCCAAGGTCGCGAGCAACTTGGTGCTGTTGTCCATCATCGTGGTGTTCCTGCTGGGCGCCCTGCGCAAGAAGGTGAACGTCTACGACGCCTTCATTGACGGCGCCAAGGGCGGCATACAGACCTCACTTACCATCATCCCCTACCTGGTGGGCATGCTGGTGGCCATCAGCGTGCTGCGCAACTCGGGCGTGCTGGGTTTCATCGTCAACGGTTTCACCTGGGTGTTCTCGCACCTGGGATGGAACACGGACTTCACGCCCGCCCTGCCCACCGCCATCATGAAACCGGTCAGCGGCAGCGGGGCGCGCGCCATGATGATCGACGCCATGCAGACCTATGGTGTCGACTCCTTCGTGGGCCGTCTGGCCTGCGTATTCCAGGGCGCGACCGACACCACGTTCTACATCATCGCCCTGTACTTCGGCTCGGTCGGCATCAAGCGCACGCGCTACGCCGTGACCTACGGCCTGATCGCCGACTTCGCGGGCGTCGTGGCCTCGGTGTGGGTGGCCTACCTGTTCTTCCACTGACGCCGGGCGAACCACGAGCCGGGGCGTCATGGCCCCGGCATGGCCTCAGTCCAGGCCCAGTTCCTGGATCTTGCGGGTGATGGTGTTGCGACCGATGCCCAGCTTGTGCGCGGCCTCGATGCGCCGGCCCTTGGTGTGTTCGAGGGCGACGCGGATCAGGCGCGCTTCGAACTGACGTGTCAGCACATCCCATACGTCGGTTCTGTCAGCGTCCAGCAGTGCCTGTGCGCAGGTAGCCATGTCCAACTCCCACGCATTCGCACCCACGGCGCCGGAGTGCTCCGGCGCAAATTGGGACACGGACGTGACCTCCGGGCTCGCCGCGATCGCGGCAGATACCACTTGGGCAGGTTCGGTACCCTCACCCGTCCATCCCGGCATGGTGCTCACCTCCGACGCGGCAGGCGCCGTTTGAGCGATGGCCGGCAGACCCAGGACCTCCGGAGGCAGGTCCTTGGCCTCGATCACCTGGGCTGGCGCCATGACGGTGAGCCAGTGGCAGATATTCTCCAGTTGCCGTACGTTGCCCGGAAAGGAGAACTGACTCAACCGGACCACTGCCGCGTCCGCGATGCGTTTGGGCTCCACGCCCAATTGCAGTGCACTCGCGCGCAGGAAGTGGCGCGTCAACATGGGGATATCCTCACGTCGCTCGCGCAGCGCCGGCAGGCGCAGTCTGATCACATTCAATCGGTGAAACAGGTCCTCGCGAAACACGCCTTCCTTCACGCGCTGCTCCAGGTCCTGGTGCGTGGCAGCGATCACGCGCACGTTGGTCTTGACCGCCGTATGCCCGCCGACGCGGTAGAAATGGCCGTCACTGAGCACGCGCAACAGGCGTGTCTGCAGGTCAAACGGCATGTCGCCGATCTCGTCGAGGAACAGCGTACCCCCATCGGCCTGCTCGAAGCGTCCGCGGCGCATCGTCTGCGCACCAGTGAACGCGCCGCGTTCATGACCAAACAGCTCCGACTCCAGCAGGTCCTTGGGGATGGCGGCGGTATTGATGGCCACGAAGGGTCCGTTGTGACCCGCGTCTCCCCGCGGGGAGTGCTTGTGCAGCGCACGCGCCACCAGTTCCTTGCCGGTGCCGGACTCGCCCGTGATCAATACGGTGACGTTGCTCTGACTCAGCCGGCCAATGGCCCGAAACACGTCCTGCATCGCCGGGGCCTGCCCCAGCATTTCGGGCGCCTCCGACAGATGCTCCTGGGCCACCTCCTCGCGCTGGCTCTCTTCCACCGCGCGCCGGATCAGCTCCACGGCCTTGGGCACGTCAAACGGCTTGGGAAGATACTCGTAGGCGCCACCCTGGAACGCCGAGACCGCGCTCTCCAGATCCGAGAATGCCGTCATGACGATGACCGGCAGGTTGGGCAATTTCTCCTTGACCTTGGCCAGCAGGTCCAGCCCAGAGCCCCCGGGCATGCGGATATCGCTCACCAGGATTTGGGGGCCGTCGTCGGGTGTGGCCTTCTCCAGCGCCTGAAGTACCTCGCGCGGTTGGGTGAAGCTGCGGCTGGGAAGGTTCTCGCGCAACAACGCCTTCTCCAGTACGAAGCGGATGGACTGGTCATCGTCTACGATCCATATCGGCTTCATGTGATTGCCTTCTCCCGAAATTTGATTACGGCAGCGGTATCAGGATCTTGAAGTCGGTGCGACCGGGAACACTGTCGCATTCGATCAGACCATGGTGTTGCTGCACAAAGGTCTGGGCCAGCGTCAGACCCAACCCAGAACCGCCTTCGCGCCCCGAAACCAGGGGATAGAAGATGCGGTCCTTGATCGCGTCCGGCACGCCGGGCCCGTTGTCGATCACATGCAATTCCAGTGCCAATCGATAGCGTTGTTTACCAAAAGTAACCTGACGTGCCACGCGCGTTCGGAATATCAGTTCCGCCGTGTCCTGCGCCATCTGATCGCTCAGCACCTGGCAGGCGTTGTGCGCGATGTTGAGCACGGCCTGGATCAACTGCTCGCGATCCCCTCTGAATTCCGGAATCGAGATATCGTAGTCTCGCCGCACCCGCAAGCCGTTGGGAAACTCCGCCAGAATCAGCGAGCGCACGCGCTCGCAGACCTCGTGAATATTCACATCACCAACGACGTGCGGCCGACGATGCGGCGCAAGCAGGCGGTCCACCAGGGTCTGCAAGCGGTCCGCCTCATGGATGATGACTTGCGTGTACTCCTTGAGCTCGCGCGATTCCATCTCCATTTCCAGCAGTTGGGCCGCACCCCGGATACCTCCCAGGGGGTTCTTGATTTCGTGCGCCAGGTTGCGGATCAGTTCCTTGTTGGTTTGCGCCTGCTCCAGAAGACGCTCCTCGCGATCCTGTCGTGCCTGTTGCTCCAGCGGCAGCAGCTCCACAATGATCTCGCCCGGCTGATCCGATTGAGCGAGCACGACGTGGACCGGCAAGGACTCCTGATTCACGCGTTTGAGCGCGGCGTCGTAGCGCAGTGCCGAGTAGACGTTGCTGCCTGCTCCAACCAGCGCGTCCGTCAGGGCCTGAGGATCAGTGAAAAAGTCCTGCAGTGACTGGCCCTCGATGTTGTGCCGCGAGCTACCCAGGGCATCTTCCAGCGCGGCATTGACGAAACAAACCATTCCATCCTGACGCACCACGGCCACCAAGGTGGCCAGCAGGTCAAATGCCTGGAGGCGGTACGATGCCGCAGGCGTGGGCGACGGTGAGTGAAGTGCGCTCAAGCGGTCTATCTGGACGCCGGGATGCGGCCCAGCTCGCGCTTGATGCCCGCGATATCGCTCTCCGCGCGAGCTATATTGGCCTTGAGTTCAGTGACGCGATCCAGATATTTCTGGTAGTTGCGCCCTTCCTCTCCCCTCTTCTCTGGCTCGCCGTTGTTGTATTCCTTGACGAGCTCGGCCAACCGGGCCTCGGTCTTCTTGAGTTCGGATTCGAGAATGCCGCGAGCGTCGTTGTCCCGCTCGCGCTGTGCGGCGGCATCGTTCCGCGGCGCGGAGGGATCCGCCGCAGGGCTACGAGCAGGCGCCGACGCCTTACCCACCACCTTGGGTGTTTGCACGATGGTCACGTTGCCGCCAGTGACGAGCTTGCAATCCCGTTTCTGCGCCTCGGTCGCGGTGTTCGTGTACTCGTTGCCACACCGATAGATGCGGTCCTGCGCGTGAACCGGATTGGCAATGGCCACCGCCCATGCCAGAGCCAGGAAAACTTTATCCATACAGGTTATGTGCACTCCAAAGTTCAGACTATAGAGCGCAGTATGTCGCAATCCCGTTGAATCACAAAACTTTCGCCACACACGAAAAGGGGGACGGCATGCGCCGTCCCCCTTTCGTGAACCGCCAGGCGGCAAGGCCAGGCCGGTAGTTCGCAATGCCTTACAGCGAATAGTACATGTCGAACTCAACCGGATGGGGTGCCATGCGGAAGCGCGTGACTTCGGCCATCTTCAGCTCGATATATGCGTCAAGCATGGTATCGGAGAACACACCCCCCTTGGTCAGGAAGGCACGATCCTTGTCGAGGTAGTCCAACGCCTGATCCAGGCTGTGGCACACCGTCGGGACCAGCTTGTCCTCTTCCGGCGGCAGGTGGTACAAATCCTTGGAAGCAGCCTCGCCCGGATGGATCTTGTTCTCCACGCCGTCCAGGCCGGCCATCATCAGTGCCGAGAAGCACAGGTAGGGATTGGCGGACGGATCGGGGAAACGCGCTTCAATACGGCGGGCCTTGGGGTTGGCCACGAACGGGATGCGGATCGAAGCCGAGCGGTTCTTGGCCGAGTAGGCCAACTTCACGGGGGCCTCGAAGCCGGGCACCAGCCGCTTGTAGCTGTTTGTGCCGGGGTTGGTGATGGCGTTCAGTGCACGCGCATGCTTGATGATCCCGCCGATGTAGTACAGGGCGAAATCACTCAGACCGGCATAGCCGTCGCCAGCAAACAGGTTCTTGCCGTCCTTCCAGATCGACTGGTGCACATGCATGCCGGAGCCGTTGTCACCGGCATAGGGTTTAGGCATGAAGGTGGCCGTCTTGCCATAGGCATTGGCCACATTCCAGACCACGTATTTCAGAACCTGGGTCCAGTCGGCACGCTCCACCAGGGTGCTGAACTTGGTGCCGATCTCATTCTGGCCGGCGCCTGCCACTTCATGGTGGAACACTTCCACCGGAATGCCGAGAGATTCGAGGATCAGCACCATTTCGGCGCGCATATCCTGGGTGCTGTCAACGGGTGGCACCGGAAAGTAGCCCCCTTTGGTCGTGGGGCGGTGACCGCGGTTACCACCCTCGAGCTTGGCACCACTGTTCCAGGGGGCTTCGTATTCTTCAATCTCAAACATCACATTGCCAGGCTGGTTGCTCCAGCGGACACCGTCAAAGATGAAGAACTCGGGTTCCGGACCAAAGTACGCGGTGTCACCAATGCCGGACGCCTTGAGATAGGCTTCTGCGCGCTTGGCGACGGAGCGCGGATCGCGGTCATAGGCCTTGCCGTCGCTCGGTTCAACCACGTCACACTGCAGGAAGAGTGTGGTTTCCTCGAAGAACGGGTCGATGTTGGCGGTGTTCGGATCGGGCATGAGTTGCATGTCCGAAGCCTCAATACCCTTCCAGCCAGCAATCGAGGAGCCGTCGAAAGCGTGACCTGAAGTGAATTTGTCCTCGTTGAAGTGCGAAACAGGCACGGTCACGTGCTGCTCCTTGCCACGGGTGTCGGTAAAGCGGAAGTCAACGAACTTGACCTCGTTTTCCTTCACCATCTTCATCACGTCTGCGACGGTCTTGGCCATCAAATACTCCTGGTTAAATGGAACGGATTGAAAATTTGCACGCCGACTGAGGACGCATTTTTTGTGCCAATGCCGGCGGCACACAAGTCCAGAAAAGTCTTCTATTTTGCCCTGACTTGGCCCGGTTCTGACCCACTTTTCGAGTCCGCCCTGACAATATCCGCTGCGCGTCACCACCATATGCACCAAATCGAGGCAATTCAATTTGCCCGCATTTGGTGCACTCATGATTAACGCACCACTTCAGGGCCCAATCGGACATCCGTGTCCCGCAGACCATGAAGCAATGCTTCGTACGCCGCCAAGGTGGCGGCCGGTGCGCCCTTGACACCCAACTCGATGTGCCGCCCGTACTCGGGGTGATCGACGCTGGGCAGGCTGAATATCCTCACGCCGGGGTGGTTCGCTTCGATGCGCTCCATCAGCGGCGTTAGGCTGGCCTCCAAGCCCCCAAAGACGATGACGGAACGCTCCTGGTACGCCGCACGCCGGAACAACCCCGAATAGTAGGTATCCAGCACCCAGGCCATCATGGGCCAGGCCATCACTGGGAAACCCGGCAGAAAGTGCACCCCCCCTCCGGAGGGGCCGGCGCAGGAAAACCCGGGAATCTGGTTGTAGGGATTGGGAATGATCCGCGCACCCTGCGGAAATACGCCCATGTTGAGCCGGTGCACGGCGTCAGGTGCATCAGGTTCGTAGGGCACCCCCTTTTCGCGTGCCAAATCCTGCATGCGTTGCTGAATCAATTGGGCTGCAACCGGATGCAGTTGCAGCGGCAGCCCCAGTGCGAGCCCGGCGCATTGGCGGGTGTGGTCGTCCGGTGTGGCACCGATGCCTCCGCAGGAAAAAACGACATCGCCCGACGCGAATGCGCGCTGCAGCGTGGACGTGATGCGTGGGCGTGAATCACCTACATAGTCGGCGAATTCCAATTCGAGCCCCCGCGCCTGCAGCACTTCGATGACCTTGGGCAGATGTTGGTCTCGGCGTTTTCCCGAAAGTATCTCGTCACCAATGATGACGATCCCGAAACGCGGCGTGTCAAGGGGCTGATACGGGAGGGAGGGCGTGAGGTTCATGGTGCAATACAGTTGTGGAGGGGACATCGATCGCGTCCGAGGCGCCCCCCGCATCCTTGCCATCGCGAGCGGCTTCGGTGCGCAGGGCGTTCAACGCCGCCAGGCAGAAGTGCGCAAACCACAGAGACGAAAATGCAAAGACGACGGTATAGACCCAGATCACGATAGGCACGAGTATCACGAACGCAGCAGCAAACACGGCGCCGGAAGCCCACAGCAAGCTGGGCGCCGCGCTCATGTAGCCTGACAGCAAGCCCATGACCAAGAACGAGGCTCTATGCCGCCGGAAAAGCTCCCGTCGCTCGTTCCTTGAGGCGTGGTCGGCGAGCGCATCAAAGGCCATCACCCGATAGGTCAACCAGCCCCAGATGAGCGGGGGCACGATCAGGATCAAGGGCGGCACCAGCCACAGGGGCACGGACACGAGCATGGCCACGGCCGCCATCGCCAGGGACCCCAGGGACCATACGAAACTACCCAGCCAGGACGAGCCCCGCCGCCGCTGCAATGCCGGAAAACGTCGACGTTCTACCAGGGTGACCAAGGTGGGCATCATCAGCACGGCCACCACCAGCACGGACGATGCCACGATCACCGGGGTGGATAGAAAGATCACGATCAGCGGCGCAACGACGGCCTTGAGACCACCCAGACCCAGACTGTCGAACCAACCCGACACGGTGCCCATCAAGGTGGATGTCTGCGACACGGCCAGCACCTGATCCACCGCCGCCTCCCAGAAGAAGTAGCCCAGCGCCCCGAACAGCAGCACCATGAGCAGCAGCGGCAACAGGGAAAGGATCAGCACCTGCGGTCGCAGACAGTAGGCCACGGCGCGCCAAAAGGAATCCAGAAGCAAGCTCATGACTCGAAGGATAGCCTGTGGTGGCGCGACACGTCACGCGCGTTGAAAGACACGCAAGAGTCCCAGCCATTGCTGCGACCAGAAACCCGTCCCGTAATCGCGCACGCGGCCTTGCGCATCGGGTTCCACCTGATCGCGCACTCCGGTTGCCTCGAAACGATCGGAGAAATCGGCCGTGCCGAACAACATGTCCCACCATGGAAAGAGCACCCCGAAGTTGCACCCACCCAGGCTGTTCTTTCGGCCCCGCGATTCGTGCCCGATGCCGATGCTGTGATGCAGCCGGTGAAAACGCGGACTGATCCACAGACGCTCGCCCCATCGGCCAAAATGCACGCGCACGTTCGCATGCTGAAAGCTCTCACTCAACTGCGTGAGGACCACGAGCGCCATGAACTGCCCGGGACCCACGCCCACGGCCTGTGCCACGACTGCAATCACGGCGGCCCTCAGCACATCCGACAAAAGGTGGTTGCGGTTGTCAGTCCACATGGTCATCTGACGCTGCGAGTGATGCAGCGAATGCAGTGCCCACCACCAATTGAGCCCGTGCTGGGCACGGTGCAGCCAGTAGTCGACGAAATCGAACACCACGAGGTAGATTGCGAAGCTGACCCAGGCAATATCGGTCACCCCGGGCCAGATCTGATCCACGTGAAAAGTCCCCACTCCCTGAGCACGCAGCGCACCCGAAACGTCGTTGAAGATCGGCTCAAGCAGAAAGAACATCGCCACCCGGAAAATCCCCAGGCGATGAATAAGCGTATAAACCACATCGGTACGCACTGCACGCCGATCGGTGATGCTCTGCACCGGTCGCCAGCGCTGAATCGGGCCGATGACCAGCACAAGCAGCACGATCTGCGCGACGCCTGCCAGCAGCCAACCCACAGCGGCATAGCCGTCCACCAGCAAATGCCCCAACCCGGACGCGAACATGACAGGTTGCACCAACGCCTCAAACAGCCATTCCTGCGCCGCCTCGAAGACGCCGATCAGCGTGCTCATCATGGCTTGACCGGCACTGAGCGCTCCGACTGTGCAATCCAGTCCCGGTAGACGGGATGCGCCCGCAAGGTTTCGAAGCAAAAGCCGCGCTCCTTGAGCCCCGTGATCAAGGGCTCCAGCACGGCAGGAGCCCAGGGGTCCTTGCGGGTCCAAATGCCCAGGTGGGCCACCAGGATGTCCCCCGCCTTGATATCGCGCAGCGCCTTCTTCAGCAATGCCGCGTTGCTGGCCTGTTCGCTGGGCAACTCGTCTCCCAGAAAACCCGCTGGCGACCATCCCACGTGCGCGTAGCCGCAGGATTGGGCCGCAGCCACCAACTTGGGAGAGATCTTCCCCCCTGGTGCACGAAACAGCGGCAGGGGCTTCTTGCCCGTGTGATCCTGCAGCCGCTCGGCGGCGTAGTCGATCTGCTCACAGTATTTCCTGGTATCCCAGGTGAATTCACGCCCGGCAAATGCGCCAAAGCTGGGCCGCACCCGGAACCGTGGTTCGACGCTGCGCTCGTCCGATCGCCAATACACATGGTCGTAGGTGTGGGAAGCGAATTCGTGCCCTTCGGCCGCGCGCGCCTTCCACCACGGCGCCCAGTAGTTGCCCAGGCTTCCGTCACCCACCTTGGTGGGTTCGTTCGATGCGAAGAACGTGACGCGCACCTGCTGCCGCTTGAGAATCTCCGCCACCAGCGGCGCCACCTCCATGTGGCCGGTATCAAAGGTCAGGTAGACAGGCTTGGCACACCCGGCCGCCACCGCATGCGCCGAGAACGCCAGGGCAAGGACGACGCTACTGCAGCGCCACGTGATCGAGTGTCCAGACACCATGGGGAGACTTTCCAACATTGACCTGGCGCACGACGCGCTTCTGAGTCAGGTCGATGACCGTGAGCTTCTTGGCCCAGCGCGAGGCCACGTAGATGTACCGGCCGTCGGATGATACGTCCATGCAGTCGGGCCCGGAGGGCGCGACGTAGCCTTCCACCACGGTCATGGCCTGGTAATCGATCTTGCTGATGGTGTTGGCCACACGGTTGCTGACGTACACGTGGCGTTTGTCGCCCGCACCCCTGAAGGCGTGCGCCCCCTTGCCTGTGGCCAGCATGCGCACGAGGCGGGGTTCCCTGCCGGTCACGTCATATACCTCCACGCCATCCCCCCCGGTCAAACCCACCAGAAGAAAGCGGTCGTCGGGCGTGCCAAACACGTCCGCTGGCAAGGAACCGGTCTTGGTGCGCCAACGCAAGGTCTGCGTGACCAGGTCGATGGCCACCAGTTCGTCGCTCTCCTGCATGGACGCGTAGACCACGGAGCTCTTGCTGTCGATCCAGATATGGCTGGGCGTCTTGCCCGTGGGAATGCGCTTGGCCAGCTGCAGATCCTTGCCGTCCCAGCGATAGATATCCACATGATTCAGTCGGTTGCCCGCCGTGACAAACCATTTCATGTCCGGTGAGAAGCGCAGCTGATAGGGATCCAGAATGCCCCGGACTTCACGCTGCACCTGTGCGGTCATGGGATCCACGAACAGCAGGGAGTCACCCAGCGCGTTGGCAACGATCAGCGACTTCTGATCCGGTGTCAGGTACATGTGATGCGGCTCCTTGCCCGTGGGAATGCGCCGCGTTTCCTGCCAAGTCTGACGATCAATGACGCTGATGCTGGCGTCCAGCGAATTCAACACGAACAGAGGCGCGGACGGGCCTGCTGCGAACACAGCCTGGGCGACGGCGAGCAGCAGCGCCAGCGCGAGTAGGGGTCGGAAAAATGGTTTCACGGGAATTGCCTGGATAGGGGCCAAAGTGTAGCGGCCAGCCTTCGGCGCGCTGCGCAAGGGGTCAAACGCCCAGGCCGGAGCGTTCCTCGGCCCTCAACCAGCGCCACTGGCCAGGAACCAGATCGCCGGGTAGCTCCACCGTCCCGATCCTGGAGCGATGCAGGGCTTCGACCCGATTCCCGACGGCCGCCAGCATGCGCTTGACCTGGTGGTACTTGCCCTCGGTCAGGGTCAGGCGCACTTCGTGGTCGGACACCGCTTCGCACGCAGCAGCCCGCACAGGTTTGGGGTCGTCATCGAGCACAACCCCCTCCAGCAAGCGCTGCACTTGCGAAGCCTGTACCGGGTGCTTGGTGGTGACTTCGTACACCTTGGGTATGTGGCGCTTGGGCGAACTCATGCGATGGATGAACTGGCCATCGTCCGTGAGCAGCAGCAAACCGGTCGTGTCCTGATCCAGCCTGCCAACGGCCTGCACCCCCTGAACCGGCCCCTTCTGGGGGCGTTGGCGCAGTGGCGCGGGCAACAGCGTATAGACGCTGGGATAGGCCGAGGGCTTCTGCGACACTTCGGTGCCTGCCGGTTTATGCAGCATCAAATAGGCATGCTCATGGTACTCCCACTCGACGCCCTGCACCGTGAAACGCAGCCCGTCCTCGGCCACTTCGGTTGCGGCATCGACCACCTCGACGAACCCCTGTGAACCCGCCTCGAAGACCCGCACCCAACCTTGCTGGATCAATCCGGCACAAACGCGCCGGGTACCAAACCCCTGGCGGTAAAGGACTTCCTGCAATTGCATGGGCTCACCCGGACCGCGTCTGGAGGCGCACGACCCGCAGATCTCCTGTCAGAGTTTGGGCGACCACACAAAAGTCGCCGCGCTGGCTCCGGGCATGACGTGCTGGAAACTGCGGCCGGCGAAGCTCACCGAGAACCGACGCTCGTTGGCGGAATCGTTCAAGACGATGAGCACGATCGACTGATCATCCGCATTCTGGAACGCCACGCTCAGCACGCGTCCCGCACCAGAGCTGGAGTCGATCCGCACCGCGCCAGGACGGACAAAGCGGCTGGCGTGAGCCAGCGCGTAGTAGTCCAGATTGCGTGTCACCTCCCCCGTCTTCGAGTTGATGAGCACGACACCACGACAATCCTTGCAGCCACCCAGATGCGGACCGTGGTTCTCGTCCAGCGCGAGATTCCACATGAGCACGCTCTTGGCCCAATGGCGTGTGGAGCCGATGATCAGGTTTCGCATGTTCCACGGAAAGGTCTCACGCCACACCGCGTTGCCCTCGCCTCCTGCGCACTCCGTGAAATAGGTCTCCTTGTCGGGATAGGCGTCGTGCACGGTGGACTGTACGGCGGGGTCGCCCAAGTAGCAGTGCCAAGCCACGCCCGCCACATACGCACGGGCCTTGTCGTTATCGAGAACGGCCAGCGGCGACAGCGGTTCGTCCCAGTTGTGGTCCCAGTCCAGAATCCGGACGGGCTTGGCCCGTTTGGCCAGCAAGGGGCCAAGATGTTCGCCAATGAACTTGACCCGGTGTTCGGGATTGAAGCGCATGCTCGGATAGTCGGCAGGTTCAAAGTGCGGTTCATTCTGGATGGTCACCGCATACAGGGGCACACCTTCGGCCTCCATCGCATCGGCGAACTTGCCAAAATAGCGTGCATAGGCGTCATAGGCCTCGGGCTTGAGCGTCCCTTGGCTGAGCTTGCCATTCGTCTTCATCCATGCGGGCGCACTCCAAGGGGACGCCATGACCTGCAATTGGGGATTGATGGCCATCGCACCTTTGAGCACGGGCAGCACTTCGGCCCGCATCGGATCGATGGAGAACTTTTCCAACGGGTAGTCCGTTTGCCCGTCAGGTACGTCATCCAGCGTGTAATGGTGTCGTGAGAAGTCCGACGCACCGATAGTCAGCCGCGTAAAGCTGAATCCCAGACCGGGAGCTTTTCCAAACATCTCCTCCATCAAGGCCTGGCGCTGCTGCGGATTCATGCGATGCTGGATCAACCAAGCCGAGGCATCGGTAATGTTGGCGCCGAACCCGACGATTTCCTGATAGCGCTTGCTGGCATCGACGTCGATATTCAGGGGTAGACGAGCAACATTGCCAAACATGAGACCGTCCACGGGTGCCAGCAGCCTTGACTTGTCGCTCCAGGTCTCCCATGCCTGAACCGTGCCTGGGGAACCCGCGATCGACACCGTCTGCGCACATACACCGTTGACAACACCGATGATCAACACGCCGCCAAGCAACCGAGCGGCAAGCGTCTTGCGCACCCGTGTGAGTGTCACTGCCAAATTCATCAATTTCATTTTCCCATTTGAAGTGTGTGTTCGATGGATTCGGTACTGCATGCCCGACACCATCGTCGGCTCAGGAACGTGCTGCAGCGCAATGCTGGGCAACGTATTCCGCATGCGAGGGCATCACGCTCACGCACTTCTGGATCACGCCCTCGACGTTTTCCAGAAAAGCCATGGCCTCGTCATCGCTGCGCAAGTCCACCAACGGGTTGTAACCACGGGTACGCAGGCCCTGTCCGTGCATGACCTGGAGCCAGCTCAACTCGGCAAAGAGCTCGGAACCCTCGCGAAAGATGCGTCCATTCTCCTGATACAGGTCCATCTTGTGTCGCAAGGTCAACGGTATGTCGATGTCCTGACAGTGCCGCCAGAAGGGCGAATCGTCACGCTGTGTCGCCTTGTAATGCAGCACGATGAAGTCCCGAATTCGCTCGTACTCGAACTGGGTCTGCGCGTTGTACTCCTCCCGATCCACATGGCTGAAGCCAGCGTTCGGAAACAGGGTGATCAAACGTGCCAACGCCGTCTGGATCAGGTGGATATTGGTGGATTCGATAGGTTCGAAGAAGCCACTGGATAAGCCCACGGCGACGCAATTCTTGACCCACGTCTGATTGCGACGTCCGGGTACGAAGGGAATATAGCGTGGCTCCGCGAGCGCCTGACCATCGAGGTTGTTCATCAGAATGGACGTGGCTTCGTCCTGACTCATGAAGCGGCTGGAATATACGTGCCCGTTGCCGATGCGGTGCTGCAGCGGAATGCGCCACTGCCAGCCCGCGGAATGCGCCGTCGATCGGGTATATGGCAGCAACGGCCCCGCAGATTCACAGGGCACGGCGATGGCCCGGTCACACGGTAACCAGTGCGACCAATCCTCGTAGGGAACGCCCAGGGCCTGTCCGATCAGCAGGGCGCGAATCCCCGAACAGTCGATGAACAAATCGCCGTCGACCTTCTCGCCGCTTTCCAGCAGCAGGGCTTCGATGAAGCCATCCGATTCGCGCAGCAGAGTGTTCACGATCCGGCCTTCGGTACGCGTAACGCCCAGGTTCTCCGAAAACGCACGCAGGTACTTGGCGTACAGGCCGGCGTCGAAATGGAAGGCATGCATGATATCCCCCAGAGGGGAGTTCTGCATGGTGGGTTCTGCACGCATGAATTTGGCGTGCAATGGGGCAACGGTGTTGATGGAGTAGTTTTGCAGGTCGGGCGCACGTCCCAACTGAAACATCTTCTGCCAATAGTGGTGGAACGGCGCAGCGCCCAGATCCTGTCCGAACTTGCCGAACCCGTGGATATATCGTTCCCCGACTTTCCCCCAGTTGACGAACTCGATCCCTAGCTTGAACGTTCCCTGCGTGTGCCGCAGGAAGTCATCCTCGTCAATGCCCAGCGCATTGTTGAAATTCCTGATGTTCGGAATGGTCGCTTCACCCACTCCAATCGTCGAAATCTCGTCCGATTCGATTAGGCGAATGCGAAACAGCTTGCCAAACAAATGAGAGAGGGCCGCTGCTGCCATCCAGCCTGCGGTACCGCCTCCCACGATGACGATATCCTTGATGGGCGTCAGAGTCACGGTGCAACCTTTCTTCCGAAACTACAAAGCGGCTAGAGACGTTGCTCGGACGCGCGCTCGAACACCGAGATGCGCTCCACGTCGACTGAAAACCGCACGGTTTCGTCCACGTGGAAATCCAGCTGTCCCGTCACGACGGACGACAGCAGGTTGCCACCAAAGTCAATCCAGGCAACGTGGTGGTTGCCCATGGGCTCGATCAGTGACGCTGTGCCCTGGAGCTCCCCCGACGCACCGATGGCCAGGTTCTCGGGTCGAATGCCAAGCACGACCTCGGTACCATTCGCCGGAGGTGTTCTGAAGGCATAGCGCGTGATATCCAGCATCAAGTCGCCCGACTGGAAGCGCACCGTGCCCGGCTCGACCACCAGCCTGCCGTTCAGCAGGTTCATGCCCGGAGACCCGAGGAAACCGGCAACAAACAGATTTTCGGGCTTCTCATACACATCCGCTGGTGCGCCAATCTGCTGGATCTTGCCGCCACGCATCACCACGATGCGGGTGGCCAGGGTCATGGCTTCCACCTGGTCGTGCGTCACGTAGATCATGGTGGAGCGCAGACTCTTGTGCAGCAGCTTGAGCTCGCGGCGCAACTCGGCGCGCAGTTTGGCGTCCAGGTTGGACAGCGGCTCATCGAACAGGAACACGCCCGCCTCGCGCACCAGGGCACGGCCGATGGCCACGCGCTGGCGCTGCCCACCCGACAGCTGCGAAGGCTTGCGTTGCAGCAGGGGCTCCAGGTGCAGCATCTGCGCGGCACGCTGCACGCGACGCTCGATCTCGGGCTTGGGCGTGCCGTTGATGCGCAGGCCGAACGACATGTTGCGCTCCACCGTCATGGTGGGATACAGGGCGTACGACTGGAACACCATGCCGATGTTGCGGTCGGTCGGATCGGCCCACGTCATGTCCTTGCCGCCGATCTCGATCGATCCATCGGCCACGTCGATCAGGCCGGCGATGCTGTGCAGCAAGGTGGATTTGCCGCAACCAGACGGCCCGAGCAGGACCAGAAACTCACTCTCGACCACATCCAGGTTGAGATCCTTGATGACCTCGTTGTCTCCGAAACGGATGCACAGATTGCGAATGCCTACACTGGACATGGATTACCCCTTTACCGCACCGGCGGCGATACCCCGCACAAACCAGCGGCCGGAAACAAAATAGATGGTCAGTGGAACCAGCGACGTCAGGATCGTGGCCGCCATGTTGACGTTGTACAGACGTGTACCCGTGGTGGTGTTGATCACGTTGTTGAGTTGCACGGTCATGGGCAGGTTCTCGCGCCCTGCGAACACCAGGCCCAGGATGTAGTCGTTCCACACCCCGGTGACCTGCATGATCGCCGCCACGATGATGATGGGCGTGGACATGGGTAACATGAGCTGCACGAAGATGCGGAAGAACCCGCCCCCGTCGATGCGCGCGGCCTTGAACAGTTCCTGCGGAATCGACAAGTAGTAGTTGCGAAACAGCAGAGTCATCACCGGCATGCTGAAGATGATGTGGATGACGACGATGCCCGGCAGCGAGCTGAACAGGCCCAGGCTGGCCAGGATGCGCACCAACGGGAACATCATGACCTGCACCGGAATGAACGCGCCCATCATCAGGATGCCGAACAGCACGTTGGACCCCTTGGGACGCCAGAATGACAAGGCATAGCCATTGAGCGCGCCCAAAAGGATGGGCAGGATCGTGCTGGGGATCACGATCGCCACGGAATTCCAGAAGCCGCCACGAATACCGTCGCAAGATACCCCCGTGCAGGCAGAAGTCCAGGCCGTGACCCACGGCTCCAGCGTGATGGCCACGGGCAGGGCGAAGATGTTGCCCAGCCGGATCTCGTCCATCGACTTGAACGAAGTCACCAGCATGATGTACAGCGGCATCAGGAAGAATACCGCTGCCGTCAACAGGAAGGCATAGATGCCAATGCGCGCCGGATTCCAGCGAAGTGGCCGCCGTGCGGCCGGCGTGAACGTTGTTGCCGCGCTCATTTTTCACCTCCCGCATTGGATCGACTGCGGGCGTACATGAAGGGCGCGACCAGAGCCAGCACCGTCAGCAGCAACACGATGGAACCCGCCGATGCCAACGCAATGTTGGCGCGTCCAAACAGGTGGTCCATGATGAACTTGGCCGGTACTTCACTGGCCGTTCCCGGGCCGCCCTGGGTCATGGACACGACCGAATCGAATACCTTGACCACCGCCGTGAACAGCAGCACGAACACGGTGGCCACCGTGGGCCCGAGCATGGGCAGCACAATGGACACGTACACGCGCCAGGCGGGGATGCCATCGATACGCGCCGCCTTCCAGATTTCTTCGTCGATGCCGCGCAGGCCCGCCAGCATCATGGCCATGACCAGACCGGAGGCTTGCCACACCGTGGCGATGACGATGGTGTAGATCACCATGTCCTGGTCGATGATCCACTCGAACGTGAAATTCTCGAACCCCATCTGACGTACCGCTTGTTGGATGCCGTTTCCAGGATTGAGCATCCACTGCCACACCAGACCCGTGGCCACAAAGGACATGGCGTAGGGGTACAGGAACACGGTCCGCAGCGCGCCCTCGCCCATCACCTTCTGGTCGATGAACACGGCGAGCAGGAAGCCAATCAACATGCAGGCCAGGATGAACAGCACGCCGTACACCGCCAGATTCTGCAGCGACAGCATCCAGCGGTCGTTGTCGAACAGGCGCTCGTACTGCGCCAGACCCACGAACTCGTCCGAGGGGAAGGTGCGTGAATTGGTCATGGAGACCTTCAGCGACCACAACACCGTTCCCAGGTAGGCGACGAGCACCGTCGTCGCCATCGGCAACAGCGCGGACCAGGACACCAACTGGCGCAACCAGATCTTGGATTTGGTTTTCATGCAGCCTCCGCAGCGAGGTGGATCAATCTGAATGACAGCACTGCGGCTGCCATCAGTTCTTCAGCGCCGAGGCAATGTCCTTCTGCACCTTCTCCACGGGAATGTTCTTGTTCCAGTAGGCGGTCAGGATGTCGGACAGCGAACCGTTCTGATCGGGATTCAGATAGATCTCGCCATTGCCCAACTGGCGGGATTTGTCCTTCATGATCGCCAGCCCCTGCTGCGCGCAGATGTCCATCTTCGAGGCGTCGACGTCGGTACGAACCGGGATCGACCCCTTCCTGTTGCTGAACTCCACCTGCGCCGCGGGTGTCAGCATGACACCGGCGAGCAGTTTTTGCGCCTTGATGGCTTCGGCGTTGCTCGTCTTCGGAAACACGAATACGTCGCCCTGGATGATGTAGGGAGACTTCGGTCCAAAGCCCGCAATGCAACCGTAGTCCTTGCCGGGAACCTGCTTGGCCTGGGAAAACTCGCCCTTGGCCCAATCGCCCATGATCTGCACGCCGGCCTTGCCCGTGATCAGCAGCGCGGTGGCGTCGTTCCAGTTGCGCCCCGGAGCGCCCTTGTCCACATAGGACTGCAGCCGCTTGAACGTGGTCAGCACCTTCTTGAACTCCTCGCCCTGAATGGCCTTGGCGTCACGGTCGCGTAGCACCTTCAGGTACAGGTCGGCGCCGCCCACGTTGGCCAGCACCGCCGTGAACACGATGCTCTCCTGCCACGGTTGTCCACCGTGCGCCAAAGGCACGAGACCCGCTGCCTTGAGCTTGTCCAACGCAGCAAACAACTCATCCATGTTCTTGGGTTCAGCCGCCACCCCAGCCTTCTTGAACGCGGCCTTGGAATACCAGAACCAGGTCGGCATGTGAATGTCCACGGGTGCTGCGTAATAGTGGCCCTTCACCTTGACCACGTTGAGAACGGTGGGAGGCAGGAACTTGTCCCATCCATCTCGGGCTGCCACGTCGTCCAGGTTGTTGAGCATGCCCTGCTCCACGAGATCAAGGAACTGCTTGGATGTGTTGAACTGGGCGGCCGTGGGCGGATTGCCGCCCACGATGCGGTTCACCGCCACCGACCGCGCCTGCTCGCCCACCGCGATGGCCGTATCCACCCAGACGCCCCCTGCTGCCTTGTAGGCTTCGGAGAAGGTCTTGACCGCGGCCGATTCGCCACCCGAAGTCCACCAATGGATCACTTCAGCCTTGGGACCGGCGGCATGCACCGCCACGCCCACATGCATTGCCACGGCCAAAGCCACCAACTGTTTCAACGTTCGCATCCTATGTCTCCTCGTTATGCGTTTTCTTGGGGGTGTAGGGCGGCGCCTCGCCCATCACCCATGCACGCCGCGCGCCTTGCTGTCAGATTTCGCCACGCAGGAAGGCACCATACCATTTTCCACTGAGCTTCAAGCGACGCTGCTGCGTCGCGAAGTCCACGTGTGTCAGCCCAAACCGGCGAATATAGCCTTCCGCCCATTCGAAGTTGTCCAGCAGGCTCCAGGCAAAGTATCCCTTGACCGGAATGCCCTTGCGCACGATTTCGCGTGCCGCCAGCAGATGCCGCACCAGATAGCGGCGCCGTTCAAAGTCATCAATGCGGCCATCGGCTGTCACGACATCATCGTAGGTGGAGCCGTTCTCCGTGAGGTAGATTTCCGCAGGCTGGTAGTTCGTGGCCACGCGGCTGAGCAGGGTTACCATGCCCTCGGGCGACACTTCCCAGCCAAAGGCCGTGCGCTCCACGTTTTCCGATTCCACGACGCGCGTGGACATGACGCCCACGCCGGGGGCATCTGCCACGATCTCGGGGAAGTAGTAGTTGACGCCGAGAAAGTCGGTCGGCGTGGAAATGACTTTCAGGTCACCGTCGTGCACGACGGGAGCGTTGTCTCCAACCAGCGCCCAGATGTCCGCTGGGTAGCCTCGGCCGTGCAGCGGGTCGAGGAACCATCGATTGCGCAGTCCATCATGCCGCGTGGTGGCCGCCACGTCCGCAAGGCTTTCGGAAGCGGGCTTGAGTGGATGCAGGCTGAGCGCGGCGCCAACCCGCGCATTGGCCACGTTGCGCCGGATCACTGGGATCGCCAATCCATGCGACACCAGCACGTTGTGACACACCTGCAACGCCGTCTTGAAGCTTTTGATGCCTGGGGCGTGCACTCCTTCATGGTGACCATGGAAGGCCGTGCACCAGGGTTCGTTGTGCGTAATCCAGTGTTTGATGCGGTCTCCCAGGTGTCGGGTCACTACATCGGTATATTCAACGAATGCATCCACGGTGTCCCGATTGGCCCAGCCTCCCTGGTCCTGCAGCGTCTGCGGTAAATCCCAGTGGTACAGCGTCACCCACGGTTCCAGACCGCGCTCGAGCATGCCGTCCACCAAACGGGAATAGAAGTCAAGACCCTTCTGGTTGGGTGTGCCGCGCCCTTCGGCAAAAACGCGCGGCCAGGCGATGGAAAATCGGTAGGCATTGGTCCCCAGGCTGCGAGCCAGATCCAGGTCCTGGGGCCAGCGATGGTAGTGGTCACAGGCCACCGCGCCACTTGAGCCATCGCGTATATGTCCGGGCGTGGCACAAAACCGGTCCCAGATGGATTCCCCCCGACCATCCTCATTGATCCCTCCCTCGATCTGGTAGGAAGAGGTGGAGCAACCCCACCGAAAATCGCTTGCAAAATCGCTGCGCTTGAGTGCGGGCAGGTCGTCAATCCTTGTGTTGTCCATGTTGCTGTCGTTCTATGTAAATAAGTTCCAAGACGTCTTGGAATGGATTCCAATTCTAGCGGCGCTGTTGCCACCCCCGTATTGCTGAAAACCATTACACCGGGGATGCCGCGAAAGAGGGTCCCTCCGCATTCCGGGAATCCCCCGGCTCACCCGGACACACCGCTACCGAGGCGCGCCAGGTGATACTGATGGGGAAGTCACGCACCACCGCCAAGCCGGAGTCGTAGCATTGGTTGAGCAACCAGCGCACCCCGTTCACGGTCATTTCCCGCCACGGAATGTGCACGGTCGTCAGGCGGGGCGCGGAAAACTCGGCACTGGGCGTATCGTCATAGCCCAGCACGGACACCGCACCGGGTACAGAAACGCCTGCCTGCTGGAAATAGGACAGCACGCCAACGGCCATTTCATCGTTGGCGCAAAACACCGCCGTGAATTTTTGACCCGAAGCCAACAGCGCGGCGCCGGAAGCCCAACCGCCTTCCGGTGAGAAATCGCTTTGCAGCGACAGCACGTCGGCACCGTCAATGCCGTGTCGTGCAAGTTCCTCCATGAATCCGGAAATCCGGGCCAAGTTGTCGGGTGCGGAACTGGGACCGGAAACAACCGCGAATTTTCGGTGCTTCAGCTTGAGCAGGGCCTGCGCCGCTTGGACCCCCCCCAACACGTGATCGGCCGTAAAGCATTGATCGCCAATGCAATCGATCCGGTGGTTCAGCACCACCAATTTCCTTTGCTTGAGCCCCAGCGCTTCGATGTCGTGATCGTGCAGGGTGTTGCTCATCACCACCAGGCCGTCGCAACCTCGCTCGATGAGAAAATCGATACCGTGGATGGCCTGCTGCCGTTCGTCCCCGGAGCCGCAGCCAAAAGCCACCATCATGTGCAGGCCGGCCGCACGCAGTTCCGTATCGATTGCGCGAAGAATGGGTGTGTAAAAAGTCCCCTTCAAGACCGGTATATAGACACCAATCATTTGCGAGGAGCCCGACAGCAGTGTGCGTGCCGCATGGGAAGGTCGAAACTCCAGTGCCTCGATAGCTCTGCGAACCCGTTCCGCCGTGGCGGGAGCGACGGACCCCTTGCCGCTGACCACCCTCGAAGCGGTGCCCACACCCACGCCAGCCAGGCGCGCTACGTCTTTGATCGTGGCCATGGTTCTATTCCTGCCGTTTCATCTGGTTAGCACACCGACATCCCGACACATGAGTGCATCTGCATCACGGGCGGCGCCGGAAACAATCTGAATGTTGGTAAACGCCGCGGAGAACGGTTGCGAAGTCGAGATGCTAAACGGCACCTCGACATTCAGGAAATCGGCGCCCACCTCATCAAAGCACATGAGTGGGACCTTCACCGTGTGCCGGCTCTGCGCAGGCAGTTTGGCCAGTGCCGCACTGAGATCCACCTCCCCGCGGCATGGATGCTCGCACTCCACGGACAGCGCCACCTTCCCTTGCGGTCGCTGAAAAATCACGATGTCAAACTGCAATGCACCCTGATCCATGGCATAGGAACGCAGTCCCTGCTTCTGCTCGGCCATGGCAAAGAAGCGCGCCTCCTTGAACCAGGTCACCAGCTTGGCATCGTATTGGGCGTTGATCTGCGTGGTCTGAACCCGGATGGATGGCGCTCCCGCCGGAACCTCGAGCGTGCCATGCCAATCCGAACCCACAGGGGTCTTGGCCCATTGGCTTGCCGCGCTGGACACATACAGTGCATAGGGTTTGCGGTCCGTCAAATTGAATATGGGAACCGCGGCTTCGTTTGCGCACCCGCCGGGCGACACCCGCACTTCCAGTCGGCCCACCGTCGTTACCGGGCCACGGTAGCTCAACCCGTACCCCAGAGGAAACAGGGGGGCGTACCCAGGGTCGCCGAAGTTCAAGGGCGTCTGACATACCGCTCTGGGCCAGGAGAACGACAAGCGGCCGGTGAAATCGTGCTGTACGCCACCTTGCGCGTCACGGAACAGCACATCGGTCACACCCTTGCCCTCCGTCCCAGGCAACCACGCCGCGACAAAGGCATCGGATAGGTTTAGCAGGTCGTTGACCCAGACGGGACGTCCCGACAACATTACCGTGATCACCGGTACACCCTTGCCGGTCACCGCCTTGAGCACTGCCAGATCCTCGGGATAACGCCCACTGTGGCGTAGCGTGTCCGACGGTGTGATATCTCCGCTGAACTCGGCGTACGGTGTTTCCCCGATGACTGCAATCACCGCGTCAAAACGCGCCGGGTCCACTCCCTGTGCGGTTTCATTGAACTCGACATGGGCCCCGCCCACGGCTTCGCGAATGCCGTCCAGCACCGAGTCCGCCAGGGGAAAGTCGCTGTTTTGGTTCCCCATGCCCTGCCATCCGAGGCTCCAGCCCCCGGTCTGGTTCTGAACGCTGTGAGCACTCTTGCCCACGACCAGTACCCTCTTGCTGCGGGAAAGGGGCAGCACTTGTCGGTCGTTCTTCAGCAACACGAGCGACTCTCTTACTGCGCGCCGCGCCAGTTCACGCGCCTGCAGGGCCTCGGACTTGCCGGCGTAGTGCCCCGCAGAGGGCCGCTTGCCGAACATCCCCGAACGCATCTTGACACGCAGGATGCGGGTTACGGCGTCGTCGATGCGCGCCATGGGAATCTGGCCACGGCGCACCTGCTCCGTGGTGTTGGCGATGAAGGCGCGCCATGACTCAGACACCATCACCATGTCGACGCCGGCATTGATCGCTTGGGGGCAACTTGTCTGAGAGCAGCCCGGCACCTGGGAGATGCCGTTCCAGTCCGTCACCACAAAACCGTCAAAGCCCAGCGTGTGCTTGAGCACATCGGTCAGCAGCTTCCTGCTCCCATGCATCTTGCCGTAGTCCACACCGGCAGCGACGTCGCTCCAACTGCTCAGCGAAACCATCACGGTCTGCACGCCGGCATCCAGCGCACCGTAGTAGCCCTGCGCGTGCGTGTTCATCATCTCCGCGAGGCTGACTTTGGCACGGCCCTGATCCTTGCCGAGGTCGGTGGCACCATCACCCAGGAAGTGCTTGGCCGTGGCCACGACGTTGCCGTCGTGCGCAAATTGCCCCTGCATGCCACTCACGTACGCGCGGGCGTAGTCGCGCAGCATGGCGCCATCTTCCGAAAAGCTCTCGTAGGTGCGCCCCCAACGGTCGTCCCGCGCGACGGCCACGGTCGGACCGAACACCCAGTTGATGCCGGTGGCACGCACTTGGCGCCCGAGGACGACGCCGATGTCATGAATCAGTGCCGTATCCCGCGCAGCGCCCAGCCCGATGTTGTGGGGGAACAGCGTCGCCCCATAGGCATTGCCGTGACCGTGCATGGCATCCGTACCCCAGATCAACGGCACCGGGGTCTGCATGTCGGTGGTCATGGAGGCGTCGTAGAACTCGTCGGCCAAAGCGACCCAGTCCCCGATCCCGGCCCGTTTGTTGCCTTTGGGCCACGTGCCGCCACCATTCAGCACGGAACCGATGTAGTACTGCCGCACCTCGTCTGGCGTCACGAAACGGATTTCCGGTTGCGTCATCTGCCCGATCTTTTGCGGCAGCGTCATCTGTGCCACCATGCGTTCGATCCGCGCTTCCATAGCCGCGTCCTTGGGTATGGCGCTGCGCATGCGCGGCCAGGTCTGCACCTCGAGTTGAGACCCACTGCGCACTATGTCGTCCCGCAACCCTGTGCAAGCCGCCAAGGCAAGCCCTGCGCACACCACGAATGTGAATAGCTTGTACATTGAAACTATCTGGACCTCAGACCGCGCGACCGCACCGAAGCAAAAAAAAACCTGTCGGCTGGCAACCGACAGGACAAGTATTCACCTTGGAGAAGGAATACATCTCGTCCGCCTCGTCCGATGAGACTCAGCGAACTTCAACGACAACTCGTCTGCGCCAAGGGTACTTCACCCCTAACGCACCACACGCCCCGCCCCGAAGACCGCACCGCGACATGCCCGGTGCTGGTCCCGTATTGGAAACGTTACCAGGTGGAACCCAAAATATATCATTGGGAAAATTACCCGCTTATCCGGGCTATCCCTATGAAAGGGAGGGGGCCTCGACCATTTCGTCCCCCAGGCGACACCAGCGGATTCGGCATCCGCTCGCGGGACTGACGGATCCAAGTCCGCCCGTCCAGTGGATGTTTCGCCTTAGACTCGTGTTCATGTGAACCGCCATTGCCTGGTCCATGCCTCACCTGCTGATTGTTGAAGACGACGAGTTACTGCGCGACGGCCTGAGCACGCTGATGATCCGCGGAGGATTCACGGTGTCCTGCGCGACGGATGGGGTGCAGGCCCAACTGCTCCTGGGCGTCAACCACTTCGATGGCGTCGTACTCGACCTGGGCCTGCCACCGGTCGACAGCATGGCATTGGACGGCATGGACGTGCTGCGTTGGATTCGGGCTCGGCTGCCTGCACTTCCCGTGCTGATACTGACCGCTCGCGACAGCGTGGAACATCGGGTGCAGGGACTCAACGCTGGCGCGGACGACTACCTCACCAAACCGTTTTCCACCGAAGAACTGCTCGCCCGACTGCAATCCTTGATGCGGCGTGCGCAGTTGCCGGCTTTTGGAGGGGCCGGCCCCGCCGGCGCTTCCACTTCCCGCCTTCAGGTGGACGCAACCTTGCCGCGCGCTTGGATCGACGGAGAGCCGCTCGATCTGACGCAGAGAGAATGGTCGTTGCTGAGCCTGCTGGTAGCCCACAAAGGACAGGTGATCAGCCGCGAGGACGTGTTGGAGGTGTGGCAATCCGACACGTCCGACCCCGCCGGACACGGCTCCAACGCCCTGGAGGTGTATGTGCACCGACTGCGACGCAAACTGGGCGACTGCGGCCTGAACATCCGCAACGTGCGCGGCCTGGGCTACATGCTGGAGTCCGTCGTTTCCGACCCGCGCTGAATCGCGGCAACCCAGCTCGAGGCTCCTTGCCCATCATGCCGCAGCCCCGCCCCCACCTGTCGCTGAAACGGCAACTCCTGCTGTGGCTGCTGCTGCCACAGCTGGTGCTGTGGCTGGTCGGTGGCGCGTTGGCCTATCGCATGGCATTGAACTACGCGCAAAAGGGCATAGACCAGTCACTGACGCAATCCGTCCGCTCCCTTTCGCGGCAGGTCAAGCCTGTGGGTTCCGGGCTGCTGATTGACTTTCCACGCGCCGCCCAGGACATCATTGAGCAAGATCCCCAGGACCGCGTGACCTATATGGTGTCGTCGCCACCGGGCAGCTTCGTTCTGGGCAACGCCACACTGCCGGCTCCTCCTGCGGCGCTGTTGCAGAACGCCCGCACCAGCCCGGAAGATCCCCTGCTCTATGACATCGAAGCCGAGGGCAAACCGATGCGCGTCGCCCTGATCGAAGTGAACTATGGGGACGCTGGCGCACCGCAACGCCTGCGGGTGCAACTGGCCAAGAGCCTCGCCGTGCAGGAGCGCATTGCCCGTGAATTGGTGGCGGATATGCTGGCCCCTCTGGTGGCCCTGGGAGCGGTACTGGGACTGCTCATGTTCGCCGGCATCACCCGCGGGCTACGCCCACTCAAACGGCTGGCCACGCAACTCGGGGAACGCAGCGATGCCAACGTCGCCACGCTGACCCCCATCGAGATGACACAGGCCCCGCAGGAAGTCCATGCCCTGGTGCACGCGGTCAATCAGTTGCTGGCCGCCGTGCGCCGCAGCCTGAGCCAGGAAAAGCGCTTCATCAACGATGCCGCGCACCAGTTGCGCACGCCGCTCGCAGGGCTGATCAGCCAAACCGAACTGGCTGTGCAGGAAGCGCAAACGGGCGATCTGGCCGGGGTGCAGGCGCGGCTGGCCAAAGTGCTTCGCGGCGCGCAACGCAGCGCGCACCTGATGCACCAGTTGCTGGCATTGGCCCGCACCGAAACCGAGGTGGAACTCAAGCCCCTGAATGTGGCCGCGTTGGCCCGTGAAGTGGCGCGCGAGTGGACGCCGCGCGCCGTTCAGGCGGGTATCGATCTGGGCTTTGAAGGTCCGGATGCGTTACCGGTGCGCGGCGAAAAACTGCTGCTGCGCGAAGCGCTGACCAACTTGCTAGACAACGCCTTGCGCTACGCGGGCGGTCAACCCGACACCGTCGTCACCCTGCGTGCGTCGCAGACCGACACCATGGCCCTGTTGGAAGTCGCGGACAATGGCCCGGGGCTGACTGCCGCGGAATTGCCCCATCTGTTCGAGCGTTTCTGGCGGGCGAGCGAACAGCCCGGGGGCTGCGGCCTGGGCTTGTCCATCGTGGAGGAAATCGTGAAGCGCCACGGCGGCATGCTGTCGGCCGAGGCGGTCTTGCCGCACGGACTGTGCGTGCAGATACGGCTGCCGCTCGCTCCTTGACCCCTGGCGCGTACGACTATGCGGCGATCCGGTCGCCGCTGGTCGCATCAAACCAGTTCGCATGTTCCGCGTGAACCTGCAAGCCCACGTTGTCCCCGGGCCTGAGCGCGAGCTGCGGCGTCGTGCGCACCGTAACCTGCCCTGCGGTCGTTTCGATGACCACGTAGGTGTCCGCGCCGGTGGGTTCGACCACGGCGACCTTGCCGCGCCAGGCGGCATCGTCTGCCAGACCGATATGCTCCGGGCGCAGACCCAGTTGCACGCCCCCGTCAGTCCTCGGGCATTGAATAGCCAGCTCGACCCCCGGAATGGCAAATGACCCCGACACAGCCTCTCCGGTGACCAGATTCATGGTCGGAGAACCGATGAAGGTCGCCACATAGGTGTTGGCCGGGCGACGGTAGATGTCGTCCGGTGTGCCCAATTGCTGCAGCACGCCGCCCTTCATCACGGCAATGCGGCTGCCAAGCGTCATGGCCTCGATCTGGTCGTGGGTCACGTACACGCTGGTGATGCCGCTGATCTGGTGCAGGCGCTTGATTTCGGCGCGCATCTCGACGCGCAGTTTGGCGTCCAGATTGCTCAGCGGTTCGTCAAACAAGAAAAGCTGCGGCTCGCGGGCCAAGGCGCGCCCCATCGCCACCCGCTGGCGCTGGCCACCGGAGAGCTGTGCCGGGCGCCGGTCCAGAAGGTGTTCGATCTGCAACATAGTGGCAACTTCCTGGATGCGCGCTGCGCGCTGTGCCTTGGGCACCTTGCGCATCTCCAGTGCAAAGCCGATGTTCTCGGCCACGTTCATGTTCGGATACAGGGCGTAGCTCTGGAACACCATGGCGATGTCGCGCTGCGCGGGGGGCACGTTCACCACGTTGCGCCCCGCAATGCATACCTCGCCCTCGGTCGGTTGCTCCAACCCGGCAATGATGTTGAGCAAGGTGGACTTGCCACAGCCCGAGGGCCCGACCAGGATCAGGAACTCACCCGGCGCCACGTCGATGTCGATGCGCTTGAGCACCTCCACCGTCTTGTCGCCCTTGCCGAAACACTTGCGTACGCCGCGAATATCCAGTGCTGATGCCATGATGTGTACCGTTCAACCTTTGACGGCGCCGGCGGTCAGCCCGCGCACAAAATACTGCCCCGCCAGTGCGTACACCAGCATGGTGGGCAAGCCCGCGATCAGCGCCGCCGCCATGTCCACGTTGTAGGCCTTGACGCCACTGGTGGTGTTCACCAGGTTGTTCAAGCCCACTGTCACAGGCTTGGAATCCGCCCCACTGAACGCCACGCCGAACAGGAAATCGTTCCAGATGTTGGTGAACTGCCAGATCAGCGTGACCATGAGGATGGGCGTGGACATCGGCAGCACGATGCGCACGAAGATGCGCCAGAAGCCGGCGCCGTCCATACGGGCCGCGTTCACCAGTTCCCGCGGAATGGCGGCGTAGTAATTGCGAAAAAACAGGGTCGTGCCCGCCATGCCCGCCAGACAGTGCACGAGGATCAGGCCGAAGATGGAACTGGAAATCCCCAGCCATCCCAGCACCTGGCTCATGGGCAACAGCACCACCTGGAACGGCATGAACACGCCAAACAGCAGGAAGCCGAACAGGGTCTCGCTGCCACGGAACTTCCACAGGCTGAGCACATAGCCGTTCACGGCGCCCCAGGCGGTGGAGATCAGCACGGCCGGCACAGTCATCAGCACGGAGTTCCAGAAATAGGGTTGCAGCCCGCGGCAGTCCGCCCCGGTGCAGGCGGTGGACCAGGCCAGTGTCCAGGCTTCGAGATTCAGGCTGCTGGGCAGGCTCAGCAGATTGCCTTCGCGGATCTGGTCCGCATCCTTGAACGAGGTGGCCAGCATCACGTACAGCGGCCCGAGAAAAAACAAGGCCGCCAGCACCAGCACGCCGTACAGCAGCCAGCGCGACACCGGAAACGCGGCCAAGCGCGACGAGGATTCAGTGCTCATGGGGTTTCTTGCGCAATTCGCTGTACAGGTAGGGCACCACAATGGCCGCCACCGTGGCCAGCATCATGGTGGCGCTGGCCGCGCCCAGGCCGATCTGGCCACGGGTAAAGCTCATGGCGTACATGAAGGTGGCGGGCACGTCCGTGGCATAGCCAGGGCCGCCCGCGGTAAGCGCCATCACAAGGTCGAAGCTCTTGATGGACAGGTGCGACAGCACCATCACGGTGGAGAACACCACCGGGCGCAGTACCGGCAGGATGATGCGCCAGTAGATACGCGGCAGGCTGGCGCCATCGATCTGCGCCGCCTTGATGATGCTGTCGTCAATGCCACGCAGCCCCGCCAGAAACAGTGCCATGGCAAACCCGGCCGACTGCCAGATGCCGGCCAGCACCACGCAGTAGATGGCCGTGTCCGTCTGCACCAGCCAGTCAAAACTGAAACTGGCCCACCCCAGGTCATGCATCAACTTTTCCAGGCCCAGACTGGGATTCAGGATCCACTTCCACGCCGTGCCCGTCACGATGAAGGACAAGGCCATCGGGTAGAGGTAGATCGTGCGCAAGGCCCCTTCGACGCGGATCTTCTGGTCCAGCAGGATGGCCAGAAGCAGCCCGATCAGCATGGAGCCGCCGACGTACAGCACGCCGAAGATGCCCAGGTTTTTCAACGCCACCCACCATCGGTCCATTTCCCATAGGGCCGCGTAATGGTCCAGCCCCTGGAACTCGTAATTGGGCAGCATGCGCGACGTGGTCAGCGACAGCGCGCCGTTCCAGATCATCAAACCATAGATGAAGGCAAATCCCAGCACAAAGCCGGGTGCAATCACCACCTTGGGCAAGACCGATTCCAGCGTACGTGACATGAGGTGAAGGTGTGTGCAGAGGGGTCCCACAGCGCTAGGCTGCGTAACGACAGGACAGGACAGCCGGAAGGGCCGGCCCGTGCGCGCCAGGCGTCAGTTGGTCTTGGCTGCCGCGGCGATCTTCTTCATCGCGTCCGCCACCGACATCTTGTTGTCGTTCCAGAACTGGCTGACGGTGTCCTTCAACGCCCCCTCCACGGCCGGCTTGACCGCCATGCCGTGCGCCACGGAAGGCACCAGGCTGCCGGTCTTGGCGGTTTCGACGAAGTCCTTGCTCGAGGTCTTGGCGCAGTCGTCAAACTTGTCCATCTTCATGTTCAGCCGCACCGGGATGGAGCCCTTGTTCAGGTTGAAAACTTCCTGAAACTCCGGCCCCATGATGGCCGCCGCCAAGTCAGACTGGGCCTTCTGCGCGTCCGCCGACTTCAGTTTGAACATGGCAATGGAGTCCACATTGAAGGTGAACGCGTTGGCCGTGCCCGGCGTGGCCGCGCACAGGAAATCCTTGCCCGGCACCTTGCCGGCAGCGACGAATTCACCCTTGGCCCAGTCCCCCATGAACTGGAAGCCGGCCTTGCCCTGCATGACCATGGCCGTGGCCAGGTTCCAGTCACGCCCGGCGGACGCACTGTCGGTGTAGCTCTTGAGCTTGCGGAAAGTCTCCAGCGACTTCTTCATGGTGTCGCTGCCCAGCGCCTTGGCATCGAGCTTGACGAACACGTCCGCGTAGAACTTGGCGCCACCGACACCCAGCACCACGTCTTCGAAGGTCGTGAGGTCCTGCCAGGCCTGCCCACCATGCGCCAGCGGAATCAGGCCGGCCGCCTTGATCTTGTCGGCCGCGGCAAAGAATTCATCGTAGGTCTTGGGCATGGCGGCCACGCCCGCCTTCTTCAGGACCGCGGGGTTGGCCCAGACCCAATTCACGCGGTGCACGTTCACGGGCGCCGCTACGTAGCTGCCCTTGTACTTCATCACGTCGGCAACCACCTTGGGCAAGAGGCTGTCCCACTTCTCGGCTTTGGCCACGGGGTCCAAGTTCGCCAGCACGCCTTCCATGGCCCATTCCTGAATCGCCGGGCCCTTGATCTGCGCGGCCGCCGGCGGATTGCCGGACACGACACGGCTCTTGAGCACCGTGGCCGCGTTGTCGCCGCCACCACCGGCCACGGCAAAGTCTTTCCAGGTATGGCCCTTGCCCTGCATGATCTTCTTGAGTTCGGCCACGGACTTGGCCTCGCCACCGGAAGTCCAGTAGTGCAGCACCTCCACCTCGCCGGCGTTGGCAAGCGACGGGGCGGCAGCGCAGGTCAGACTGGCCACGATGGCACATGTCAGGCGGGTCAACTTCAGCATCGGGAAATCTCCTGTGAACTTGTTTGGAACATCCACCCCAGCGGAACGGTGGAATTGGCTTTAATTTTTCGTTAATTATTTGCGGGCCGCATCGGTGTTTGCCCTGATACGGCAGGCTCCACCCGCGCTAGCGTGGCGCCGAAGAGCGGGGACAATCGCAGACAACTATGCTGAATTCAATTCTGGTCATCAGTGCGGGCGCCTCGCTGGGCGCTGTGGTCCGCTGGCTGCTGGGGCTGGGCCTGAACGGCCTGTTCGCCCACGTTCCCGCAGGCACGCTGGCGGCCAACCTGATCGGTGGCTATCTGATCGGGGTGGCCTTGGCAGTGTTTGCCGAGCATCCTGGCTTGCCGCCCGAATGGCGCCTGCTGGTGATCACCGGCTTTCTGGGCGGACTGACCACCTTCTCGACCTTCTCCGCGGAGGTCACGGGCCTGATCCAGCAAGGCCGACTGCTGTGGGCCTGTGTGGCCATCTCGGCACACCTGGTCGGCTCCCTGGCCATGACCATGCTGGGCATGGCCACGATTGCGGCGATCAAGCGTTTCTGAACGCGCTGCCGGGAAAAAGAAAAGGCCGCCAAGCGTATGTTCCTGGCGGCCTTATCGGGAGTAGTGGTGGTGGAACACGGAACCGAACCCGCGTCCGCTTTCAGAACCAAATGATAACATTTTGGCCTTGAGGGCGTGGATTTGACGATTTGGCCGAACTGGTCACAGAAGCGAAACGTCTTTGATCAAGCGAGATCGGCGTGCTTGCCGCTTGACTTGGTCATCAGAATCGTCAGCCCACGCATGGGAAGAACTTCCCCAAGACCAATCAGTACCAGTGACACCGAGAAGTTTTACGTCCCCCGCAGCCCCATTGATTATTCGGTCATAGGATTTCCCGGCCACCGCAAAGGAAATTCGATGGCTTCCCGGCTTTAGTCGCAACCGAATCATGGAATTTGGGACGGTTTCCATCAACGTCGCACCATCGATTAATACGTCCAAGGGATGGTGTCCGTCACCCCAGTAGCGAACAACATATACGGTGAGTGCGCTAGGATAAGAGGGAAACTGCTTTGCCTCCTCGTCTTTGCTAAGACTCGGTGCATTGTCCTTGGTGCAGTAAGCGTTTCTGCCACGGTCTGTGTGACAGTAGGGCTTCTCAGCATAGCGATCAACCGGCGTCGCACAGCCAGCCAAAGCAAGTATTGCTGCTGATAGAAAAATGCCTTTGATAAACGTTTTCATGGTCGCCTTTCAAGAGCGCAGCGAAGAAAGGCCGAGAAGACGGTTCTCGGCCCTAAATTCATTTCAGAACAAATCGTGCCGTCGTTGCCTTGCTTGCAAGGTTCACCTGCGCGACAACCTTCGTTCCAGGCGTGACCTTAAAACTGCCCTTGGCTTCAAGCCTGTCAGCCGATGGCTTCAGTTCCACCTCTTGTTTGTCGATGCCTGAGAGCAATGTAATTTTTGCTGTTGCCTTGCTGACATCAACTGGTTTCCCGTGATCGCGCACGTACAACTGAAGCACATCGGGTTTAGCTACGAGTTCGTAATCGACATCCTTGATCTCCGTGACCAAGCCACCATGGAGAGGCTTGTCTTCATGACCATGGTCATGTTTGTCTGCGGCAAATACGCTGCCCGATGCCATAAACATCAAAGCGAAGGTGGTCGAAATCAATTTCATGAGTTTTCCTTTCAAAAGTACAGGTTAAGAATCAAATCAAATAAATGGTTTATGAATTCTGCGAAGCGGACGTAGCCTGTGGATGCAACGGTTCGGCGGTGACATCCTCCAATTCCTCATCTGGGCGATGGGCTAGTCGATACAAAATCGGGAGCACGAGCAGCGTGAGCAATGTGGAAGACAAGATGCCGCCAATCACCACGGTGGCCAAAGGACGCTGCACCTCCGCGCCGGTTCCCGTGGCGATGGCCATTGGAATGAAGCCCAATGACGCCACCAAGGCTGTCATCAATACAGGACGCAAACGAGTCAACGCACCCTCGCGGATGGCTGCGTCCAATTGGGTTCCCTCTTCTCGCAAACTGCGGATGTAGGAAATCATCACGAGTCCGTTGAGCACGGCCACACCTGATAAGGCGATGAAACCTACTGCTGCGGAAATCGACATCGGGATGTCGCGCAGCCACAAAGCCAGAATGCCGCCAGTCAAGGCAAACGGAATACCGGTAAAGACCAGCAAGCCGTCCTTGACATTGCCGAACATCGCAAACAGCAATACGAAGACCAAGAGCAGCGACACCGGGACGACGATTTGCAAACGCTGAGTGGCAGACTGCAGGTTCTCAAAAGTACCGCCCCAGCTCGTCCAGTAGCCTGCGGGAATTTTGACCTGCGCCAAAGCAGCTTCCGCGTCGGCCACAAAGGAACCGACATCACGGCCACGCACGTTTGCACTCACCACAATGCGACGCTTGCCGTTCTCGCGGCTAACCTGATTAGGCCCCGGTGCCAGCTCGAAGCTAGCCACTTCGGCCAGTTGGATGAAATTGGTTCGTCCTTCGACGCCGCCCGAACCGCGTGGCAAAGGAATCGGCAAACGCTTCATGCTCTCAAGGTCGTTGCGCAAGGATTCTGGCAAGCGCACCAAGATGTCGAATCGACGGTCACCTTCAAACAGCGTACCGGCCTCACGCCCGCCGATGGCCGTGGCCACAGTATCCTGAATATCAGCCACGTTTAATCCGTAGCGTGCGGCCTTCTGACGATCAATGTTGACCGTGAGCATTGGCAATCCTGTGGTTTGCTCCACCTTCACTTCTGACGCACCAGGGATTTTCTGCAACTTGGACGAGACTTCTTCGGCTGTCTTGTTCAAGACGTCCATGTCGTCCCCGAAGATCTTCACCGCCACGTCGCTTCGCACCCCCGAGATGAGTTCGTTGAATCGAAGTTGGATCGGCTGGGAGAACTCGTAGTTGTTACCCGGTATCTTGCCCACGACTTCCTGCACGGCGGCCAGCAACTCGTCGCGGGACTTGCGCGGCTCTGGCCATTCCGACATTGGCTTGAGCATGATGTAGCCGTCAGAAATGTTCGGTGGCATGGGGTCGGAGGCAATTTCCGCAGTTCCTGTGCGCGCGAAGACGCGGTCTATCTCGGGGAACTTGGCCTTCAGCGTTGCTTCAAGTTGCTGCTGCATCGCCACCGATTGCGACAAACTGGTGCCAGGAATGCGCAAGGCTTGAATGGCGAAGTCGCCTTCGTTCAAGCTGGGCACGAACTCACTGCCCATGCGGGTTGCGATCAACCCGCACAACACCACCGCCACTGCGGCGGTAGCCAACACCACAGCCTTGGCCGCCATCACGCGATCCAGCAAAGGGCCGTACCAGCGCTTGGCTTGCACCATCAAGAAGTTTTCCTTCTCGCTGACACGGTTGCCAATGAATAGCGCAACTGCGGCCGGAATGAAGGTCACTGAGAGGATCATGGCCCCCACGAGCGCTGCCACCACCGTGAACGCCATCGGATGAAACATCTTCCCTTCGACGCCGGTCAGGGCAAAGATTGGCAAGTACACCACCATGATGATCAACTGACCAAACAGCAGCGGGCGACGTGATTCCTTGGATGCAAGGAACACCTCGTGAAAACGTTCCGCCCGAGTCAATGGCCTGCCGTAGTGAGCTTGCGCATGGGCAAGACGGCGAACACAGTTTTCTACGATCACCACCGCGCCATCAATGATGATGCCGAAGTCCAGTGCCCCGAGGCTCATCAAATTGGCGCTGACCTTGTAGCTCACCATTCCTGTGAAGGTGAACAGCATCGATAAGGGAATCACTGTGGCCGTGATGATGGCGGCGCGGATGTTACCGAGGAACAGGAACAGGATCACGATCACCAGGATCGCGCCTTCCAACAAGTTCTTCTTGACCGTGTTGATGGCCTTATCCACCAGGACGGTGCGGTCGTAGACGGTCACCGCGTGTACGCCCTCGGGCAGGCTGCGGTTAATCTCGATCATCTTCTTGTCGACAGCTTGCGAAACCGTTCGACTGTTTTGGCCGATGAGCATGAAGACGGTGCCCAGCACCACTTCACGGCCATTGTCCGTAGCAGCACCGGTGCGAAGCTCACGTCCGATGCCGACCTCGGCCACATCACGAACCCGAATCGGCACACCACCCGCGCTGCTGAGGATGACATTGCCGATGTCCTCAAGTGTCTTGACCTGCCCGGGGGCTCGAATCAGGTACTGCTCACCGCGCTTTTCGATATAACCCGCGCCCACGTTGCCGTTGTTGCGATCCAGGGCCGTCACAATGTCCTGCAGGGTGACGCCCAGCGAGGCCAGTCGCTCGGGTATCGGTGAGATTTGGTATTCCTTGGCAAAACCACCAATCGAGTTGATTTCCGTCACGCCGGGCACATTGCGCAACTGCGGCTTGATGATCCAGTCCTGAATCTCGCGCAGATCGGTGGCCGTGTAGGGCTGGCCATCAGGTTTTTTCGCACCATCCTTGGCCTCGACTGTCCAGAGGTAAATCTCGCCTAGGCCTGTAGATATGGGGCCCATCGCAGGAGTGATTCCGGGAGGCAGTTTGTCGCGTGCCTCCTGGATGCGTTCATTGACCAACTGGCGCGCGAAGTAAATGTCGGTGCCATCCTTGAATATCACAGTCACTTGCGACAGCCCGTAGCGTGACAAGGAACGGGTCTGCTCCAGATTGGGAAGACCCGCCATCACGGTTTCAATCGGGTAAGTCACCCGCTGCTCGGTTTCCAGAGGGGAATATCCCGGCGCTTGGGTGTTAATCTGCACTTGGACATTGGTGATGTCCGGGACGGCATCGATAGGTAGCTTTTGGTAGTTGAACACGCCGATGGCAGCCATACCAAAGACCGCCAGCAACACCAACCATCGGTGCTCGATGGCTGCGCGAATGAGTTTTTCAAACATGTGCATCGCTCCGGTATCAATGGGTGTGTTCGGCAGAGGCTTTGCCAAGCTCTGACTTCACAACAAAGCTGCCCGTCGACGCATACGGTGCCCCGGCTTTGAGCCCTTGCAAAACCTCGACGCGCTTGCCATCGCTGCGGCCCAACTGCACGGGCTGAGCAATGAATCCCCCATTCACCTTTAGGAACACCACTGGCTTATCGCCGACGGTCTGAATGGCATCACTGGCCACTGTCACGGGCACGTCAGCCTCAGAGGAGGTCACTTCCACGTTGACGAACAGCCCAGGACGCCAAGCACCTTTCGGGTTGGCCAAGACCACTCGGGCTTTGGCCATACGGGTTTGTTCGCCAATCAGCGACCCAACAAAGGTGATGACACCTGTAGCGCTGGCATCAAATGCAGTTGCCTTGATGGTCACTTTTTCTCCGATTCTGACCAACGGCAAGTCCTTGGCTGGTACGTTGATTTCAGCCCAAACTTGCCCCAGGTCCGATACGGTGAACACGGCAGCGTCTTCCTTGACGGCTTCACCGAGGCTGAGATGTTTTTCAATCACCAAGCCATCGAAGGGCGCACGCAATTCAAAGCGGTTAAGGCCCCCCTGCGAACCCGGGGCCAGCCCCAAAGCGGATAGCTTCTGTTGAGCGTTGGCCACAGCGACTTCCGCCTCGTGCAGCGCTTGCCCTGCTTGCAGATAGTCTTGCTCTGCGGAAATTTTCTGCTCCCAGAGTCGTTTTTAACGCTCGAACGTGGTCTTGGCCAAGGTCAGACGCTTTTGTGCGGTTTGCAGTTCACTGCGTTGCTCGGACGCGGCCGGGCTCGCAATGACAGCCAGAACCTGGCCTCGTCTGACCGCTTGCCCCAAGCTGGCCTGCACGCTCTCGACCACCCCCGCAATGCGTGGCACAACGTGCGACGTCCGGTCTTCGTTCAGGCGAATTTCCCCTGGCAATTGCAGGGCGGACTTGATTCGTGCCGCACCAGCCGTATCGATACCAATGGATGCCGCTTTGATTTGCGCATCACTGAGTTCGACCTTCCCCTCTTCTTGGTTGAGCACGAACATGAAGGGTTCGTTGTCGGTCTGGGCAACGATGCTTATCTCAAACGCGTGCGGCTCCGGCACGACCTCGCGGCTCAACAGGCTGTCCTTGTCACGTGCGAAATTTAGAGTCTGCTTCTCTCCGGTCAAGCGCGTGATGGTGGCGCTGACCTTGGCTGCACCGCTGGGTAGAGGCTTGTCCTTATCGAATAGCCAGATGCGCAAACGGGGTTCACCACTGTCCTCAGACAGCAAAGCCTCCAGCCCGAAATCCCCCTCCTTGAACAGCTTGCCGCCATGTGGGCCCTTGCTCGGGGCCTCGTGGTGCTCGCCGTCCGCATGACCCTTGTCGTGATCGTGTTTGTCTCCACTGGCCTTACCGTGATGCTCACCATCACTGTGTGCCTTGCCTTCGACGTGGCTGCCGTGACCGTCATCTTCGGCTGTCTTGGTTGCTGTGACGCCGAGAATGGCGCTGCCCAGTACAACGCCCGTCGCAACGATCACGGCGATGGCGATCAGATGCTTCTTGCTGACATTCAGTTTGTTGGTATCAATTTTCATGTTTATTCCTTATTCGCTGGCTGGGTAGCATTTGCGCCAGGTTCGCCGAGCACGCGGTCAATGTCCGCAGCCGTGCGATGCGCCTCAGCCAATGCTTTGAGGTATTGGGACTTGGCGGCAAAGTAGGTGCGCTGTGCGTCCAGCACTTCCAAGAAGTTGAACTTGCCGTTTTCAAATCCGACGGTGGCCGCGTCGTAGGCACTTTTGGCCCCAGGTAAAACATCCCGTTGCAAGACGTCGACTTCCCCACGAATGGATTCCAGCCGCTCGCGGGCTTGCAATACGTCCGTGCTGACTCGCATGTTCAAAGCTTGGAGTTCGTCCCGCGCCTTGTCTTCGCGCTTCAGCGCTTCCAACAAGTTCCCCTGATTGCGATCAAACAGCGGCAAGGGGACGGAAACACCGAACAGCAGTTGATCGCGCTGCAGTTCGTTGGGGCGTTTCACCCCTAGGCTGAAAGTGACGTCGGGTATCCGTTTGCTGCGCTCTACATCGACCAACGACCTGCGGCGCTCAACCTCCAGCTGCATACGGCGCAGCGTTGGCGAAGCGGACAGGCGCTGCTGGACGTTGTCGAACGAAGGGACAGCCGGAAGCTCTTCCACGTTGCCCGACACGAGAGTAAATCGCGGTGGGTTGGCCCCTAGCAAACTGGCCAAGCGTGCCCGAGCATTACGTTGCTCGCTCTGGGCCTGTGCCAATTCGACTCGCACACCTGCTTCGGCCACCCGTGCCTTGGTTTCTTCGACCGGAGAAACCTTGCCCGCTGCCACGCGTTTGGCAACAGCATCGGTAGCGCGTTTTGCCAGATCGACACTGGCTTGAGCCAATGCTGCGCGTTCCTGTGCCGCCAAAGTCTCGAAGAAGGCAGCGACCACGGCGGCACGAATTTCGACGCGGCGCAAGTTCAGTTCTTCGACCGCAATGTCGCGTCCTCGCTCTGCCGCCGTGATACGGGCCGCGCGCTTGCCACCCAT
>JABLTH010023016.1_pt1 | contig 90306 bp, 88 predicted proteins | sample 7875711 | NCBI WGS metagenome assembly JABLTH01 (sample SAMN14941262, study PRJNA633318) | bioreactor metagenome | isolation source: bioreactor | place: China | collected 2019-03-05 | reverse complement strand
GGTAAAAAGCTCGCTATTTTCAGGAAAATCACAGATAATGCGCCATCGCATGGTATATCAATGTTTGCAAGATTTAATGCCTCATCGCATCCACGCGCTGAGTATTACGGCCTTATCGACCGATGAGTCATTTATTTGAAACAATCCTGTTTTTTAATATCGCACCTAATTCAAAACGTTATTTTAAGGATATTGCATGAAATTTTTGAAAGTATTGTTGGCAATTGCTTGCTTAAGCGCAATGCCACATGTGTATGCGGCGGATGCCGACGCGGTAGCCACCGTCAATGGCAAACCGATCAAGAAATCCTGGGTAGAGTTTATCCTCAAGGATGCTGAAGCGCGTACAGGCCAAAAAGCCAACGATGGCATGAAAGCAGCCGTGGTGAATGAACTGGTTGGCTCTGAGTTGGCCTATCAGGAAGCGCAAAAAGCCGGTATTGATAAATTGCCTGACTTTGTGGTCAGTGAAGAATTGGCTCGTCGCAAGTTACTAGTGAATGCTTTCCTGGGAGATTTCATCAAGAAAAATCCTGTGACCGATGCCGAGAAAAAAGAAGCTTACGAGCAATACAAAAAAGAACTGGGTGACAAAGAGTACAACGCCCGCCACATCTTGGTGAAAACAGAAGCCGAAGCCAAAGCCATTATTGCTGACCTGAAAAAAGGGACTGACTTTGCCAAAGTGGCCAAGGAAAAATCTTTGGACCCAGGTTCCAAAGACAAAGGGGGCGATCTGGGCTGGTTCTCACCAGCTGGCATGGTCAAGCCTTTTGCTGAAGCCTTGGTTGCCCTGAAAAAAGGTGAAACCACACCTGAGCCAGTGCAGTCACAGTTTGGCTGGCATGTGATCAAGCTGGTAGACACCCGTGCACTGCAAGCACCGGCCTATGATAAAGTTCAGGAAGGTATTGAGCGTACCATTCAACAACGTAAGCTCGAAAAATACATGTTGAGCCTCAAAGACAAAGCCAAAATTGACGTGAGCGGCCTTGAGAAAAAATAAGCCGGATTCGTTTTGAGCCTGCAAAAAGCCAGCCGTTGCTGGCTTTTTTGTTGGCTGTGATGGATACCGCGATTGAACGCGCAACTTGAGAAAAGATCGAATGAACAATTTCTTTCATTGTCATTCTAAGCTACAATCAAGAATTATTCTCATTTGAACGCAACCATGCATCTAGACGCACTGAAACCAGGGCAGACTGCCATCGTAGACCGCATTCATGCAGAGCAAGCACTGGCCCAACGCCTGAATGCCCTTGGATTTCGTAGCGGTAAGCGCATAGAGGTGATCAGACAGGCCTCGTTTAATGGGCCGTTACATGTCCGTATCGGCTCCACGGATGTGATCATTCGTCTGCACGATGCCAGTGCCATTCATTTACACCCCGTTGACCTGTTAGACTCCCCTGCCGTATGAAACGTGTCGCCTTACTTGGGATGCCGAATACCGGCAAATCCACCCTGTTTAACCGCCTGAGTGGTGCGTCTGCGCGCGTCGGCAACTGGCCTGGCATCACGGTCGACCTGATGAGTGCCAAGCTGCTGCTGGGGGGACATATTGCCGAGCTCATCGATTTACCCGGCCTGTATGATTTGCACGGCTTTTCTGATGATGAACACGTGGTCAGGCATTTCCTGAGCCATCACCAGATTGACCTGGTGCTGATTATCCTCAACAGTGCGCAAATCGACCGACAGCTTTCACTGGCCTTGCAAATCCGCTCCTTGGGCTTGCCTGCAGTCCTGTTGCTCAATATGGAGGATGAGGCCAAACGGGCCGGCATCACCATCAACACCCAGGCCATGAGCAAGCAGTTAGGCATGCCTGTGCGTACCATTAGCGCCAAGTACGGGCAAGGCTGCCCAGAAGCGCTACAGCTGGCGGCAGAGACCATGCTGCAGCACCCTAATCTGACCTCGCCTGACAGTATTGCCCGCAAGCTCGAACTCGAGAATGCCATTGAGCAGGAAATGCACCACATAATCGATCAGAGCGTGCAGTTTCCTATTCAACTGAACCACACACTCACCGACCGCCTGGATAAGATATTGCTCCATCCCTGGTTTGGGCTGCCGCTGTTTTTGCTGTCCGTATTTTTGCTGTTCCAGTTTATTTTCAGTATAGGCGCACCTTTGCAAGAAGGCATGGGCTGGCTGTTTGACACGCTGCGTAGCGAGGCGCTGGAACCAGCTTTGGCCTTCTTGCCGGGCTGGCTCAACGGGCTATTGCTGGACGGCTTGTATACCGGTTTTAGTACGGTGGCCGCTTTTGTGCCCATTATTGTGCTGTTTTTCCTGGTCATGAGCATGGTAGAAGACAGCGGCTATCTCTCACGCGCGGCTTTCCTCATGGATACGCTGATGGCCAAAATGGGGCTGGATGGCCGCGGCTTTGTCATGATGCTGATGGGGTTTGGCTGCAATGTGCCTGCACTCATGGGCACTCGCGTCATGCGTAGCCGCCCCATGCGTTTACTGACCATGCTGACGATACCGCTGTCACTGTGCTCAGCCAGACTACAGGTATTTTTATTTATCATCGCCATTCTGTTCCCGCCCTCACAAGCCGCGTTGGTCCTGTTTTCGCTGTATCTGGTCAGTTTTGCCACCATTTTTATCACGGCGGTCCTATTCAAACACAGCTTTCAAAGCCGCGAGCCCTTTGTGCTTGAGCTGCCGCCTTATCGCTTCCCTACCCCACAACAAATCTGGATGCGTGGCTGGCAAGAGGTGAAACACTTTTTGGCACGCGCCACCAAGTTTATTGTGATTGGGGTGGTGCTGGTCTGGCTACTCACGCATTTACCTTTTTCTGCCACGCCAGCCAGCCCTGAAACCTGGGCCGGGAGCATAGGCCGCTTTTTCGCGCCCGTGCTGGACCCCATTGGCATTGACACCCAACTGGCGATTGCCCTGATTTTTGGTTTTGTTGCCAAGGAAATCGTGGTCGGCTCGCTGGCCGTGATTTATGGCCTGCAAGGGGATGCGCTCAGCCAACAAATTGCCAGCAATATCGACTGGGTACAAGGCATGAGCTTTATGCTGTTTACACTGATTTATACGCCCTGCCTGTCGACCATCGCCACACTTAAATCCGAAAGTAAAAGCAGCGGTTTTATGTGGCTGTCTTTGGCGTGGTCCCTGATGCTGGCCTGGCTGGTCAGCTTTGCCTTTTACCAAACGGCTCGTGCACTTGGCTATTGAAATTTCTTGATTTCAAACAGAAACAGGAAAATATAATCTATGTTAAAGTGAATCTTCCACTTAAAAATAAGGAGACTCTACCCATGAACAAGTCTTTAGTGATTGCAGCCGTTGCCGCTTTATTCAGCTTGTCTGCACAGGCTAACAACCACAGCCATAATGGCCCGATGGAAAAATGCATGAAAGCCGCATTGGCCAAACATCCGGGCAAAGTCGTCTCACTGGAAGCAGAGATTGAAAAAGGCCGTGGTGCGATTTATGAGTTCGACATTGTCGGCACCGATGGCAAAGAGTGGGAAGTAGAATGTGAAGCCAAAACTGGCAAGGTATTTGAAGAAGAAGTGGATGTTGACCCTAACAGCGACGAATTCAAATCCAAAGCCAAAGTGACGATGGAACAAGCCAAGAAAACTGCGCTGGACAAATATCCAGGTGACGTGGAAAGCATCGAATATGAGCTTGAAAACGGCAACCCTGTCTATGAGTTTGATATCAAGCAAGCCAACGGCAAGGAAATTGAAGTCGAAGTTGATGCAGTGACCGGCAAAATTGGTGAAACCGAAGAAGAAGTCTACGAAATCGGCAAAGACTAATTTTTTATCGTCCCCGCAGTCAGTCAAACAGCAACCGCATGGTTGCTGTTTTTATTTGGGCAGGCGCTTTGGCGCATTCGATATCAGACGCGCTTTCTGTTAAAATGGCGGTTTGAATTTTCATTGAAAAATCCAACCGCCTCATGTCTAGTCAAGCGCAATTCCTTAGCCTGCGCGGCAGCGCCGCCCTCTCTCAATTCCGTCTCGATAAACTGTATCGCGCCCTCAAAGCCAGCGCACCGAATATCGCCCATATTTACACCGAATTCGTGCACTTTGCGTTTAGCGAGTCCGCCTTGAGCGTGAGCGAGCAAGACACCCTGCGCCAGATTCTGACTTACGGACCGCACACGGATATCGAGTCCCCGACAGGCGAGTTGCTGCTGGTGATTCCGAGGATAGGCACGATTTCGCCCTGGGCCTCACGCGCGACGGATATTGCACATAACTGCGGCCTGGGTCATCTGCTGCGTCTGGAGCGCGGCATTGCCTATTACGTGACAACTGCGAACGGCCAAGCCTTGACCGAAGCCGAGAAGCAAGCCTTGCGCACCGCCATCCAGGACCGCATGACAGAAACGGTGGTCTACCAGCTGGCGGATGCAGAAAAACTCTACCACCATGCCGATCCTAAACCTTTATCCAGTGTGGATATTTTAGCTGGCGGCAAAGCGGCGCTTGAGGCGGCCAACAGCGAGATGGGCTTGGCCCTATCGCCAGATGAGTTGGACTACCTGCTGGAAAACTACCGCAAAATGGGCCGCAACCCGACCGATGTCGAACTGATGATGTTCGCCCAAGCGAACTCCGAGCATTGCCGCCACAAGATTTTCAATGCCGACTGGGTGATTGATGGCGTACAGCAAGAGCTGTCGCTGTTCAACATGATCCGCAACACACACAAACTCAATCCTGGCAACACCGTGGTTGCCTACTCTGACAACAGCTCGATTGTACAAGGCCAGAAAACCAAGCGTTTTTATCCGGCAGCCGATCACAGCTACCAGTTTGTCGAAGACGACATGCATTACCTGATGAAGGTGGAAACGCATAACCACCCCACTGCCATTTCACCCTTTGCCGGGGCTGCGACCGGTGCAGGCGGTGAAATCCGTGATGAAGGCGCCACCGGCATAGGCTCTAAACCGAAAGCAGGCTTGACCGGCTTCTCGGTCTCCAACCTGAACCTGCCTGACTTTAAACAGCCTTGGGAAACCAATTACGGCAAACCTGGCCGTATCGCCAGCCCGTTGCAAATCATGATAGACGGTCCTTTAGGCGGAGCCGCTTATAACAACGAATTTGGCCGCCCCAATATTGCCGGTTACTTCCGTACCTTTGAACTCGAAACGCCTACTGTCGATGGCAAGCGCGAAATGCGTGGCTATCACAAACCGATCATGCTGGCGGGTGGGGTCGGCAATATCTCTGACAGCCACAGCCATAAAAACAGCATTCCCCCTGGCTCAGCCCTGATTCAACTGGGCGGCCCGGCCATGTTGATTGGCCTGGGTGGGGGCGCAGCCTCCAGTATGGATACTGGCGCCAACACGGAAAACCTGGACTTTGACTCTGTGCAACGCGGCAACCCGGAGTTGCAACGCCGTGCGCAAGAGGTGATTGATCGTTGCTGGCAAATGGGCGATAAGAACCCGATTTTGAGCATACACGACGTGGGTGCCGGTGGTATTTCCAACGCCTTCCCTGAGCTGGTCAATGATGCCAAAGTCGGCGCTGTATTCCAGTTGCGTGATGTGCATAATGAAGAGCCTGGCATGAGCCCGCGCGAACTGTGGAGCAACGAAGCGCAAGAGCGCTACGTACTCGCCGTCACTCAAGACCAGTTGCCCTTATTTGAAGCAATTTGTGAGCGCGAACGTTGTCCGTTTGCCGTCGTCGGCGTCACCACGGAAGAACGTCATCTGACGGTGGAAGACCGTCATTTTGACAACAAGCCGGTGGATATGGATCTGTCTGTGCTGCTGGGCAAACCCCCAAAAATGCTGCGTGATGTCAAATCCGTGAACAAGACGCTGCCAGCGTTTGATACCGGCAACGTGGTATTGCATGATGCCGTGTCACGTGTACTGCGCTTACCGGGTGTGGCAGATAAAACCTTCCTGATTACCATTGGTGACCGTAGCGTGACCGGCCTCATCGCCCGCGATCAAATGGTCGGCCCGTGGCAAGTGCCCGTGAGCAACGTGGCGGTGACCTGTGCCGGGTTTGAAACCAATATCGGCGAAGCATTTGCTATCGGTGAAAAGGCGCCCTTGGCGCTGATCGACGCACCGGCTTCCGGCCGCATGGCCATTGGTGAAGCCATCACCAACATTGCCGCCGCCGCAATCAGTGACATTGGCAACCTCAAGCTGTCCGCTAACTGGATGGCGCCTGCCGGTCATGCCGGTGAAGATGCTGCGCTATATGCCACCGTGAAAACCGTGGGCATGGAATTATGTCCGGCGCTAGGCATCAGCATCCCGGTCGGCAAAGACTCCATGAGTATGAAAACGGTCTGGCAAGATCAAGGTGAAAACAAAGCGGTCACAGCCCCCATCTCACTGGTAATTTCTGCCTTTGCCAATACGCCAGATGTGCGTAAAACCCTGACGCCGCAACTGCGCACTGATCTCGGCGACAGTCAGCTGATCCTGATCGACCTGGGCAATGGCAAAAACCGCATGGGCGGCTCGGCTTTGGCTCAAGTCTATCAACAGTTAGGCAACAGCGTGCCCGATGTCGACCAACCAGCACAACTGAAAGCATTTTTTGCCGCGATCCAGCAACTGAATCACGAAGGCAAACTACTGGCTTATCATGACCGCTCAGATGGTGGCCTGTTTGTCACACTGGCAGAAATGGCGTTTGCCGGTCATTGTGGCCTCAATCTTGACCTCAGCGCCCTGGCTGGCGACAACATTGCCCTGCTGTTTAACGAAGAATTGGGGGCGGTAGTGCAAGTGCGCGCCAGCGATACGGCAACCATCGTCCAGCAATTGCAACAGCAGTTGGGTGAGTGTGTGCACGCCATCGGCCACGTCACTGCCGGCCAGGACATTGTCATCGCGCTTAAACAGGCACGCTACCAGGCATCACGCATCGACCTGCACCGTATGTGGTCTGAAACCACTTACCGCATGCAGAGCCTGCGTGATAACCCGGCCTGTGCCCAGCAGGAATATGACCGTATTCTGAATGCCGACGATGCCGGTTTGCATGCGCAGCTGACTTTTGACCTCAATGACAATATTGCGGCACCGTATATCAACACCGGCAAACGCCCCAACATGGCGATTTTGCGTGAGCAAGGTGTCAACGGCCAGACCGAAATGGCGGCTGCGTTCGACCGCGCAGGTTTTAACAGCGTCGATGTGCATATGAGCGACATCATCAGCGGCCGTGTGGCACTCAAGGATTTCGCAGGCTTGGTGGCTTGCGGTGGCTTCTCTTATGGGGACGTACTTGGTGCAGGCGAAGGCTGGGCCAAGTCCATCCTGTTCAACGCGCGGGCACGCGATGAATTTAGCGCCTTCTTTAATCGTGCAGATACCTTTGCACTGGGCGTGTGTAATGGTTGCCAGATGATGAGTAACCTGCACAGCATTATTCCAGGCGCCGCGCACTGGCCGCACTTTGTGCGCAACAAATCCGAACAGTTTGAAGCACGCGTTGCCCTGGTCGAGATTCTGACCTCGCCGTCTATCTTCTTTGACGGCATGGCAGGCAGCCGCATGCCGATTGCTGTGGCACATGGCGAAGGGTTTACGGAATTTACTGATGCGGGCGCGGTCACAAGTGTGCTACAACAGCAACTGGCAACCGTGCGTTATGTGGACCATGCTGCGCAAGCGACCGAAGTTTACCCGTTTAACCCGAATGGTTCGCCTCAGGGCTTGACCGGGTTTACTACGCAAGATGGTCGTTTCAGCATCATGATGCCACATCCTGAACGTGTGTTTAGAGCGGTACAGCATTCCTGGCGGCCAGATGGCTGGCAGGAAGATGGTCCCTGGATGCGCATGTTCAGAAACGCACGCAAGTTTGTAGGTTAAGCGGAGTCGACCGGCCCTTACCGGCGACTTCACGAGGCCCAAAAAGTGGTTATTTTTAAAAAATGAAAATCAGGTGTTTGGAGAGATTATGAAATCAATTAAGTTTTTACTGGCCTTGTGTTCACTGTCATTTGCCTTGCAAGCGTTTGCATTGACCGATGATGAATATATGGAGTTTACCGAGGCGCTGACGGGTGGCAATATCAAAGTCGTGAAAAAGTTTGTCGAAGCTGACCCTTCATTGGTCAACCAGAAGTTCTTTGCCTGGGAACCCCTGCAAATGTCCGCATCCAAAGGCAAGCTGGATGTGGTGAAATACCTGGTTTCCAAAGGGGCGGATCTGAACTATGTGCATCCGGCCAGCCGCAATACCGCGTTTCATATGGCCGCATTTATTGGCGATACTGAAACCATGAAATATCTGGCCTCTGCAGGCGCAGATGTAAACAAGAAACTCAAAGGCGATGTTTCGTTGATTCGTTACTTCAGAGAAGAAAATAACCAGAAAATGGTAGATTTACTGACCCAGTTAGGCACCAAAGATGATGGCTGCCAGGAAGAAAAATGCTTCTAATCCTCGAACTGGCGAGGGGGTGTTGATAAAAACGGTCATGAGTTTCATGGCCGTTTTTTTGTTTGCGGGTCAGGTGCCAGTATGGGTGATCGTTGCATCCACTGTGTAACCGCAGTCACTCACATCACCATGCCCATTCAGAATAATGTGAGCTCAAATTCATCATGTGTGACGGGGGTAGCATGAAGTCATTATTCAGCAGTGTGTTTTTCATTTATCTTGCCTGCGCCGGCCTCTGCGCGCATGCGCAAGACCCGCAGGCGATCCGAACGCTGGCAGCATCTTGTGCCGCCTGCCATGGCCCGGCCGGCAACAGCCTGGGCGGAACAGCGACACTGGCTGCGCTCAATCAAGCCTATTTTATCCAGCGCATGCAGGGCTTTAAAGACGGCTCGGTCAGCGCGACGGTGATGCACCATCATGCCAAAGGACTCACAACAGAAGAGATTGCGGACTTGGCGGCCTATTTTGCACAACAACCCAGACAGACGCCTCCCGCCTTGCCCAAGCAATCTTTTTTAGGGAGACAGTGATGACCGCCGCATTTGAACACCCCCCCCTGACGCCCAATGGCCGCAGACAATTTGTACGTTCCATCGTCTATGGCGGTCTGGCCTTTTATGGTCTGCCTGCGTTTACACGCGCGAGCAAACCACCGCTTGGCCATGTCGTCGTGGTTGGTGCAGGCTTTGCAGGGCTCACGGCCGCAAAATATTTACGCGACTGGAGCATGGGCAATCTTAAAGTCACTGTGATCGAACCGAATCCACAGTTCATTTCCTGCCCGCAAAGCAATCTGGTCTTGGGCGGCAGCCGCACACTGGACGACTTGAGTTTTAGCTATGCGTTGTCACGCAAACAGCATGGCATCGACTGGGTACAAGACACGGTCACCAGTGTTGATCTGACCAACAAACAAGTACAGCTGACGCGCGGTCATCTGCATTATGACCGCCTGGTTCTGGCCCCCGGCGTTGATTTCAATTACGCAAGCATCACCGGCATGACCACGCCAGTGACCGACATCCCTCATGCCTGGAAAGCTGGCCTGCAAACTTTGCAATTACGGCAGCAACTGGAGCAGATGCCGGATGGCGGCGTATTTGTGATGACCATCCCGCCCGGCCCTTATCGCTGCCCGCCCGGCCCCTATGAGCGCGCTTGCCAGGTGGCGCATTACTTCAAACAACACAAACCGCGTAGCAAAGTCGTTATTCTGGATGCCAATGCCGATATCGTGTCGAAAAAAGGCTTGTTTTTGCAGAGTTTTCAGGGGGTGTATAAAGACCTGATTGAATACCACAACAACAGTACCATTCTGCAGCTGGATCCGGTGAGCAAAACAGTCAAAACTGACTTTGAATCAGTCAAGGCCGATGTCCTGAATGTCATCCCGCCGCAGCTGGCAGGCAAGGTTGCGCAAGTGGCTGGGCTGGTCAATGTGGATCAGCGCTGGTGTGAGGTGGACTTTGTCACCTATGCCTCTTCGCTGCAACCGGACGTGCATATTATCGGTGACAGTATTTCTGCCGGTTTGCCCAAATCCGCCCATATGGCGACCTCACAGGCCAAGGTGTGTGCGGCTGCCATCATCGCCATGCAAAGCGGTCACGTGCCCAACCCACTGCCGGTGTTTGCCAATACCTGCTACAGCTTTGTCGATGACCAGCAGGCCATGCATGTCGCCAATGTTTATCGTTATGACCCTGTTAAGAAAAGCATGGTGTCTGCGGAGGGCGGCGGCGTTTCAGCCAAGGCCAGCGTGCAGGAAGGGGAATATGCCCAGGCCTGGGCGCAGAATATCTGGGCAGATACGCTGACATGATGACTGCCGCGCTCAGTGCTGTCAGAGAACAGCGGTCACTGTTGGCTGGCCTGATGCTGATCAGCCTGGGCATGGTAACCAGTTTGCATACTGCCACCGCGCAACCTCTGGCGACAGACGCCCTGCGCAATCTCAAGGCGCCTGCCGGGCTGCAAATTGAGCGCTTTAGTGATGTGAGCGCCTGGGGCATGCCTCGCATGCTGGCGCTGGATCCGCAAGGTCAGTTACTGGTGAGTCTGGCGGACACTGGCCGTATTCTGAGGCTAGACCAAACGGGCCATGCCGAGGTGGTTGCACAAGGGCTCAATGCTCCGCAAGGCCTCACCCTGCTAGGAAAAGACCTGCTGGTTGCGGAGCAAACCGGCGTGGTGAAATTACCCTGGCAAGACAGCCATTGGGGGCCGCCACAGCCGTTTATCCGAAACTTGCCCAGTGGCGGCCACGCCCTCAAAACCGTCAAGGTATCGCCAGATGGCTATGTCTTTGTCAACGTGGGCTCCAGCTGTAATGTCTGTGTGGAAGACAACCCGCTACGCGCAACATTACTGCGCTTTACCGCAGATGGCAGCCCTGCCGGTGCGCTGGTCACGCTGGGCTGGCATGCCCAAAGCGCGGTCTGGGCGACCGGACTGCGTAACACGCAGGGGTTCACCTGGCATCCACAAACAGGTGCGCTGTTTGCCACCAACAATGGTGCCGACAATCGCAGCAGCCAGGCTCATGGCGCCGTTGATGATGACCTGCCACCTGAGCACTTGAACCAGATTGAAGGCGGAAAATCCTATGGCTGGCCCTATTGCTGGGGCGATCCGGCACAACCAGGCAAGCTGTTTGCAGACCCAAATATGCCAGGTGCCGCCGCAGCCTGCCAACAATCGCAGGCGCCCGCCCTGCTAATCCCCGCCCACAGCACACCGATAGGCATCACTTTTTTGCAGCACAGCCGGCTTCCCGCAGAAATGCGTGAGGATGCCATTGTCGCGCTACACGGTTCATGGAACCGCAAACAGCCCAGCGGCTACGCCTTGCTGCGTGTACAATTCAGGAACCAACAAGCTGTCGCAACCGTCCCATTCATTGAGGGTTGGCTGCAAGACAATCAGGCCTGGGGCCGACCTGTTGACGTGATCGTCGGCACGGATGGTTGGCTCTATGTGAGTGATGACCTGACCGGCTGGATTTACCGTATCCGTGAGAAAACGCTGCAATAAAAGATTTATGCCACAGACCCGTTCTGGTCTGGGTGAATTGTTTGAGGAGATTGAAATGAAACGTCTTTTAACGTACTTAAGCGGCGCCCTGTGCTTGGATTTGACGCCTGTTACCCAGGCAGGTGCCCAGCCTTCATTGGTCATTCAAGTGCCAGAGTCTTTTTACCAGCATCCAGTTCGCTTGTTGAATCCCTATTTAAATTACTGGCATAACCGGGCTGAAATCGCAGAATCCGTTGGCTTGAACACATTCCAGGCACAGCACTACACCACCTCGAGCTGCAAGGCTGAGGCACAGGGCCAGGCCTTGGTTGTCATTGAACCGAATATGTTTTACAACCCGCAAACTGGGGTGTTTTATAGCGAGATTACGGCCAGAGTTTACAACAAGGCCGGCGCTGACAGTGCCCTTGGCAAACCTTTGATGACAATCAAGGGCCTAGGCCAATCCCGTGGCTGGCTCACCTACAATGTGGAGAACTTTACCCGACAGTCTTACCAGCAGGCATTTGATCAGGTAATTCAGCAAATTCAGCAAAACCCGCTGTATCAGCAATCCGTGGTGGACGCGCCAATTCAAACCTACCAAGCCTTGTGCAACAGCATTGATACGCTGTCACAACCTAAAGCTTTTTTCTAGGAACCTATCATGCAATTCACCCATGTAACGTCCTCTGTCTGGCTCCGCAGTCTACTGGCGAGTGGTCTCTTGTTGGTCAGCTGCCATGGTCAAGCACATGGCCTGGAGCCGGTTAAAGGTCTGCTGACGCCCGAGTCCGTCGTACAAGCGGCCGATGGCAAAATTTATGTGTCAGAAATCAATGGCTTTGGCCAGGATGGCGACGGGCAAATCCGTGTACTGGACCATGGCCAGTCCTCCGTCCTGGTGCAAGGGCTGGATGACCCCAAAGGCCTGGTGATCATTGCCAATGACTTGTATATTGCGGACAAAACGCGGGTACTGCGCGTCGCGCTCAATCAGCCGGGCGCGGTTGCAGAAGTGTTTTTATCTGCCAACGAGTTCACCAAACCGCCACAATTCCTCAACGATCTGGCGGCAGATGCCAATGGCAATCTGTATATCAGCGATAGCGGCGACATTTTGGGCACAGGAAAAGGTGGTGCCGTTTACAAAGTGACCCCGCAACGCCAGGTGACTCTGTTGCTGGATGGTAAGATCGATGAGCGCATTTTGGCGCCAAATGGTTTGCTGGCCGATGCCAAGGGCGAACACCTGCTGTTGGTCGACTTTACCTCTGGGGTGCTATACAGCTACGATCTGGCAGGCAAATCACTGCTAGAGATGGCACGCGGATTTGGCGGCGGCGATGGCCTGGTCAGGCAAGCCAATGGTACGATTTATGTCAGCGACTGGAAATCCGGCAAGATTTTCAAGGTGGATGCACAACATAAAGTTACCTTGATCAAACAAGGTTACCAATCTGCAGCCGATATCGCGCTTAGCCAGGATGACCATCATCTGCTAGTGCCGGATATGAAAGCAGGCGAACTGGATATTCTGCCTTTGCGCTAATCAGCACGGATGCCAGGCCGTGGCCTGGCATTTTTGTGGCTTGTAACAGGCAAAAAAAAACCACGCAGAGCGTGGTTAAAGTGAGAGGATACACACGAAACCGCTGATTGCCTAAACGACGCTGCAGGGAATTCAGCGCGCTTAGGCAACTTCACAGTTACTTGGTTTGCGCAGTTTTTTTGTCAATCTCCTTTTGGGAACTGACCGCTGGCTGCGCACCAGCGTGTTTGGCGACTTTCAGATGCCTTTGCATTTCTACCTGGTCATGTGGTGAGGGATTTGTCCCCGCCCACACGGGCATCGAAAGTAAATATCCTGTCATTCCTATGATCAGCAACATGCGTTTTTTCATGATCACTCCTTATCAGGTTCCAACCCGTTGATCCTTAGTGTTTCTTGGTCAGCGTCTTTACTTCTGCGCTGTCAACGATTCACAAGATACGCCTCGGGCCTTACAGCTAACTTACGCGCGCCTTGCACCAAGCTTACAACCCGTCAATCCGGCTTGCATTGAGGTAAACTGAGCGTATTCAAACCAGCAGGTGAAAGCGATGCGTCTATTAATAGTGGAAGATGATTTGGTGATTGCAAACGGTCTGGTACGTGCATTGACGCAAGCGGAATATGCCGTGGACCATGTGACAGACGGCAAGCAAGCCTTACGGGCAATTAATGATGATGTGTATGATTTGGTGATTCTGGATTTAGGCTTGCCCACCATGGACGGGATGACGATATTGTCGCACCTGCGCCAGCAAGCCAACCCGATTGCCGTCCTCATTTTAACCGCGCGAGAAGATGTCGCGACACGCGTACAAGCGCTCGATATCGGCGCCGATGATTTTCTCACCAAGCCGTTACACCTTGAAGAACTCGAAGCGCGGGTGCGTGCCCTGATCCGCCGCAGCAAGCTGGGCAATAACCTGCCACTGCAATGCGGTAACTTGAAACTGGATGTCGCCAACAAACTGGCGACCATCAATGACCAACCAGTCACCCTGTCTGCACGCGAACTGCATTTGCTAGAAACGTTGATGATGCGCATGGGTAAGATCATTGCCAAAGAGCAGATCATGGAATCGTTATGCAACTGGGATGAGACACTGGGCGATAATGCCATTGAAGTGTATATCCATCGTCTGCGCAAAAAAATTGAGCCCAGTGGCGCCAATATTCGCACAGTGCGCGGCTTGGGCTATATGCTGGAAGCCGAACAACATGCACAGTCCTAAAGGGTGAGCAGACCATGATGCCCCCGCTTTCACTCAAAAGCCAGCTACGCTTGTGGCTGTTACTGCCCATGCTGGTTGTGCTGGGCGTTTCTGCCGCCTTGTCTTACTCGCGCGCCCTGCTCTATGCCACACAGGCCTACGACCAGGCCTTGTTGCGGACCGTGCTCGCGCTGGCAGATGAGGTGATTATTGATAGCCACAATCAAGTCAAAATTGAGATCCCCGAGGTCGCCAGCCATTTGCTCAGCTATAACGAAGGCGATCACATTTACATCAAAATCAGCGACCCCAAGGGTAAACTGGTGTTTGGCGAAGCGCATTTACCCTTACCCAAGCAACTGCCTGCGGGCAACCAGCAGGTTTACTATAACAGCCACTACAAGGGCGAAGCGATACGGGCCGTGACCTTTGGCCTGCCAGAGAGCGAGGCGGCCAATGCGCGCAACATTCTGATCAGCATGGCCGAGACCACGGGCAAACGGGATGCCATGGTGGCCGAAATGGTCGAAGAAATGCTGTTGCCACAAGTACTCATGATGTTGTTGGCTGCCATTGTGATTGAGTTGGGCATTTATTTTGCCCTCAAACCCTTGCAAGACCTCAGGGAATCTTTGCACCAACGCTCTTACCGTGACCTGAGCGCGCTGGATACGCAAGCGACGCCAAACGAACTGCAACCCTTGCTGCAAGCGATGAATGCGCTGCTCGCACGGGTCAAGGCAGGCTTGCAACAGCAGCAGCAATTTATTGCCGATGCCTCTCACCAGTTACGCACACCGATTGCCGGGCTGCAAACCCAGGCTGAACTGGCCTTGCGCAGCCAGCCGCCTGAGGCCATTCAAGAGCCGCTTAATTACATGCTGCGCAGCACCACCCGCTTGTCACACCTGATACAGCGGCTACTGACCATGGCCAGAACCGATGCCGCTGTTTCGCAACTGCAATTTCAGCCAGTGTCACTCACCAAAATCATTTCAGATGAATGCGCGCGCTGGATTGGGCCAGCCAGCAACAAACAGTTAGAGCTCGATGTCATGATTGAAACCCAGCAGGATCAGGTGCTGGGCGATGCGCTCATGCTCTCTGAACTCTTAAACAACCTGCTGGAAAACGCAATTCAATACACCCCAAAACAAGGCCTGTTGCAGATCCGTTTATTGCAAGCGGGCAAATTCCTGGTGCTGGAAGTGGCAGACAGTGGCATTGGCATTCCTGCCGATCAAACCACCCTGGTTTTTGAGCGTTTTCACCGGCTGGACCCGAATCAGGGCAATGGCTGCGGCCTGGGGCTCGCTATCGTGGCCGAAATTGCCGAACACCATAACGCCAGCATCACGGTTACCCCGGGGCTGGCACATCCTGTCAGTGGTCACATTGGCAGCCAATTCACGGTAAAATTCGAACGCTATGACGAACGACTGCCTGAGAACCCGCGCCCTGCAAACCCTGACTCTAAGGGACCCGCAACAAAAATGTCTTGAGGTCGCTGCCCTGTGGCAAGCCTGCCTCACTGGCGCGCTGAAAATCCGGCCACAGCAGGCATTATCCGCAGACGACCAGAGTATTCCCGGCCGGCCTGAGCGCCCGGCCCTAGTGGCACCGGCCAAAGTGCAGCGGCGAGCCATGAACACGGCCGAAGGCCGCGCCGCCTTGATTCATGCATTGGCGCATATCGAATTTAATGCCATCAACCTGGCCTTGGATGCGGTCTGGCGCTTTGCCGACATGCCTGAAGCGTATTACCGCGACTGGCTGCAAGTGGCCAAAGAAGAGGCTTATCATTTTTCGCTACTGCGCCAACATCTACAGCAGCTGGGCTTTGATTACGGCGACTTTGATGGTCACAACAGCCTGTGGGAGATGGTCGAAAAAACCCAGGCCGATGTCCTGGCCCGCATGGCGCTCGTCCCACGCACCATGGAAGCCCGTGGCCTGGATGCCACCCCACCGCTCAAGCAAAAACTGTTACAAGCTGGCGACCAGGCCGCTGCTGCCATCCTCGATATTATCCTGCATGATGAAATCGGCCATGTCGCGATTGGCAACCGCTGGTTTGGCTATTTGTGTGATCAACGTCGGCTCGACCTGGTAGATACCTTTGAACAATTGCGCCAACAATACCATGCGCCCAAACTGCGCCCACCCTTCAATCTTGCAGCACGCAAGCTTGCCGGCTTCACCGATATTGAGCTCGCCTATTTGAATGGAGATTGCAGTGCGTAGGAATTGTCGTGAGCGGATCGCACAGCATACATGTACATGCTTTGTTGAATTATATGAGTATCAAATATAATGCTTTTCAACTGATCAAGCTGCACCGGTGCGTATTACTATCCCTAAAGTATTAAATTTATTTTTGAGTTTCATCGCCTAGCTGGAACGACCGCATCCCATCAGGTAGCAAGAAGCTGGTGACTGCGTACAGGAGAACCCTAAATGCAATGTGGAAAATGTAATCCTCAACACCTGGGGATAGACTTTTCAATGGCGTTTCAACCCATTATTGCCTTCGAGCACAAACAGATTTGGGGATATGAAACACTGGTACGTGGCCTGGAAAACCAGCCCGCGGCGTTCATTCTGGATCAAATTGACGCCTCCAGTATCCATAGCTTTGATCAAACCATCCGCTCAAAAGCCATCAGGCTCGCCAATCAGTTACATTTTGACCAGATTCTGTCCATCAATTTTTTACCAAACGCAGTCTACAACCCTGAAAACTGTATTCAATCCACGCTCGCCGTGTGTGATGAACTCGATTTTGATAAAAAGCGCATCATGTTTGAGGTGACCGAGGCAGAAAAAATCACCGACCATGCGCATTTAAAAAACATTTTTACCGAATACAAAAAACATCAATTTCTGACCGCGATTGATGATTTTGGCGCGGGTTATTCTGGCCTGAACTTACTGGCTGAATGGCAGCCAGACATTATCAAGCTGGACATGAACCTGATCCGCGACATAGACCAGAATAAAACCAAACAACTGATTGTGAAAAGCATCCTGGATGTATGTCGCGGACTCAATATCGAGGTGATTTCAGAGGGCGTCGAGACCCGCGCTGAACTCACGGTACTGGTCGATTTTGGCATCGACCTGTTTCAAGGCTATTATTTTGCCAAGCCCTTGTTTGAAGGGCTACCAACCGTGGCTGAAGACTGTTTTAGCCTGGCTCGCTCACCTGACCCAAGATAGCTAAAAAATCACTCACTTGCCAGCATGCATCCATCACCGGTCTTTAGTAAACGACCTCAGGCATGCATACTGACAAGATGATGACAGACTCAAACGGGCTGCGTCATTTCAGCAAAATCCAGTGCCTGCCATTGCCCGGCAACATACCGCCAACGTTGCCCATCCTCTTCACACCACAGATGTAACCAGCCATGGTTGACCAGGTGGCTAATGACCGCATGCCTGCCGATAATCTGGTCAATCTGTCTGCGGCTTGCCACAATGACCACCGTCAAGCGGAGCGGTTCATGCATCCACTGCTGGCCATCATGCAATGACTGTTTGGAGAGACCGATTCTGAGGTCACCGCCGTTGCCCTCAAACACGCCGATGCGGCCACCAACAACGTTGTGTAACAGCTTGTTTCCGCTCCCAAGCTTGACTGGCTCACAGGTCGAGGCATGGTACTGCCAGTTAATCCAGTGCGTCACCAGCATGGGGGCCGTCATCAGTTGCTCCAATAACGCCCCTTCAATATCCGCCGCCGCATCATACTCATGCAAAAATGCCCGCCCGGCCAAATTCAAATGTCTGGTACGCGCCCGGGGGGCCAGAATAAATGCCGCATTGTTGGCCAAGCCCCATTCCGGCCGGGTCTGCGCAGCGTCATTGGCACGCTGGCGAAAAGCTTTGAACAAACGACCGGCATCGATGGCTTTTGTTGACTGCATTGAGGTAGAGGCTAACTGTGCCCGCACAACTTCACCAGCAGCGGTAAACAGCTCAGCCGCCTGCTGCCAGCGAGTGTGCGTTTCGGCTGGCAGAAAATCAAGATCAAAGCCTTGCAATGCTTGTGTGGTAGTGTTGTGCAAGGCGGCAACAAACCAAGTTTCGGCTGGGATCGCCATGCCCATACTTGCCAGCTGCGCCCTCACCTCGACATCATTGAGCACAGCGGCCAAGGCACGCGTGTTTACCTCGCCAGACTGTCCACAACATGCGCCGCAATCGAGGCTGGATGCATGTGCATTGTTTTTGCTCTGGCTGGCATGCCCCACCAGTAATACCAGCGGCGCCAATCCGCTGGTCAGCCCTAAACTGTTGAGTACCCGCGCGGCAAGCTCGGCTTTTTCGACCACGCTCACCGCTTGTAACTGAGGCCGGGTCAATGCGCGGTATTTTTTCGGCAAGCCATGTTGATCAAGCGAACTGCGGGCATGCAATTGCGGCTTGATCATGGCTAACAAGGGCTTCAAAAACAGGGGGCCTGCGCTCTCTACCAACGAAAAGGCCGCTCCAGGATATTTGCTCAGTCGGCTGACCTGGCCAGACAGCATAAAATTGCTGAGCCGCTTTTGGCCGACTTTTAGCTGTAGCGCTTTGCTACCGGCCTGTGCCACTTCGCTTATCGCCTCTGAACCGACAAGGACTTGATCACGGACAGTTAAGCTAGGGGCCAGCAGACCTGGCAACTGTGGACGCTGATAGTCGGAAGCAAAAGGCTGATAGGCAATCGGCAAGCCAAAAAAGCCCGCCGCGCCCAGCGTTTGTATATTGGGTGACAATGATTCTATTGCCCGCCGGATCGGTTCACTGCGCACATCAATACAAAATGCGGCCTGAATCAGTGGCGTGGGTGTCGGTGTTGCAGCCTCCGGCATCTGGCTCAGTTGTTGCGCCAGCTGGCGCTGATAACCGATTTCCAGTGCCAGTTGCCAGACCTCATCCACTTGCAATGCCTGTTCTGCCGCTTGAATTTTTTCAGCCACATGCTGCCATTTTTGCTGGATGACCCTAATGGCGCTGTTGGTTGCATTGAGACCTTTACATTGCATTAAAATCACGCCCCATGCCAACCGAATCGCCAGCAAATCACGCAAGCTGTCATCACTCTGGCCTTGTAATCTGGCTTGCCAATCCAGATAAGCACACCAGGATGCCCAGCCATTCACCGTGAGCAATACCGCCTCAAAATAATCGGCCAGCACGGCCTCATCCAGGCCCAGCGCCTCGACCACCCAGCGCTCAGCCTGTTGGCGATTGCGTGGCAAATAATCCAGAAACTGGTGGATGTTGGGCAAACCCATCAACACACCGATGCCATGGTCATGCACGATCATGTCACGCCAGAACTGGTACAAGCCACCTGCACGCTCAGGCTGCCAGTCTGACTGATCCCGGTCAAAATACGCCGCACAAGTCTGGCTGACCTGATGCGTAATCGCATCGCGCCAGGCCAAGCGTTGAAACCGCTGGGCATCGTCATCGAGCACATCTATCAGTAGCGGTAATTGGGTAATGGCAAGCGGCACCGATAACTGGGCCACCGCCTCTGCAATCGTGGTCTGCCTGAGCCCGAGTTGTGTCATGGCCTGGGTTAAGTCCTGTGCAGACATGCGTCCTTGCTGCCAGGCATGTAACAGATGACTTCTGGCTGGGAACACTTGCAGATCGCCTAGCACAGCCATGCGTGCCGCTACAGTTCTCACTGGCAAGTGGACTCTTTTCCAATGCGGGTTGACTGCAATAGACTGATCCAGCGGCCAGGTAGGCGCAATACTGTCGCACGCACGCTGGCAGGCCTGGTCTATCACCTGCTCGCGGATAGACTGTGTTTGCCCATGGTGACGCCCTGGGAATACTTGGTCTTCAATAAAAAACATCTTTTGGTTCCTTATTCATTCATTTCAGAAGCGCGCCTAGTCATTGGCATGCGTGCTTTTGCCCCAACTAACCGGCCACAAACGCAAGACCCATCGCGTGTAAAACTCATCCAGATAAAACCCGGCATACACCGAGCGATGCAGCACAGCCAATCGCGCGGGCATCTGCTGGATCGTGGTCGTGGCAAGATACAGCATAAGCATGGCCAGCACACTTATCCATCCGCCCGTGGGGGAAGGCTGATCGTGTATCCCGAGGGGACGCAGGTGAAACACCACACTAACGGCGGTCAACCCCATGGCAAGCACACTGCCGAATAGCAAGGCTTGCAGTTGCTGGCGTAGAGTCAGTGCCTGCCCGACCTGCTGCCACAATACAGGGGCCCAGGCCAGCGCCAGTATCAGGCTCCACCAGGCTGGCCACAGCTGGGTCCCCGAGACCGCATGTACCCCGAACACAATCAACATGGTCAACACCGGGGCAAGCAACATGCTCAACTTGGCAAAGGCCGCTTTACCCGCCATCTGCTGCAAGCGCGTGTGTGTGACAATGTCGGCGGCGGACAAAAACGCATAAGCCTTGTAAATCGAGTGTCCGATCAGGTGCAGCGCCGCAAAGGTGTATAGCCCCAGCGCGCATTCCACTATCATGAAGCCCATTTGTGCCACGGTGGACCATGCCAGCCTGACCTTGATACTGACCCGGGTAAACATGACCAGCGAGGCAAACAGGCATGTCACCAGCCCAACCGCTAACAATACATGTCTGGCCAGTGTTGCCTGTTCGAACAAGGGGGCAAAGCGGATCAAAACATAACCAGACAGGTTCACCACACCGGCATGTAACAAGGCAGAAACAGGCGTCGGTGCTTCCATCACCTGGATTAACCAGCCATGCACCGGCAGTAATGCCGTTTTTAAAATGACCACCGCCACCAGCAGCATGGCACACCAGCTACTGAGCTGCGACAAGCCATGCACGCTAACATGTGAAAGAAAGACTGAAATCTGTGCGCTTCCGGTTTCGACATAGGCGATCAAGGCCGTCAACATCAACAGACTATCCGCCAACACATCCGCCACGGTCTTTTTGTGCGAAGCCAACAGTGCAAACGGCCGGTCTGCATAAAAACACAGCAAGTGCTTTAAACACACGCCAATGGCTGACCATGCCGCGACAAACAACAACCAGTGATCAGCAATCAGCAGCACATGCACACTGGCAAGGACCAGACTTAAAGCGGTGACAAAGCTTTTCTGATTGGCCTCACCTTCGAGGTATCTGGCAGAAAAATGTCCGATCACCCACCCCAGCAATTGCACCAAACAAGCCATCAGCGCCTGCAGAGGGGACACAGCAATGCCAAACGCACTGAAAAAATTGCCAGGCAACGACTGGACATGCAGACACACGGCTGCGGCGGATATACCTGCCGCCACAAGCGCCACGCTGAGCAGACGCTTAAACAGTTGCCAGCCACGGTCATGTTGCCAGGGTAGTACTCCACTCAGCAGCCCAGCCAGCCACATGATGGCTCCGGGTACCAGTGCAAAATAAATGACAACGTCCATTAACACGGCCTTTCATGACCAAAAAATACATTGATAAAACAGAACATAAAATACACTTTAATAGAAGATAAAGATTAACCGGAGGTGGGCCCATCAATCGCCACAGATTGTTGGGTGACCATCTCTTGCACCGACGCGCTTGTCTTCGGCTCACCCTCTATTGGCGCCCAGACTTCAGGCAGTAATTCAATTAGAATTTCGCCCTGGGTGACCACCTCCTCACCATTTATTTCTACGTTCTTGGTATAAACCGTCACTGTTCGACCATCAATTTCAAGCCGCTTCATCATCACCATTTCACCTATCTAACAATATTAAAAAACTAAATAGCGGGTGATGCAGATTTTGACGGATGATTTTAATTAGGTAAAATATATAAATATTAATTTTATGTTCTATTTTATTTATATATGGCGAGACTCAATTATCATCACTTGCAATATTTTTGGCATATCGTGAAAGTGGGTAGCTTGACCAAGGCAGCAGAAAAATTGCATATCTCGCAATCCGCGCTGTCTTCACAGATCAGACAACTGGAAGAAAGCCTGGACTGCGCATTGTTTTTACGACAAGGGCGTAAACTGGTGTTGACGGAGTTCGGTAATTTGGCGTTTTCCTATGCAGATTCGATTTTTACCAAAGGCATAGAACTCGAAAACCTGCTGAGAAAAGGCATTGCGTCTGAGAGTCAAACGTTGCGGATTGGTGTGCTCTCTACCATGTCCAGAAACTTCATCGAGAGCTTTGTGGAGCCGTTACTGAATCACTCGGAGATCAAACTCGAAATTTCTGCCAGCGGTCAAACCAACTTGCTCAATGCGCTTTCGAATCACCAGATAGACCTGGCGCTCACCAATATCGAAGTGAGAGGCAATACTGACCAGTTATGGGAGTGTATTCTGCTAGACCGGCAACCCATCAGTGTGATCGGCCCGGCAGAGATTGAGATCAAACACGGATTTTCGGCCAAATATGCGGAGTACAACTGGATTTTGCCCAATCAGGACAGCCCGATTCGGGCGGCCTTTGATGGCTTGTGCGCCTTGCATCACCTAGAACCTCACATCGTGGCCGAAGCGAATGACATGGCGATGTTGCGGCTGTTAGCGCGTGACAGCCGGGCACTCACCGTCATGCCGGAGGTGGTGGTTAAAGACGAGTTAAAAAACGGCGTGCTCAAATCCTTCACGCAACTGGAAGGGATTTTTGAGAATTTCTATGCAGTCACGATCAAAAAACATTTCCGCAAGTTTGAAATCAGCCAATTGGTGAATCAGTTTCTAGTCAAAAAAAGAGCGCTCTAGCCCTCTTGAAATTTTTTTGCGCATCCCTATTTTCACGGTATCAGCAACTCTGCTGATACCTTTTCGCCACTGGAGGCATGATTGCCAGTTGCGTCTGCAAACGTCTCCAGTGGTGGTTTTTGTTGAACTTATTCGCTAAGGAGAATTGAACATGAATATTCGTCCCCTGTATGACCGCGTCATAGTCAAGCGAGTCGAACAACAACGTACGACCGCTTCCGGCATTGTGATCCCAGACACAGCTGCAGAAAAACCCGAGCAAGGCGAAATCATCGCTGTCGGGAGCGGCAAGTCCCTTCAAGATGGCAGCCTGAGAGCCCTGGCAGTGAAGGTCGGTGACCATGTCTTATTTGGCAAATATGCCGGACAAACAGTCAAACTCAATGGCGAAGAGGTATTAGTCATGCGCGAAGAAGACATTCTCGGTGTGATTGAACCCGCCTCTGCCGATCTCAAAAAAGTCGCTTAATCACTTCGTTGCTAAGAGAGAAAGGAGAATTGAACCATGGCAGCAAAAGATGTGAAGTTTCATGACCACGCCCGTCAAAAAATTGTAAAAGGCGTGAATATCCTGGCCGATGCGGTCAAGGTCACCCTGGGCCCCAAAGGCCGCAATGTGGTGCTGGAACGCAGTTTTGGCGCCCCGGTGATTACCAAAGATGGTGTTTCGGTCGCCAAAGAAATCGAGTTGCAAGACAAGTTGGAGAATATGGGCGCGCAAATGGTGAAACAAGTCGCGTCTAAAACCGCGGATGTCGCAGGTGACGGTACGACTACCGCCACCGTACTGGCGCAGGCGATAGTGCAAGAAGGCATGAAGTCGGTGGCCTCAGGCATGAACCCGATGGACCTCAAACGCGGCATAGATAAAGCGGTGGCTGCGTTGGTGGATGAGCTCAAAGTCATGTCTAAAGCCATCACCACCAATAGAGAGATTGCCCAGGTAGGCTCTATTTCTGCCAACTCGGATACCGCCATTGGTCAGATCATCGCCGATGCTATGGAAAAAGTTGGCAAGGAGGGCGTGATTACGGTAGAAGAAGGCAAGTCACTGCAAAATGAGTTGGATGTGGTGGAAGGCATGCAATTTGACCGCGGCTACATCAGCCCCTATTTTGTGAACAATCCGGACAAACAGGTGGCGGCGCTGGATGAGCCGATGATTTTGTTGTATGACAAGAAAATCAGCAATATCCGCGACTTGTTGCCGACGCTGGAAAACGTAGCCAAAACCAACAAGCCTTTGCTGATCATTGCCGAGGACGTGGAAGGCGAAGCGCTGGCGACACTGGTCGTCAACAGCATGCGTGGCATCCTCAAAGTAGCTGCCGTCAAAGCGCCAGGCTTTGGTGATCGTCGCAAAGCCATGCTAGAAGACATTGCCATCCTGACCGGTGCCACCGTCGTCTCAGAAGAAACCGGCATGCAACTGGAGAAAGTCAGCATCGAGCATTTGGGCCGTGCAAAACGGGTTGAGATACACAAAGAAAACACCGTGATCATTGATGGCGCTGGCGACCAAGCCAAGATTAAAGCCCGTGTGCAGTCTATTCAAACCCAAATTCAGGAGACCACTTCTGACTACGACAAGGAAAAACTGCAAGAGCGCGTGGCCAAGCTGGCCGGTGGTGTCGCCGTGATTAAAATCGGTGCGGCCACCGAAGTCGAAATGAAAGAGAAAAAAGACCGTGTCGATGACGCCCTGCATGCCACCCGCGCTGCGGTGGAAGAAGGCATCGTCCCTGGCGGCGGTGTGGCTTTACTGCGGGCTCGCAGCCGTATCGGTGCCCTCAAGGGGGATAATGATGATCAGGATGCTGGTATCCGCATCGTGTTGCGCGCAATCGAAGAACCCTTGCGCGCGATTGTGAAAAATGCCGGAGAAGAGCCTTCTGTGGTCATCACCAAAGTGCTTGAGGCAACGGGTAACACCGGCTACAACGCCGCGACAGGTGAATATGTGGATATGGTGGAAACCGGTGTGGTCGACCCCACCAAAGTGACTCGCACCGCGCTGCAAAATGCCGCCTCGATTGCCGGGCTGATTTTGACCACCGATGCGACCGTGGCCGAATTGCCCAAAGAGGACAAAAAAACGCCTGCGATGCCTGAGATGGACTACTAAGCGCGATCAGCGTGATGCCATCAACGATAAAAGCCCCGCAAGGGGCTTTTTTTCTAGCTGAGCAAGATCAACTGCACGCCGAAAAGAGCAGCAGATGACTCAAGCAGGTCTTCTGGGCGGCAGATGCCTGAACGTAATGCGTCCCTTGCCCATGTCGTAAGGCGACATTTCGATGGTGATTTTATCGCCCGCCAAAATACGTATTTTGTGCTTGCGCATTTTGCCGCCGGTGTAGGCAGTCAACTGATGCCCATTGTCCAGCGTCACGCGATAACGCGCATCCGGCAACACTTCAGTCACTGCGCCCTGCATTTCAATCAATTCTTCTTTAGCCATGCGATTCCTTTTTCAATAATGAAAAAAGCCCGAAACCGGGCTTTTTACTGCGCCACTTAGTCAGGCGTGACTATGCAATCACCTGAATCGCAGAAGCTTGTTTGCCTTTAGGGCCAGTCGTTTCGTTGTATGAAACGCGCTGGTTATCCGCCAGGCTTTTAAAACCTGCTGATTGAATCTCGGAAAAGTGAGCGAACAAATCATCGCCACCCTGATCTGGAGTAATAAAACCAAACCCTTTTGCATCGTTAAACCATTTGACAATACCTGTAGCCATATCTAAATCCTTTGTAAAAAATGAAAGGGAAACCCCTTGGAGGGCGAGGCACAAGTAAGCGGGATTAACGAGAGAACCAGAAGATACCACCAGAGAAAACAACAATGCTTGAACGTCGCGTGCAACCACTATGCGCTTTATGCACCACAATAGCAAATGTTATTTTCAAAAAAACCAAAATAAATCAAATATTTATTTAAGCATCTATCCCGAAAAGCATTCAATCCGCGACAAATCGCATCATCAAAAAACTCAAGGCATCGCCTGTGGACGAGCGCAGGCCTCATTCGGCTAAATAAAAAGCGCCCAAGCCACCCTTGAACGCTTTATGTAGGTGGCGATGACTCGAGCGCAGAATTCTGGAATCATGGAGCAACCGTGCAGATGAGTTAGACCGACAGCAAACTCGCCACGCCATCCAGCCCCACCACATTGAGCGCATACATGGCTTGCTGTTGCACCACTGGTTTGGCGTGATAAGCCACGCCCACCGCGGCTACCGCCATCATTTTGAGGTCGTTGGCACCGTCACCAATCGCAATCGTTTGTGCGGCAGACAGGCCCAACTGATCACGCAGTTTAGTGAGTTCATCGGCTTTGCGCTGGGCATCGACGATCTCACCCAGGACCTGGCCGGTGAGTTTGCCGTCTATGATTTCCAGCGTGTTGGAGACCGCGTAATCCAGCCCCAAGGTCTGTTGGACGTGGTTGGCAAAAAAGGTAAAGCCGCCAGAGACGACCATGGTTTTGATGCCATGTTGCTTGCAGGTATTGATCCAGGCTTGCGCGCCGGCATTAAAACGAAGGCGCTCATCAATCACGCGTTGCAATGCGGTCGCTGGCAGGCCTTTGAGCAAGGCCACACGTTTACGCAGGCTGGCAGAAAAATCCAGCTCGCCACGCATGGCGGCTTCGGTGATCTCGGCGACCTGCGGTTTGAGGTTCATCATGTCGGCAATTTCATCAATGCATTCAATGGAGATCAGGGTGGAGTCCATATCCATGACGCACAAGCCCATGTGTTGCAGCCTATGGCCATCTTGCACCAGCGCGCAGTCTATCTGCTGACTGGCGCAAAAAGCCTTCACTTCCAGATAATCCGCTTCTGGCACCGGCAAATAGTAGGCATGTTCGCCCACTTGCATAAACTGCGCATGCCCGCCCACCAGGCCATGAAGATGGGAAAGATGAGCCATGGTGATGGCCGGCCCTTGAACCACTAAACGCATGATCACTACCGTCGATTAAAAGACTGGATTATAGCAGTTGCCCGTGCATCGCATTGATAAGCGTGCTTTTTTGGGAGTATTTCTGTTTTTGGATTGCCCCTGGCAATGATATGCTTGGCAAAAATTAAAACTGGTTAAACTCAACACCCTAGGGATTACAATGAAACAAGACGCACAAACGCTGCCATGGCTGAACCTGCCTAACCTGCCCTTACCGCTTAAAGCCCTGTTTATTGGTTATCTGCTCGTGATTGGCGTCGGCCTGTGTATGGCTGGCCTGCAAATCATGCTCACGCACGGCATGGCCGATGGCAAATTCGGCTTGTCCGTGAACGATATTGTCTACAGTTATTACGGTGACCGCAGTGGCACCAAGCTGGCGAGCAAGCTCAATGGCTCCATGTCTGACAAGGCCCCCCTGGAGGTCCGCCAGGACATCATCAAATGGGCGCAACAAGGCGCGCCGCAAGACCAGTGGGAATCACACTTCAAGCAGGTGTTTGCACAACACTGCGTCATGTGCCATAGCAACATCCCCGGCATCCCCAACTTTAACAACTATGATGAAGTTAAGGCGCGCGCAGAGGTGAATGAGGGCGCAACGATCAGCGGCCTGACGCGGGTATCGCATATACACCTGTTTGGCATCAGTTTCATTTTCTTTTTTATCGGCCTGATTTTCAGTTTTGCCGTGAATGTGCCCAAACCTGCCAAAATCATTGCCATCGCCTTCCCGTTTGCTTTTCTGATTATGGACGTGATGTCGTGGTGGCTGACCAAGTTGTCACCACACTTTGCCTGGTTGACGATTATCGGTGGCATTGGCTACAGCCTGGCCTCCAGTTACATGTGGGTGATCAGTATGTATCAAATGCTGGTACTCTCCCGCAATGGCAAAGTCTACGGCAATGCCTGGGCGCAGGACTTATAAGCGACGACGCATTGGTTAACGCTATCGCGTTAAATACGTTTAAAAACCGCACAGTTGTGCGGTTTTTTTATTTGCAGTCTAGCCTTGATAGGGTATTTGCGCGAAAATAGATGCTTAACTATCAAAACCTCTGAACTTTCATGAATCTGCACGAATACCAAGCCAAACAACTCCTGCAAAAATATGGTTTGGCCACACCGGCTGGCCTGGTCGTTCAATCCGAAGAAGCCGCTGCGGCAGCCACCAAAGAACTGGGCGGTGAAGCCTGGGTGGTCAAGGCCCAGGTGCATGCCGGCGGCCGCGGCAAAGCGGGTGGCGTCAAAGTGGTTAAATCTGCATTAGAAGCGCAAACCGTGGCAGGTAGCCTGCTTGGCAAGCCTCTGGTGACTTACCAGAATGCGCCTGATGGCCAACCCGTGCATCAGGTGCTGGTGGAGCAAACGCTGCCGATTGCACGTGAGCTTTATCTTTCGATGCTGGTAGACCGCACGCTGGAACGCGTGGTTATGGTCGCTTCCAGCGCAGGCGGCATGGATATTGAAGAGATTGCGGCCACCCAGCCAGAAAAAATCCTGCAGGAAGTCTGTGACCCGCTCAATGGCCTGGTGGACTTTCAGGCGCGCAATCTGGCGTTTGGCTTGGGCCTGATTGGTGACCAGATTGGCGCGTTTACCAAGCTGGCCAAAGGCCTGTACAAACTGTTTAAAGACAATGACTTGTCACTGCTCGAAATTAACCCGCTGATTGTGACCGCTGAAGGGAAACTGGTGGCGCTGGATTGCAAAATGACGGTAGATGACAACGCACTTTACCGTCAAAAACCGTTTGCAGAGATCCGTGACTGGTCACAAGACGATGCCAAAGAAGCGGAGGCTCACCATAGCGGCCTCAATTACATTGCCTTAAATGGCAACATTGGTTGCATGGTGAACGGCGCTGGCCTGGCCATGGCAACCATGGACTTGATCAAGCTGCATGGCGGCATGCCTGCCAACTTTCTGGATGTCGGCGGCGGCGCCACAGCTGAGACCGTGACCAAGGCCTTCAAAATCATCCTGGCTGACGCTAATGTGAAAGCGATTCTGGTCAATATTTTTGGCGGCATCATGCGTTGCGACATCATTGCCACCGGCATTATCACTGCAGTCAGAGAGGTGGGCATGACCATTCCGGTCGTGGTGCGGCTGGAAGGGACCAATGTCGCATTGGGCAAGCAGATGCTGCGTGAGAGTGGCCTGAATATTATTTCTGCAGAAGGGCTGACCGATGCCGCCCAGCAAGCAGTCAACGCAGTGAACAAGGGTGTGTAGTCATGGCGATTTTAGTCAATAAAGATACCAAAGTATTGTGCCAGGGCTTTACCGGCAAACAAGGAACGTTTCATTCCGAACAAGCGCTGGCTTATGGCACCAAAATGGTGGGTGGCGTGACGCCAGGCAAAGGGGGTCAGCGCCATCTGGAGCTGCCCGTATTCAATACCATGCGCGAAGCCGTGAAGGAGACCGAGGCCAATGCCAGCGTGATTTACGTGCCGCCGCCATTTGCAGCTGACTCCATTCTGGAAGCCGCAGATGCAGGCATTGAGCTCATTGTCTGTATCACCGAAGGCATTCCGGCTCTGGACATGCTCAATGTCAAAGCGGCGCTGCGCGCCAATGGCACCAAACTGATCGGCCCTAACTGCCCAGGCGTGATCACGCCTGATGAATGCAAAATCGGCATTATGCCGGGCAGCATCCACAAACGTGGCAAGGTCGGCGTCGTGTCACGCTCTGGCACCCTGACTTACGAGGCTGTCCATCAGACCACGGCCCTGGGCCTGGGCCAGACCACCTGTGTCGGCATTGGTGGCGACCCGATCAAAGGCTTGAACTTTATTGAATGCCTGGAACTCTTTCAGAAAGACGCGGAAACAGAGGCGATCATCATGGTTGGTGAAATCGGTGGCAGTGATGAAGAGGCAGCGGCTGACTACATCAAACACCATGTCACCAAACCGGTCGCTGCTTATATTGCCGGCTTAACCGCCCCTAAAGGCAAACGTATGGGCCATGCCGGGGCAATTATTTCCGGTGGTTCTGGCCGTGCAGAAGACAAGATTGCCGCCCTGGAATCCGCTGGCTGTGTTGTTGCAGCCTCCCCTGCTGGTCTGGGTGAGGCCGTCCTCGCGGCCATTCAACGCGCAAACGCATAAAGGAACTGGCATGTATCGTTGCTTACAGGCTCACCATCGCTGGACAGGCATCATTGTTAGCAGCGTACTGCTGATTGGCCTCACCTGGCCTGGCCTGTCTGCGGAGGCCGCCAGCAAAAAACAGATGGCCGAGGACCGCGCGCCTTTTCGCGATGATGAAGTGTCTTACCTGCTCATTGCCGCCGCCAAAGGCGACCTGGCCACGGTCAAAGCCTTGTTAAAAAGCGGCGCCAACCCGAATGTCACCGATGGCGACAAACTGACGCCCATCATGTATGCCGCCCGTAAAAACCAGGCGGAAGTGATCCGCGAGTTGTTAGCCGGTGGCGCCGCCATTAATGCCAAAGATCAGGGTGGCTGGACAGCACTCATGTTTGCGGCCAAGAAAAATAATCTGGATGCCGCCAAAATGCTGATGGAAAAAGGTGCCGATGTTAAAGCCCGTGACCCGGCCGGCTGGAGCGCCCTCGGCCTGGCGGCCACCTCCGGCTACAGCGAACTGGTGGGCCTGATTATCGCGCGTGGTTTTGATGCTAATGTGCGGTCTTCGGATGGGAAAACTGTGCTCATGTATGCGGCCAAAAGTGGTGATGTACCCACCATTACCACGGTATTAACCAAAGGCGCTGACGCCAATCTCAAAGACAAGCTGGGCACCACAGCGCTCATGATTGCCGCCCGAGAGGGCCATGCCGCCGCCGTGACCTATTTGGCAGAACATGGTGCCAAAGTGGATGAGGAAGATGAGCATGGCTGGACAGCCCTGACCTGGGCGGTGAAGAAAAATCAGCTTGAAGCAGCCAAAACACTGCTTGAGCATGAAGCAGATGCCAACCAGAAAGACAGCGAAGGCACGCCCTTGCTGCACCTGGCGGTGAGCAACAATGCGCCGGAAATGGCGCGCTTGCTGCTTGAACATGAGGCCAATGTCAAAACACGTGATCAATACGGTTTGACCGCTTATGTCTATGCCCTCAAAGGCCAAAACCCGGCCATGGTAGAACTGATCAAGGCTGCGGGTGGCAAGTATTAAGCCCTGCAGCCCATCCTGAATGAAAAGCAGATGAAACTTGCAATTGCTCAAATGAACTGCATGGTCGGTGCCATGCAGCAAAATGCGGAACACATTCTGGCGCAAGCCGAAGAGGCTTATCGAGCGGGCGCACGCCTCTTACTGACACCAGAACTGGCGTTATGCGGCTATCCTCCAGAAGATTTGCTGTTCAGGCAGGATTTTTATCACGCCAACACGCAGGCACTCAATTGGCTAGTGCAGCATCTGCCTCACGACATGGCAGTCATTGTTGGACATCCTGATGAAGTGGCAGGCAAACGCTACAACGCGGCTTCGGTAATCCATACTGGCAGGATACAGGCGACCTATCATAAACATCACTTGCCCAACTACAGCGTTTTTGATGAAGAGCGCTATTTTGAGGCGGGTCAATTGCCCGTGGTGTTTGAATGGCATGGCGTACGCTATGGGGTGCTGATTTGTGCGGACAGCTGGGAGTCAGGGCCTGCCCTGCAGGCCCTACAAGCTTCGGCACAAGTGCTGCTGACGATCAATGCCTCACCTTACCATTTGCACAAACAACAGACACGTTACCAGGTATTGCGCGACCGCATCCGTGAAACCGGGCTACCAATGATCTATGCCAACATGGTCGGCGGCCAGGACGAACTGGTTTTTGATGGCGCGTCTTTTAGCATGAACCGGTTGGGAGAACTGGTGCAAGAGCTGCCCATGTTTGAAGCTGGGCTGGCTTACCTGACTATAGACGGCACGACCCCCTTGGCCACCGACATTACGGCGCAGTTGAGCACCGAAGCCGCCGTATATAAAGCGCTGGTACTGGGTCTGCGTGACTATGTCAATAAAAACAAATTCCCCGGCGTGGTGTTGGGCCTATCGGGTGGCATAGATTCCGCCCTCACACTCGCCATCGCCGTGGATGCGCTGGGTACAGCGCGCGTCAAAGCGGTGATGATGCCCTCTGAATTTACCGCCGGCATCAGCGTGGCAGATGCCGCTGAAATGGCACAACTGGTTGAGGTTGAGTACAGCGTATTACCCATCAAACCGCTATTTGAAGGATTTTGTGCGACCTTGTCTGAGGAGTTTTCCGGCAAGTCTTTTGATACCACCGAAGAAAACCTGCAGGCCCGCATCCGTGGCATGCTACTGATGGCCATCAGTAACAAGTTTGGCAGCCTGGTGCTCACCACTGGCAACAAATCAGAAACCGCTGTCGGCTACAGCACCTTGTATGGTGATATGGCGGGTGGCTTTGCCTTGATCAAGGATGTACCCAAAACCCTGGTTTACAAGCTGGCAACCTACCGCAATGGCCTGAGCAGGGTGATCCCTGAACGGATTATCACACGTGCCCCTAGTGCCGAGCTCAGAGAAAACCAGACCGACCAGGACAGCTTACCGCCCTATGAGGTATTGGATGCCATCATGGAAGCCTACGTCGAAAAAGACCTGAGCATCGCGCGTATCATCGAAATGGGGTATACCGCCAGTGATGTGCAGCGCGTGACCCGCCTGATTGATCGCAATGAATACAAGCGGCGGCAAGCGGCAGTGGGTGTCAGGATTACAGAGCGAGGCTTTGGCAAGGACCGTCGCTACCCGATCACCTGTAACCTGTCATTTTAAGTGCGCGACACGCAAGGCCTTGTGAGGCATGCACAGGACATTTGTATAAAAAGCACTGCTTGCGTAAAATGCCATTGAGAGATTTATCCACGGAGCACATATGAAAAAAGTAGAAGCCGTTATTAAGCCTTTTAAACTGGACGAAGTGCGTGAGGCGTTATCTGCGATTGGCGTCAATGGACTGACAGTCACCGAAGTCAAGGGATTTGGTCGCCAGAAAGGTCACACCGAGTTATATCGTGGCGCCGAATATGTCGTCGACTTTCTGCCAAAAATCAAAATTGAAGTGATTCTAGGATCAGACATGGTAGAAAGTGCGATCGAAGCCATTATCAAGGCCGCACATACCGGTAAAATCGGTGACGGCAAGATTTTTGTCTCTCCCGTCGAACAAGTGATCCGTATCCGTACTGGTGAAACTGGCGAAGCCGCCATTTAAGCTTTTTTCAATGATCCGGTGACTTTTCCCAAGTCACCCTTTCTTGCCTGATGTTGCATGTCTTTCACACTGATTAAAACCATCCTGCTTCTTTCCACAGCCAATTTGTTCATGTTGTTTGCCTGGTATGGACATCTGAAAGACCTGCATCAAAAACCGCTTTGGATCGCCATTCTGGTCAGTTGGGGCATCGCCCTGATTGAATATTGTTTTCAGGTACCCGCCAACCGAATTGGCTTTACCCAACTCAATCTGGCGCAACTCAAAATTTTGCAAGAAGTCATCACACTGGTGATATTCGTCCCGTTTGCCGTCATGTACATGCAGCAGCCACTCAAGTGGGATTACCTGTGGGCAGGCTTATGTATGATGGGGGCAGTCTACTTTATATTCCGTACTTGACTCCGTTTTTAAACGCCCGATAGTCCGATGACCCTAACGGGCTATATGCTTGCACGATTGATGTTGTCATAATCGCTCCCAGAAATTGTTAATTAATTCATTAGGGGATACGAATATGTTAAAAAATATTTTAGTCGCAGCATCATTGTTAGTGAGCACATCAGCATTTGCAACTGCCACGACAACCAATTTTAGTGGCACTGACTTGTCAGGAAGCAGTCTTGCAAAAACAGCTAAAGTGAATATTTCATACACTGCTGGCAGCTTTGACTTAACAGGCGTTCTGGATCCAGAGTTCCGACTGTTAAATGAAGTCAATTCAGGCCTTTACCAAGGTGTCACCCTGATTAGCGATTCAGATGATACCTTCACATGGGCACCAATTATCACGCCTATCCTGATTGGCTCTGATTTGACAAGATGGACTTTCAGTGTTTCGAACCTGGCTGCAGGGAACTACACTTTACAATTTAACCTGATCGGTGGTGGCCGTTACGAAGGTAGCTATACCATCAACCCAATTACTGTCCCTGTTCCAGAGCCAGAAACTTACGGCATGATGTTCGCTGGCTTGGCGATGATGGGTCTGATTGCCTTCCGTCGTCAGAAAAACAGCTAATTTATCAGTTAGCGCAAAATAAAAAGCCTCACTTAAGTGAGGCTTTTTATTTTTAGTCGTTACTAGCAAAAATCTGCCTGACAGCCGCCAGGTCTTCGGGTGTATCCACGCCGCTGGCAGGCGCGTGATCAGTCACGCTAACGGCGATCTGGTAGCCATGATACAGCACGCGCAATTGTTCCAGGCTTTCAATGCTTTCCAGCGTGGTGACTGGCAAGCTGGCATATTGCTTCAAAAAGCTGACACGATAGGCATAAATGCCAATGTGACGATATGCGGTGAGAGGCTGCTGGCGATCTGCCGTGTCCCGTGCAAATGGAATCGCCGCGCGACTAAAGTACAGCGCGCGCTGCTTGGCATTGAATACCACCTTGACCACATTCGGATTTGTGAAAACCGTCTCGTCATGAATGGCATGGCAAGCGGTAGACATCACCGCCTGTTCATCATTGGCCAAGGTTTGGGCCACCTCGTTGATCAGCACCGGATCAATCAAAGGTTCATCGCCCTGCACATTGACGACGATGGTGTCGTCCGGCCATTGCATGGTTTGTACTACTTCAGCAATGCGGTCTGTGCCAGAAATATGATCGGCCCGCGTCATCACTGCAGTGATCTGGTGCTGCGCGACAGCTTGCAGAATTTGCGCATGATCGGTGGCCACGACCACCTGATTTGCCAGGCTTTTGGCTGCCTGCTCAGCCACGCGGACCACCATGGGTTTACCGGCAAGATCAAGCAAGGGTTTGCCCGGCAGCCGGGTACTGGCAAAACGGGCTGGAACAACAACTTTAAACATGGTTATTCAGCGTATTCATGCTCTTCCAGGCGACGCGCTTCGTCTTCGAGCATGACCGGGATGCCATCGCGTACCGGATAAGCCAGGCGGGCCCCTTTGGACACCAGCTCCTGCTTTTGTTTGTCATACACCAGCGGTCCTTTGGTCACCGGACACACCAGAATGTCCAAGAGTTTAGGATTCATGCCTATTTCCTTTGCATTGTTGCAAACGTCTGATGACGTTTTCCGTCAGGGAAGGATGATCACCAAGCGGCGTGATTTGCGCACTGACTGGCAAATACCAGGCGTTGGTTAATCCCAGATGCTGACATTTTACGGCATCTTTTTCTGTCATCAGTATGGTTTTTTGTTTAAACGGCAGGAAGTCTTCCTTGCGGTAAGCATGGTGGTCGGCAAAGGCGACGGTTTCACAGGTAATGCCCAGATTGGAGACGGTATTAAAAAACCGTTGTGGGTGACCGATGCCGGCAATTGCAACCAATGCCCGCTGCTGCAACTCGGCATTCGACAGATGCGTATTCAGGTCTGTGACTGAGGTCCAGCGGCCCACTTCCAGGCCAACGACATAATGCGCCACAGGCCAGGGGCCGGCAGGGACCTGACCACTTTCTACGATGATATCCACGGTTTGCAAACGGCGCAATCGCTCACGCAATGGCCCGGCAGGGAGTAAGTGACCATTGCCGATACTGAGTGGCCGCTGCACAACGGCAATTTCGATATCCCGCTGAAGCGCATAGTGCTGCAAGCCATCATCACACAGAATCACATTGACTTCAGGATGCGCCTGCAGCAAGGCTAGACCGCCTGCCACACGGTTGGCATCGACCCAGATCGGACAGCCAGTACGCCCGGCAATCAACACCGGCTCATCGCCCAGTGACTGCGGCAAGCTATCAGGCGTCACCTCGCCGGTGTGTTGTCCGCCATAGCCGCGGCTCAAAATCCCGGGACGGTAGCCTGCGGCAAGTAGCTGCTGCGCCAGATAAATCACTACCGGCGTTTTACCGACCCCACCTACAGAGAGATTGCCGACCACCACCACCGGCACGGGCAAGGTCCGGCTGCTTAACAACCCCATCTGGTAACACAGGCGCCGCAAGCCAGACAATACCGCAAAGAGCATGGACAACGGCAGCAGCAAGGCTTGCGCCCACCCCATCCCCTGCCACTGTTTTTCAAACCAATGCCGCAACATCAGTCGTCTTGAAACTGCTTGTGATACAGCCGGCTGTAATACCCGCTTTGTGCCAGCAGGCTGGTATGCGATCCAGTTTCGATGATTCTGCCCTGATCCATGACCAGAATCCGGTCCGCGTTCTCTACGGTACTCAAGCGGTGCGCAATCACGATCGTCGTGCGATTTTGCATTAAGCGATCCAGCGCCATCTGTACATGTAGCTCGGACTCACTGTCCAAGGCAGACGTCGCCTCATCCAGCAGTAACACCGGCGCATCTTTTAAAATGGCACGTGCAATCGCCAGGCGCTGACGCTGCCCACCGGACAAACGGACACCCCGGTCACCGATTTCGCTTTGCAGGCCTTGCGGCATGTGCTGGATAAACTCCCAGGCATTAGCCGCTTTGGCAGCGGCAATAACCTCTTCCTCAGTCGCCTCGCGCAAGGCACCATAGGCAATATTGTTGTAAATGGTATCGTTAAACAAGACGATATCCTGACTGACCAGTGAAAACTGTTCGCGCAAGTTCTCCAGGCCATACTCACGGACATCCACGCCATCCAGCAAAATACTGCCTTCTTGCAGCCCATAGAAGCGTGGCAGCAAATTGACCAGTGTGGTTTTGCCACTGCCGGAACGACCAACCAGCGCCACTTTCTCGCCAGCGCGTATCGTGGCGTTAATGTGGTCCAGTGCGTTGTGTTTGGCCTGCGGATAACGCAAGGTCACGTCTTTAAATACCAGATCGCCCTGTGCGCGGCCAATCCGATGATGGCCATGATCCTCTTCGGATGCCAAATCCAGCACCTCAAAAATACTCTGCGCCGCCGCCAGGCCCACTTGCAAGTCCTCGTTAGCCGAAGTGATGTGTTTGATCGGTGCAATCAGCATCATCAATGCGCCGATAAACGCGGCAAACTCGCCTACCGTAAATTGTCCCAGTGCATAATAGACCACCAGCCCTAAAGCCAGCGCCGACAACACCTCAATCACAAAGCTGTTCAGCCCCGAGATACGCGCACTGCGCAATTCGAGCTGGCGGTTTTTACCGACCACATCGCCAAAGCGCGTGTTCTCAAAATTTTGGGCGCCAAAAATTTTGACAATACGCTGCGCGGCAATCGCCTCTTCCGCCGTTTTGGTAATCTCGCCAACGGCTTGCTGTACCCGTTTGGCATTTGCGCGTAGCTTGGGCGTAGTCTTGGATAAATACAGCCCCATCAGCGGCGTCACCAGCGCAAATACCAGGGTCAGTTTCCAGTCCAGATACAGCATGTAAGCAATCAGGCCTATCACAGTCAGGATATCCCGTACCACATTATGGGCCGAACGCGTGACGACAATCGATAGCCGCTCGGCGTCATAGGTCATCTTGGATACCAGCGAGCCATTGGAATGCATGTCAAAAAAACTGACCGGCAACAACATCAGCTTGGCAAACACCTGTTTGCGCATCACTTCGACCACTAGCCTGGTCACAGCGCGCAAGCAGTAAATCGAGAAGAATGAAGCCACGGCACGAACGACCATCAAGCCAACCAGCATCAGCGGCAAAGTAAATGCTTCCTGCACCGAATGCTGGACAAAGCCTTCATCGGTGACTTTTTTAATCAGGGCCAGAAAAGCGGTGTTACTGAGCGACAACACGGTGGTTGCCACCATGGAGACCAGAAAATAAAACTTGTAACGCCAGGCATATAAAAACAGGCGCTTGTATAACAGCTTGGGATTGACGATTTTAGGTAAATCGACTTTTTGTTTGCGGGCCATGCGGGTTCTCTGATTACTTAAAAACAAGCAAGCCCGTCGGTCACAACGGGCTTGCCTGGCACTAAACGGGACAGCTCACAAACAGCCACCACACATTAGTGGCTGTTTACCTGTGTGGCAAAGGTGATGTGTGTGTAATTCGCCATCCGGGAGGCTTCCATAATATTCACCACAGACTGGTGCGAGGCCTTGCCATCGGCATTAATGATAATGGTCGGCTCTTTGTCTGCCGGACCGGCCTTGCCTGCTTCGATCAATGCGGCTGACAAATCAGACACCACGGCACCATTCGCTTCTTTGCCATTCACCAGGCAACGGCCGCTGGCATCGACCTCCACGGTAATGGTCAATGGTTTTTCTTGAGGGGCATTGGCATCCGCGGTCGGCAAGTTAATCTGCAACTCACTGGTACGTGAAAAGGTTGCACTCACGATCAGGAAAATAATAATCACCAGCAACACGTCAATCAACGGAATAAAGTTGATTTCGAGCTCTTCGTCGCGGCTACCACGTTTAAAGTTCATGAGACTGCCTTTTTTTATCCTGTCGCAAAATGCTTATCCGCGGTCGCCGTGGATGATTTCTACCAGTTTAACGGCTTGCTGCTCCATATCCACCAGAAAACCGTCCACTTTGCTCTTGAAATAACGATAGGCAATCATCGAAGGCACCGCCACCACAATCCCGGCCGCCGTGTTGTACAAGGCCACCGAAATGCCTCGCGCAAACTGTGCCACATCGTGACCACTGTTCGTGAATGAGCCAAACAGCTCGACCATCCCGATCACCGTCCCCAGTAGCCCCAGCAAAGGTGCTACAGTGGCAATGGTCCCCAGGGTGGGCAGGTATTGTTCCAGCTTGTGTGCAACCGCACGGCCGGTTTCTTCAATCGCTTCTTTGGTAACCTCACGTGAGTGCCCCATATTCGCCAACGCACTGGCAAAAACGCGACCAAGTAAAGAGTGTGCTTCGAGGCGGCTTAAGGTTTCACGCGTGACGCCGCCCTGCTTTAACCAGTTTTGCACTTCAGGCAATAACTGGTCCGGGGTGACAACTGAAGCTCTCAAGGCCCAGAATCGCTCGACAATAATGGCAAACGAGATCACAGAAGCGATAACCAGAGGCCAGATTGGCCAACCGGCCGCTAAAATAATTTCCCACACAGTGATGACTCCAATGGTTTTTTTAAACTTCCGCTACTTTAGCGTTAACCTGCCCTGAGGGCAAGTTTTGTGCGGTATCTAAGCGGTTACAAAAGCGCTTTTGCACAATGTGGGCGATCGCAGAGGCAGTCAATCCCAATAATGCGGCTCAACCTGGCGCCAGGTCAAGACCGTTGGGTGATTGCCCTGTGTAAAATCCAGCATCACCGCGCCATGCTGATCTGAGCGATAGCGTTGACTGTCTATCGCTTCGTAGCGTGATAACACCGCCTGCTTGGGGTGGCCGAACCGGTTAAGATAGCCCACCGTGGCAATCACGATGCTGGGTTTTACCGCCTGGACAAACGCAGGACTGGAGGAGGTTTTGCTGCCATGATGCGGCATGGTCATCACCGTAGAAGCCAGATTTTTCCCAGACTGCTCCAGCAAACGTTGCTCAGCATATTGTTCGATATCCCCTGTCAATAACAGACTGCCATGAGCAGAGATCACCTGAATCACACAGCTTTTATCGTTATCTTTAAGAGGAATCTCTGGTTGCGCCAAAGGATAAAGCACTTTGAAACTGACCTGGTCCCATTGCCAATGCTGTCCGGCCTGGCAAGCAAGATGTGGCATGCTTGCCGCCTGCGGAATCGCCTGCAGTTGCTCAAAAAAAGCCGCGTCTGTGCCGAGTGAGCTTAACAAGTGTGTGGCTGGCACGCCAGCCAGCACCGAGGCCATGCCACCGACATGATCATTATCGTCATGCGAGACCACCGCCAAATCCAGCCGGGACAGGCCCAAGTGGCGCAAATAAGGCAGCACAATCCGTTGACCGGCATCACTGTCTTCATGATAGACCGGCCCCGCATCGTAAAGCATGGCATGGCTAGCCGTTTGCACCAGCACACTCAAGCCCTGGCCGATATCCAGCACAGTGACGCGCATGTCCCCGGGCTTGAGCGCTGACGGGGCAGGCAAACATAAAGGCAACCAGAGTAGCAGCCCAAACCAGCGTAATGGCCAGCCTTTGGGTAACAGCAACACCAGCATGCCCAACATTGCCAGCAGCCAGGCAGACAGTGATGGTGTAGGCAGATACCAGACTGCCCAGGATAACTGGCTGAACCAATGTAATAGCCAGGCCAGTCCCTGCCACAACTGTGCTGCCAGTATTAACAAGGCATCCACCGGCAACATAGTGCCGGCAATCGCCAGTGGCACCACGCCCAGGCTAACCAGTGGAATCGCCAGAGCATTGGCAAACGGAGACACCAGAGATACCTGGTTAAACAAGAGGATCAAGATAGGCACAAAGGCCAGCGTAATCATGCTCTGTGTATGCACCGCGGCCCGCCAGGCACTCGGTGGACGCAAGCGTCCGCCCATGCCAAAGGCGAGCAAGGCCACTGCGCCAAAAGACAACCAGAACCCCGGCGCCAGTACCGCCCAGGGATCCAGCACGACGACCACCCAGAGTGCCACACTGAGTATCCAGGAAAATGGGAATTGGCGGCGCAGACTGAGCATGCCTAGCATGGTCAGCAACATCCATAAGGTACGCTGTGTCGGAATGGAAAATCCGGCCAGGGCGGAATAAACCACCGCCACTAACGCCCCACCCACCCGGGCCGCCAGTGTGGAGGGCACATATAGCGCCCAGCGCGGTTGCTGCCGCCACACCCAGCCCGTCAATAAATAACCAAGGCCAGCCAGCATCGTAATATGCAGGCCAGAAATACTGATTAAATGATTAATCCCGGTATCGACAAACAATTGCCAGTCCGCACGCGGGATCTGGCTATCATCACCGATAACCAAAGCGCGCAGGACGCCACTGGCCGGGCTGGTTCCCAGCACCTGCTGGATTCGCTCCCCCACCAGCGCTCGCCAGTGCGCAACCATGGCAGCGGGTTGCCAGACCATGGCTTGCAGCTTGCGCATCGGTGCTTTGGAGACTATAGAGCCTGCCGCGCCAATCTGGTTGGCCAGGCACCAGGCAGCATAATCAAAACCATGCGGATTGCGCGTGGCATGGGGACGTTTGAGCTTGACGGTGAATTGCCAGCGCTCTCCTGCTTGTAATATCGGTAAGACATTACGCGGCGTGGCCGGGGCATGACGATATGACTGCTCGTAGAGATGCAATCGCAGCCTGGGGGGCAACGGGCAATGTGCGTTGAAGGTGCGCTCAACGGCAACATCCACATGCTGGCCTCGTGCATCGCGCGCTGGCACGCTCACAATCACAGCTTGAATCTTGAGTGGCTGTTGTTCACACGCCTGAGGCAGCGCCGTTTGCAAGCGCCAGGCCGCGCGCGCCTGCGCCCAGGCAAAGCCGATGGCAGCCACCAGCAAAATACAGCCAAGCCGACGGCAAAAAAGGCGAACCGCTGAGGTTAGCCTGACACCCCCGATATGGCGACTGTTCGCCAGTAGCGCGACCAGTCCCAAGGCTGCTAGCCAGCCCAGCCAAACCGGGAGCGACCATAATTGCGCTTGTTGCTGAAACAGCCAGACACCGAATAATAATCCCAGTGTGGCGCCCGGCAACATGACGGCTACTCGTCAGCCAGTCCTTGTGCGTCCGGCAACAGGGGTTGCAAGCGCCCATCCTGCAAACGATATTGCTGATGCATGCGTGCCGCCAGCGACAGATCATGAGTCACGACCACCAGCGCAGTGCCCTGTTGCGCCTGGATCTGCAACAGTAACTCAAACACTTGTTGTGCCGTTTGCCGGTCCAGGTTGCCGGTTGGTTCATCGGCCAATATGCAGCGTGGCTGAGTGACTAATGCACGGGCCAGGGCCGCGCGCTGACGCTCACCGCCTGACAACTCACCAGGGGTATGTTGCAGACGATGCGCCAGACCGACCTGCGTCAGATAATGTGCAGCCTGTTCCAGCGCTTGTGCGCGTGGCATGCGACGAATCAGTAGCGGCATGGCCACATTTTCCAGCGCACTGAACTCGGGCAGCAAGTGATGAAACTGATAGACAAAGCCCAGATACTGGTTACGCATGGCACTTTTTTCAACTTCGGAGAGCCTGGTTAACGGCTTGCCCAACCACTGCACCTCGCCATGCGTAGGCGCGTCCAGACCGCCCAGCAAATGCAACAAGGTACTTTTACCACTGCCCGAAGCGCCAACAATCGCCACATGATCGCCTGCCGCCAGTTGTAAATCGACCCCGGTTAATACAGAGGTATCCAGACTCTCGTAGCGTTTGGCCAAGCCCTGGCACTGCAATACCCAATTACTCATAACGCAAGGCCTCCGCCGGATTCATACTCGCCGCACGGGCACTCGGATATAAGGTCGCCACCAGACTGAGCAAGATGGATAAGCCAACGATGGCAGACACATCCGACCACATCAATTTGGAAGGCAAGTCACTGATGTAGTAGACGTCTTTGGACAAAAACTGCACATTAAAAGTATGCTCGATCCAGGGCACCACGGTTTCAATATTGAGCGCCAGCAACACGCCCAACGCAGCCCCAGACAAAGTGCCTATTATGCCTATCATCGCGCCCTGCACCACAAACATTTTGCGTATGCTTTGCGGGGTTGCGCCCATGGTGCGCAGGATGGCAATATCCGCACGTTTGTCAGTTACCGCCATCACCAGTGTAGAGACAATATTAAATGCTGCCACCGCCACGATCAGCGCCAAAATAATAAACATCACTCGTTTTTCGAGCTGGATCGCCTTAAAGAAATTGGCATGTTGCTGGGTCCAGTCAGTAACGTAATAGTTGGGTCCCAGTGCCTGTATCAGCTCGCGGCTGACGCGGTCGGCCATAAACAAGTCATCCAGCTTGAGGCGCAAGCCAGAAACCTGATCACCCAGCCGGTAGAGCTTGGCCGCATCGTCCAAATGAATCAAGGCCAGGCCCGCATCATACTCATACATGCCAACCTGAAAAATCCCGGCCACAGTAAATTGCTTGATGCGTGGCACCAATCCCGCCGGAGTCACCTGCCCTTGCGGCGCCATCAACACCACCTTGTCGCCAACGCGCACGCCCAGCGCCAGCGCCAGGTCTGCCCCCAATACAATATTGAATTGGCCTGGCTGCAAATCGGTCAGCTTGCCAATTTTCATCTGGGTTGCCAGATCAGAAACTTTGCCTTCCTGTGAAGGTAACACACCACGAATCAGCAAGCCCTGCACCGCTTCGTCATGCGTCAACATGCCTTGCGCCATGATGTAAGGCGCCACACCGGTGATGGGGCTGGCAACCGCCTTGGCCGGAATCTGTTCTATCTGCTGCTGCAAGTGCTGCCAGTCCGGCAAACCGGCTTCAAAGCTACGCACTTCAATATGCGAAGCCACGCCTAAAATACGCTTTCTGAGCTCATCCTGAAAGCCGTTCATGACCGACAACACGACAATCAGGGCCATCACACCGAGGGCAATGCCTATCATGCTGGTGAGGGAGATAAACGAAATAAAGTGATTGTTGCGTTTGGCGCGTGTATAGCGCCAGCCTATCCAAAACTCATAAGGCAGGCGCCGCGCGAGCGCGCTGAAAAAGGTGTCATTCTTCATGGCCGCATCTTAACAGCTTTTAATGGCATCGCGATACCTGCCCACATTGAAAGCGCTGCTCAACCCAGGCGCGCCTCAACAGCTTGTCAGCCAAATCCGACCCAAAAATGCGGGCATGGCCGACTGAACCCGGGCAAGCTTGCCTTTAAGATGTACTCATGTCGATGGCATGTACATCGACTGACACAACGATCTAAATCAAGAATGTAATCATAGGAGACTCGAGATGAACAAAGACATTTTCGAAGGCAACTGGAAGCAGCTTAAAGGCAAAGTCAAAGAACAATGGGGAAAACTGACCAATGATGACTTGGATGTGATCGAAGGCAAACGCGACCAAGTCGCAGGTAAAATCCAGGAACGCTATGGCATTACCAAGGATGAAGCCGAGAAACAGCTCAAAGCCTGGGAAGACAAACACCGCCACTAAGGCCCGTGCCATACCCACTTAGCATGATGTAACGCTTGGCGTTTTAGCATCATTGTCTAAGCAGTGACGCCCCGCAGGACAAGCCCAGCTTGTCCTGCGTTGTATCTGCCTACCAGGCCTTAACCTGTATTGCGCAAACTGGTAGCAATGCCATTAATGGTCAGCGGAATGGCCCACTTGAGTTTTTCATCGGTTTCGCCATTGCGGTAACGCTGTATCATTTCTACCTGCAAGTGATTAAGCGGATCCAGATAGGGCAAGCGGTCGCGGATGGATTTGGCGATCACCGGCTGAGTGGCCAGACGTTGCGTGGTGCCCAGCAGCAGATTGACCGCGTCGGTGGTCAGTTTGTGTTCGTGCGCAATGCGGCTGAAAATTTCTTCGCGCAAGGCCTTGTCAGCCAGCAAATGGGCATAATGGCGCGCCACGATTAGGTCGGTTTTGGCCAGCACCATATCGACGTTGTTGATCAGGGTATTAAACAACGGCCAGTGTGCCTGCATCTCCAGCAACATTTCCAGACGTGCCTGCTTCAAGGCTGGGTCGTGCGCTAAAAACTGATGAATGGCACTACCCAGACCATACCAGCCTGGCAGCAGCAAGCGGCACTGCCCCCATGAGAATCCCCACGGAATCGCCCTTAAATCCTCAATCCGTCGCGTCGATTTGCGCGCGGCGGGCCGGCTGCCCAGATTAAGTCCGGCAATTTCCTCAATCGGCGTGGTATTAAAAAAGTAATCGGCAAAGCCCGGGGTTTCATAAACCAGGCTACGGTAGCTGGTCATCGCGGTGGCTGAGAGAGCTTCCATCACGCTTTCAAACGCACGCCGTTTGGCGGGCTCCAGCTGGTCGGCCGGGAACAAGGTGGCATCCAGCGTCGCCGCAATCAGGGTTTCCAGATGCTGGCGGCCGACCACCGGGTCTGCATAACGCGTGGAGATGATTTCGCCCTGTTCGGTCAGGCGAATCTGGCCATCGACGGTGCCGATGGGTTGCGCCATGATGGCCTGATAGGTTGGGCCACCGCCGCGGCCAACCGTGCCGCCGCGGCCGTGGAACAGGCGCAACTTGACGTTGGCCTGGTTAAACAGTTCCACCAGCGAAATTTCTGCTTTATACAGCTCCCAGTTCGAGGTCAAAAAGCCGCCATCCTTGTTGCTATCCGAGTAGCCCAGCATGACTTCCTGCTCATTGCCCTGGAAACGGATCACATGGCGGATGCCGATCAGGCTCAGCCATTTGCCCATGATCATGGGCGCGTCGCGCAAGTCGGCAATGGTTTCAAACAGTGGCACGATATTCAGATCGACCTGGATATTGGCCGAGCCCCACACGCCGCGCAACAAGCCAGCCTCACGTTGCAGCAAGGCCACTTCCAGCAGGTCAGACAAGGTTTCAGTGTGCGAAATAATATACTGGCGTACGGCATGCTCACCAAAGCGCTGGCGCACCTCACGCACCGCTTCCAGCACGCCGATTTCTTTGTGCACCAGCTCGGAATATTGCTGGAAAGGCGAAAACAGCAGGCGCGGCTGCTTCAGCTCTTCGAGCAAAAGGCCTATTTTCTCTTCCTCGTTAAAACTGGCGTAGTCAAAATCGTAGCCCGCCTTATGTAACAGCTCGCTAATCACCGCTTCATGCACGTCAGAGGACTGGCGGATATCGACGGTGGCCAAATGGAACCCAAACGTGACTATGGCTTTAATCAACTTGCCCAGCCGCGGATAAATCAAGGCCTCGCCATGGTGACGGCGCAAAGAATCGGCAATGGTCTGCAAGGGGTGCAGCAAGGCCTCAGGATCTTCGTAAGGCTCGTTGCCGACCTCTTCCGGCAAACTCCAGCTGGCATCGGGTAGCAAATGGCTGGCGGTCACCAGCAAACGGTCATGCACGCCATTGAGCGCGAGCCGGTAGGGTTCATCCAGGCGATGCGATGACTGGTCGCGCGAAGCTTTCGCCAAGGCCAACACTGCGTCATCCACACCAACCACGCGCGTGGACACAGCCAGCTCGCGCTTGAGCGCGGCCAGCTCTTGCAGATAGAACTTGAACAAGGTGGTGGCCTGCAGACGCACACTGTCGCGCAAGGTGGTGCCATTCACAAACGGGTTGCCGTCACGGTCGCCACCAATCCAGCTACCCATGCGCAAAATACCTGGCAAGTCCATGCCGGGCAGCCAATCTGCCAGGTCGCGCTCGATATCCTGCAGGATTTCAGGGATCACATGTAAGAAGGTACTTTCGTAATAGGTCAGTGCGTTTTCAATCTCATTGAGCACGCTGAGCTTGGAGTAGCGCATCATGCGGGTTTGCCACAAGGCCGACACCGCGCCTTGCAACAATAGCTTGTTGCGCGCCAGTTGGCGCTCAGACACCATGTGCCCACGCTGCCCCAGCAACTCCGCAATCAGCTGTTCAATGTCCAACACACTTTTACGCTGCACCTCGGTCGGATGCGCGGTCAGCACCGGTGAGATCAGGGCGTCCTGAAGCAGTTGCTGGATTTTTTGCGGCGCGATGCCAGAGGCCTTGATTTGTGCCAGCGTGTGCGACAACATGCCAGGCGCAGGTGTATTTTGCTGGCAATGGCCGAGTTCCTGCCCGTAAAGATCTTCGGCCAAATTCACCAGATGTTTGAAATAAGCCAGTGCACGCACCACGCGCACCGTATGCTCCAGACTCAGGTCAGCGAGCAACTGCTCAAGATCTAACGAAGCCTGCTGGTCATGATTCTGGTGAAAACGCAATGCGGCTTGCCGGATGGCGGCAATTTTCTGCGCAACCGCTTCGCCCTCCACCTCCAGAATGGCCTGATCAAGTAAATCACCTAACAACTGAATATTGTTGGACAGCCGCATTTCCGCCGTTAGCATGGCGTCGGCTGCAAGTTTTTTTATCATGATGCCTCTCCTCTAGCTTAGGTTATCCCTAGCAACAAGCAGGCCATCTAAAAGAAAGATTTTTTTACTTTAAAATCAGCGTATTGGAAGAAACGAAACTCAAGCGCCTTATACGAAGTGACTCCCATGCACTGCCAACAGGCAAACCGGTGCACCGATTTGGGCCTCGAATCACATGGGCAACAGTCGCGTTGAACGCAGACTGTCCATCAGGCCCTGAAACGGCAAGGCCGCACAGTTTGATGGATGTTTTGCGGAAATTTGCACTAGCAAAGACGCCGCAGCGATGCATCACATGGCGTTTCCTGAGGCATAATAGACAGATGAAATGCATCAATCTCGATCATTGGATGGCACAAATCCTGTCCGTCTGGCAGTCGTTGGCCGCGCAGAGCGTTTGGCTGCAGGATGGCTTTTTGCTGCTGATGTGCCTGATCATCGGCTTGCTGCTATTCCTGTTTGGGACCGTGATCGGCTTGTTTACGCAATCACTGTGGGGCATTTTTACGACGGGTCGCCAGGGCAGCGACGAAGAGCATAAGTAAATAAGCGCTATTCTGGCGTCAGCCAGCGGGCAATCGCGTCGAGCTCTGCCGCACTGTCGCTGTCAAAATCTGCATACTGATGACCGCCGGTTCTGGCATACCAGTATTCACTATTCCAACGGTCACCTTCTATTTTATGCAATACCGCATGTATCCAGTTGGCAGTGGGGTCACTATACGCCTGCGCAATCTGATGTGCGCCATGCCAGTCTCCGGCTTGCGCCAGCCTCACGGCCTGCAATAACAATGTCCGGTTAGACATGCTTGGGATATTCAATCGTCCCCTTCTGGATGAATTCGATTTTATAGCCGTCCGGGTCTTCGATAAAGGCAATGACAATGGTGCCGTGTTTAATCGGCCCCGCCTCGCGCACCACTTTGCCGCCCTTGGCCTTGACCAGCTCACAGGCTTGATAGGCATCGTCCACCTCAATCGCCATATGACCATAGGCGGTGCCCATGTCATAAGTGGTTTTGCCGTAGTTGTAGGTGAGCTCCAGCACGGTGTGGTCGTACTCGTTACCATAGCCGACAAACGCCAGTGTAAACTCGCCGTCAGGATAATCCTGGGTACGGATTAACTTCATGCCCAGTACGCCAGTATAAAAGTCGATGGAACGCTGCATATCGCCCACGCGCAACATGGTATGTAAAATCCGCATTGATGTCTCCTTGATCTCTAATTTTTTTAATCTGTTGTGGACGTAACCGGCCCACTCGGCTTAACCCCGCGTGGCAACAATGCGCTGATATTTCTCCAGCAATTGCTCCTTGGTTTCGCGCCGCTCAGGGTCTAGCGGAATGCAGCTGATCGGGCAGACCTGCTGACATTGCGGTTTATCGTAATGGCCGACGCACTCGGTACACAAGTCGGGGTTGATTTCATAAATTTCTGCGCCTTGCGAGATGGCTTCATTCGGGCACACGGGCTCGCACACATCGCAGTTAATACATTCATCGGTAATAAATAAAGCCATGATTTTCTTTACATCGCTACAGAGGCGCCATCACTCAGGCAATCGCCAGTTTTTGCTTGATTGCCCGTTCGACGCCTGGTGAAACAAACTGGTTCACATCGCCTCCCAGGCGCGCCACTTCACGCACCAGGCTGGAGGAAATAAACATGAACTCTTCCGCCGGGGTCATGAACAGGGTTTCCAGTTTGGGATAGAGCTTGCGGTTCATGCCCGCCAACTGAAACTCATATTCAAAGTCACTGGCCGCGCGCAGGCCACGGATCACCATCTGCCCGCCCTGCGACTGCACAAACTGCATGAGCAAACCGTCAAAGCCGACCACACGGATGTTATCACCTGCAAACACCGACTCTGCCAGCGCAACCCGCTCTTGCAGGCTGAACAAGGTTTGTTTGCTGGTGCTACCAGCCACCGCCACAATCACCTGATCAAACAGCTTGGCCGCCCTGCGCACAATATCCTCATGCCCCAGAGTGATGGGATCAAAGGTGCCTGGATAGACGGCAATTCTGGTTTTACTCATCGCTTGCTTCCGTAATCATCGTTGTGTCGTTGCTGGCTGCCGCTGACTTGATTGCCTTAATCCGTGCCAGCAGCCGCATCGGCTGACGCGGGTTGCAGCAGGTGAAAATAGACCTGACCCGCTTTGCCAGATTTGACCACCTGCCAGCATGCATCGGATTTTAACGCATATTCGGCCTCAACATATAGCCAGCCTTCAGGCGCCAAATGTCTGGGCAGCACGGGCAACAATTGCGCTAGCCAGTCCTGGCGATACGGCGGGTCACAAAAAATCACGTCAAACGGCTGTTGATTGCTGCCCAGAAAAGTTCTGGCATCCATTTGCTGGATGCGGGCCTGGGTCGCCTCCAGCAGACGCTGGTTCTGGCACAAAGCCGCATAAGGCGCTTTGGCCAATTCGAGCATGGTGACCGCTTTGGCATTGCGAGACAGCGCTTCAAACCCCAGGGCGCCAGTCCCCGCAAACAAATCCAGGCAGGTTTTGCCTGTCAAGTCCTGGCCCAGCCAGTTAAAGACGGTTTGCCGCACGCGGTCTGGCGTCGGGCGTAGCCCTTCGGCATCGGGAAACTTGAGCACACGGCTACGCCATTTCCCGGCATTCAATCGTACCTGATTCATGAGCGGTAGTTGATTCGAATAAATAAAGCAGCATTATCCCAGATTTTGCATCCCGACTACCCATGGCCTGCGCTAAACCGAGGGTGCACCCAAGTCATCGTGTTATGATTTCGTTAATTCATCAAGGAATATTGCTATGGAGTTCTTATTTGGCTTTGGTCTGCTGGGCGGCGTGATCGCGCTGGCGCTGTCACTGTTTTGGGTATGGATGCTGATTGATTGCCTGGCCAATCAAAGTGAAGACAAGCTGGTGTGGTTTCTGGTGATTTTCTTTTTAAACCTGCTGGGGGCCTTTTTATACTACTGGCTGGCGAGAAAAAAGCGCATGGCTTAATCTGACCCCGCTCACCGCATCAGACAGAAAAGCAAAAGCCGGCAAACTGCCGGCTTTTTGTTATTCCGCACCAACAATCACGGTGGCAAAATGCTCAGGATGGATGCGGCGCTTGAACGCATCATTCACCTGTTGCACAGTGACGGCTGCGACCTTGTCATTAAAGCTATCCAGGTAATCCAGCGGCAACTTGTAAAAGCCGATCATGTTCAGGTACTCCAGAATCTTGCTATTACTGTCTATACGCATGGGAAAACCACCAATCAGGTTATCCTTGGCCGCAGCCAGTTCCTTTTCTGTCACGCCTTGATCGACAAATTTCTGTACGGTGGCCATCACCAGTTTGAGCGCTTCTTCACTTTGCTCTTTTTTGGTTTGCAGCCCGATCTGGAACGGTCCCAACTGACTCATGGGCATAAAGTAGCTATACACGCTATACGCCAGACCGCGCTTTTCACGGACTTCCTCGGTCAGACGTGACACAAAGCCACCGCCGCCCAAAATATAGTTACCCACATACAGCGCAAAGAAATCTGCATCGCCGCGCTTATTGCCAGGCTGACCAACCAGGATGTGTGCCTGCATGGCCGGATGCGGCACTTTTTTCAGTTTAGGCGCAGACAACGCTGGCACGGCTGGGATATCGGCCACCGCAGGTCCTGCTGGCAGGCCGGCGCTCAGACGCTGCGCAATTTGCCGGGCCTGATCCGGGGTCAGATCCCCCATCAGGGCGATCACGGCAGACTTTGCCGTATAGTGGCTTTGATAAAACTGCCGCAACTGGCTCACCGTCAGCGATGGCACCGTACCCACTTCACCGTTTTGATCCAGGCTGTAAGGATGCATGCCGTACACCGCCTGCATAAAGGCTTTTTGCGCAATGCTATCCGGCTCCGTTTCGGCCTCTTGCAGCGCGGCCACAATACGGGTTTGCTCACGGCTCACGACGGCTTCAGGAAAATCCGGCTGGTGTAACACCAGCGTAAACGCGTCCAGTGCGGCCTGCTGTTCGCTGGTCAAAGTACGCAACTTGAAGCTGGCGCGGTCTGCATCAAAACTGCCGCCCAACACCGCACCCACATCGGCAAAGCGGTTAGTCAGCGTTTCCTCTGCCAACCCGCCCGCGGCCATGCCCATCACATGATGGGTTAACGCGGCGGCACCACTGCTGTCTGGCTGGTCATAAGCGCTGCCTGCACGAAAATTGATGCTGACATCCATCATGGGCAAGGCATGATTTTCAACAAAATAGACTTCGCTGCCCTCCGCGGTGGTCCAGTGCTGAATATTCAGTGCGGCGCATGCCAGGCTGGCATAGCCTTGAAGCAGGCTGATCAACAAGACGGTGTTGAATACCCGGTGTTTAAATAAAGTAACGACTTTCATGAAATTCCCAAATCAAACGTTCAAAGAACGGATTAATGTTGATGCGGCCGACCGGCGGGCTTCTGGTTAGGATCCATCGGTTGTGGGTCCAGGCTGACCAGCGTCATTTGGTCTGCGACCAGATATTTTTTGGCCACGGCCTGCACTTGTTCAGAGGTGACCGCCTGCACACGCGACGCATTGGTTTGCAGCAAAGATAAAGGATAATGCATGGTTTCCAGCTGGCCGATCTGCATGGCCTGATAAAACATGGAGTCACGTTTGTAGACATCGGCGGCAATGACCGCCGCTTTCACTCGATGCAGCTCAGCCGGCGTGACGCCGTTGTTTTTGACTTCTTCAATTTGTGCCCAGATCGCCTTGATCAGCGCCTCTTGCGAGACGCCTTCACTTGGCGAGGCCGCCACCTCAAACGTCGAGGTTTGACCGCGGTTGGTACTGTCATACCCCGTGTCAATTTCAAGCGCAATCGCCTGCTCACGCACCAGTTTCTGGTTGAGGCGTGACGCATCATTGCCACTCAGAATGCTGGACAACACTTCAAGCGCATAAGGCTCCCAGTCCTGCTCGCTGTAAGCCGCCGCATTTTTGAGCGCGGGCGCGTGAAACCCCATCACAAAAAAGGGCAGCTTGGCTGGCGCCTTCACAATGGCCCGGCGCTCACCAATCTGGGCGGGCTCCACCTGCGGCTTACGCACAGGTAAAGGCTTGGCAGCCAGTTTGCCAAAGTTTTTTTCAGCCAGCGCAAACACCTCCTGCGCCTTGACGTCACCGACCACCACCACTGTGGCATTATTCGGCGCATACCAGGTGCGGTACCACTCACGGGCATCATCAGCAGTCATATTTTCAAGATCATTCATAAAGCCGACCACCGGGCGGCCATAAGGATGGGCACGATAGACCGAAGATTCAAATTGTTCGTTGACACGTGATTGCGGCTTGTCTTCAGTACGCCAACGGCGTTCCTCTTTCACCACCTCAATCTCTTTGGCAAACTCGGCATCGGTAATCTGCAAATGGGCCATGCGGTCTGCTTCCAGCGTAAAGGCCAGCGGCAATCTGGATTTTTCCAGTTGCTGGAAATAACAGGTGTAATCTTTGCTGGTAAAGGCATTTTCTTTACCGCCCGCAGCCGCAATCTGGCGGGAAAACTGCCCGGCCGGGACTTTTTGCGTGCCTTTAAACATCATGTGTTCCAGCACATGGGCAACCCCGGTTTTGCCATTGACTTCATCCAGCGAACCGGCGCGATACCAGACTTGCGAGACAACGACGGGCGCTCGATGGTCTTCTTGCACAATGACTTTGAGTCCGTTTTTAAGGGTTTTCTGCGCAATCTCTGCCTGTGCTTGCGCGGCATGAGCGCTCATCAACAGGACCAGGCACAGCCCCAATCGTGGCAAGCGCGCAAAAGAATAAGATTTTTTCATATCTGACTTTATGAATGATGAATAGATTGTTTTTAGCTTGATGTGTATCGCCATGCATGTGACCGACACAGCGCGGACTAAGTTCGGAGGCCTGGCGACTCAAGTGCTCAGCTTGACGTGGCGGGAAACGTCGATTCGGCTTAAAATAGTCATATTACAGAGTTTTAGATTGCCATGTTTAATCCTTTCGCCAAAAAATCCGAACCAGCGACGCCTGCCCAACCTGAACCGACCAGCCTCAGCTGGGCGCAGCGTCTCAAAAACGGGCTGGCCAAAACCCGTCAGCAGCTGGGCGGGCAGTTAAGCGCCTTGTTTGGCGGTGGCAAGATTGATGAAGACATTTACGAAGAACTAGAAACCATCCTGCTAACTTCGGATGTCGGCGTCAGTGCCACCCAGCACCTGCTCGAACAACTGCGCAGCCGTGTCAAAAAGCATGATCTGCAAGACACCATTGCACTGAAACAGGCGTTGAAAGACACGCTGCTTGACCTGCTGACGCCCTTGCAAGTGCCGCTAGAGGTCAAGGATCACCAGCCATTTGTGATGATGATGGTCGGCGTGAATGGTGCTGGCAAAACCACCACAATTGGCAAACTGGCCAAGTATTTGCAGGCCCAGGGCAAAAGCGTGCTGATTGCCGCGGGGGATACGTTTAGGGCCGCTGCCCGTGAACAGTTGCAGGTGTGGGGCGAGCGCAACGATGTGCACGTCATTGCCTCAGAGAGTGGCGACCCGGCGGCAGTGATTTACGATGCGGTGAACTCGGCCATGGCCAGAAAAATCGACGTGGTCATCGCCGATACCGCAGGCCGCTTGCCCACGCAATTGCACCTGATGGATGAGATTAAAAAAGTGCAGCGTGTCATCGACAAAGCCTTGCCTGGTGCGCCACACGAAATTTTGCTGGTGCTGGATGCCAACACCGGCCAGAACGCAGTCAACCAGTTAAAAGCCTTTAACGAGGCGCTCGGTGTCACCGGCCTGGCCTTGACCAAGCTGGATGGCACCGCCAAAGGCGGCGTCATTGCCGCGATTGCGCACCTGAGCCAGCAATCGGCAAGTAAGATTCCGGTGCGTTTTATTGGCGTGGGGGAAAGTATTGATGACCTGCGCCCGTTTGACGCCCATGACTTTATTGACGCCTTGATTGATGACTAGCCATGATTGTGTTTAAAAACGTCAGCATGCGCTACCCCAATAGCGCACACCTGTTCCGCCAGGTCAGCTTCAATATAGACAAAGGCGATTTCGTGCTCGTCACCGGCCACTCTGGCGCAGGCAAAAGCACCCTGCTTAAATTGATGGCGGGCATTGAAGCGCCTTCCAGCGGCCAGATTCTGATTAATCAGCAGGATATCGGCAAACTCCATCCCAATGCCGTGCCCTATTTGCGTCGCCGCTTTGGCCTGGTGTTTCAGGACCACAAACTGCTCTACGACCGCAACAGCTTTGACAGCGTGGCCTTGCCGCTCAGCATTCAGGGCATCACCGGCGAAGAGGCTGCTCGCCGCGTACGCGCAGCGCTGGATAAAGTCGGACTGCTCAATAAAGAAAAAGCCATGCCGATCACCTTGTCCGGCGGCGAGCAACAACGGCTCGCCATTGCGCGCGCCGTGGTCAGCCGCCCCTCGATTGTGATTGCCGATGAGCCGACCGGCGGCCTTGATCAGACGGCCTCGCTTGAAATCATGCAGTTACTCAAAGCCTTTAATGAAGTGGGCGTGACCGTGGTGATTGCCATGCACGATGTCGCCCAAGTCAGCAGCATTGCTTACCGTACACTGCATATCGACCATCAAACTATTAGCACCCTGCCTGCACAGACGGCCATGTTATGAGAACAAGTGCATGAAAAACTGGCTTAACCAACACACGCTGGCCTTAGACCTGGTTTTGCAGCGTTTAAAAAATCACTGGCTCAATACCCTGATTATCTGCATGGTGATTGGCATTACCGTCACCCTGCCCGGCCTGCTGTTTGTCGCGCTGGATAACTTGCAGGACATGTCTGGCGCCATCAAGCAGGATGCGCAAATCAGCGTCTTTTTCAAACCGGCGACCCCCAGCAACCTGATTCAACGCCTGATCAACGATACGCAAGGCCTGCCACAGGTCAAAGAAGTGCGTTATGTCTCCAAAGAAGATGCTATTGAGCAACTGTCCCAGCAGTTTTCGCAAAAAAACTTGCTAGTCGATTTGCCGCAAAACCCGCTGCCAGATGCCGTGTTCATTACCTTGACGGATACACAGCCTGCCACCGTCAAACCGGTACAAACCCTGCTGCAAACCCGGCCAGAAGTCGATGAAATCGTCATTGATAGCGTGTGGATAGAACGCCTGCATTCCATGCTGCAGCTGGGCAAACGCATTGCCATTATTTTTGCCAGTCTGCTCGGCATTGCCATGATTACCGTCATCAGCAACACCGTGCGCATGCAGGTTCTCACGCATGAAGCCGAGATTGAAGTCAGCCGCCTGATCGGCGCCACGCACAGCTTTATCCGGCGCCCGTTTTTGTATATGGGCGGCGCTTATGGTCTGGGCGGAGGCCTGATTGCCGTCGCACTCTTATTTGCGATTGTCTGGAACCTGCGGCAGCCGGTGCAATTGCTGGCTAATAACTATCAAAGCCATTTTCAGTTGGCTTTTCATCTGGTTCATGTGGGTGGGCTGATCTTGCTGTGTACTACTGCAATTGGGTGGATTGCCGCCTTTATTGCGCTGACGCAGAAGAAATAGCACGTTCATTGTGTTGATCACATTACACGCCGACAGGGCCATTTTCTAGAATAATTAAAAAATTCTCTTCTTGGCTCAGTTGCTTTTGTTTAGTGACTCAGATTGTTAGAGTCGCTATTAAAGCGCTGACAGGATTAATGAATCATTCATTTCGCCCCTAGGCGAGTTCCTTTTCTTTGCTTGCAGCTTGCACAAAGATAAAGTAACCAAAAGAAAGTGCACCCCACCTTCCGCTTGTTTCCTGCGTTGCTCAGTTTAGGACTTTCGTCCGTTGCTTTGCCGGACTTAGGCATAAGCGCTCGCAGAACTCATCCTAGCGCCCTGCACACACCGCAGGCCACCGCGGGATTCGGACAGCCGCTCGCTTCATCTTATTTTGCCTGCGCTACTCGGCGGGCAGATGGGGACCCCGAACACCATGCGAGTGCCAGCATCATTGGATTTAACAAAAGAATTATTTTTTGAACGGTTCAGACTTTACCAGTGTGAGTTAGGTGAGACGAGTCCCATCCCATCACGCTGAGTAGCACAGACGAAGTGGGGGTTGTCGGCCATCGGCTGTTCGAGTTCCGCAACAAGCCACGCATTGTGTGGCTTGTCAGGGCGAGTTTCGATGGCCGCCCACTTTGTCGAGCAACGCAAGGTAGCCGAAGGCCGTGATGGCTGGGTGTCCTCCTCTTTGGTTACTTTCTGGGGGACAAGCACCAGAAAGTAACTCGCCGAGAGGCGAAAAGAACAGTTACTAGATGAGTTACCTACCCTACCCACCACACTTCATCTCGTATAAGCCATCCAAGGAACGATTCAGGTAAGGTAGCTTCGCCAATTACTGCGAAACATAATTCGGCCCACTGCCCCCTTCCGGCGGTACCCAATTAATATTCTGCGTTGGGTCTTTAATGTCACAGGTTTTGCAATGGATGCAATTCTGCGCGTTGATCTGCAAGGCCTGTTCTCCGGCCTGCTCCACAAACTCATACACACCTGCCGGGCAATAGCGCTGTTCTGGGCCGGCATACTTCGGCAGATTCACGCGCACGGCCCTATCCGCAACGCCCATTTTCAAATGGCACGGTTGCTGGTGATCGTGCGAAATATTGCATAAGCTGACCGAGCTCAGTTTATCAAAGGTCAACACGCCATCCGGTTTGGCATACACAGGCGGACGGCTATTGGCAGCCTCGGCCAAAGTCGCATGGTCTGCGCTGTCATGCTTGAGCGTCCACGGCAAGGTCACGCCCCAACTGGACAGCCACATTTCGGCGCCACCCAATACGGTGCCGCCCCAGGTGCCAAAGCGGGACAAATAAGGCTTGACGTTACGCACCGCAGACAATTCTTGCCAGACCCAGGAGGCGCGCAGTTTTTGCGGATAAGCACTCAACACTTCTGGACTGCCTTGTGCGATGGCATCAAACACGGCTTCCGCCGCCAGCATGCCGGACTTCATGGCGTAATGCGTGCCCTTGATTTTGGGTACATTGACCAGCCCTGCACTGCAGCCCAGCAAGGCCCCGCCGGGGAAGGCCATTTCCGGCAAGGACTGTATCCCACCCTCTGAAATGGCACGCGCCCCATAGCTCAAGCGTTTACCGTCTTGCAGCAAGGCCTTGAGCTTGGGATGGGTTTTATAGGTCTGAAACACGTCAAAGGGGGACAAATACGGATTGCGGTAATCCAGATGCACCACATAGCCGACAGACACCAGGTTTTCGCCATGGTGATAAATAAAGCCACCGCCACCGGTGCTGGCATCCAGCGGCCAGCCTAAGGTATGTTCAATCAGGCCTTTCTGGTGCAGCTCGGGCTTCACACGCCAAACCTCTTTAAAGCCGATGCCGTATTTGGCTGGGCTGGACGTTGCCCGCAAGCCATAACGGGCTTCGAGCTGCTTGGTCAGGGAGCCACGCGTTCCTTCAGCCACCAGCGTGTATTTGGCGCGGATTTCGATGCCTGGGGTGTAGTTGGCGGTAGGGTTACCTTGCTTGTCCAGGCCCATATCGCCGGTAATCACGCCAGTCATGCGGCCTTGATCGTCATAACTGGGGGATTGTGCAGAGAACCCGGTATAGATTTCTACGCCCAGTGCTTCTGCCTGCGTCGCCAGCCAGCGGCAGACTTCGCCCAGACTGATGATGTAATTGCCATGGTTGCGCATCAAGGGCGGCAGTGACCACTCCGGCATGGCCCAGGCATTTTCTTCACCCAGCACCACAAAGGTATCTTTATCGACGGCGGTATTGAGCGGCGCGCCCAAGGCCTGCCAGTCAGGGAACAACTCCTGCAGGGCTTTCGGGTCCAGCACGGCACCAGAGAAAATATGGCTACCGACTTCGGCGCCTTTTTCCAGGACACACACGCCCAGCTCCTGGCCTTGCGCCTGCGCCAGTTGTTTGAGACGGATGGCTGCGGACAAGCCCGCCGGGCCTGCCCCCACAATCAGCACATCGTACTCCATGACATCTCTTTCCATCTTTGCTCCTTCGTCAGGCAATGGCCGGGATATCGATCAGGTCGCTACGCGTCGCCCCTTGGGTAAACGCCTGGCAGAACGCCAGAAACTGTCGAATGCCACCGGTCTGGTATTTTTGCCTGTGCCATAAAAAATAAAAATTGCGGTGAAATTGCAAGCCGTGGTTCTCAATCGGCACCAGGCTGCCGCGCCTGAATGCATCCTTGAGGGCCAGCCGCGAAATACAGCCAATGCCAAGGCCGGATTCTACCGCGCGCTTGATCGCCTCGGTATGTTCCAGCTCCAGCGTAATATTGAGTTTTGAATAATCCTGTTTAAAGGCGCGGTCAAAGGTCTCGCGCGTGCCTGAGCCCTTCTCGCGCACGATCCAGGGCTGTAGCAGTAAATCCGCTTTGTGGATGGGTTTGCCGCTTTGTGCCCACAATGCCAACGGATGCGTGGGCGCGGCAAAAATGACCAGCTCATCGGCGATCCAGGGCGCCACCGCAATATCGGGATGATTGCACTCGCCTTCTATCATACCCAAATCCAGGGTGTGGTTGGCAATCTGCTCGACGATGGTCCGCGTATTCTGCACCTGCAACTGGATGTGGCTTTGTGGATACTGCTGCAAGAACTTGGCCACCAGCAAGGTCACCAGATAATTGCCCACGGTCAGCGTCGCGCCAATCTTGAGGTGGCCGTAGCCCTGCTGTCCCTGCAGCATGCGCTCAATTTCACGCGCGCGGTCCAGCAATTCGACCGCCTTGGGTAACAGCTGCTGGCCCGCTTCATTGATGCGCAAAGACTTGCCGACCCGGTCAAATAACTGGATATCAAACTGTTTTTCCAGCTCGATCAGAGCGGTGCTGGCGGCTGATTGCGACAAGGCCAACTGGTCGCAGGCACGGGAGACGCTGCCAGTGCGGCTAATCGCGACAAAGATTTCCAGTTGCCTGAGGGTGTATTTCATGGAGGGGGCTGCGTGGCCGAGAGTTGCGCCGCGTCAAAATCAATCTACAGAATAGATATATAATATTATAATAATCAATTTAATAAATATTACAAGCTGGCTTAAAATGCCCGGTTACGAGTAAACACCCCCAACAAAGGCAAACGTTTTATGAAAGCATTGGTAGCGATCAAACGGGTCGTTGATTATAACATTCAAGTCCGCGTCAAAGCGGACGGTTCGGATGTGGATATCGAGGGCGTCAAAATGGGAGTCAATCCCTTTGATGAAAACGCCATCGAAGAAGCCATCCGCCTCAAAGAAAAAGGCATTGTCACAGAAATCGTCGCCGTCACCATTGGTGCCGCGACGCATCAGGATATCTTGCGCCATGCCCTGGCCATGGGCGTGGACCGTGTGACACTGGTTGAAACAGCAAACAGCCTGGCCCCGCTGGCCGTCGCCAAGGTGCTCAAAGCCGTGGTGGAGCGTGAACAGCCTGCATTGATCCTGCTGGGCAAGCAAGCCATTGATGATGATGCCGGCCAGACCGGCCAAATGCTGGCGGCCCTGCTCAACCTGCCACAAGCTACGTATGCCTCCCAGATCACCATTGCCGAAAATCAGGCGACCGTGGTGCGCGAGATTGATGGCGGCACGCAAACCTTGTCCGTGAGCCTGCCAGCTGTGATTACTGCTGACCTGCGCCTGAACGAGCCGCGCTACGTCAAACTGCCCAACCTGATGATGGCCAGAAAAAAACCCATTGAAACCCTCCCGCTTGATTCGCTCAATCTGTCACTCACCCATAGTGTGCAACAACTGAAGGTCGCCGCCCCACCAGAGCGCCCAGCCGGCGTGATGGTGAAAGACGTGAATGAATTATTGAGCAAACTGCGTACGCACGAGGGACTGCTGCCATGAGAACATTGATTATTGCCGAACACGACGGCCAACATTTAAACGAACAAGTGGCACGCGCCGTGACTGCGGCCCAACACTGGCAGCAACCAGTGGATGTATTGATTGCTGCTGCACAAGCTGACGGCCTGGCCGCACAAGCCGCCGCTTTGCAAGGCGTCAGCACCGTGCTGGTTGCGGCCGATGCCGCCCTGCAACACCCGACCGCTGAACATCTGGCTGCGCTGGTTGTGCCGCTGGCGGCCAATTACAGCGTGGTGCTGGCTGCGCACAGCGCCTTCAGCAAAAACGTCATGCCACGTATCGCCGCCCTGCTCGATGTCAACATGCTGTCTGACGTGCTTGAGATCGTGAATAGCAACACCTATGTGCGTGGCATTTACGCCGGTAACGTGCTGGCAACGGTGCAAAGCAGTGATGCCAAACAAGTGCTCACCGTGCGTGGCAGCAAGTTCTCTGCCGCTGCGACTGGCGCCAATGCTGCCATTCAATCGGTGACTGCGCCAGCTGCACCAGAAGGCAGCCGCTGGGTGGCAGAAGCCTTTAACAAATCCGAGCGCCCTCCATTGGCCGCCGCTAAAGTGGTGGTATCTGGTGGCCGTGCGCTGGGCAGTGCAGATGCATTTAAAGACGTGCTGGCTCCGCTGGCAGACAAACTGCATGCCGCCATTGGCGCCAGCCGTGCGGCGGTCGATTCTGGCTATGCACCCAACGACCTGCAAGTCGGCCAAACCGGTGTAGTAGTCGCCCCAGAGCTGTACATCGCCGTTGGCATTTCCGGCGCCATCCAGCATGCCTATGGCATGAAAGACAGTAAAGTCGTGGTCGCCATCAATCAGGATCCGGAAGCGCAAATCTTCAAGATTGCCGACTACGGCCTGGTGGCAGATTTGTTTGAAGCCGTGCCGCAATTGACGGCTGCGTTATAATTAAGTGTTTACCAATTAACCTTTTGAATTCAGAAACCTGTTCATCTCATGAGTAAAAAATATTCCACCGAAACGGTGTTGAGCGTGCATCACTGGAATGACACGCTGTTCAGTTTCAAAACCACCCGTGATCCTGGCTTGCGCTTTGAAAACGGCCAGTTTGTGATGATAGGCCTGGAAGTCGATGGCCTGCCATTGACCCGTGCCTACAGTATTGCCAGCCCCAACTACGAAGAGCATCTGGAGTTTTTCAGTATCAAAGTGCCCAATGGCCCGCTGACCTCACGCCTGCAACACCTGAAAGTGGGCGACCCGCTGCTGGTGAGCCGCAAGCCAACCGGCACGCTGATCACCTCAGACCTCAAGCCAGGCAAACACCTGTATTTCTTCTCGACTGGCACGGGCTTAGCGCCGTTCATGAGCCTGATTCAAGACATCGAAGTCTATGACCGCTTTGAAAAAGTCATCCTGATTCACGGCGTGCGTTACGTCAATGAACTGGCCTACGAAGACTTCATCACCAAAGAACTGCCGAATAACGAGTTTTTTGGCGAAGAAGTGCGCAATAAACTGATCTACTATCCCACCGTCACACGCGAGCCATTTAAAAACATGGGCCGCCTGACAGACCTGGTGGAAAATGGCAAACTGTTTACCGATATTGGCTTGCCGCCATTGAATCCGGAAACGGACCGCGCCATGATCTGCGGTAGCCCGGCCATGCTGGTCGACACGGCCGCCATGCTGGACAAACGTGGTTTCAAAGTCTCGCCGCGCATCGGCGAACTGGGTGACTACGTGATTGAAAAAGCCTTTGTTGAAAAATAAGGATTAAGGCACATTGCATGTTCGGCTGTCATGAAAGCACACGCGCATGACAGCCCATGCCACCCTTCAGTTTGAACCTGCCACCCTGGCTGACCTGCCCGCCTTGTGCGCGCTGCTCGCGCAACTGTTTGCCCAGGAGCACGAATTCTCCCCTGACCACGCTGCCCAGCAGCAAGGCTTGAGCCACATTTTGCAACACCCTGATATCGGCCATATTTTAGTAGCACGGCAACAAGGGCAAGTGATTGCGATGGTAAGCCTGCTGTTTACGATTTCGACCGCATTAGGCGGCCGCGTGGCATTGCTCGAAGATATGGTGGTCGATCAGACCTGTCGAGGCTTAGGCATTGGCTCGCAATTGCTGACTTTTGCGATTGCGCACGCGCGCCAGCAGGCTATCCAGCGCTTGACCCTGCTCACCGACCAGGATAATCAGGCTGGCCAGCACCTTTATAGAAAACATGGTTTTCAACCGTCAGGCATGCAAGTCTGGCGACTGATCCTGTAAAGGTTTATGTCGTTAGCGCTTGCGGTCCTGCATGCCCAGCGCCACCATGATCGCCAATACAATCACGGCAGATAGCAGCAAGAAGCCCTGAGCATAGGCCTCAAAAATGCCCGGGGGCAGCTGTCCATAAATACGCTCGCGCCACTCCATAAATACCGCCATCATGGCCACCCCCACCACGCCGCCTAACTGGCGGGCATAACTGACGACCACCGAAGACTGGCCTAAATGCTGTGGCTCCATTTCATGCAAGGTAGCCAGGTTTAATGCCGGCAAGATCAGGCCTAGGCCGATGCGGCCCACAATGGTCGCCGCAACAATTTCCCAATAGCGCACCTGATCGGCGGCCACGGCAAACACGATAAAAGACGCGCCGAAAATGACCAGGCCAGCCAGCGTAATCCGCCGCGGAGACAGTTGATCGGCCATCCGGCCAGCGATCGGGATGGTCAACACCAGTGCAATGCCAGAAGGCAACAGCAACACCCCGGCCTCTGTGGCTGAAAAGGCCATGGCATTTTGTAAAAACACCGGGATCAGATAAGTGGAGGCATACAGGCCAAAGCCATAGGCAAAGGCCACCAAGGTGCCGCGGCTAAAGGTGGGCCGCTGGAACAGATGCAGCTGTATGATGGCATGGGGTAATTGCCGGGCATGCCGCATATAACAAAGCAGCGACCCTGCCGTGAGCAAGGCCTGTCCCCAGGTCCACGGCGCAAACAGCCCACTGTGATGCAAGCTAGAGACAAACTCAATCAAGCCGATGGTCGCCGCCGACAACCAGCCCAGACCCGCCCAGTCAAACGCATTGACCGGCTGCTGCCTGGGCGCAGGCAACCACCGCCAGGCACACAGCAGGGCGATCAGCGCAAACGGCACGCCAAGCAGAAAAATCGCCTGCCAGCCAAACTGATCCAGCAACCAGCCACTGATGGAGGGCGCGATAGCAGGCGTAAACGCAATGCCGACGATCAGGATCCCCGACGCGCGTCCCTGAATGTCTGGTGGAAACAGACGCATGAGCGCCATCACCCCCAGCGGCTGCAACACGCCTGCAGCCAGCCCTTGCAGCAGCCTTGCAATCACCCCCTGCACAAAGCTGTGCGCATAAAAACCTGCCACGCTGGCCACCACCAACAGCCACAGCGTCCACATAAACACGCGCCGCAAACCAAAGCGCTGCAACCACCAGGCGGCAGGCAACATGCCTATGGTCATCGCCGCCAAAAATGCCGTCATGGCCCACTGCACATGATCCTGGCCCAAATGAAACGTGCGCGTCAACGCTGGCACTGCCACGTTAAAACTGGACGTGCATAACACCCCCGCCATCGTGCCGACGCCAATGATCAATAACACCATCCATTTGTAGCGCTCCCCATACCGCTGGGACAAGGCTTCAAAAGAATGTGGCAACAGGTGCAGGAACATGGGGTGGATGGCTTGAGTGGGCTAACAAGAAAGAGGACCTTAGCATGCATTTTTTGCAGTGTCACCCTGTCCGACCCTGCAAAAAAAGCAGAGTTCGCGCACCCTAGCTTACAGCCAGCTTTCAAGCGAGCGAGGACAAAACAGCAACTGTTTGATTTTTATACCTATTCAATCAGCGGCGCAGACTGGCATCGTTTTTGCAAAAATGGGATGACTCAACTGCATTTAATTCAATAATTTACGAGGAGTGATTGTGAAACGCTGGATGATCTATACCTGCCTGGCAATGCTGACCAGTGCTGCTTTTGCCGATGAAATGTTAGACAACGAACTGGCCACGCTGCAGCATGCCTGGGCCAAAGCGACCTATCAAACTAGCAAAGACCAGCAAGAACCCGCCTTCAAAGTCCTGACCGAGCAAGCCCATCAACTCACGACCCAGCATCCTGACGCCAATGAAGCCATGATCTGGGAGGCGATCGTGTTAAGCGGTTACGCGAAGAGCATGGGGCCACTGCATCCGGTGAATGCCTTGAAAGCGGCTGAACAAGCCCGCGACCTGTTGCTGGCCAGCATCAAAACCAACCCGCAAGCGCTGCATGGTTCCGCATATACCACACTGGGCTCGCTCTACTTCCGCGTCCCTGGCTGGCCGATTGGCTTTGGTGACAAGAAAAAAGGCCGCGAGTACCTAGAGAAAGCCCTACAACTGAACCCGACCGGCATAGACAGCAACTATTTCTATGCAGACTTTTTACGTGCCCAGGGCGACTATAGCCAGGCCGTGACCTACTACCAGAAAGCGCTGCAAGCCCCTGCCCGCCCCGGCCGTGAAGACGCCGATGCTGGCCGCAAGCAGGAGATTGAAGAAGGCCTGCGCCTGGCACAAAGCAAACTGAAATAACCGAATTTGAAATAACGTCACTTGGAGAAGCACTGATGCGTCAATCTGTTTTCAATCTGTTGGTCAGCAGCCTATTGCTGACAGCCCCTCTGCTTGGGCATGCCGAAGGCTTTTATGGCGGCTTTAATGTCGGTGTAGCCAACAACAACCTCAGCACGCCAAATGGCGTGGACAAGGAGAACCAGGCGATTGCTGGCGTCGTCGGCGGTTATCGATTCAACCAGTATATTGCCGTCGAAGGCCAATTTACCGGGATAGGCAAGGTGACGGATAACCTCAGCGGCAGCGCCAAGGCCGATGCCCTCAGCTTGACGGCTGTGGGCAGCATACCCCTCAATGAATCCTTTGATTTTTACGGCAAACTCGGTGTCGCCGCCACCAAAAGCAAGGTCTCCTCTGGCTTGAGTGCCTATAACGATGCCACACACACAGGAGCAACTTATGGCTTAGGTGCGGAATATCACTACGACAAAACCTTGTCCATGCGCGTAGGCTGGGATCACTACCGAGCAGAAGTGGATGTCACTGGTGGGGGCAGTAAAGGCTTTGATACCAACGTCGGTACGGTGGGTCTTATCTACAACTTCTGATATTGAGCCGGCATGCGGCTGGCCACGATGACTCGCCTGCCAGCCCGCTAAAACTTGATTTTTGAGGCGACCAGCGAAGCAGCTGCAGTTCTGGTTTCAACCCCCAGCTTCTGAAACACATGCTCCAGATGTTTGTTGATCGTGCGGGGGCTGGTGCCCAAAATTTCGCCCACATCCTTGTTGGTTTTGCCTTTCACCGTCCAGTACAACACTTCGGATTCGCGTTTGGTTAGCTGGAACAACTTGCCCAAGGACTCGATCTGCGCATCGTCAGAATACTCGCGCAACACCACCACCCATTGCTCTTCGCTGGTATTGGCCACAGTCAGGCTCAGGCGGGCGTTGCCCTGATTCACATTCAGCGTCTGCATGGACTGGCCTTCGGATAACTGTTGCACACAGTTTTCCAGCCATTGGTAAATCATGGGCGGCAAGGTTTGCACAGCATGATAAGCCTCTTTGGCGGCCCATTCTGCAAAATATTGCTCCAGGTATTGCTTGGCCAGCGGGGTTTGCCATATCAGGCGTTTGTCGCCGGGCAAGATGGCAATGGTCGCCTGACCAAAGGCATCCAGCGCCGAGGTGGCCTGATGCATTCTGGTGGCATTTTGCACATGCGCCTTGAGGCGGGCCAACACTTCTGCAGGCCTGACCGGCTTGGTGACATAATCCACGCCACCAGCATCAAACGCCATGGTCACGTGCTCCACTTCAGTCAAGCCGGTCATAAAGATGACTGGGATATGCTGGGTTTCTGCCGCGGCTTTAATCCGCCGGCAGGTGGCAAAGCCGTCCATCCCGGGCATCATGGCATCCATGAAAATCACTTGCGGCTGCATCAGGTGCGCAATTTGCAAGGCCATCTCGCCAGAGTTGGCCACCAGCACCTGATAACCGGACTCATCCAGCGCGTCGTGCAGATAGGCCAGGTTTTCTGGCACATCATCCACAATTAACACGGTATGGCTGGGACTGGTCATTTGGCATACTCCTCAATCAAGCGCAGCAGTTTAGCAAAATCAAAGCGTTCCATGGCCTGTTGCAGTGCGTAAATAAATGTTTGATGTTGCGGATGCTCGCGGCTCAGTGTGGCCAGCACCTCGCGCACGCCTTTGACATAGCCCATGCGGGCAAACTGCACCAGGTTATCCAGTAATACCTGCGGAATCGCTTCCGCAGGCGTGGCCGCAGCCTCAGCACTCGCTTGCGGCGCCAGCTCAGGGGCGGCTCACACCGGTGCCGGGCCCTGGCTAGCTTCATAGCGCCAGGTCAGGTTTAACTGATGGCCTATCCAGTCCAGTACCTCTTCGAGGTTCACCGGCTTCACAAAAAAGTCGCGCGCCGGAATCTTGGCCTGATTATCCAGGTTACGGTCATAGGCATTGGCAGACACAATCGCAATCGGTAGCTGTGCGTGATGCACCTGGCGGATGATGTAGGCAGCCTCCCAACCATCCATGACCGGCATCGCCAAGTCCATTAAAATCGCATCCGCCTTAAGCATCTGGTATTGATTGACGCAGGCCTGGCCATTGGCAGCTTCATGCACAATAAAGCCCAGCGGCTGCAAGGTGTTGCGCAACAACTCGCGGTCCACCTCTTCATTATCCACCACCAGGATGGTTTTCACCGGCCCTTCATAACCCAGGCGCTGGCGCACCGTTTTCTTGGGGAGATGCGCAGTTTCACGGATCTGCGGCAAGAACAACCGGATTTCAAAGCGCGTGCCGTGGCCAAGCACGCTCTCAAACTGCATTTCGCCACCCATTAACTGCGTCAACAACTTGCTAATGGTCAGGCCCAGGCCGGTGCCGCCTATGCCAACCACATCGGCCGCGCTACCGCGCTCAAACGGCTCAAAGATTTTTTCCACCTCATTGGGGGCGATACCCGGCCCGGTGTCGGCAATATCAATTTGCGCAATCTCACGCGCATAACTCACCTTGAATGTCACACTGCCCTTGCTGGTAAACTTGACCGCGTTCCCGACAATATTGACCAGAATCTGCATCAGGCGCTTATGGTCTGCCCGCACGTACTCGGGCAGGTTGCCTTGCTTTTCAAAAATAAATGCCAGGCCTTTGTTTTGCGCCTGAATCTCAAACATGCTGACAATCTGGTCGATAAACTCGGGGAAATGCAGTGGTTTGACATCAAAGGTCATTTTGCCGCTTTCAATGCGGGCAATGTCCAGCGTACTTTCGATCAATGACAGCTAATGCTCGCCGCCGCGGCTGATGGTTTTAATCGCCTGCTTGCGGTGCTCGGGGATGCTGGCATCGTTAGTGAGCAACTGTGCATAGCCCAGAATACTGTTGAGCGGCGTGCGCAACTCATGGCTGATACCGGTACTGTAGCGGCTCTTGGCCTGGTTGGCCTCTTCCGCCAGTCGGCGCGCCTTTGTAGCTGGGCATCGGTTTTTTTGTGCGACTCGATCTCTTCAAGCAACAAACCGGTTTGCCGGTTGGATTCTTCCTGTGCCACCCGGCGGCTAGCCGAGGTCAGCACCAGCCACCAGGCGACAATGCCGCCCAAAAACAGCAAGGCGACAAAAATCTTCAAATAGCCCAACCTGAAGTGACGCATCAACTCAGGATATTCGCGGCCGATGGTCAAGGCATCATGCAGGTAAATCAACCCGATGGTGGCACCAAACAGCACCACCGCAATCACCATCAACAACAGAAAATGCGCCACGCCGCCATTCAGGTGTGGCCACAAGCGCTGCGGCAAAAAGCGTTTGTTTAACGCCTCCCACTGCGCACTGAGCCGCGCTTGCGGCTTGCACGCGTCATGGCAGCGCGCATCGAGGCAGCAGCATAACGAGCAAATGGCCCCGCCATACGCCGGACAATGCGCCATGTCATTCATTTCATATTCACGCTCGCAAATCACGCAGCGCTGGGTCTTGGTTGGCTGCAAATACTTGGGCCGCGGTCTGGCCAGGTAATACTTGCCCTGGGTCCACCAGGCAATCAACGGTGACATCACCAGCGCAGTGATCAACGAAATAAATGTAGAGAATGACTGCGCTACCACCCCCATCGCCCCGGTGTACGCCGCAATCGACACCGCCGAGGCAATAAACATAGCGCCCACACCCACCGGGTTAATGTCATACAAATAAGCGCGTCTGAACTCAATGCCCTTGGGGCTCAACCCCAGCGGTTTATTGATCACCAGATCCGCCACCACCGCCGCAATCCAGGCAATCGCCACATTGGCATACAGGCCCAAAATCTCTTCCAGCGCCTGAAACACATTGAGCTCCATCAGCACAATTGCAATCATCACGTTAAACGCCACCCACACAATGCGGCCAGGGTGGCTATGCGTCAGCCGGGCAAAAAAGTTAGACCACGCCAGCGAGCCGGCATAGGCATTGGTCATATTCACCTTGAGCTGCGACACGCAGACAAACAGCGCCGTCACCGCCAACGCCACATGGTGGTTGCTGAACACATGCTCAAAGCCAATCCAGTACATATGCGTCGGATTCACCGCCGAACTTAAAGGCATATCGCGGTTAAACACCAGATAAGCCAGCAAGGCCCCCGCCAGCATTTTGAGCATGCCCAGCACCACCCAGCCCGGCCCCGCCATCAATACGCCCAGATTCCAGCGCCAGTAGTTTTCTTTATTGCGCATCGGCATACAGCGCAAAAAGTCCACCTGCTCGCCAATCTGCGGGATCAACGCCACGCCCACCGCCGTCGCCGCACCAAACATCACCCAGTTAAAATGCCCGCCCTCAGGCGAGATCCCGGCAAAATGGCTGAGCCGGTCAATCACCCCCGGATCCATCTTGAAAATCGCAAAAAAAGGCAGCAGCATCAGCGCAATCCACAGCGGCTGCGTGATCATCTGAATGCGGCTGATCAGCGTCACCCCATGCGTCACCAACGGAATCACAATCAGCGCACTGACCAGATAGCCCAGATAAAGCGGCAAATGAAAATACAATTCGAGCGCATAGCCCATAATCGCCGCTTCCAGCGAAAACAGGATAAAGGTGAACGAGGCATAAATAAACGACGAGATGGTCGAGCCAATATAGCCAAAGCCCGCCCCGCGAGTGAGCAAGTCCATATCCAGACCATACTTGGCGGCGTAATAACTGATCGGCACCCCGGTTAAAAAGATAATCAGGCCCACCGCCATAATCGCCCACAAGGCGTTCTGAAAGCCGTAGTTGATGGTAATTGTGCCGCCAATCGCCTCCAGCACCAAAAACGAAATCGCTCCCAGCGCCGTATTAGAGACGCGCAGAATAGACCACTTACGAAACGCCCGCGGCGTATAGCGCAAGGCATAATCCTCCATGGTTTCAGTCGCCACCCAACTGTTATAGTCGCGACGAATTTTCACGATCCGCTGAATCGGCTCAGCGCGTGTAGGGGTCTCTGGTTCGGTGGTAAATCCGGTTACGGACGGGTTAGACAATCAACAATCCTTAGTATCAATAGCCAAGCGGGGAACAAGGCCAGCTTTCCCCGAGCATATACTAGGAGAGTTCGCTCATGCAATCACTACGTTAATTGACGTAGAGGGCCGCTAACTCGTGCAGAGCATTTGCTATGTCGAATAGTCTGGTTGAGATTTGTCATATTGATCACAATCAAAAAATCGACATGCTTGATTGATGTGAGGATGGGATAAACAAGTTAATCAACCAAAACCGCTCCTATCCCCCAGCGGCGGCTGCTCAAAACAAATTAATATGAGAAAATGCGGTGACTAAAAGAATAAATTTATAGGGTTTAAATGTCGGTTACCGAAAATCAAATCGAAAAAGATTTAATTCGCAAACTTGAAGAGCTTAAGTATGCGTACCGCCCCGACATTCGTGACCGCGAATCTCTAGAAGCTAATTTTCGTCAAAAATTTGAAGCACTCAACCGCGTTAATTTAACCAACGCCGAGTTTGCACGCCTGCGGGATGAAATTATCACGCCAGATGTTTACCTGGCTGCAAAAAGGTTGCGGGAAACCAACTATTTTCAGCGAGAAGATGGCACGCCGCTGCATTACACCTTAGTCAACACCAAAGACTGGTGTAAGAATGACTTTGAAGTGATCAATCAGCTGCGCTGCAACACCAGCAACAGTCACCATCGTTACGATGTCATTTTGCTTATTAATGGCATCCCTGCAGTGCAAATCGAGCTTAAAACTTTTGAGGTGATTCCACGCAAAGCGATTGAACAAATCGTCCATTACAAAAATGACCCTGGCAATGGTTACGGCAATAGCTTACTGTGTTTTATGCAGTTGTTTATTGTCAGCAACCAAAGCAATACGCTGTATTTTGCCAACAATAAAAACGAGCATTTCAGCTTTAATGCCGATGAGCGTTTTTTGCCCATTTACCAATTGGCCGATGAGCAAAACAAAAAAATCAGCCACTTGCATGACTTTGCCAATGTGTTTTTAGCCAAATGCACCTTGGGGCAAATGATCAGCCGTTATATGGTGCTGGTCGCCAGTGAGCAAAAGCTCATGGTCATGCGGCCTTACCAGATTTATGCGGTGAAAAAGATTGTCGAGTGCATTCACCAAAACCGTGGCAATGGCTACATCTGGCACACCACAGGCAGCGGCAAAACGCTCACCTCGTTTAAAGCCTCTACGCTGCTCAAAGACAACCCAGACATTGAGAAATGCCTGTTTGTAGTAGACCGCAAAGACCTCGATCGCCAAACCCGCGAAGAATTTAACCGCTTTCAAGAAGGTTGCGTAGAAGAAAACACCAACACCGAGACCTTGGTGCGCCGCCTGCTTTCAGAAGATTACGCAGATAAAGTGATTGTCACCACCATCCAAAAACTAGGCTTGGCGCTGGATGAAACCAGTAAGCGCAATCAAGCCAATGTTCAAAAAGGCAAACTCACTTATAAAGAACGCTTAGAGCCATTGCGCGATAAGCGCATCGCCTTTATTTTTGACGAATGCCACCGCTCGCAGTTTGGTGAAAACCACAAAGCCATTAAAGAGTTTTTCCCAAAAGCGCAAATGTTTGGCTTTACGGGTACGCCTATTTTTGACGCCAACTCCAGCTTTGTGCAGGTCGATGGCAATGTCGGCTCGTTTAAAACCACACAAGATTTATTTGAGAGCGAGCTACACGCTTACACCATCACCAATGCCATTGAAGACAAAAATGTCCTCAGCTTTCATATCGACTACTTTGGCAAAAACAAAGGTGAAGATGCAAAGCCCAAAAAGGGCGAAGTGCCACTGCCCCAGGCCGTGATTAATGAGATACTCACCAAACACGATGCCGCGACCAACCACCGCCGTTTTAACGCGATTTTGGCCACTTCGTCCATTAACAGCGCCATCGAGTATTTCAAACTGTTTGCGCAAATGCAGGCACAAAAACAAGCCGAGGACGCAAACTTTAAGCCGCTAAATATCGCCTGTGTATTTTCACCGCCTGCGCAAGGCAATGTTGAGGTGCAACAGTTACAAGAAGACTTGCCCACTGAGCAGCGAGACAACCAACAAGCGCCCGAAGAGAAAAAAGCCGCGCTGATTGCAATCTTGGCAGCCTATAACCAACAGTTTGGCACCAACCACACCATTACCGAGTTTGATGCTTATTATCAGGATGTGCAAAAGCGCATTAAAGACCACCAATACGCCAACTACCCGCACAAACACAAAATTGATATTGTGATTGTGGTGGATATGCTGCTCACAGGGTTTGATTCCAAATACCTCAACACCCTGTATGTGGATAAAAACCTCAAACACCACGGCCTGATTCAAGCTTTTTCGCGCACCAACCGCGTGCTCAACGACACCAAACCATGGGGCAATATTCTCGACTTTAGAGGCCAAGAGGCTGAGGTGGATGCGGCGATTAAATTATTCTCAGGCAAACAAGACGAAGCCAGCGCCCGCGAAATTTGGCTGGTAGACCCCGCGCCCAAAGTCATTGAAAAACTGCAAACCGCTGTCAGCAAATTTGGTGAGTTTATGCAAAAACAAGGCTTGGACTGTGCGCCTGAAGAAGTGAGCAACCTCAAAGGCAACAACGCCAAAATGGGGTTTATCAACCACTTTAAAGAAGTGCAGCGCTTTAAAACACAGCTCGACCAATACACCGACCTCACCGAAGAGCACAAAAATACCATCGAGCAACTCATGCCCGAAGTCACGCTGCGCAGTTTTAGAGGCCGCTATATCGAGACTGCCCAGCAACTCAAAGCCCAGCAAGATGCCGCCAACCCAAACAAGGCAGAACAAGAACGCGCAGCCTATGGCGATGAAGCAAATCTGGAACAACTCGATTTAGAGTTGGTGCTATTTGCCTCAGCGGTGATTGATTACGACTACATCATGAGCCTGATTGCAAAATCCACACAAGTGGACAACAGCAAACAAAAAATGACCCGCCAACAATTGGTAGATTACATCCGCTCGCATTCCAACATGATGGATGACCAAGATACCATCATCGAATTTATCAACAGCCTGCCCGTGGGCGAGGTGATGACCGACCAGCAAATTGGTGCTGATTTGCAACGCTTTAAAGCCGAGAAAAACAACAAAGCACTGGCAGAAGTGGCGAACAAACACGGCTTGGCGCTGGAAAAACTCAAAACCTTTGTCGATGCCATTTTAAACCGCATGATTTTTGACGGTGACAAACTCAGCGAATTGTTTATTGAAGAAGATTTAGGCTGGAAAGCCCGCACACAAAAAGAACTCGCCTTGATGGAAGACATGGTGCCGTTGCTCAAAAAACAAGCGCAGGGTAGAGAGATTTCGGGGTTAGCGGCGTATGAGTAACTTGCCAGATACCACCCAGCAAACATTTAACGCCCTGCTGCAACATATTCAGCAGGCGCGGCAAAAGGTGTTTGCGCAAGTCAACACCGCGCTGATTGATCTCTATTGGCAAGTGGGCAAGACCATCAGCCAGCAAGTGCAAGACCAAGCTTGGGGCAAAGGAGTGGTAACTGAGCTAGCCAACTACATTGCCCACCATGCGCCTGATATTAAAGGCTTTAGTGATAAAAACCTTTGGCGCATGAAGCAGTTTTATGAAACCTATGCCGATGATATAAAACTCTCATCACTGGCGAGAGAATTGCCGTGGACACACAACACCGTTATATTTTCACGTTGCAAAACAGCAGAAGAGCGCGAGTATTATCTAAATGTGGTCTATACAGAAAAACTAAGCAAGCGTGAGCTAGAGCGCCAGATAGATGCTTCACAATTTGAGCGCACCATGCTTGGCGCAAAACTCTCACCACTGGTGAGAGAATTACACCCCGCCATCCAAACCACCTTTAAAGACAGCTACGTGCTGGAGTTTTTAGGCCTGCCAGAAACCCACAGCGAGAGCGATTTACAAAAAGCCCTTACCCAACACATAAAGGCGTTTATTTTAGAGCTAGGCAACGATTTTATTTTTATGGGCGAAGAATACCGCCTGCAAGTCGGCAACCAAGATTTTTACATCGACCTGCTGTTTTACCACCGTGGTTTGGCGGCTTTGGTCGCCTTTGAGCTCAAAATCGGCCAATTTAGCCCAGAGCACATGGGCCAACTCAATTTTTATCTTGAAGCGCTAGACAGAGACGTTAAAAAACTGCACGAGAACCCTAGCATAGGCGTACTGCTATGCCGCGATAAAGACGACGAAGTAGTGGAATACGCCCTTTCGCGCAACCTTTCACCCGCCTTGGTCGCACAATACCAATTGCAATTGCCCGATAAAAAGCTGATTCAAGCTAAGCTACATGAGCTACTGGCGCAAGAATTGGGGGCGAGAGATGAATAACATGATTTTTGATAGTGACAAACTAAGCGAGTTATTTGCCGAGCAAGATTTAGGCTGGAAAGCCCGCACACAAAAAGAACTCGCCTTGATGGAAGACATGGTGCCATTGCTCAAAAAACAAACGCAGGGCAGAGAGATTTCGGGGTTGGTAGCGTATGAGTGATCAACATAATGAGCTAGTTCCAAAGTTACGTTTCAAGGAATTTGAAAATGCTAACGAATGGAATCTCAAAAGACTCGATGCACTATGTGATGTACTCCAGGGATATGGTTTTCCAGAGGTTTTACAAGGCAAAATTAATGGTAAGTATCCATTTTGCAAAGTTAGTGATATTTCAAGAGCCGTTGCTGAAAATGGTGGGCTTTTAGGTGAAGCGTCGAATTACATAGATGAAATCGAACTAAAACAACTCAGAGCGAAGTTAATACCAAGAGGCGCCACCGTTTTTGCAAAAATTGGTGAGGCGCTTAGGTTAAATAGACGTGCTTACGTTTTGAAGGAATGCTTAATTGATAACAATGTCACTGCTCTGAAAGCGATCAATGGAAAAGCAATTGACTATTTTGTTTATCAGCTAAGCCAATTGATAGACCTTAACAAGCATTGTGGAGGCGCAGTTCCATCAGTTAATAAATCAACATTAGAAGAAATAAAGGTTATTGCACCTAGCATAGAAGAACAACAAAAAATCGCCAATTGCCTATCTTCACTCGATGATTTAATCACCGTACAAAACCAAAAAGTCGAAGCCCTAAAACAACACAAAAAAGGCTTGATGCAACAACTCCTCCCCGCTGAAGGTGAAACCGTCCCCAAACTCCGCTTTCCTGAGTTTCAGGATAAAGGGCAGTGGGAAAAGTTGCCTTTATCTGCATTGGTAAAAGCCTTGGATGCCGGGGTGAGCGTAAACTCTGGCGATAGACCGGCGATGGTAAATGAGATGGGCATTCTCAAGACAAGTGCAGTAACTGATGGCATCTTTGATTCATCGGAAAACAAAGTCGTTACAGATATTCAAGAGTTGAATCGTTTGAAAGAGGAAGTTACCGCGAACACGATAATTATTAGCCGTATGAATACACCTGCACTTGTTGGAGCTAATGCATACATTGAGACAGATCATAAAAACCTATTCTTACCAGATCGCCTTTGGGCAGCAAAACCGAGATCGGGAACATCTATGCGCGTCGTTGCATTTATTCTGGGATCTGTGCAAGGAAGAGCGGCGCTTTCCGCGTTAGCAACTGGGACATCTGGCTCGATGAAAAATATTGCAAAGGCAAGTGTTCTCGAATTACAGGTTTTAACCCCAAGTCCAGTGGAACAACAAAAAATCGCCGATTGCCTATCTTCGCTCGACGAATTAATCACCACCCAAACACAACAACTCGAAGCCTATAAAGCCCATAAAAAAGGCTTGATGCAGCAGCTTTTCCCTTCACTGGATGAGGTGGATGCATGACGCAACTGTCAAGGAAACCTTGACAGTTCAAATGGATGGTGTGAGTTGCGCCAGCAACTACCGAGTAATCCTCGGTAGTTCAAATTAAACGTGGCAAATAGTCTTTTGGCTTAGTTAAAGAAAACGCGTTTTCTTTAACTAAGAAGAAACCTAAGTAAAAGTTACATGACCATTTTCGTGGCACCACGAAAATGATCCCTGAATAGAAAAACCAAGTAGAAATTTATGACGCAAGAAGAACTTAATAAACTAGGCAAAACCCTATGGGACATTGCCGACCAACTACGCGGTGCAATGAACGCGGATGATTTCCGTGACTATATGCTCTCGTTTTTGTTTTTGCGTTATCTCTCGGATAACTACGAGTTAGCGGCAAAAAAAGAGTTGGGGGTGGATTATCCAACGCTTGATGACAACGACAAACGCACGCCATTATCGGTGTGGTATGCGCAAAACAACGCTGATATTGAAGAGTTTGAAAAGCAAATGCGCCGCAAGGTGCATTATGTGATTGAGCCTAACCATTTATGGCGCAGCATTGCGGAATTGGCGCGTGTGCAAAGTGAAGACTTGTTGCGAACCATAGAGGCGGGGTTTAAATACATTGAAAATGAGTCATTCAACAGCACCTTTCAAGGGTTGTTCTCTGAGATTAACCTGAACTCTGAAAAGCTGGGCAAAACCTACGCTGAGCGCAATGCCAAGCTGTGTACGATCATCACCAAAATTGCCGAAGGGATTGCCAACTTTTCAACCAATAGCGATGTGTTGGGCGATGCTTATGAGTATTTAATCGGGCAATTTGCCGCTGGCTCTGGCAAAAAAGCGGGTGAGTTTTATACCCCGCAACAAATCTCAACCATCCTCTCACGCATTGTCACTTTAGATAGCCAAGACCCCACGCTGGGCAAAAAAGCCAAGATAGAGCGCGTGCTGGATTTTGCCTGTGGCTCTGGCTCGCTGTTGCTGAATGTGCGCCACCAGTTGGGTGAGCATGGCATAGGCAAGTTTTACGGGCAAGAAAAAAACATCACCACCTATAACTTGGCGCGCATGAACATGCTGTTGCATGGCGTGAAAGATACCGAGTTTGAGATTTTTCACGGCGACACGCTGGATAACGAATGGCCTATGCTCAATGAGCGGAACCCAGCCAATAAAACAGAGTTTGACGCGATTGTAGCCAACCCGCCGTTTAGTTTGCGCTGGGAACCTACCGAAGAAATGGGCAAAGATTTTCGGTTTGCCAACTATGGCCTTGCGCCAAAATCTGCCGCTGATTTTGCCTTTTTGTTGCACGGCTTTCACTTTTTAAGTGATAGCGGCGTGATGGCGATTATTTTGCCGCATGGCGTGTTGTTCCGTGGTGGCGCAGAAGAGCGCATACGCACCAAACTGCTGAAAGATGCGCATGTAGACACAGTGATAGGCTTGCCCGCTAATTTGTTCTATTCCACGGGCATCCCCGTGTGTATTTTGGTGCTCAAGCGCTGCAAAAAACCCGACGATGTGCTGTTTATCAACGCCGCCGAACATTTTGAAAAAGGCAAACGCCAAAACCGCTTGCTGGATACGCACATTGATAAAATTGTAGACACCTATCAATACCGCAACGAAATTGAGCGTTATTCACGTCGAGTTTCGATGGCAGAAATTGAGAAAAACGACTACAACCTCAATATCTCGCGCTATATCAGCACTTCAATGGCCGAAGAAGCGATTGATTTACAGAAAGTGAATGCAGACTTATTGGCTGCCGAGGAGAAGATTAATAAAGCCAAAGCACGGCATAATGAGTTTTTGAAAGAGTTGGGCTTACCTCTGTTACCTTAAAATACCCCTGAACGAATTCAGTCTTCTATCTCTGTAGCATAGCATTTTGCGGATATGCGCAAAATGGATTGTCCCTAGATTACCCCTCCACCGCTATTACTCACAACCGCTGCCAATTCTTCAGCCAACACTGCTAATGCCCTGGCCTCCAGTTTAAGTATTTTTTGCTTGAGCGCTGGGTTATGCAGCGGTAAAAATGAGGCGCCACCCAAATCGCTTAGCACCACTTTTTCATCCCCCCACAAAATATTATGCGCATATAAATCGCCGTGCATGAGGCCATGGGCATGTAGATGCTCTGCGGCTTGCGTGATGCCATTTAAAATAAATTCGGCTTGTTGTGGCGTGAGTGTTAAGTCATCCGCGTAGACCTCGCGCGTGCAGCTTTCATAGCTGGGGGGCTTGGCCAGCACTTTTAAATCGGCGTCGAGTAGCGGCATGACCAAGCCATCAACGCCTTGCGGGTGATTGTGTATCACGCCTTTAACGCCGACTAAATTGGGGTGCTCGCCGGCCAGCATATTGGCATGCATTTCACAGCGTGGCAGGCCGTCGCTGGTGAGGCCACTCTTGAAGAGTTTTACTGCCACAGACTCTGGCATGTTTTTGTTTTGCATTAACGCCTGGTAGGTAACGCCAGAGGCACCTTCACCTAAGACCTGTTGCAGCGTGAGGGTTTGCCAATCGATATGCTGTATATGATGTTGGCTGATTAACGCTTGCTCGATGGCGTTACAAAAGGGATTGCCAGCATAGGCCAGCCAGGTGAGTTTGGGTAGGTCGAATAAAAATTCGGGCAAGGCCTCAAACTGGTTGGCAGAAATCCGCAATAACTCTAAGGCGTGGCAATTTGCCAGGCTGGCGGGCAAGCTGCTGAGCTGGTTACCTGCCAGCATGAGTTTTTGCAGCTTGCTGCACTCACCCAAGGCATGCGGCACTGTAGCCAGTGCATTATCGGTGACGATAAACCAGCGCAAGGTTTGGGTGGGGATGGCGCTTTCAGCGATGTGTTTGATCTGGTTGGCTTTAAAACCAATCATGCTTAGGTTTTCGCATTGCCCCAGCACTTCTGGCAGGTGCGTAAACTGGTTGTTTGAGCAAAACAGAATGCGCAGTTTTTTCAGGCGATATAAATCACTGGGCAACTCAGTCAGTGCATTGCCGGACAAATCCAGAATTTCGAGGCTATCAGCTAAGTCAAAAATCTCAGCGGGAAATTGCGTTAACTGCGCACTTAATTTGAGCTGTTTGGTCCCTTGCAGTTTGCCTGCCTTGAGTTGAGCGAGAGTGTCGTCGGGCGCTGGGGTGGGTGTCATCACAATGCATGTATTTTATGGATGCGCTATGTTACTTCAATTACTTTGCAGATTTTCATCTCGGGCAGGAGATTCAGCGGCGACAAAAAACCTAGACTAGTCTCTTACAACCAGAGGTTGCATTATCTCCACCCGCTTTTAAAATACATACAATCTCTTGTACACAGTTAAATTAACGAGGGGAACGTTTATGCAAACCTTAAAAACGCGTGTTTTTAATAATGGGAATAGCCAGGCCGTGCACATTCCACGAGCTTTCCAATTAGATGTTCAACAAGTTGAAATAAGCCGTGCAGACAATGGTGATCTGGTGATACACCCCATCAAACCTAACAGAGGGGATAGGCTGATGGAAGCGCTAAATCAATTTGACGACGACTTTATTCGTGCGCTTGCAGATATTAGCGCGTAATCAACCTGTTTTAAGCCAACATCCACACAGCGCCCAAGCCCAGCATCAAGCCGCCCAGTAATTGCGTGGCTTTTTGCAGTTGCGGATTGGTCTGGCGACCCAACACCCAGCCCAAGCCATGAAGCACAGCGGTAGCCAGCACCATGCCCGCCAGGCCTGACCACTGGTTGCCAATTTCCATGCCATGCAAATAGCCATGTGCAGCTGCAGCGATGCTGACAACACCGATTTGCACGGCGCGGTTCACTTTTAAATCGCTAACCAGTAACAAGCCCATGACTATCACACTGGCCGCCACCAGGGTTTCAGCCAATGCGACCGGCAGCCAAGCCATCGCCATTGAAGCCGACAAGGCCATCACAGTCACAAACAGCACTGGCAACTGCCAACCTTGCGCGGCTGGACGGCGTGCTGCCCAGATCCCCAGCGCGAACATCACCAGCAGATGATCCCAACCACTGAATGGATGCATAAAGCCAGCGGCAAAGCCAGACTCCAGGCCGTGGCCTGGGTGAGCAACCGCGCTGGTTGAAGCTGCGAGCGCACCTAAAAATAAAAGAATACTTTTTTTCATTGAATCTTCTCCGTTTTAATTTCGGGATACTTGTGGTCTAAACCACTTTAGTCTGCATTTGGTATTTCAACCCAATTCAAGATGAACTACCTTCAAGTGTTCAAGCGAATGATATGCGTTTGTGGCAAGGCGTGCGGGCGCAGACAGTACAAACTAGTACGGCAAGCCCGCGCAACACCGCCACGGACGCATAGCATTTGCTTGATTAAAGCATCAGGCCTTGTTTTTCGATGAACCTGACAATTTCTTCCAACCCCTGCCCACTTTTCAGATTGCTAAAAATAAACGGCTTTTCGCCGCGCATTTTTTTGGCGTCACGGTCCATCACCTCTAGCGAGGCGCCCACCATGGGCGCCAGGTCTATCTTGTTGATTACCAGCAGGTCGGATTTGGTAATGCCGGGGCCACCTTTGCGCGGGATTTTTTCACCGGCGGCGACATCAATCACGTAAATGGTGAGGTCGGACAATTCTGGGCTGAAGGTGGCGGCCAGGTTATCGCCACCACTTTCGACAAACACGATATCCAGCGTCTGAAAACGTTTGCTCAGTTGCATCACCGCTTCGAGGTTCATGGAGGCGTCTTCACGGATGGCCGTATGTGGGCAACCGCCGGTTTCGACGCCAATGATGCGTTCTGGCACCAGCGCTTCGTTGCGGGTTAAAAATTCGGCATCTTCTTTGGTGTAAATATCGTTGGTGACCACGGCAATGTTATATACCTCGCGCAAACGCTGGCACAGCGCCAGGGTCAGCGCGGTTTTGCCGGAGCCCACCGGGCCACCAATACCCACGCGCAGCGGCTCTTTGAACTCGGTGACTTCAGGCATGGGGCTATCAAATTGGGTATGTATTTTCATCATGGGTTAAACGCTCTTTAACAAACAGGTTATGACCTGAACAAACGGCTGTACTGGGTCTCGTGCAAACAGCCCGCGATACTCAGCAATGGATTAAAGTTACTCATCTCTTCATCTGGCAGGGCCATGGCGCTGGCGACCACTTGCGGCAGTTGCTCACCTAGCGCCAGTAAAATGGTCTGCCCGGCCACTTGGCCCAGCGGCACGGTTTTCATGGCGGCGATGGCCTGATTTTCACACCAGCCCCAGGCGTAGCCATGCAACATATGCTCCGGCGCAATCTGCCAGTGTTAGGCGATGGCGGCATACATGGTGGGGAATGCCGGGCTCGTCAGGGTGTTGAGTTTTGCCACCAACGCAGGTGGCGTGTCTTTGAGCTCGGACAGCAGGCGACGTAGTGAATAGCCCATTTGCCGGGTTTCAGCATAGCCTTCGGCGGTATCGCGGCCTGCCTGGTAAAAATCATCCCACGCCTGCACTTGCGCCAGGTCATCGGCTTGCCAGGCTTGATACAAGCGGTAGAGCACCGGCAACTCGAAACGCGCCTGATACACCTGCAAGCTATCGCCTATCCAGGCTTGTGCGCTCGGCACATCCTTGACCTGACCGGATTCAATCGCCCACTCCAGCCCTTGCGAGTAACAATAAGCCCCCACAGGCAGCAGCGGGCTGGCCAGCTGCAGCAAGCGACTGAGGGCCAGACTCGCGTTTAACGGGCTGACACTCATTCGCTGCCCTGCCCGCTTTTCACGCGTGGGCGCAACGCTTGCAAACTATCCTCATCATGCCCATGCCGGTGACCGCCGCCATAGGCACCGGCCTCCGGCTCAAACGGCGCCTGGACTTCACTCACTTGCATGCCCAGGCCAAGCAGCATGTCACGCAACACGTAATCTTGCTCCAGCCGTAGCCAGCCATCGCCAATTTGCAGTGGCACATGGCGGTTGCCCAGATGATAGGCGGCGCGCATCAAGTCACGTGGCGTCGGTGCAATGACGTTATACACCGGCTCCTGCACCGCCACGATCTGCACCACCACACTGCCGTCTTCAGACTGGATCAAATCGCCGCCACGCAGAATCAGGCCGCGCGATAAAAACAGCGCCGCTTCACGGCCTGAAGCCAGGGTCACGCGCAAACGGCTTTTCTGGCGCTGGTCAAACGGCAGCTCCAGCGTGTCGTCAATATGGCCACTGAGGGCGATGCGTTCGGTTAAATGAATCATTTTTTAATTTCAATCACAATCAATGTGCCCGCACAGCCCATGATTAAAACAAGAAGTACCGCTGCGCCATTGGCAGCACCTCCGCCGGTTCACACACCAGCGGCATACCATCTGCCAGCACTTCATAGGTTTCCGGGTCCACGTCTATCTTGGGCATCCAGGTGTTATGCACCATGTCCGCCTTTTTGACGTCGCGCGTACCTTTGACCGCTACCAGTGGCTTTTGCAAACCAAGAGCCTTGATTTCAGGATTTTTGAGCGCGGCTTGCGAGACAAAGGTCAGGGCAGTTTTGAGGCCGCCGCCATAGGCACCAAACATAGGGCGGTAATGCACTGGCTGAGGCGTCGGGATAGAGGCGTTAGGATCCCCCATCGCAGCCGCGGCAATCATGCCCCCCTTGATAATGGTAAATGGCTTCACGCCAAAGAAGGCGGGTTTCCACACCACCAAATCCGCCAGCTTACCAACTTCAACCGAACCTACCACATGTGAAATACCATGTGTCAGCGCTGGGTTGATGGTGTATTTGGCGATATAGCGTTTGACGCGGAAGTTGTCGTTGCCCGCCGCATCCTCAGCCAATGGCCCGCGCTGGATTTTCATTTTGTGCGCGGTCTGCCAGGTGCGGATAATCACTTCACCGACACGGCCCATGGCCTGTGAGTCTGAGGACATCATGGAAAACGCGCCCAGGTCATGAAAAATATCTTCGGCGGCGATGGTCTCACGACGGATACGGCTTTCGGCAAAGGCAATATCCTCGGCAATCGCCGGGTCCAGATGGTGACACACCATGAGCATATCCAGATGCTCGTCTATGGTGTTGACCGTAAATGGCCGCGTCGGGTTGGTGGAGGATGGCAGCACATTGGGTTGGCTGGCCGCTTTGATAATATCTGGCGCATGACCACCGCCTGCCCCTTCGGTATGAAAGGTATGGATGGTGCGGCCTTTGAACGCGCCTATGGTGGTTTCAACAAAGCCGGACTCATTCAGGGTATCGGAGTGGATCGCAACCTGGATATCCATTTCATCCGCCACACTCAGGCAGTTATCAATCGCGGCGGGCGTGGTGCCCCAGTCTTCATGTAACTTGAGGCCGATGACCCCGGCGCGCACTTGCTCTCTGAGCGGTTCAGGCAGGCTGGCATTGCCCTTGCCCAAAAAGCCCAGATTCATGGGGAAAGCATCCGCTGACTGCAACATACGGTGAATGTGCCAGGGGCCGGGCGTGCAGGTGGTGGCAAAGGTGCCGGTTGCAGGCCCGGTGCCGCCACCTATCATGGTGGTGACGCCAGACATCAGGGCTTCTTCAATTTGTTGCGGGCACATAAAGTGGATATGGGTATCAATGCCGCCGGCCGTGATGATCATGCCTTCGCCGGCAATCACCTCGGTGCCCGCGCCTATGGCAATGGTCACGCCGGGCTGGATATCCGGGTTACCGGCTTTACCGATGGCAGAAATATAACCGCCTTTGATGCCGATGTCGGCCTTGACGATGCCCCAGTGGTCGATAATCAGCGCGTTGGTGATGACGGTATCTGCCACTTCGGCGGCCAGCCCCTGGCCTTGGCCCATGCCGTCACGGATGACTTTGCCGCCACCAAACTTGACCTCTTCACCATAAATGGTGAAATCCTGTTCGACTTCTACCCACAGCTCGGTGTCGGCCAGCCTGACCTTGTCCCCCACGGTGGGGCCAAACATTTCCGCGTATGCGCGTTTATCCATTTTCACTGTCATTGCTACTCCCTACTTTAAGGCGCCCATTACGCGGCCAGCAAAGCCATACACTTTGCGCGCACCCGCCAGTTTGACCAATTGCACGGTACGGGTCTGCCCCGGCTCAAACCGCACCGCAGTGCCCGCCGCAATATTCAAGCGATAACCATAAGCCAGCGCCCGATCAAACGACAAGGCATCGTTGGTCTCATAAAAATGGTAATGCGACCCGACCTGAATCGGCCGGTCACCGGTATTGGCCACATCCAGCGTGACCGTTTCACGCCCAACATTTAATTCGATGTCGCCTGCTGCGACCTGCATTTCTCCGGGAATCATATGCTTTCCTCGTTTTTAATATGCATTCTTAATACCTTTTTTTACCGCCGATATACGCAGATAAACGCCGATATTTTGTGCATCCGGTTTCGACAGGGTGTTTACACAAACCCACCACTCCAAAACCAGTGCTGGCCAAAGATGATATTGATTTTATCGGCGTGCATCGGCGTTTATCGGCGGTTTAATTTTTTGTATCTATTAGGGAATCGGATGATGCACCGTCACCAGCTTGGTACCGTCTGGGAAGGTGGCTTCGATTTGTATATCCGGGATCATTTCCGGCACGCCTTCCATCACCTCATCGCGGTTCAATAGCGTGGTGCCGTAGCTCATGAGCTCCGCCACCGTTTTACCGTCACGCGCGCCCTCCATAATCGCTGCGGAAATAAACGCCACGGCTTCAGGATAATTCAGTTTCAAGCCACGCGCCTTGCGCCTTTCAGCCAGCAAGGCCGCGGTAAATATCAATAACTTGTCTTTTTCTCTGGGAGTTAATTCCATAGGATTGTTCTCTGACTATATTTTTGTGCACGCAGCTTATGTATTCCAAATCCGCGGGCTGACTGCGTCTTTTTGATAATACCATGGCCGCAGTAACTGCCAGCACTGCTCAAAATACTGCCTGGCCTGCTGTGAAGCCTGGCCAACATAACGGATACATAACACCTCTGGCAAGGCGGTCACGCCAGTATTGGCACCAGGCAAAGTAATCTCGCGACAAGCTTGCAGTACCTCTGCGGGCACGGCCCCGGCACACACCAGAAAAGTACCGAACACCACCGACCCACCCAGGCCGACAGGACTGCTTTTTAAGCGGTCGTTAGCGTGCATGCGGGCACGTTCATTCCAGATCAAGCGGCCATCGCGACGGATGCGCTGATTGAGCTGATAGGCGCCGGTCTGCCAGACCTCCTGCTGCGCCTGACGACCCAAACAGACGATGTCCCACGTCGCAAGGGTGGCATCGCCCGCCAGATCAATCTCGGCATTAAAACCAACTTCAGCGGCATCAAACAGGATATTTTCTTGCGGCAGCCACTCGAGGCCACTGCCGGACGCCAGCTGAAAATGCAACGTTTGTGTAGCCATCGTGCCATTGGCCTTATACCACTTGCCAGCGCCGGGGGTGGTCAGCAAGGCGTTTGCGCCCTCCCCCACGTGCACTTGCAAATGCAGCGCATCGCCCCCCGCCACCCCGCCAGGCGGATGCACAATGACTGCATGACAGACAGCTTCGCCTTCTGGATGCAGGCTTTTTTGCACCACCAACGGGCCTTTATGTAAGCGGTGTGCCAGGTAAGAACGTGCTTCACGCTTGGCAAAGCCAAGCTCTAATCGGGCTTGCCAGTGTTTTGTTGCGATCGTTTGCGCTAGCGATGGTGGCGTATGCTTTAAATCATCCATAACGGCATCATGCCACAGTCAAATCAGGAATATTACTTTTTAATGCTTGCCACAGAGGACACAGCGCGCACAGAGGAACGGCAAATTCGTTTTGCTCTGTGGACGCCGTGTCCTCTGTGGCTAAAAAAGCACTTATACAGACAAATAACTTTTTACCTTAGCTGCATCCACGTTGTCGCGCGTATCCTCATGGATAAAACGGCCTTTATCAATGACGATAATACGGTCTGCCACTTCCATGGTGAAGCTCAACACCTGCTCGGAGACGATGATGGTGATTTCACGCATTTTGCGGATTTCGTTGAGTACCTTGGCGATGTCCTTGATGATGGACGGTTGAATCCCTTCGGTCGGCTCATCCAGCAGTAATACTTTTGGATTGGTCACCAGCGCGCGGGCAATCGCCAATTGCTGCTGCTGACCACCAGACAGGTTACCGCCCTTGCGTTTACGCATTTCATGCAACACCGGGAACAACGCGAAAATATCATCCGGGATCTCGCCTGAAGCCGATTTTTCGAGACCGGTTTCGATGTTTTCCTGCACGGTCATGTTAGGAAAAATCCAGCGGCCTTGTGGCACATAGGCCAGCCCCTTCATGACGCGTTCATGGGTAGCTGAGCCTTGCAGATCGACCCCATCGACGGTGGCTTTACTGGCTTTGCTTGGCAAAATGCCCATCAGCGATTTGAACAGCGTGGTTTTGCCCATGCCGTTGCGGCCCATGATGGCCAGTGTTTCGTTTTTGTTGGCTTTGAAATTCAGGCCATGAATGACCTGACTTTGGCCATAACTCACCTGCAAATTTTCAATTTCAAACATGCTGTGCTCCTTGAATGGCCTAATCCAATTAATGTCCTAAATACACTTCGATGACTTTTTCGTCTGCCTGGACTTTCTCCATCGGCCCCTCGGCGAGGATTTTGCCCTGATGCAGTACTGTCACCTTGTGCGCAATTTTCTTCACAAACTCCATATCGTGCTCGATCACAATCACCGAGCGGTTCTGGCAGATGCGGTTGAGCAAATCGGCGGTCTGGTCGCGCTCCTTGGCGCTCATGCCTGCCACAGGTTCATCCAGCATCAACAGCTCAGGCTCTTGCATGAGCAACATGCCGATTTCCAGCCATTGTTTCTGGCCGTGACTGAGCAAGGCAGATTCCATCTCAAGAAACTCGGTCAACATGATGTCTGCCGCCACTTTGCGTACACGGTCTTCCACCTCTTGTGTCCGTTTGAAGGTCAGGCTGCCAAACACGCCGCGGCCTTTGGGGTAAGACACTTCCAGGTTTTGGTAAACCGTGAGGTTTTCATAAATGGACGGGTTCTGAAACTTGCGGCCGACGCCGGAACGCACAATTTCGTGCTCGGACAGCTTGGTCAACTCAGTGTTTTTAAACTTGATTGAACCGGCTGTAGATTTGGTTTTACCGCAAATCAGGTCCAGTACCGTGGTCTTGCCGGCGCCGTTAGGCCCCACCAGCACACGCAGTTCGTTTTTGTCGATATACATGGTGAGGCTATCCACCGCTTTAAAGCCATCGAAGGAGACGGTCAGGTCTTCTACTGCCAAGACGAAGTCGGTATTACTCATGCTTCTGCTCCTCTCATTTTGTTGCTTTCGATCGCGGACGGCTGATCAGTGCTGGCCGCCGCTTTCTTACGTGATGTTTTCTTGACGCCCGTTTCGGTAGAGGTTACGGCGCCCGTGGTTGAAGATTCGGTAAGTACTGCTTGTGCTTCTACCTCAGAAGTACTTACCTCAGGCTTTTTTGCGTCAGCCTTGTCTTTGAACCAGCCATATTTGGTCGCCAGGTTGTCCCAGATACCAGCCAGGCCATTCGGGAAGAACATCACCACAGAGATAAACAGGCCACCCATGAGGAACAACCACAACTCTGGATAGGTTTCTGAAAACACGGTTTTACCGTAGTTAACCAGCAAGGTGCCATATACGGCGCCAATCAGCGAGGCACGCCCACCCACGGCACAGAAAATCACCATTTCAATCGAAGGCACAATGCCGACAAAGGACGGTGACATAAAGCCCACTTGCAAGGTAAACATTGCACCACCAACGGCAGACATCATCGCCGCCAGGCAGAAGATAAAGATTTTAAAGTTGGAAACGTCGTAACCAGAGAAACGTACCCGCTCTTCTTTGTCGCGCATGGCCAGCAACAACATACCAAACTTGCTGCTCATGATGTATTTGGACAGGAAGATCGCCCCGAACAGCAACAAACCATTCACGTAGTACAGGATATATTTCGCAGAATCGGTGCGAATATCCCAGCCCAACATGGTACGCAGGTCTGTCATCCCGTTCACACCACCGGTATAGCCTTGCTGACCAACAATCAGGATACTCAGGATCAGGGCAATCGCTTGCGTGATGATGGAGAAATACACCCCACCCACACGACGCTTGAACATGGCATAACCGATGATGTAGGCAAAGATGGCTGGCACGGTGAGTACGGCAATCAGCGTGAAGGGTAGGCTTTTGAACGGCTCCCAGAACCATGGCAAGGCGGTGAGCTGGTTCCAGTCCATAAAGTCAGGAATGCCTGGCGTAGACTGGATTTTAGTGGTTTCTGGATCGGACGCTTCCAGCTTGAGGAACATCGCCATCGCATAGCCCCCCAGACCGAAGAAGATGCCCTGGCCCAGACTCAAAATACCGCCATGCCCCCATAACATCACCAGGCCGACGGCGACAAAGGCGTAGGTCAGGTATTTACCAATCAGGTTGAGGCGGAAAATATCTACCCCCAGTGGCAACACGACGAAGATCAGGGCGGCCAGCGCAGCCAGGCCGATCACGCCTTCCTTACCACCCAGTACAGGACTGGCTTTCATTTTTTCCCATAATGTCATCAAAAATCTCCTCTATTGATGCGTTGATTCTAGTGCGACAGATACAAAGTACTAATACGTCTATTTACTTATGGCAACGCGTGAGAAGCATGCTCACACGTTGCCGTATCTGTTATTTACGCAGTTTGGAGGCAAACAAACCTTCAGGTTTCATCATCAAGATTGTGACGATGGCAAGCAGCGTGGACACTTTACCCATGGAGCTGGTCATAAAGAACTGCAGGATAGATTGCGCCTGGGCGATGCCGAAGGCTGAGGCTATCGTCCCCACAATGCTGGCTGCACCGCCAAACACCACCACCATAAAGCTGTCTACGATGTAGAGCGTACCTGTGGTTGGGCCGGTAGAAGCAATCGTGGTAAACGCAGCGCCTGCGATCCCGGCAATGCCGCAACCCAAGGCAAAGGTCACACGGTCGACTTTTGCAGTGTTAATGCCCACTGCACCCGCCATGGTACGGTTCTGCACGGTGGCACGCACACGTAGGCCCCAGCGTGATTTATACATAAACATATAGACACCGAGGGTCACCAGCGCAGCCAGACCCATCACAAAGACACCGTTGATCGGGATATCAATGTCTGGCGTCGGCTTGAAAGAGCCCAACATCCACTCAGGCAACTCGGCACTCACCTCTTTGGCGCCAAAGGTGGAGCGGAAGATCTGCTGCATGACCAGGCTTAGCCCCCAGGTCGCCAGCAAGGTATCTAGTGGCCGCTTGTACAGGTGCCGGATCATGCCGTATTCAACAACATAGCCGACCGCGAATGCCAGCCCGAACGCAATGAGGATGGCAAACAAAAAATAGTAATTGGTGAAGCCGTAAGTGGCAGCCACCTTGGATAGCATGACCGTGGTATAGGCACCGATGGTCATAAACTCACCATGCGCCATGTTAATCACACCCATCTGCCCGAAAATAATCGCGAGACCCAGTGCCATGAGTAGCAACACTGTAAACATGCTCAGGCCGGAAAAGCCTTGCATCACCACAATATTGCCTATATCTGCCATCGAATAACCAAACATATCGGTCTCCTTAAAATGCAACTTCTCAAAATTGCTGACTGCTTGAAATTGTTTACAACTTGAATGCTGTTTGCGCCAAACGGTAGCCGGAGTAACCGGCTACCGCTTAAGCATTTACGACAGGACTAGCTTATTGATAGCCTTTTGGAAATGGATCAGGTTTGATGTAATCAGAGGTGTATACCACTTTGGCCTGGCCATCTTTACCCCACTGACCAATACGCAGCTTGGTGGTCAGGTGGTGGTTGGCTTCCACAGTAACAGGGCCTTCTGGTGCATCTTTGAAAGTGTAGCCTGGCAATGCTGCTTGCACTTTGTCTACATCGAAGCTACCTGCGCGCTCAACGGCTGCCTTGTACAACCATGGACCCAGGTAAGCAGCTTGTGTCACGTCGCCGATCACAGACTTCTCACCCCAGCGTTTTTTGAACGCCTCTACAAATTTCTTGTTAGCCTCATTGTCTTGAGACTGGAAGTATTTCATCGCAGAGTAGAAACCAGCCAGGTTTTCACCGCCGATACCCAACACTTCGTCCTCGGTCACGGAGATCGTCAACATGGTTTGTTTGCTGGAGTTCAAACCAGCAGCGTTCAATTGTTTGAACCAAGCCACGTTACTGCCGCCCACCACCGCTGCGTAGATCACGTCAGGTTTTTTCAGTTTGATTTTGTTGATCACAGAACCGAACTGGGTATCGCCCAAGGCAATGTACTCTTCACCCACCACGGTGCCATGCAAGTGTTGCTCGATGTGCTTACGTGCAATCTTCATGGAGGTACGTGGCCAGATGTAGTCAGAACCAATCAGGTAGAAAGTCTTGGCTTTTTTCTCTTTAGCGATCCAGTCCAACCCTGCCAGAATTTGTTGTGTCGCTTCTTGACCGGTGTAGAACACGTTTTTGGATTGCTCCAGACCTTCGTAGAAGGTTGGGTAGAACAACAAGCCATTGTCTTTTTCAAACACTGGCAAAGCCGCTTTACGTGAAGCAGACGTCCAGCAGCCCATCACAGCAGCCACTTTGTCTTTTTCCAGCAATTTCTTCGCTTTTTCTGCGAAAGTTGGCCAGTCAGATGCACCGTCTTCCTGGATAATTTCAATCTTGCGACCCAGAATACCGCCCATGGCGTTGATCTGTTCGATCGCCAGCTTTTCAGCCTGGATAGAACCGGTTTCACTAATCGCCATCGTGCCGGTGGCAGAGTGCAGAATACCTACTTTTACTGTGGAGTCAGTCACTGCCAAGCCAGTCGTATTCACTTTTGCAGTCGGATAATCCGCTGCAAATGCATGACCGCTGATAAGGCCTGCGGCCATCATGGCACCGACCAATGCGCCCTTCATAAAACCGCGTCTGTTTGAGGTACTCATTACTTCTTCTCCTTTATGGATAAATCAATAAAATCAATAATTAAGGGATTGATGT